>Ga0307478_10000622_pt1 | contig 35105 bp, 35 predicted proteins | sample atmos_gasesECM4C_2_FD_203713 | JGI IMG/M metagenome (GOLD analysis project Ga0307478, IMG submission 203713) | Hardwood forest soil microbial communities from Morgan-Monroe State Forest, Indiana, United States - atmos_gasesECM4C_05 | ecosystem: Environmental > Terrestrial > Soil > Temperate...
CTAGCTTTCGCGCCTCAGCGTCAGTTATGGTCCAGTGCGCCGCTTTCGCCACAGGTGTTCCTCCCGATATCTACGCATTTCACCGCTACACCGGGAATTCCACGCACCTCTCCCATACTCCAGCACGACAGTTTCGCCTGCAGGCCCCGAGTTAAGCCCGGGGATTTCACAGGTGACTTGTCGCGCCGCCTACGCGCCCTTTACGCCCAATAATTCCGAACAACGCTTGCACCCTCTGTATTACCGCGGCTGCTGGCACAGAGTTAGCCGGTGCTTCTTCCACCAGTACCGTCATTATCGTCTTGGTCGAAAGGAGTTTACGCCCCAAGGGGCTTCATCCTCCACGCGGCGTTGCTGCGTCAGGGTTTCCCCCATTGCGCAAAATTCCCCACTGCTGCCTCCCGTAGGAGTCTGGACCGTGTTTCAGTTCCAGTGTGGCCGTGCGCCCTCTCAGGCCGGCTACCGATCTTCGCCTTGGTGGGCCGTTACCCCGCCAACTAGCTAATCAGCCGCGACCCCCTCCTCAAGCGGATTGCTCCTTTGATCTTGCGATGTTATGCGGTATTAGCATCGGTTTCCCGATGTTATTCCACACTCGAGGGTAGGTTAGTCACGTGTTACTCACCCGGTCGCCACTTTACTCAGGGATTGCTCCCCTTTCTCGTTCGACTTGCATGTGTTAGGCACGCCGCCAGCGTTGATTCTGAGCCAGGATCAAACTCTCGTTTGAAACCTGATGTCTGCCGACGGGTAGTTGGCAGACTGCCATCGCACGGGCTCGAAAGCCGCGGATGGCGCCACCGTTCAGCCTTTTGCTTCTTTGCCTCTTTGCCTCTTTCGAAGCAGCGAAGCAGCGAAGAAAAAGTTCACGGTGGTCTATCTTGTGAGATCGCTCGGACTAATGCCCGAATTCGTTTCTCACGACTGGCACGTTCAACCTAGTTGTCAAAGACCGAATCGCGGTCCGCCGGAGCGGCGCGAATTCAGTCCAGGCGGATTCTTTTTGGTGAGCAAGCCCACAAGAGAGAATCCGACTGTCCTCGAAACCCTACAAACATACCGTGCGGTCAATATCCCGTCAATGATTGCTTCCCACAGGATTTCCAGATGATTTCCACATCGGGAAGAGTCCGGACACGAGAGCTGCCAGCAAGACCCAAAAGCAGATTCCTCACGATAAGGCCGTTCGGAATGACAGGGCCTTCGTGGCTTCGTCGGACGACGAACGCCTTTGGACCGAGATGCTTTGGGCTGGGCGCTCGAATGCGCGCAACAGTATGGCCTTCCGTTGCGGGGTAAGACGCCAACTTCGGCGTGCAATTTTGCGCAGCCCGAGACGGAAGACAAAAAAATGAGAAAAGATCCTAGTTGGAGGTTCCTTGCTTCGAAGGTACCCTTCGGAAACTGTCTGCCTTTCCGAATGAAGTCCCGTGGCCGGGACGATTGAGAGCTTACGCCCTCTCTAAACTTGGATGCCGGACCGCGACGAGAGTTGCACAATATTACGCCCGGCTAGCCACACCACCGCTCTCGGTGAATTATTTATAGCAGATGAAAGGGGAAGAGTGCAAGAGGGAATTTACAAACTTGGTTCGCGGGATCAGGATGGGAATAGCGAAGCGGCCTCGTGTTTCCTTGCTGGGAAAAAATCCCAGCAGATGAGACCGCGCTTCGGGATTACGCTCGCCGCAAAACTGCTGGGCCCCAAGTGGATTCCATAAACCGAAAGCCCGGCTAGCAGTTTCGCCACGTATCGCGCGAACGACTTGACCTGTTGTTCAGGGATTGGGACATAGCGCTCCTCATGCTTGAGCAGTGCCGTCTGATGAGTGGACTTTAGGAACCGACCCCATATCGGAAACGACGTATCAGAGACCCGGCGTCTCCGCGTTTACATGCCCGCCGTGCAATGTCATGTGCACGCCGCGCTGGTTGTTCACGCGAGTTGTCGTGATCCAATCGACATCGTCAGTGCTCACCACCCCGCCTCCGCCGCCGGCGAGAGTGTAGGTGATGCGGCCGTCCTGGTATTGATAGTTGCCCACCGCCAGAAGCATGCCCGTCTTCAGGATGAACACCGGTCCGGGGGCAGCCGCGACTACCGCAGGGGAACTCACATCCGGTGAGATGTAGCTAGCGTAGGTCGCGTGCGGGATCTCCACCGATGCCGAAACCCGTGCGCTAGCCGTTTGCAGGTTGCCACGGATAGCAAGCGTGGGCCTGCCATCACTATTGTTGGAGCCGAGACTGCCGGAATCCGGGTAGGACTCATTCTGCGGGCTGAAGTAATGCCAGCCAGGACTCAAAGTCTTTGCCAGCTGCGGCACCTGAATATCATCCATCAGCCGCAGGCTCAGCACGGTCTCGCCTTTGAGCGTTGGACGCGGACCCCGCGCCGGCAACATGATTACCTTCCATGGCCAAAGCGGTGGCAGCATCCATTCGACGACATCGCGCTTGGCATGTCCTTTGCCGTCAATCTTGCCGCCTTTATCTACTTTATAGCCACGCGTCGCGATGACTTTGGCCGCCAGCGGCAGATCGCCGCTCGGCAATCCGATCCGATCAAACTGGATCTTCAGATAGCCTTTTCCAACAAAGTGTCCGGGATCTTTCGCGTCTTCAAGGTGCCCTACCAGATAGCTGCCACGCGGAAATGCCTGCTGGCCGAACTCGGTCATACCTCGCAGGTGGCACAGTACCGGATCCCCCACCTCCACTGTTGCCGAGGAGAAGTTGGGCTCATTCATCGTGCATTGCAAGAGAGTTCCGGCGGGCAGCACGACTTCCCGGGCGCTGGCCCCAGCACTCAGAGCGAATATGGTTGCGGCAAGAGTAGCGTAGACAAGCCTGCACTTCATACACCCTCCTCGGTTCGCGAGCACCTTGTTGACGGGTTACAACACCAGGACCCGTGCAGTGTTGCGCATCTAATCACAATTATTTCCTGGGGTCAATGAGCCGAATTGTAAAATCTTCCTTCTTGCCGGATCAGGAGAGAGAAAACGAAATTATCAAGACAACGCAATTTTCGGACCAAAAAACTAGCCGCCAGCGAGTGGCCGGCGGCTCCGATTTCCGGGTTAGAGGTTGTCTGGTTAATCGATAAACACCAATCAGATCTGGCCTAATCCGCCATCGACGTTGAGGTCTACTCCGGTGATGTAGGAGGCCTCGCTGCTGGCCAGGAACAGGGTGGCGTTCCCCACTTCTTCCGGTGTGCCAAACCGTTTCATGGGAACATCTTCTTTGATCTGCTTCGAGAACTCATCGATGGCTGCCTGCGGCAAACCTGTCCTTTCGATAATAGGCGTAGTGATAGGCCCGGGGCTGATCACGTTGACGCGAATGCCGCGCCCTACCAGCTCAGCCGCGAATGTGCGCGCCAGGGAGCGTACCGCCGCCTTGGTGGCCGAGTAAACGCTCGTGCCCGGCATACCCTGCGAACCAGCCACCGACGCATTTAGAACAATTCCGGCGTTGTCGTTTAGATAGGGGATAGCCTTCTGCAGCGTAAAATACAGCCCCTTCACGTTGATATCGAAGGTCTCGTCGAACAACTGCTCGCTGCTGTCGCTTGCCGGCGCAAACTTCGCGATGCCCGCGTTGGCGAACAGGGCATCAATCTTGCCGAACTTCGCCGAAACCTGCGAATACAAGCGGTCGATATCCGCCAGGTTGGAGACGTCCGATTTTACCGCCAACGTGCCCTTTCCGATCACCCGGACAGCTTCATCCAGCGTCTTCTGGTCTCGACCCGATATGGCGACGTTCGCTCCTTCTTCCTTAAACAGTTTGGCGGTAGCCAGCCCGATGCCGCTGTTGCCGCCGGTGATCACCACTGTCTTCCCCTCAAATCTTTTCCCCATGGTATTCCTCCAATAAGAATTTGCAGCCGATGTTGGCGGCGCAGAGCTTGACTTATTTCAATATTTTGATGAACATCAAACTATAAAGGTGCAGTTTCTTTGCGTCGCCTCGGCTACACTGGAATTTGCATATGGATCAAAAGGATTTAGCCAGGATTTCGAAGGCCTTAAGCGACCCTACGCGCTTGCGGATTTTCGAGGGGATCTCTTCGCACAAGGAAATGTTTTGCGGGCAGGTGGTGGAGAAGTGCGGGTTAACCCCAGGGACGATTTCGCATCATCTTAAGATTTTGGCGGAAGCGAACCTTATCGAGACCCGCCGCGAAGGGCAGTTCATCTACATGCGGTCACGTCCAGAAACCATCCGCGACTACGGCCGCGCTCTGAACCGAATGGCCGGAAAAATAAATGCCGCCGGCAAAGGCTGACGCGCCCTCCCAATGAGAATGGGACAGAAGAATCGATCGAAAACCATATAACGGTTTCTGGAAGTGGCGTGACGGCGCCCTGAGGTTCCGTCGTGGGAAAATGGCAAAGAGATAAGAGGTCGCCGATATGCCTGTCGTGCGAATCAATAACTACGAGGACGCTTACAGGCTGAGGGCGCAGGCTGAAGATATCCACGAACTGGCGGCGCGGCCTAACCGGAAGGCGCTGACGGAATTCGTAAACCGGCAAATCTTGTCCGCGATCCAGCTCGCACCTGATGATGTCCTCGTAGATATCGGCTGCGGCGATGCCACTTTGCTGCGGATGGCGAAGGGAGGCGCCGCGAAATGCATTGGAGTGTCGGTCAGCGTCGAGGAGCAACGGAGGTTGGAGTCCGCATTTCCTGGTTTGTCGTTCATCGCTAGTCATGCGCAGTCGCTTCCTCTGGACTCAGGGAGCGCCACAAAGATTGTTTGTAATGCCACGCTCCTTTACCTCCCATCGGAGGACGATATTGTGGCCGCGCTGCGCGAGATGGCGAGGATCGCGCGTCCGGGTGCGACGATCTGGATTGGCGATATGCCTGAAATCGACGAGTATGCGCAGTACGAGATGTATCGTGGAACATCCATGCTCGCACTTTTGCGTCATCTCATGAAACACAATGGGTTTCGTGCCGTCGCTGGCATGCTGCGCCGCTGGTTGAAGGCCACAGTAGCTTCCGAGCAAATTGTCTTGAATTCTTGTGGAATCCTCTACGCGGGGCCCGAGAAGATGCTGCAACTGGCGGAAGGTTGTGGTTTGAAATTAGAGACGCATTTCCGGCACAGAGAGCTGGACGATAGCGGGAATGTCGTGGATTCGAAGTTCAGATACGATTACATTTTTACCGTTTGAACGGACGGCCTGTCGCTAGCCGTTCTCGTACAACAACACGCCCTCGGTCTTTTCTGCATCCACCGGACGGTAGAACAGCTTGTTATCTTCCAGAAAGATTCGATGAATGCCGGACGCGTGCAAGGAGAAGCTGGTGTTGCGCATCTAATCAGAATTTTTTTGGAGGTCAATTGGGGGGAAGCCAGCCAATCTTCCGAAGAATATGGTGCGCGCCTCATAACCTAAGCGCTTAGGATATGTGCTGGAATGAGATCGTGCCGACGATCCTGAGATTCGGCGGACTGCGCGTCGTGGTTTACCCGAACGATCATCGTCCAGCGCACATGCACGTAATCGGCGGAGGATGCGAGGCGGTATTCCACCGGCCCTGTCCAGATTCGTGAAAACTATGGATTTGCGAAGCGTAATCTAGCGCAAATTCGGCGCAAACTGACGGATCATCTGTCTGATCTTTGCAAAGCGTGGGGGAACATTCATGGCATTGAATGACACTATCGAAAAGGCAACTGAGCGGGCTCAGGTGTTGCAGCAAAGACTTCCCCGTGCTGTCTCTGCGCGATATGACCGCGCGAGCGGGCGCGTCGTGATCGATCTCAGCTCGAAATTCAGCGTGAGCTTTTCACCTCGGGAAGCCCAGGGACTGGAACATGCCAAGCCGTCGGAACTCGAGAAAATTGAGATCAGTCCTTCCGGCTTCGGAATTCACTTTCCCAAACTCGATGCCGACCTCTACATACCGGCACTGCTGGAGGGCTTCCTCGGATCAGCTAAGTGGACGGCCGCCCGCCTCGGCCAGATCGGCGGCAGGTCCCAAAGCCGTGCCAAGAAGGCGTCCTCGCGCGCTAACGGCAGGCTGGGCGGAAGGCCCGCGAAAAGAAAAAACGCCACCGGGTAAGTTGTGCTCGAAGGAACGTTCCAGTCACTCCGAAGAAAAAACTGTGTTTCTCGCTACCAAAGCATTCCGGCTCAAAGAAAAAAGCCGCCAGCATTAAGCTGACGGCTGATAGCTGAGAGCTAGGTGCTCTAGCTGTTCTCGTACAACAACACGCCCTCGGTCTTTTCCGCATCCACCGGACGGTAGAACAGCTTGTTGTCTTCCAGAAAGACTTCAATAAATGCCGGGCGCGTCGTGATCGTACCCTGGATCAGCGCCTCTGACAGTGGGTCTTCAATATATTTCTGCAGCGCTCGACGCAGCGGCCGCGCGCCGTAGGTGCGGTCGGTGAGCGTCTGGTTGAGAATCCACTTCTTGGCTTCATCTGCCACAGAGACCGTGATCGCCTTTTGCGCGAGATTCGTATTGAGCTGTGTGACCATGAGCTCCAGAATCTGGATCAGGTCTGCCTCGCTCAAAGCCAGGAAGAGGATGATTTCGTCCAGCCGGTTTAGGAATTCGGGATTGAAAGTGCGCCTGACCTCGCCCTTCACCAACTCCTCGACCTTGCTCGAAACCATTTCATCCTTCGTCGACTGGAAGCCGAAACCCTCGCGCTTTTGCAGGTGTCGCGCGCCGATGTTCGACGTCATGATGAGGATCGTGTTTTTGAAATCGACCGTGTTGCCGAGTCCATCGGTCAACTGGCCATCTTCAAAAACCTGCAGCAGGATGTTGAACACATCGGGATGCGCCTTCTCGATTTCATCGAGCAGCACCACCGAATAAGGGGCGCGTTTCACGCGCTCGGTGAGCTGTCCGCCCTCTTCGTAACCCACGTATCCCGGAGGCGAACCGATCAGCTTCGAGACGGAATGCTTCTCCATGAACTCCGACATATCGAAGCGGACCAGAGCCTTCTCGGTACCGAACATGAACTGGGCCAGGGTGCGCGCAACTTCTGTTTTACCCACGCCGGTCGGTCCCAGGAACAGGAACGAGCCAATCGGCCGGTTCGGACTCTTCAATCCCGCGCGCGAACGCCGGATAGCCCGGGCCAGCGCGCTGATCGACTTATCCTGCGAAATAATCCGCTTGTGCAGCTCTTCCTCGATGCGCAGCAGCTTCTGCGTCTCTTCTTCTTTGATCGAGGTGATGGGAACGCCGGTCCAGCGCGAAACCACATCTTCAATATCTTCGCGGCCTACAACTCCGGTCGAAGATTCGTCGAGATGATATTTCTCCCGCAACGCCCGTAGATTCTCGCGTTCCTTTCGCTCTTCATCCGAATAAAAACGCGCCTTCTCGAACTCATGGTTCGCGATCGCATTTTCCATGCGGTGAACGATGAACTTGATCCGTTTCTGCACTTCGCTGATCTCTTCCGGCTGCGAAGTCTGCCGCAGTTTTACGCGGGCACCAGCTTCGTCGACCAAATCGATCGCCTTATCCGGCAGGAACCGGTCCGGAATATAGCGATTCGAGTGCGATACCGCAAAGTTAATAGCATCGTCCGTATAAGTGACCGCGTGGAACTTTTCATAGCGGTCCTTGATGCCGAAGAGAATTTTGATCGCATCCGTCTCATTCGGCGGCGGAACTTTCACTGCCTGGAAGCGACGCTCGAGCGAGCGGTCTTTCTCGATCGACTTCCGGTATTCGCCCGGCGTGGTTGCTCCGATGCACTGAATCTCACCACGCGAGAGTGCCGGCTTCAGAATGTTCGCCGCATCGAGCGAACCTTCCGCCGATCCCGCGCCCACCAGCGTATGCAGCTCGTCAATGAAGATGATGGAATTCTGCGACTCCATCAGCTCTTTCATGATGGTCTTCAGCCGCTCTTCGAACTGGCCCCGATATTTCGTTCCCGCGACGATCAAGGAAAGATCGAGCGCCAGAATTCTCTTGTCCGCAAGGAATGACGGAACCTCGCCATCAGCAATGCGCTGCGCCAAACCCTCGACGATAGCCGTCTTACCCACACCCGGCTCCCCAATCAGAACTGGATTATTCTTGGTGCGCCGGCACAGAATCTGAACTACACGCTCGAGTTCTCCATCGCGACCCACCAAAGGATCGAGCTGGGTGTCCATCGCTGCCTGCGTGAGATCCCTTGAAAATTCGCTGAGCAGTGACGACTCGCGTTGCCTTTGCGGCTGTGCCTTTTCCTGCGTAGTGCGCGCCAGCTCTTCCCGGATCGTCGAAAGCCGCAGTCCGCGCTCGTGCAGAATTTCCGCCGCAAAGCACTTTTCCTCTCGCAGCAGACCCAATAGAAGATGTTCGGTCCCGATATGCCGGTGCGAAAGACGCTCGGCCTCTTCAGCAGCGTAGGCAAGAACACGCTTGCACTCATTGCTCAACGGCAGATCTACCGAGGTCGAGACCTTTTCTCTGATTGTGGTGTGTCCTTCGATCTGCTTGCGAATCGATTCGACCGACGCGTGCGAGCGCAGGAATCGATTGGTCAGGGCTTTATCTTCGCGCAGGAGCCCCAGCAGCAGGTGCTCGGTCTCGATATAAGGAGACCCGAACTGGCTTGCTTCGTAGCGCGCAAAGAAGATCACGCGCCTGGCTTTCTCCGTGTAACGTTCAAACATAATGCCCTTCCCCCTGATGCTTCCGGCCAAGAGGGCGCTAGGCGCTCTCGACCCTACAGAAACCCCATCTTGTTGATGTCTACCTGCATCCGGCTCCCCGTCACATCCTCATTATGCAATCAAACGGCCACCGAACCCAAGTACTCAAACGTTTTTATAATGTTACCGAAGGAACCTGTTAATAAACATTCCGCCAGCTGCTATTCCAATTTCTTGCACTTTGTCTTACTAATCTTGCCCTCTTTTTGACTCAACCGCCACTAAGCCGGCAACGACTCCGGCACGATTTCTTCGACGCGTCCGCGCTCCAATCGCAAGACCCGGTGGCAGCGCCGCGCAAACGACAAATTGTGCGTTGCAATAAGAGAGGTGAGTTGGTGTTCGCGGTGCAATCGTGCAATCAAAGCGAAGACGGCTTCTGCTGTCTGCTCGTCGAGGTCCCCAGTAGGTTCATCGGCGAGCAGCAACTTTGGACCGGTAATGAGCGCCCGCGCCAGAGCCACACGCTGCTGCTCGCCTCCCGAAAGCTCCCCCGAGCGATGGTGCGCCCGTGGCTCCAATCCAACTTCACGCAGCCAGCGCGAAGCTTCCGGAGCTACCTCCGCCCAACTTCGGCCTCGTTGCAGCAGTGGCATCGCTACGTTTTCCGCCGCTGTGAATTCGGGCAGCAGGTAGTGGAACTGCCAAACGAAGCCCGCGTCGCGATTGCGAAACCTCGCTGCTTCATCCGCCGATAAAGCATTCAGCTTCAATTCCGCGCAGTATACGTCACCCGCAGAAGCATGATCAAGAGCGCTCAGGATGTGCAACAAGGTACTCTTTCCCGCTCCTGACTCACCCACAACCGCCAGCATTTCGCCACGCCTCACCTCAAACGATAAATTTTCAAAGAGCACCAGGTCCGATTCGCCGGACCGAAAAACCTTTTTCAGCCCTTCAACCCGCAGCAGCACCTCTTGTGTCGTTAGATGCATGCCGACTCCATCAAGGTCCATCCTGCCGCGCCCCTAGGGAACTCCGGACGAAACAGTAGAGGGCGCCATCTTCTCACATTAGGGTCCGAGCGCCATATGGCACACTCGGACCATACGCCGCCTTTTCCCTTTTTATTTCGAAAGTCCGGGCATACTAAAACTGTACGCCACACTGCGCTTTGCTGACGGTGATCTCCGTCACAGTTGGATGCACAAATTCGGGCGGGAAGGGTTCCCCTGCGATCTCCATGACCAAAAAAGACCCAAAAAATTACAATTCCTAGACTTCGACCTTGGCTTCCGTGCCAGCTAGACTGCGCAGGGACTCATCATAAGGCGCTCGCGCAATACCCCGCTCGGTAATGATGGCAGCCACATACTTCGCGGGCGTTACATCGAATGCGGGATTCTCGATCGACACGCCATCTGGCGTCATCTGCTTTCCGGCGATATGCGTGACTTCTCTCGCATCGCGCTGCTCGATGGGAATCTTGCTGCCGTCGGCGCAGCCGAGGTCGACAGTCGAAATCGGCGCGGCCACGTAGAACGGAACGCCGTTCTCCTTTGCCAGTACCGCAACGGTATAGGTTCCGATTTTATTTGCGACATCACCGTTCGCGGCGATGCGGTCTGCGCCAACCACGATCGCTCCAATCTTGCCCTGCTTCATCATCGCGCCGGCCATATTGTCGGAGATGACCGTCGTCGGGATCCCGTCTTTCATCAGCTCCCAGGCGGTAAGCCGCGAGCCCTGCAGAAACGGCCGGGTTTCATCGGCGTAGACGTGAATTTTCTTGCCCTGCTCGACGGCCGCGCGAATCACGCCCAGCGCCGTTCCGTATCCTGCCGTGGCCAGCGCCCCCGCGTTGCAGTGCGTGAGCACTCCGCCGGCGCTCGGCATCAGAGTGGCACCGTGCCGTCCCATGGCCTGGTTCGCGGCAATGTCCTCGGCGTGCATCCGCTGAGATTCTTGAACCAGCGCCAGCTTGATCTGAGCGATCGGGCGAATGCGCAACCGCTCGAACTTCTCCTGCATGCGACCGATTGCCCAGAACAGATTTACCGCCGTGGGCCGAGTCTCACCAATAACGTCGCAGATTTGATCGAGTTCCCGCTTGAGTTCGCCAACGGTTTCCGCTTTGGAGTTCTTCACCCCGAGCGCAATCCCCATCGCCGCGGCTACGCCGATGGCAGGCGCCCCGCGCACCACCATCGTCCGGATAGCATCCGCAACCTGCTCGTACGTCTCGCAGATCACATATGTCTCCTCCGTGGGCAGCTTCGTCTGATCGATGAAGCGCACGCCTTGGTCAGTCCATTCGAGAGTTTGAATCATTTTCTTTTGTCATCCTGAGCGAAGGTTGTGCTTCGCGAATGCGAAGCACAATCGCAGTCGAAAGCCTGCCCTGAGCGAAGCCGAAGGGGATCCCTTGACGCCAGCCCAGCCGTCAGCACCGCAACGCATTTCCATGACGACTCCGCGCCTACGCTATCGCGCAATCAGCGAACGCTACGATCGATGCACTGCGCATCGATTCCTTGGAACATTCGTCACAGCCGGGCCGCCACAAATCTCACACCGGGCAGCGACCGCGAAGATCACGGGCTCGGTGTCGTCGGTCTGCAAAGCGTGTTCGGCGCGAACCTCAATCGCCGTAAAGATCGAGACGAACGGCGCCGGAGCTGCGGCTTTCTCTACGTTAGGTCTTCCCTTCGCTTCCTCGCGTTCCACCAGGCACATGGCTCCGACCACCTGGAACCCAAATTCACGCGCCGCCTCAATCGCCTGCACCGTGGAAGCGCCTGTCGTGCAAACATCATCCACGATCACAACACGCGCGCCTTTTTCCCGAAAGCCTTCGATCCGCTGTCCTGTCCCGTGCTGTTTTTCCGCCTTGCGGACAAGAAACCCGTTCAACTCCCCGCTCACCATCGAAACAGCAACTACAATAGGATCAGCTCCCAAGGTAAGGCCGCCAATGGCTTGCGGCTTCCATCCGCGCTGGCGAATCTCGTCGACAAACACTTCCCCTGCGAGCCGCGCGCCCTTGGCATCGAGAGTCGTAGTACGGCAATCGATGTAGTAATCGCTCGTGCCGCCCGAAGAGAGCTTGAACTCGCCCAGCCGAAAAGACTTGTGGGCGAGCAGGCGAAGCAGGTCCTGGCGCGGGGAAGCCATGAAACCTTACGATACCACGGAGAATCGCCCGTGTGCCCGTACTCCAAAGCTTGGCCTTTGGGTGGCGCAGCGCTTGCAGGCTGCGATTAAGCCCCACGATTGAGGGCTTCAGCCCCTGAGGTGCTTTCAGCTCGCGAGTAGTGTCCGAAAAGATCAACGCACTTTTCAGACGCTGCCACCTCCCGAGCTCCCTCAGCCTCGCAACAGTCCGCCGTGATAACCTGAATGTATCCCCCTCAATGAAGCTTCGAGGTCTGAAATTGCACAGTGCGCGAAAGCCTTTCTTATTCCTGCTTGCTGCTTTCCTTTTTAACAACTTCGGCGGTTCCGGGCTGGTACCGACAGCGTTTGCCGAAGGCACGCGTTCCTGGGAACAGTCAAAATTTGACGAACTGGCCAAAGGAACTGCCACCGGAGTAGCGATTCGCAGCACCGGTGGTCTTGAGCTCGCGCCCACTTTCAAAAGCCTCTATGCGACGCCCTCCACCTATATCTGGGCGATTGCAGCGGATGATGCCGGCAACGTCTACGTGGCGGCGGGAGCGCCCGCCCGCGTCTACCGCGTTACGCCTGACGGCAAAGCTACGATTATTTTCCAACCCAAAGAACTCCAGGTGCAGGCGCTGCAGGCCGGCCCGGGCGGCCTGATCTATGCTGCAACCGCCCCCGATGGCAAGGTCTACAAGCTGGAACATATCGGCGCAAGCAAAGAGAAACCGTCAAAATCCGATTCGCCCCGGGCAGCTACTTCCGACAAAGACAAAAATAAAGACAAAGATGATAAAGATAAAGAAGCCGCCCAACCCAACGCAGATCCCTCGTGGACCTCGTCCGTATACTTCGAACCCGGCACGAAATACATCTGGGACCTGGCGCTCGACAAGTCTCACAATCTCTATGTAGCAACCGGGGATCACGGCGAAATTTATCGCGTTACGCCCAAAGGCGAGCACTCGGTCTTTTTTAAGAGCGATGAAACTCACATTCGCGTCCTGGCTTTCGATCCGCTGGATAATTTGATCGCCGGCTCCGATGGCAGCGGCCTGATCTATCGCATTTCGCCCGCCGGCGAAGGCTTCGTGCTTTACAGCGCGCCCAAGAAAGAGATCACTGCACTGGCTCTCGATCGCGCCGGAAATATTTACGCGGCAGCCGTGGGCGAGAAACGAGCTACCGGCGGCTCGGGATCGTCCTCTGGTAACACATCCGCGATGATGACGATGCCGTGCCCACCTGCGACCCCCGCTCCATCGCAAGTTCCGGGTATGACAATCACCCCTGCCCCCAGTGCTTCCGCCACGACCGGTCCATTTCCATTTTCGGGTGGAGAGGCGGGCGGGGGCTCCGACGTCTATCGCATTGCGCCCGACGGTTCTCCAGCGAGAATGTGGTCTTCGCGTGACGACATCGTCTATGCCCTGGCGTTTGATTCGCAGGGACGACTGCTCGTCGGCACCGGCAATCGCGGCCACATCTTTGCGATCACGGGAATCGATGATTTTTCCGATCTGCTCAAGGCGCCGGCGTCTCAGGTAACCGCCTTTGCCAAAGCTCCTGGCGGCGGACTCTATGCCGGAACCAGCAACCTGGGAAAAGTGTTTGTGCTCGGCCCTGGCCCTGAAGCTGAGGGCACCTACGAAAGTGATGTGTTCGATGCCAAGTTTTTCTCCCGCTGGGGACGGGCAGAGTTTCGCGGCGCCGGCAACGTGGATCTCTATGCGCGCAGCGGCAACGTAGACAATCCAGACCGCAACTGGAGCGCATGGAACAAGATTGAATTGAAATCGTCTGACCTCGCCAAAAATCAGGAAACCGGGATCCCGGCGGCACGCTATGCGCAGTGGAAAGCCGTGCTGCACAGCGCTGCCTCCGCACCTCGCGTGGAGAGCGTGGCGCTGGACTATTTGCCCAAAAATACTGCTCCCGAGATCGATGACGTCTCGGTTCAAGTTGGTGTCAAATACCAGCCGCTACCAAAAGCGGCAGGCGTCAGCCTAGGATCGGATTTGAGTGCCGCGGCAGGCAGCCACTTTGAGATAACTCCTCCCAGCTCTCACGATCGCGATTCCATCGGTGTGAAGTGGAGCGCTCATGATGAAAACGACGACCAACTCGTCTACTCTCTCTACTATCGCGGCGACGACGAGGGTCGATGGCTGCTCCTCAAAGACAATCTGACGGACAAGGCTTATTCATTCGACGCCAGCCTTCTACCCGATGGAGGCTATACCGTGAAAGTGATTGCCTCCGATGCGCCTTCACACTCGCCCGGAGAGGCACTGACAGCGTCGAGACAAAGCCGCCGTTTCGAGGTGGATACGACTCCGCCGCGAGTTGAGAATCTTGCCGCGTCCGTCGATGGAGGGCAGATTCACATCACCTTCCGCGCCGCCGACGGTTTTTCTACCATCAAACGCGCCGAATTCTCCGTGGATGCGGGTGACTGGATGTACGTGGAGCCCGTGGGCCAACTCTCCGACGCAAAGACAGAAAGCTACGACTTCAAGGTCACGCCGGAAACCGAGAAAGATGGTTCCACAACCGCGGAGCACGTGGTCGTGGTTCGCATTTACGATCGTTACGACAACATGGGCGCCGCCAAGACCTTAATTCGCGCTAAGTAGTCTCCGCGCCTTGGCACGGTGCACGCAGCACCGTGCACTGTTGAAGAACGGCGCTTCAGGCCGCGATGCGTCTTACAAAAAGACCACATTCACATGCCGCATTCCGCTGGTTGCCCCGCGCGATGACATGCTGAGCATCTAACTTCGTGCCTCTTCAGCGGCCTCTGCGGCCTCCTCTACGACACTCCTCATAGCCCTGAGCTCACCCGCCTTGCGCAGTTCAGGAAATCTCCAGGCCCACAGCGCAATCACTACAAGCGTTCCTACTCCACCCAACAACACGGCGGGAACGGTACCGAACCATTGTGCGGTGAGTCCCGATTCAAACTGTCCGAGTTCATTCGATGTCCCAATAAAAACCATATCGACAGCCATCACACGCCCGCGCATTTCATCGGGCGTACGCAACTGCACCAGCGTCGCGCGAATAATCACGCTGACCATGTCGGCCGCCCCGAGGCAGATCAGCGAAATCAGCGAGAATGCCAGGCTCGTCGAGACGCCAAACAAAATCGTGCAGATTCCGAAGCCCCCCACCGACCACAACAGCGTCGGCCCAGCACGACCGCGCAGCGGACGATGCGCCAGGGCCACGGCCATCAACGCCGCGCCAATTCCTGGAGCCGTCCGCAACAGTCCCAATCCCCACGGCCCGGTGTGAAGAATCTCGCGCGCATACACCGGAAGTAACGCCACCGCGCCGCCCAACAGAACAGCGAAAAGATCCAGCGAGATCGCTCCCAGAATCAGCTTCTCGCGCCAGATAAAATGCAATCCCGCCAAAATAGTCTTCGCGGTCATCGGCTCCCGCCGTTGCGCCTGTGGCCGCGTCTTGATGCGAAACAACATGGAGAGCAGCGCCCCCACCGCGGTCAGCATGGCAGCCCCATACACCTCCGAGGGCCCGCGAAACGCCGCATACAGAATCCCGCCAAACGATGGTCCAAGAATCGTGGCCGCCTGGAATGTCGTCGCGTTCCATGCCACAGCGTTGGCGAAGTGTTCGTCTGGAACCAGTTGCGGGAGAATCGATCGGCTCGCCGTTCCATTAAACGAACGAACCACTCCCAGCAAAACCAGCACGACATAAATCGGCTTTACCGAATGCACGCCACGCACAGCAATAAATAGCAAAAGGCCGGAGCACAGCGCATACCCCGCATAGCACGCGCTCAAAACTTTGCGCCGCTCGAACCGGTCCGACGCGTGTCCGGATACCAGGAACAGCAAAATACCCGGAAGAAACTGCGCCAACCCAACCAGCCCAAGATCGAGGGCGCGCTTGGTGATGTCGTAAACCTGCCAGCCCACCGCGACCGCCTGCATTTCAACTGCAGCCACGATGAGAAAGCGCGCAATCTGAAACAGCACGAAGTCCGGATGCGTAAACGCAATGCGTCCAGCTTTAGGGTCGGCAGGTACGGGCATGAATGTTCTCACTGATTTTAGCCGCGAAGCGGCGGCAGAATGCAGCCCACGGCGCAAGCCGTGGGTAGGAAGCGGGAAAGGAACAAGCCCCAGAGGGGCGAAAGAGCGGTTCTCACGCACACTCCGTTAGCCCCTGCGGTCCCAGGTTCTTGACCTTGATAACTTTTTTACCAGACCAGCAGTAAACTTCAATTCATGCTCGCCCTGCTCCGAACCGCCGGATGGATCGTCTGCGTCATCTACTCGACCATCCCGACATTTTGGCTGCTGATCCATCCGCGCGCCCAGTTCTGGCGCTCCCGCCCTGCCTCGCCTTACAAAATACTTCTGCCGCTCTGGATCGGAATGTGGGCTGCTGTCGCCGCCATCACCGCTCCGTGGCATGGCTTCAAACTCTACACCAGCCGATGGATGTGGTTTCCCGCGACAGCTTTATTCTGTGCGGGACTGATTCTCTACAGACTGTCTCACCGCAATTTCTCCCTGGCCCAACTCGGAGGATTACCCGAAGTTCTGCCCGACCACAGCCACCAGCGCCTCGTGACAACGGGCATTCGAGCCCGCGTGCGGCATCCCGTTTATCTGGGTCACCTCTGCCAGATGCTTGCCTGGAGCGTCGGAACAGGCCTCGCAGTCTGCTGGGCGCTGACAACCCTCGCGACCGTGACCGGAGCAGCGATGATTGGGATGGAAGGTAAGGAATTGGAAAAGAGATTTGGGAAGGAGTATCTTGCGTATCGAAACAGAGTCCCTGCGATTGTTCCGAGGTTTCTTGCATGACTCACACGGACGCGGTCAAGGATGCAACCGTTCGCCAAGTCAAGCGGCTGTTGGAAGACATTCACGCCACGCTGCCCGCTGGTTGTGCGGAATTGCGATCCCGGCCAACGATCGACAACTTCGGTTTTGAGATATCCATCATCCCGGCCAACGAGCAGTGCGCGGAGGTTGGTGCCACGATAGTGGGCGGGGACCTATACAGCGCCGATTTCGGGAAGGCACCCACCTTCACAACCTTCGAATTTCCATGGGAGGTGGGTCTTTCAAGGAAGTCTGGGCTCGACGAGCAGCTTGAAGCTTTGAAAAAAATATGCCTAGCTGTAATCGCGGGGAATTGTGAACACAGGCATGGGCGTCTCGGAACCCTAGGTGCGGTATTCGCTAATGAAACCGAAGCCTTTCGTGTGACGGACTATTATCCGCTGGCGATTTTCCGTCGGCGAGTCGGTCCGGAGGTCACGCGGTATGCTCCTTATTACGAGGGTGCGGCGACCCATTCGCAGTCTTTCCCTCGGCTGTCGCTATAATCCCAGTTTGACTGCAAGCTGATAGCCTAAAGCTCCCATGCGCTTCGAACTTTTTATCGCAACGCGATATTTACGTGCCAAGCGCCGCCAGGCCTTTATCGGCATCATCACCGGAATCTCGATCGTCGGAGTCGCCGCCGGCGTGGCCTCCCTCATCGTCGCCCTCGCCATCAACAACGGCTTTCGCCAGGACCTGCAGGAGCGCCTGATCGGCTCTACTTCCCACGTCAGTCTGCTCCGCGTTGCGGATGATGGCATCAAAGATTGGCCGCCACTTCTCGATCGCCTCTCCAAAGAACCGCATGTGGTTGCTGCTGCTCCCGCAATCTTCGAGCAGGTCTTGATCTCCCGTGGACCGCGCGCCCGCGGCGCCGTCCTCAAAGGCATGATTCCAGCCGACGAACGAAGAATCGGCGACCTGCTCAGTACCATAAAAGAAGGCTCGGCTGCAGCCCTTGATGAAAAACCGCCTTCCGCTCAAGGACCATCTCGAGAAAACACAGAGACAAATCCCGCGACGGGCAGCTCAGATTCTCCCGATTCCCTCGCCGGCGTTCACGCCCGCGTTGCCGCTATGCCACCAATCATTCTCGGCAGAGACATGGCCGACAATCTCGGCGCCGTGGTTGGTTCAGTCGTCCTGGTAACCAGCCCGCAGGGAGAACTAACCCCGTTCGGCATGGTCCCCAAGTACAGCCGTTTCCGCGTCGTTGGAATTTTCAACTCCGGCTTCTATGACTACGACTCGTCGTGGGCGTTCACGCGCCTCTCCGACGCGCAGCGACTGTTCGGCCTTGGCGATCTGATTTCCGTAATCGAGTTCAAGGTCGATGACATCTACAAAGCCGGCCAGGTTTCGCACGAACTCGAAGACGCAGCTGGGAAAGGCTTCATGGCGACAAACTGGATGGAGCAGAACAAAGCCCTCTTCCACGCCCTGCGCCTGGAGCGCCTGGTCACCTTCATCACCATCGGCCTGATCGTCTTCGTCGCCGCCCTTAACATTCTGATTTCCCTGATCATGATGGTCATGGAAAAAACCAAGGACATCGCCGTGCTCATGTCGATGGGCACCCGCCGCTCGCAAGTGCGAAACATCTTCATCGCCCAGGGAGTCCTCATCGGCGTAATCGGCACCGCCATCGGCCTGCTGCTCGGCTACGGCATCTCCTATGCCGGGGGCCACTACCACATGATTTCGCTCTCGCCCGAGGTCTACTCCATCGACTACGTCCCCTTCGCCCCGCGCCTGACGGATGGTCTCCTGGTAGCCGTAGTCGCAATCGGAGTCTCCTTCATTGCGACCCTCTATCCATCATGGTCGGCAGGCAGAACCCTCCCCGCCGAAGCCCTGCGCTACGAATAAGTTGTGGTGGCGCGGGCACTCCTGTCGCGGGATGCATCAATCCCAGTTCCCGGGAATGCTCATGTGGGGACAGCCGCCCTCGGCTGTCCATCGAGCGAAGCTCGACGCTATCTGGCCAGCCCGGCAAGCTAAGACATCGCCAAGCGAGCGGAACTTTCTGCCCACACAGCCGTACAATAAAATAGATAGAAAGAATAATAAGGAGGTCCTATGTTCACTTTCCTCCTGTGGTGCATACTCTTCGTGCTCTGCTGGCCGCTAGCCCTCCTGGCGCTAGTCCTCTACCCGCTCATCTGGCTATTGCTGCTCCCGTTCCGGATCGTCGGCGTCGCGGTCCACGGAGTCTTGGAGGTCATTTATCTGGCTATCACGCTGCCATTCCGGCTGCTAGCGGCGCCGTTTCGAATCTAAGGTAGAATCTTTTCCGGACTTCTCATCGAATGGCCTGGATGATATGGAGCAAACGCCGAGCGCTCGTAGCGTCCTTCCTTTTGGCATGCGTTGCGATTTTTAGTGGGAAAAAGATTTCCGACTATTCCGGTCCACCGAACCGGCAGAAACTCTGCGATTTTGCCATTCCGGGTGATCCAACCGACAACAAACCTACTACCATCCTCGTCAAGCCGACAGATCTTCCAGACCTTCTTGGGGATCAGGGCGGCTTCATCAACGACGCTAGTTGCCTGAACAAAACCCGCGTGTACGGAATTATAAAAATCAGGACCGTCGAAGATGTGCGAACATCACTTGAGTTCGCCCGCGCCAATCAGCTCAAAGTCTCAGTCGCTGGGCAGAGGCACAGCATGGGCGGCCAGGCCTTCTCTAGGGATGGTCTAGTACTCGACATGCGAAATTTTAATGCGATCACCCTCGATCGCAGTCGCAAGGTTGTGCACGTCCAATCCGGCGCAACTTGGGCTCAGATCCAACAACTGATCGACAAGGAGGGCCTTTCAATCCAGGCGATGCAGTCCATCAACGTTTTTACGATTGGAGGGTCGTTGAGCGTAAATGCCCACGGCATCGCCCATCTGCCGGGCCCAGTTGCATCTACGGTACAGTCGATGCGCATCATGTTAACGAATGGGGAAATCAAGAACGCAAGTCCAACCGAGAATCCAGAGCTTCTCCGTCTGGCTCTTGGCGGTTACGGCTTGTTCGGCGTCATTCTCGACGCCGACATTCAGTTGGTGGATAACGAAATCTACTCCCTCGAAACCCACGAACTGGATTACCGCCAGTTCCCCACCTACTATCGAACCCACGTCGCAGATGACGACTCAGTTGGCCTGATGTACGGGCGTGTCTCAATTTCTCCGACGTCCTATCTTCGAGAAACGGCGATCCACATTTATCGCAAAACAGACCTCGGCGGACCAATCCCACCCATCCAACCCTCCACCCACGACCGCCTTGACCGATTCGTTATCAACTTCTCAAAAACAGGGGCGTTCGGTCGCTGGCTGCGATGGACACTGGAAAAGTACTTTGGCCCGAAGCTGCATGCATGCATGTCGCGCAATCAAGCGACGGTTCAAAAAGATGCGTGCCTGGTTTCAAGAAACGAAGAAATGAACGACTCGATGGCATACCTGCGCAACCGGCTGCAGGATACTGACATTCTGCAGGAGTATTTTGTCCCGCGAGATCGGATGCCAGAGTTCATCGACGGCCTCAGATCAATCGTTCAGCGGGACGGTTCTAACCTATTAAACGTCACGATCCGGAGCGTAGAAAAAGATACTGTCACTGCACTGCCTTACGCCAAGCAGGATATGTTCGCGTTTGTCCTCTATTTCAATCAGAAGCTCAATGCGGAGCAAAGTGAGATCCTGCGGAAAACGACAGTCGATCTTGTGAACTTGGCAATCGGACTGAACGGCACGTACTACCTGCCCTATCAGCTCTATTATTCATCCCAACAGCTTCGCCGAGCATATCCCGAGATTGACGCGTTTTTCGCTGCAAAAAAAAGATACGATCCAGAAGGCTTGTTAACCAGCAAGTTCTACGAAAAATACGGAACGTAAAGCCTAACTCTCCATCACCTTTAACCCATCGCTCACCACCAACCTCGCCTCGGTAGCGGCTTGCACATCCTCCGCCGTCAACCCCGGAGCCACTTCCTCCAGCACCAGTCCCCGCTCCGTCACACGGATGTACGCCATCTCCGTCACAATCGTATCCACAACGCCAACGCCAGTCAGCGGCAGCGTACACTTCTTCAAAATTTTCGGAGCCCCGTCCCGCGTCGTATGCTCCATCGCCACCACCACTCGCCGCGCCCCAGCGACCAAGTCCATGGCCCCGCCCATCCCCTTTACCATTTTTCCCGGGATCATCCAGTTCGCCAGGTTCCCTTCCTCATCCACTTCCATCGCTCCCAGCACGCTCAAATCCACGTGCGCCCCGCGGATCATGGCAAACGAATCCGCGCTCGAAAAATAGGACGTCCCCGCCATCTCGCTAACGGTTTCCTTCCCTGCATTAATCAGGTCGGCATCTTCCTCACCCTCCACCGGATAAGGCCCAATCCCCAGCATGCCATTCTCCGACTGGAGAACGACCTCGATCCCCGCCGGAACGCAATTCGCCACCAGCGTAGGCATCCCAATTCCAAGGTTCACATAGAACCCGTCGCGCAGCTCGCGCGCAATCCGCCCCACAATCCGCTCGCGCTTCTCAACGTCTTTTCCAGGTTTATTCATGATCTTTTTGGGTCCTGTCATCCCGAGCGAGGATTGTGATTCGCGAATGCGAAGCACAACCGCAGTCGAAGGATCTCTTGCACCTCAATCGCACGAATCGGCTCGTCGGGGAATTTTCTCGCAGCACTCCGCACGGTCAACTCACTTTCCTCACCGTCCTCTTCTCAATCCGCCGCTCATACAGTTCCCCCTGAAAAATCCTTTTCACGTACACCGACGGCGTGTGAATCGAATCCCCATCCAGTTCTCCCGCTTCCACCAGTTGTTCAACTTCCGCGATCGTCACCTTCGCCGCCGTCGCCATAATCGGATTAAAATTCCGCGCAGTCTTGCGATAGACCAGATTCCCCATCCGGTCGCCCTTCCACGCTTTTACAAACGCAAAGTCCGCCTGCAACGCACGCTCCATCACGTAAGTCCGTCCATCGAATTCACGCGTCTCTTTGCCTTCCGCGACAATCGTACCCACCCCGGTCGGAGTAAAAAACGCCGGAATCCCCGCGCCCCCGGCCCGAATCCGCTCCGAGAACGTCCCCTGTGGCACCAGATCCAGATCTACCTTTCCCGCCAGCACCATCGATTCGAGCAGCTTATTTTCTCCCACATAGGTTCCAATATGTTTCCGGATCTGCCCCGCCGCCAACAACATTCCGGTACCAAACCCATCCACCCCGGCATTGTTGCTGATGGTCGTCAAATTCTTCGATCCCTTTCGCACCAGCGCCCGAATCAGATTCTCCGGAATTCCGCACAGCCCAAAGCCGCCCAGCATAATGACGGAACCGTCCGCCACATCGCGAATCGCCTCATCCGCACTACTGACAACCTTGTTCATAGCGTCCGCATTCTAAATGCAACTCACCACGGAGTCACGGAGACACGGAGGAAGGACTGGCACCGTTAACCCACAAGTCAGATAGCCGGGTGACCGAGAAGCCACCATCCAAGAATAAAGACCATCATGAGAAACAAAATCAAGCCGCTGAGTCGGCTCAACAGGCCCGATTCCCGGTCCTGGGCGCGATCCATCATCCGACCCATCGGGGCATCGGGGTTATAGGCACGAGGCAGCCTGTCTCGAAGCGCCCTGAATTTCGCTGGCCAGAAGCACTGCAATGCTCCCCACCCTGCAAAAATCAGCAGCAGCATGCCAAAAAGGGCGTCAAAAGCGGCCCGACATTTCGTCACTCCACGCTCAACGACCAAGAATACAACAATCAGGATTGTTTCTCCGTGTCTCTGTGCCTCTGTGGTGAAAGCCCTATTTCTTGCTCCCGGCACTCTTCTTCAACCCATGCGCCTGTTCAAATTCCGCAGCAAGCGCCCGCGTGGTCAGATTCTCCCGAATATGCGCCAGCCGCTGCTCCATCTTAAACAGCGCATCCTCCAGATTCTTCCTGTTGCTGATCGCAACGTCCCGCCACATCGAATACGGACTCGCTGAAATTCGGGTCATCTCCCGTAGCGCCCGGCCACCAGCCGGAAGCAACGGCGCTTCTTCGCCAAACTCTTCCACCAACTCCGCTGCCAGCGCCGTCGAAATCATCTGTGGAAGGTGGCTGATCCACGCGCACAGCCTGTCGTGATCCTCCGGCGGCAGCATCGCTATGCGTGCCCCAATCTGATCGATCCATCCTGCAAATTCCGCGAGTAATCCCTCCTGCAGGCTCTGTCCTGGCAGCGGCGTCAAAAACCACACCGCATTCTGAAACAAATCCGCGTCCGCATAATCTACGCCGCTGTTCTCCTTCCCCGCCATCGGATGCCCAGCCAGAAACCTTTTACCCGCATTCTTCCCAAAGACGCGCACCGCCTGCTCCGCCACCGCCGCCTTCGTGCTTCCGACATCTGTCAGCAACGTGCTTGCGGGCAGTGCCGGGCCTAAACGCCCGATCAGATCCACAATCGCCAGCACCGGCGTTGCCAGCACGACCAACTGGCTGCCTCGCACCGCGTCTGCGGGCTCAGCAAATCCCTTTTCAATCACACCGCGCATCTTCGCTCGCTTCAGCGCCGACTCGCGGTCGCACCCAACAATCACACCGGCAAATCGTCGCTTCCGCAACGCCAGCGCAAACGAACCTCCGATCAGCCCCGTCCCTATGATCGTGATTTGCCGGATCGACATAAAATCAGGACTTCACCACAGAGGCACAGAGACACAGAGAAGAAAAGAACCGCAAGATCTCACAAGCCCTGAGATTGCCTCATCGCCCGACGCAGAATCACGTCCAGCTTTCGCAGTTGCTTTTCTCTGTGTCTCTGTGCCTCTGTGCTGAAAAAGCGTTAAGCAATCTTCCTCCCGACCGCCGGCGCAATCATCCGCAATTCATCCATCAACTTCGCGAACTGCTCCGGAAACAGCGACTGCGCCCCATCCGACCAAGCCTGGTTTGGATCGCAATGCACTTCAATCAACAATGCATCTGCTCCGGCCGCCACTGACGCTCTCGCCATCGGCGCAACCTTGTCGCGCCTTCCCGTTCCATGCGATGGATCAGCCGTCATCGGCAGATGAGACAGCTTGTGAATGATCGGAATGGCCGAAATATCCATCGTGTTTCGCGTGTAAGTCTCAAACGTGCGAATCCCCCGCTCGCACAAAATCACGTCATAGTTCCCGCCCGCCATAATGTATTCCGCCGACAAAAGCAGCTCCTCGAAAGTCGCGGCGATCCCGCGCTTCACCAGCACCGGCTTGCGCACTTTCCCCAACTCGCGCAGCAGATTGAAGTTCTGCATATTGCGCGCCCCCAGCTGCAGAATATCCACATAAGGCAGCATCATCGGAATCTGCGAGATCTCCATCACCTCGCTGATCACCAGCAGATCGAATTTCTCTCCCGCCTCGCGCAGCAGTTTCAGCGCATCCTCTCCGTGCCCCTGAAACGAATACGGAGAACTCCGCGGCTTGAATGCCCCGCCCCGCAGGCCTTTCGCACCCGCCTTGGCCACGGCTTCCGCCGTCGTAAAAAGCTGTTCCCGCGACTCCACCGAGCACGGACCGGCCATCACTACCACTTCATTCCCGCCAATATCGACTCCATTCGCCAGCTTGACGATCGTCCCCTCCGGACGAAAACTTTTCCCCGCCAGCTTATACGGAGAACTGATGCGATGGACCTCCTGCACCCCCGGCAACAATTCGAGGTTGCGTATGTCGAAATCGATCCCCGCTCCCACGGCCCCCAGCACGGTTTGCCGCGCCCCGGTCGATCGGTGAACCTCAAACCCCATCTTCACCAGGTTCTCAATCACCTGCTGAATCTGCTTCTCATCCGCAATTTCCTGCATTGCCACAATCATAAAAATCAGCTCTCAGCTCTTAGCTCTCAAAAACTTCTGTCATTCCGAGCGAAGGATGATTTTCCGCGAAAGCGGAAATCATCCGCAGTCGAGGAACCTGCTTTCTCTCTCCACGAGCAATCTGGGCTTTCAGTCATTCACTTCCGAATCCAACTCCGTTTCCGCAGCCTTCTCCGTATCCGCCTTCGCTCCGATTCCTTCCTTCTGAATATTTCGCATCACGTCCATGATTCGTTCAAAAATCCGCACCACATCTCGCCCGGGCAACGGACCCCGATTCATCTCCTGCACATTCTCGAATACAATCCGCTCCCGATCCGGTTCGTAAATTGGCAGATTCGTATCCCGCTTCAGCCGCCCAATCTCCACCGCCGCGCGCGCCCGCTCGCTCAGCAACTCCACCAGGCGCCGGTCCAACTCATCAATTTTCTTTCGCCAATCTGCGATGTCCATTAAGTGTGACACTACCGTTCTGGGTGCCCCATGTCGCCTCTCTTGCGAGACATGGGATTCCTCCCGTTTACGCCGGGAGCTGCCGGCTTACCGCGGTGAGCCTTCTCACAAACTCCCCAACTGCTGCCGCCTCTCGTCCCCGATTTCGGTCGATTGTCTCTACAATGGCGCTTCCCACCACGACGGCGTCGGCGAACTTGCCTACTTCATCAAACTGCTCCGCCGTCGAAATCCCAAACCCAACCGCAATCGGCAAGTCAGTCACGCGCCGCAACCGCCCGACTAATTTCTTGGCATCACTCGCCAGTTGCTGCCGCGCCCCCGTCACGCCCGTGCGCGACACTGCGTACACAAATCCTCGCGACGCTTCCGTAATCCGCTTCAGCCGCGCTTCTGGACTGGTTGGCGCCGCCAGAAAAACCGGCGCCAGATCATGCGCTCGCATCGCATGTAAATATTCGCCCGCCTCTTCCACCGGCAAATCCGTGAGCAGAACTCCGTCCACGCCCGCATGCCGCGTCACCATGCAAAACTTTTCCATCCCCATGCGCAAGATAGGATTTAAGTACGAAAACACGACTAACCCCGTGGATTGCGCATACCCACGAATCTCCGCCGCCAGCGTCAACACCTGCGCCAACGATGTCCCACGCTTGAGCGCCCGTTCGCTCGCCCGCTGTATCACTGGACCGTCGGCAACCGGATCGCTGAATGGCACTCCCAGTTCAATCACATCCGCCCCGGCCTCAATGGCAGCCAGTACGATCTCCCGCGTAGTATCGAGATCAGGATCGCCGCACGTCACATACACCACCAGCGCCGGCTTCTTATAAAAAGACAAAGGCATTTTGTCATTCTGAGCGGAGGCTATGCTTCGCGACAGCGAAGCACAACCGCAGTCGAAGAATCCCTTTCGCAACTGCACTGCCGATCAAGCGGACAAGATTTCCTTAGTGGACCCCAGTGCTTAAAGCCTTCCTCGGCGGCCTCTGCGCCAAAGATTTTGACTTCTCATCCCAGCGAAAGTGATTCCCGCATAATCCCAATATCCTTGTCCCCGCGCCCGGAAACATTCACGATCACCACATCCGACTTCTTCATCTTCGGTGCTCGCTTTATCAATTCCGCCACAGCGTGTGCCGATTCCAGCGCGGGAATAATTCCCTCCGTCCTCGCCAGCAATGTCGTTGCTTCGAGCGCTTCGGCATCCGAAGCAGCGACGTACTCCGCGCGCCCCGCATCTCTCAATTCCGCATGCTCCGGCCCAATCGACGGATAATCCAGCCCCGCCGAAACCGAATGCGTATTCGCAATCTGTCCCGCCGAATCCTGCAGCACGTAAGAATACGTCCCCTGCAAAACTCCGGGCGAGCCCCCTCGAAAGCGCGCCGCATGTTCCCCTAACGCCTCGCCCCGTCCACCGGCCTCCACACCAATCAAACGGACTTTCTTATCTTTTATAAACTCATAAAAAATTCCGATTGCATTCGATCCTCCACCCACGCACGCAATCACCGCCTCCGGTAATTTTCCCTCGGCCTTCAAAACCTGCGCTCGCGCCTCCCGCCCAATCACGCGATGAAAATCCCGAACCATCGTCGGATACGGATGCGCTCCCAGCACGCTCCCCAACAAATAATGTGTGGTCCGCACATTCGTCACCCAATCGCGCATCGCTTCGTTGATCGCATCCTTTAGCGTCCGCGACCCTGACTCAACCCCGCGCACCTCGGCCCCCAGCAACCGCATGCGGAACACATTCAACTCCTGCCGCCGCATGTCTTCCGTGCCCATGTACACAACGCACTCGAACCCAAGCAGGGCGCAGACCGTCGCCGTCGCCACCCCATGCTGCCCGGCCCCAGTCTCTGCGATCACCCGACGCTTGCCCATGCGCTCCACCAGCAGCGCCTGTCCCAAACAGTTATTGATCTTGTGCGCCCCGGTGTGCAGCAAATCCTCCCGCTTCAAATAAATCTTCGCCCCGCCCAACTTCTGCGTAAGCCGCCGCGCAAACGTCAGCGCCGTCGGACGCCCCGCATAAGTCCGCAACAACTCCTGCAATCGTTTCTGAAATTTCGGATCGTGCTTCGCCTTCTCGTACTGCCGCTCCAGTTCCTCGAGCGCCGCCATCAAAGTCTCCGGCACATACCGCCCACCGTAAACCCCGAACCGCCCTGGCTCACTCTTCTTACCTGTCATCCCGAGTGGAGCTTTATCGCTGCGAAGCGGCGATAAAGCGAGGTCGAGGGACCTGCTTTTTCTCGCAGCATCCCTGGTCGTCGCTGGCGGCCCCATCCCAGGCTCGCCGTTCTTTGGCGAGACTAGGGCGCGGATTTTGACTTTGACCTTCGTTCGTGGAACTGTAGCCATCTTCTTAATTAACTTGCTTGTCATTCCGACTTAATAGGACTTGTTTGCCATTCCGAGCCGGCGCAGCCGGAGAGGAACCTGCTTCCCGCGTCCACCAAGCAAAACCCTCGTCCCCACCACGTCGGCCTCCGCAACCGTGGAAGAGCGGCGCTTCAGCGCCGCGTAAGCCTCACAAAAATAAATCGGGCCTTAGCCCCCGCCAGCCTCCGCCACCCGCACCGCCTTAACAAAAGCCCGCACCTTCTCCGGATCTTTCTTCCCTGGCGTCGCCTCCACGCCAGAAACCACATCCACCCCAAAAGGATCAAACAAGTCGATTGCTTTGCCCACATTCGCGATCGTCAATCCACCCGCAACGATTATCGGCGCAATAACGTTCAATCCTCGAACCAAGAGGTGACACCGTTCCCAGTCAAACGCCTCGCCCGTACCACCTGGCCGGCCTCCTGCCCCTGAATCGATGAGGAACGCGTGAAGACCATTTTTTCGAGCACTACCCATCGGGAGAAAAGACACCCCGCTTCCATCCGGGCCTTTTCGGTCCATTAATTTCTCACCCTGAACCGCGAGTATTAACTTGTATTTGCCTTTCTCCTTCCAGTTCTCCCAGCCGGAAGGGGCTTCGACCGCATCCCGTGGATAGAATTGCACCGCTGTCAGACCAGCGCTTTGCGCAGCTTTCTTGATGTCATCGCCCGTTCCTCCCACAAACACTCCGACCTTTTCCACACTCTCCGGCAATTTCTCCACAATCTCCCGCGCCGCCTCCACGCTAATATTCCGCGGACTCTTTTCATAAAACACAAACCCCACCGCATCCGCCCCGGCCTCAGCCGCGGTCAGCGCATCCTCCAAATTCGTCATCCCACAGATCTTGACCCAAGTCATAAGACCAATTGTCAGCGGTTAGTCATTTGATTGTCATCCCGAGCGATTGTCATCCTGAGCGAGGATTTTGCTTCGCGAACGCAAAGCAAAACCGCCCTTTAGTAGCTCGTAAAGGAATCCTCTCCAAAATACCCGGAGCTCGCTATGATCCACTCGGTACTCGCAACTCGCAGTCCGCAACTAACTCTCGCAGCGCCTCACCCGGCCGTTCCGCCCGCATCAGCGACTCGCCAATCAAGAACGCCTGATACCCCGCCGCCCGCAGCCGCGCAATATCTTCTCCCGATTTGATTCCGCTCTCCGCCACTCGCACCACATTCTTCGGGAGCCGATCCGCCAGCCGGAACGCCGTCTCTGCATCCACCTTGAACGTCCTCAGATCGCGCGTATTCACTCCAATCAAATCGCACCCGGCATCCAAAGCCCGCTGCAATTCCACCTCGTCGTGCACTTCGCACAAAGCGTCCAAGCCACGGGCGCGAGCGCCGCGTGCCAGGGCGATCAGTTCTTCCTGCGTCAACGCGGCCACAATCAGCAGCACCGCATCCGCAGAATTCGCCCGCGCTTCCAGCAACTGAAACTCATCCACAAGAAAGTCCTTGCGCAGACACGGAATCGTCACCGCCGCCGAAGCCAGTCGTAAATTTTCCAGCGATCCCAGGAAAAATTCCTGATCCGTCAGTACCGAAAGTGCCGCCGCTCCCGCCGCTTCAAGTTCTCGCGCCAACTCCTCGACACAAAACTCCGCCCGCATCAATCCCTTCGACGGCGATGCCTTCTTCAGCTCCGCGATCACCGTGATGCCGGCTCCACCTCTTCCCTCCAGTGCCCGGCGAAACAAGCGCGGCACATGCCGTTCCGCCCGTCGCTCCAGTTCCCGCACATCCGATGAGCGCTTCGCCGCAACGACTTTCTCGCGAGCAGCGCTGACGATCTCTTTAAGGGAAACAGGCATACCGAGTGCCTGAATTATACGGGAAGGGGGAGGATTGCTTCAGGCACGACCGTGGAAGAGCGGCGCTTCAGCGCCGCGTCAGGCGTCGATAGTATGATGGGCTTCAGCCCGTTCGTCGTCTCGAGGGACCGGAGACAAAGCCATCTCCACCATCACTGGCAAACCGCCTCAATCTCCTTGTACGGCTTCTCCGCATGCTCCGGATACTTAATCTGCTTCACCTGCATCCACTGGTCCAGCAACGTACCCGCGTCATGCAACCCCACATCCGGATCGCCATCGTACGCTGCATCGCTCTCCGCTTCCTCGAGGGTGACCAGCTTGAATCCTTTTTTCTTCAGCAGATCGAGCGCCTCCGGCAGAATCGTGCTGCTGAATGCTCCCAAATGCATCAGCAAGATGTAGTTAATTTGGTGGCCATAAATCAGCTTCGCCTGCTCCCGCCCCAGATCAAGAAATTCCGACGCAGTGTTCAGGTAACTCGACCGCAGCCATGCGACCGACTTCGTATCCCCATTCTCCACGCACCGCGCATACGCCGTGTTCCATAGGTAGTCTTCCCAATCGAGCGTAACCTGCGCGATTCTGTATCCGTGCGCCTTCAAATAGGTGCGCACCGCCCGCCGTTTCTCTACCGTATCTCCCTCATGCAAATATGGATAACGCAACCAGTGCCAGTTATCTCTCGCGTCGAGCAACTCCAGCGACGGTTCGTCCTCCTCGATCTCCCGCTCGAAAGCCTCGGCCGAATTCTGTTCCAGATCCATGTGCGCGTAAGTATGATTCCCCACCGGTTCCTGCGCAGCCCATAATTTCAGCGCCTCAGCTCCGTCCGCGTTTCCTTCCAGTCTCTTGGCGTTGATAAACCCGTAAACCGCCGGCACATGCCCCTTCCTGAGAATCGCAAGCACATCTTTCGTAGTCTGTGCCCGCGTAACCCCCGGCGGCAGCGACCCATTCAACGGCAGATCATCCATCGTGATGGCCAGCTTCTGCGCCGTACACACTCTCGCCGTCGCCAGAGAACACAGCAACACAAACACACTTCTCCATCTCTGCCCGTTGGAATTTTTCATGAAAAGAGTTTACTTCACGGCTGGATCAAAAGAAGAAAGCCCTGCCAAAGAAATTCTTTGGTGCCATCGAAGGGACTCGAACCCCCACACCGTTGCCGGTACATGGACCTGAACCATGCGCGTCTGCCAATTCCGCCACGATGGCAATCTTGAACCACAATGCAGCGGCGGCCGCGAGGCCGCCGATCAGGAAGACCAACCGTTCCATTTTACAGCCCGGTCAAGGGCTGTCAAACCAGGGCTGTCAAACTACGACTGTCAAACCACGACTGTCAAACCAGGACGCTGTCACAGCCAGCCTACGCGAGCTTCGCCGTCATCGAAATCTTCGCGTTCAATACCTTGGATACCGGACAGCCTTTCTCCGCGGCTTCCGCGTGTTTCTGGAACGTGGCGGCATCGGCTCCCGGAACTTTTCCTACTACATCGATGTGGCTCGATGTAATCGTCCAGCCCGAATCCAGTTTCTCCATAGTCAGCGTCACGTTGGTGTTGATGCTCTCTGCGGTCAAGTTCGCGCCACCGAGTTGCACCGAGAGCGCCATCGAGAAGCAGGCCGCATGCGCCGCCGCAATCAACTCCTCCGGATTCGTTCCCGGACCATTCTCAAAGCGTGAAGTGAAAGAATATGGCGTGTCTTTCAGCACTCCGCCGGGAGCGGAGATCGATCCCTTTCCGTCCTTAAGTCCACCCTTCCATACTGCGCTTGCCTTGCGTTCCATCGCTTTCTCCTCATCATGACTAGAAAATGAAGTCCTCTTGCATTGTAGACGGAGATCGCTCAGCCTGTCAGGCAGGTGGTGAGGGATGGGACAAGGAAGCGAGCCAGACGCGCCCGTTCGGTCGCTTCCGCTCTCAGGGCAGGCTCCTAGGTTGCGCGGATCGCCCAGATTACTCTCTGCGCGAAGAACGCTTGTTCGGAATAAGAATCAAACTGGCACTACCCGTCTTTCCTGGCTTCCTCCCGCCGGCTTCTTGCAACCCGGCTTCCTCCAGCCAGTGGGCTTAATCACTTTTTTCTCTCATTATTCTTAAAAGTTTCTGCTTCCACAGACGGTTTTGCGCTAGAATGCTTCTGCAATTAGGAGCGTAGTTGATCTGGCCGCAGACGCTGCAGACACCGCTCTTGGCCTTCCCCCAGGAGGTAGTAGATGTACCGGCCTTACTCGAGTTCTCTGGCTGAACCCCGACCGTTTCTCGATGTCCAATCCCTGTTACGCAACATTGCCCAGGACTTCGTCACCGCTTTCAACACCGGCAACTACGACCAGGCTGCCGCTCTGTTCGCAGAAGACGGAGCATTCATGGCGCCGCATTACGAACCGGCGTATGGCCCCAAGGCCATTGAGCGCCTGCTTCGACAGTTCGGCGATGCCGGATACGAAGACCTTCGCCTGGAAACCGTCCGCGTCGAGGCTTCCGGCGACATGGCTATGGAAATCGGCCGCTACACCGTCGCTATGCGCCAGCCCAACGGCACCGTCGTCGCCGACCGCGGCAAGTACGTGAAAGCCTGGCGTCGCCTCGGAACCTGGCTTATGGTCGCCGATTGCTGGAGCAGCAACCTGCCCGCGGTGCGCTAGGATTGTCGACGTAAAGAAGCGGACGAAATCCGGGTGCCCAGTTCTCGCCTCCTTTGCGAGAACTGGGATTCCACGAACCACACGTTCTTGTCCGAGCAGAAACCAAGGTTCCTCGCTGCGCTCGGAATGACTGGACGTATAGGGACTAGACCGATGAGGGGTTGACCGCGTCCCACTCTGGATCGCAGCAAGCCTGAATCGTTAATCCTGTCTCTCTCAACAAATGCCACGCCTCGCGATAGTTGCCATACTTCTGCCGCCTGTTGCGCGGGGAGAAATGGAGGCTGCAATGCATCTCGCCGATCACGTCGAAGGGAATAATGTACCACTCATCAATAGGAATGAGCAGGATGGCGAAAAAGTCCACCGTCCCAAGCTCATACTTTTTGCGTCTCGACCCAACCAACTTCAGGCTGTAACCATGACCCGGTCGGGAGTGAATTGTGGACTTCACTTGAACCCGCTGCGGTCGCATCGGGTTGTCAACTCCCACGTCGTAGCGTGTCACGCCAAACGGTCTTGAGACCTTCATTCCCTGACCAGCCACCTGCATCATGAAGTAGAGTTCCGCCCACTCGCCGCGAGCTTTGGGATCCTCCAGCTCGCCGCCCGCCATCCGATTCGCCTTTCGCCACATACGCCCGATTCCTCTTTCCGACTACTTCAATCGTAATCGCCCCTGCAAGGCCATCTGTCACATCAACCGCTCTTTGCGCTGTGGAAATTCGCAATCGGAACTTCACCCAACGGTATACAACTTTAGCCCCAGCACCCGCCGGTACCGCTCAAAATCCCGGTCAGTCGTAAAGATGTGCCAGCCGCGCCGCTGCGCCACAGCGCAGATCAGGAAATCAATCGCCGACCCCGCAATTCCCCGGGCGCGGCACAGGTTGTGCATCCGCGCCGCTTCTTCGTAGTCCAAAACCTCGATCCCCGGCTCCTCAAAAGCTCTCAAGTAGTTCCGCAGTTTGTGAAAGCGCTCTTCCTCACGAATGCCCGAAAGCAGTTCCTGCCGGATCGCTCCCATCATCTGCGCGCGCCCCTCACTGATCAGCTCCACCAGCGCCCGCGTCAACGCACTCTCGCGGGCATTCAAGTCAGCCAACTTGCGCCGCAGCGCCAGGGACCACAGCGGAGTGTCCACTAAAACGATCACGACCGCCTCTTGCTTGTTCGTCCGCGCCGTTCCGCCTTGTAGTAATATCCTGGATCAAACTCGAAGCTGCCGAACGCCTCCAGGATGCGAACCTGCTTCCGCCGCCGGACGTACTCGGCCAGCGCCGCCGTGACTGCTTCTTTTTTGGTCTTGTGCTTCCCGGCGCGGCGGGCTTCTTCAATCAGAGCATCGTCCAGAGCTAGATTGGTTGCCATGTGTGGATTATTACACATCAAAATGTGTGAGAGAAGCGATTGTCAGGGGCCCGGATTACCGGCTATACGATGAGAATGAAAGAGCTTGAGTCCGTAGTATCTCGAAGCTTTAATGGGGGCGAATTCTGCCCGGCTGGACCGCTGTTTATATGAATTTAGCACGATCAACTCAATATGAGGAGTCCAAGAAATGCACGACCAAACTATAACCGTGAAAGTCTTTGCGCCTCGTGCACCTGAACCGAAGACGTTCACTTGGCGCAAGACACTGAAGGTCGGCGAAGCGGCCCAGGAATCGGCTACCGCATTTGGCTATCAGGGCGGCACGCCGGGGCTGGAAACTGACAGCAATCCGGCAACGGTTCTCGACAACAACAAGACCCTGGTGGCTGAACACCTCGAGGATGGTGCGCAGCTTGAACTTTTGGATACCGGCGGTGGTGTCCACAGTAATCGTGCAGCGTGATTCCCGCAGAACACACAAGGATTATCGTCGAAGCGGAGTTCCCCGGCGCCCAAGCGTGGGCATGTTTCTCAGTTCCTGTGGTTGCATCTGGCCCGGATCCTCTAGCTTCATGAGGCTCGACGCCTGACCTCGTCAGGCGAATAGTCCTTTGAGGGCGTACCGCGTTGCGCTACGCCGTCGAGCATTTGCCAGAAGGCGCAGCTCAAGAGGGCCCGTCTGAGCTTCGATGAGGAGAGCGACGCTGTGGAGAACATCATTGAGCGGCGCGTCGGTGAAAATCATTTTGAGGGCTTCGAGTACCCCCTCACTGGCCAGAGTTTGCGTTAGCGCGGATGTTGCGAACGGTGGATTCAGGACGGCGATTGAGGAATTGACATCTGGCATAGCGGAGGCCGCATGTCGAGTCTAGGCGATCAGTATCGCACAAACGAGTGAGTCACAAACCGGGCAGATCTTTCGATATACGCCGATCTGGCTGGTCCATTCTGAGAGTGTTGTCGGCTATCCGGAAGTTAAGTGGAGTGGCCCTGCGTAAGGACGATCCGCATCCGTCTCGGCCACGAGTCCCTGGACGTGGCGCTTGCTTACCCTAAGGGAAGGGATGCCGAGTCGAAAGAAGGTCACGAACATGCGAACAGCAGCAGCTTGGCGCTGTACGCATAAGACTTTTTTGCTCACGTCCTGCTTCGGACATCGGGCCGCCTAAGGTGATCAATCTATGATCCCGCTCGGGTGGCCCCGGTTCTTTCGGCTGAGCTCTCGGAACTTATCGCCTGCGGGGGTCCACCTCTTAACATCCTGATAGGGCACCTCGAACGGAAGGCCTCCACACGGTTTCGCGACGACGAGTTCCCCATTTGTCCCGGATCTCCACACAACATAAGGACCTGATTTTCCTGAGACCTCTACCAAGTCATCGGTCCTGAATGGTGGCTCGACCATTTGAAATTCGATGCATCCGCTTCAGAAAGTCTACGCAGAGATTGATCCCGTGCCACTACCGAGAAACACAAGATCGTATTCTTCCGTCGGCGTCTTCTTAGTTGACTGGGCTGATGAGACCTAGTCCATAGTCTTCATGCGACTTCTCCTTTCGGACCGGCCAGAGATTTTTTCTATGTGCTACTTCTCCGACACCGCTTGATCGGGCATCAATCGAGCGGCGCCAAAATTGACGCTGAAGCGTTTACACCACACCGAAACCGCGCGATATTTCGACAGGTCCACATCGGGACCGAGGGTATAGTTTTGGTCGCCGACGTTGCCCTTGATGACCCCCAGATCGATGAAACCGGCCTGTTGCACCGTCGCTACGTCCTTTGCATCGTCAGAGGCGACCATGTAGACGTGCACATCCGGACCGTTTGATGTGCTAAAGCTCG
>Ga0307478_10000623_pt1 | contig 35032 bp, 21 predicted proteins | sample atmos_gasesECM4C_2_FD_203713 | JGI IMG/M metagenome (GOLD analysis project Ga0307478, IMG submission 203713) | Hardwood forest soil microbial communities from Morgan-Monroe State Forest, Indiana, United States - atmos_gasesECM4C_05 | ecosystem: Environmental > Terrestrial > Soil > Temperate...
TGGCCTTCCAGCTCGCGATATTGCTGCTGTCGACCATGGTCGCAACAATACCAGCGCTTGCAGAGCACTCATCCTCTTCGCGCAAGATCCAGCAAGACGCCGCCGGCAAGGAGTGCAGCCGTGCGGGCATGCCATGTTCCACCGCCTTGACTCCGGACTCATCCAAGTCGAAATCCGCGAGCACACAGCAGAAGCTTGACCAACTCGAACGTCAGAGCATCAATTCCATCAAAAGTACACAAGCGCGCGTAAACGCAAAAACTGCGCCTCAACGTCCGGTGGTCGCCCGCGGGGCAGAGCGGCAATCGTCGATTAATTTCTCATATCACGCCCCGTCGGCAGGTGGAACCCACACTGGACCCAGGTAGTTTGTCGTCTTCATTCCGAACGATTCCGCGTTAGAGCCACTTGATAATCCTCCCGGCATTAGCCTTTGCGGTGTGAATCTCCTGCAAAATAGACGTATAATTCTCGGTAAGCCAGTCTGTGGACTTTAGTTTCCAAAAAGGTGCTCTCCCATGATGTCGCGCAAATTGCTTTCTGGTTTATTGCTCGCTTTCCTGACGCTGTCATTGTGCTCGCCGCTGCTCTTCGGGCAAACACAGAGCGCGACTAAGCCGAAGCCTCGAGTGGTAGTGATTGGGGTAAATGGGATGGAGTTGGACGTCATTCGTCCCTTGCTGCTGCAAGGCAAGATGCCGAACCTTTCCAGCGTGATCAAAAAAGGCGCCTATGGCAAGCTGCGCACGGTCTCCGCTCCGAACTGCCCGCGCGTCTACAGTACGCTGTTCACCAGCACGAAGCCTGAGGAGCACGGCGTCAGCGGTTTCATCGTTGGCGGCATCACGGCGAACACCAACATGCTGAAGGAAGAGCCTATCTGGTCGGTATTGTCGAAGCATGGCGTGACGGTTGGAATGGCCAATGTTCCCGCCACTTTTCCGGTGATGCCGGTGAATGGTTACATGATCAGCGGCATGCTCACTCGCGGCAAGAATTGTGAGGATGGCGTCCTGTGCGCTCCCAAGCTTTCTGAAGTGGAGGGCGGCGAGGCGGTTTATCCTCCCACCCTGAAAGCTGAGTTGCTAAAAAACGTCGGCGATTTCTACATCGATTGTGAACGGATGCCGGCAGCTGCGGACTTGAAGGGGCATGAGACCGAGGTTATCGATGCGTGGCTGCACAAGGTTCAGCTCATCCGTGATGAACAGACTCATCTCTTCAATTACTTACTGGAAAACCATCCCACGGAGTTCACCTTCCTGGCGCAGTCGTGCGAAGACCGGACCGGGCATTGGCTTTATCCCATCGCCCCTTATAACGCGGGCTACAATCCAAAAATCAACGCGGTGCGCACGGAGGCGTTCCCGGACCAGTACGTTGCCTTCGATAAAGTGCTGGGCGCAATCCTGAAGCACACGGATGAGAACACCTACGTCATCATCGTTTCCGACCATGGCATCAAGCCGCTGCGCGAGTTCGAAGAGACCGACCCGCACGCCCACATGGACCACGAGAAAACCACGCCAGTCATCGCAAAGCATGACTTTGCCGACGGCGACGACGTCCCGGGTTCGTTTTTTGCAATGGGCCCCGGCATTAAGCATGACTTGCGCCTGATGGGATTTGAAGCTTCGGTGTATGACATTACGCCAACCATCCTGCACATCTATGGCATTGAGCAGCCCAGCCAAATGCGCGGCCATGTGCTAACGGAGATATTCGAGGCGTCGGACAACAAGGTGGCGCAGAACTAACGGTAGGGATCTCAGGGCGGATCAATATGAGAGGCGCTTTTCGGCGCCTTTTTATTTTTGATTTTTATCATTTGTCGAGTGTGGAGTCGTTTTGTGCGTGTGTAGGAACTGCACTCGGAGTTCCGCCTGCTTCGCTTCTGCGTTCTTTCCCAATCCAGAATAAGCCTTTGCCAGCAATTCGAAGATCTCTGCGTTGTTCGACTGAGACTTGGCGAGCGCCTGAAGTTGCTTCACGGCCTCGGCAAAGTTACTATCGGCGATTTGTGCACTCGCAAGATCGAGTTGTGCATCGAGGGTGTTCGGTCGCAGAAGTAACGCGGCTTCTAGCTGATCCTCGGCAGCCTTCGGATTGTTCAACGCGAGGTATACTTGCCCCAGAAGCAAGCGCGCCTGAAATTGCCCTGGCATTATTTTCAGGCTGGCCTCCAACACATCCCGTGCGCCGGCAAGGTCATGCGTTTTCACTAAGGCCTGACCTTCGAAGAACGCTGCAGTCGCGTCATTTGGACGTACTTCGAGAGCGACCTTCAAATGCTGCGCAGCCGCAGCATAGTCCCCATGTTTCAATTCCAATTCACCAAGCTGCCGCAACGCAGTTGGAGACTTTGGGTCGAGTTGCAGAACTTTCTCCAGCGACGCACGGGCATCCGACTCGCAATCGTCTTCGGACGCCATCATTGCCAAGTGCAGCAGGTTCTGCTCCTCGATCTTGTCCTTGGGATCGGGCAACATCGAAGGCTCAGGAACGTTGGTCGCACTCCCCACGTCTGCCCTGCCGAGATAACCCAAAGCCTTCAGTTCGTCGATCGTTCCCTGCCCGACCCCGCCTTTGGAAGTCTCGGATGGAGGCGTCTTCGCCCGCAGTTCGGCCAGCATTCCGCGAAACTTCTGTACCTGCGAATTCCAGGGCTCGTATCGATTATCCAGTTCGGCCGGGTCCTTGTGCAGATTGTAGAATTCCGGCCGCGGCGCCTCGATGAACTTGACCCCATCCGCGCGCACCGAGCGCAGTGGCGCCCATCCGAAACGCAGAGGATAATCCGTTTCTCCGAATGCAGTTCGTGAAGGCAGCTCGGTGCCGGCAAAATACGGCGTCAGCGATTCGCCATCCAGTCGCTGAGGAACTGCCGCGCCTACGAGATCAAGTACCGTCGGTAGAATGTCCGTAGTCCGCACCTGAGCATCAATAACGTTAACCTCGTGCTGGCCGGATGCGCGCTTCGGCAACTTTAAGATCAGCGGAACATGCGTCGTCGAATCGTATAAGAAGATGCCGTGCGTGTCTTCGTGATGCTCTCCCAGTCCTTCACCGTGATCTCCCAGCACCACGACGAGCGAGTGCTCGTAACGCCCATGAGTCTTCAGATAAGCGATGAAATTCGCGAGCGCTGAATCGGCGTAGGCGATTTCACCGTCATACAAATGATCTTTGTAAATTCGCGAATAGGGCGCGGGCGGCTCGTAGGGATCGTGGGGATCATACAGATGCACCCAAACAAAATGCGGGCCCGCCGGATGCGCGCTGATCCAAGCTTCCGCACGCTGGACGACGTCCATGCCGCGCCGTTCAACGCGGCCCCAGCGCGACTTCGATTTCGAGTGCTCAGGGAAGTTATCGTAAAAATCGAACCCTCGATCCAAACCCGGAGCCAGACTCTTACTGTCGAGAATCACCGCGCCGATGAACGCCGCGGTGTGGTATCCCTGCCGGTGCAAGAGCTCGGCCAAGGTTGGATGCGCAGCGGATAAAGGGACGGCAAAGTCCGTGACCCCATGCGAACTGGGAAGCAGCCCGGTAAGAATGCTGGTGTGCGATGTGTTGGTGATTGGGCTGGGAGTGAAGGCCTGCGTGAAGCGAATTCCATCTTTCGCCAGACCGTCGAGTGCCGGCGTGTCGATATTCGTGTAGCCATAGCAGTGGACGTGATCAGCTCTCAGAGTGTCGATGGTGACCAGGAAAACATCCGGCTGTCGCGATTCCGTTTGCGCGAATCCATTCGTACCCAGGGTCGCAAGAAAAAGGATCGCAAGAAAGCAGAAGAACAGCGGAAGATGAGAGAGCTTCACGGCCATTCAGACTAGCATAGTCGTAGTGTCCATCGAGCGGTGCCGGTCGTATGTCGGGGTATAATCTCTTTGTCCATGGCCTCTCTCTCTCGGTTTGTAATCCTGTTGGTCGCTACCTCAGTTCTCGCCTGCGCCCAACGACCGGTCGAGGTAAAACCCGCGCCCAACGTGGTGTTTATCACTATCGATACACTGCGAGCCGATCACCTGGGATGTTATGGCGATAAGCAGATTCACACTCCGAACATCGATATACTGGCTTCCGAGGGCGTGCGCTTCGAGCGAGCTTACACTCCGGTTCCTGTTACTTTGCCGGCCCATACGGTAATCTTCACCGGCACTTATCCCATGCTCAGCGGAATGCATGACTTCAGCGGAAATAAGCTGAATCCCAGTCAACCGACTCTGGCATCCGTGCTCAAACAGCATGGATATGCCACCGGAGCTGTGATCGGTTCGGCCGTGCTCGACTCGCGCTTTGGACTCAACCAGGGTTTCGATTTTTATTACGATCATTTCAATTTCAACCGCTTACAAGAGTCGAATCTCGAGGAGATGAAGAGACAGGGCGGCGCTGTAGCCGATGCCGCTCTGAACTGGCTCGGCAAGAATTATCAGAAGAAATTCTTCTTGTGGATGCACCTCTACGACCCGCACTATCCCTATCGGCCGCCCACTCCCTACAGCGAACAATACAAAGATCGTCCTTATGACGGGGAAATCGCTTTCGCCGACGCTCAGGTCGGGCGGCTCATCACTTTTCTTAAAGCTAAGGGCCTTTATCGCAACACGCTGATCGTGCTTGTCGGCGATCACGGAGAAAGTCTGGGCGAGCACGGCGAGAAGACTCACGGCTTCTTCATCTACAACGCCACTCTCCACGTGCCGGCGATTCTTCGTTTGCCGGGGATTCCACGAGCCCGGGTTGTGCCAGAAATCGTGAGCCTCGCGGACCTCATGCCGACGGTGCTTCACGTCTTGAAGATCGATGTACCTTCGCAAGTGCAAGGCGTCAATTTGTTGCCGCTGATGACTCCGAACAAATCGGAAGAATCCCGCAACCTCTACGCGGAAACCTTTCTGCCGCGCCTGCACTTCAACTGGAGCGAACTGAGAGCCGTCGAAACGGAAAAGTATCAATTTATCGATGCTCCGAAACCGGAGCTCTACGACTTATCTCAAGACCCGGGTGAAACGCACAATCTGTTCGCCGACAAAAAGGCGGTAGCGGAGGAATTGCGGGCTCGCCTGGCCAAATTGATAAGCCAATACAGCGCCGGGCAGGAACTGGCTGAAAAAACTGGCCTCGACCCCGCGCTGATGGAACGATTGAAGTCCCTAGGATACGCGGGCTTTTCTGGAGGTGGCAATCCCATGATCACCGACCGTTCCTTGCCTGATCCGAAGGATCGCATTGAGCTATACGATCTGATTTCAGATGCCATCGCCGAGAGTCAGCACGGGGAATATCAAGGTTCTGCGGAAAAACTCCGTGCTGCGGCTAAGACCGAGCCGAGATCCGTTCCGGTGCATTACCTGTTAGGGCTCGACTATTACCGTCTGCACGAATTCGACCACGCAGTGGAAGAGCTTCAACGAGTTCTGCAGTTGAGCCCCGACTATTCGCTTGCGGTTTTCAATTTGGGGCTTGCCTATGCGCGCACTGGCGAACTGGACCAAGCGATACAAACGCTGAAACACGCTCTGGAACTCGACGGCACGAACTTCTCCGCAGCCTATAATCTGGGTGCGGCTTATACGAAAAAGCAGATGATTCCAGAGGCCGTAGCCGCGTTTCGGCAAACCATCAGCATCGCTCCGCAGTACGCTCCTGGCCATCGCGCGCTGGGCGAATTGCTGCTTTATCAAGTCCAAGTCGACGACGCGCTCGCAGAACTTCGAACAGCCGCCGAACTGGACCCTGAGGATTCTGGCACGCATGCGTCGTTAGCGAAAGCGTTGTCGGCGAAGGGACTCAGCGCCGAAGCCGATGAAGAGATGCGCAAGGCTCAGCAATTTCAGCCGCAGTAGCGATTTTGAAGGTAACCGTTGAGATCGAGGACACGAGCGAATTTGCGATTGCACCATAGTATTGCGCTGATGGCATCTATCATCGCGCCATTCGCTTATGCACTCGCGGCAACATCTCCGCCGGCGCACAAAGCTGCGACGAACGTAATTCTCATTACCATCGACACCGTTCGCGCCGACCACCTGGGGTGCTATGGTGCGAATGACATTCAGACGTCCACGCTCGATGCGCTTGCGCACGACGGGATTGTTTTTGAACATGCTATCGCACAAGTACCACTGACCTGGCCCTCTCACGCCGTTATTCTCACCGGCTTGTATCCTTTTCAAAATGGTGTTCAAGATTTCACCGGCCAGCCGCTTGAAGCGCGATTCCGTTCAGTCGCGCAGGCTTTCGAACAGCACGGATACGCCACGGGAGCGGTGGTCAGCGCTTTCGTGCTCGACCGCAGCTGGGGACTGGCGCGCGGATTCGATTTCTATGACGACGCGTTTTCTCCAGAAGCATTCGCCAACCGCGACCTGGGCCTCGTGGAACGCCGGGCCGGCGAAAGCGTTACTCGGGCATTGGCTTGGCTGCAAAAGAACCCGCGCCGGCCGTTCTTCTTCTGGCTGCACCTCTACGACCCGCACAGTCCTTACGATCCGCCGGAGCCTTGGCGCACGCAATATCAAAGTCATCCTTATGATGGAGAGATTGCCTACGCCGATCACGAACTCGGGCGGGTCATCACCTGGCTGAAGCGCAATCGGCTTTACGATCCGAGTTTGATCGTGTTCCTTAGCGATCACGGTGAATCGCTGGGCGAACACGGCGAGCAGGAGCACGGATTTTTTGTCTACAACTCGACCGTGCATATTCCGCTAATTGTCAAACCTCCGGCTGGAAACGGCTTTCGACCGGGCCGCGTATCGAGGGCGGTCGAGACGACTGCGATTGCGCCTACGTTGCTCCGGCTGGCTGGGGTTCGTGATTCCATGGAGAAGGAGATCCATTCCCATAGTCTTCTCGGAGTCGACGCCGAAGACGAGGCCTATAGCGAGACCTTTTATCCCTTCAGTTCTTTTGGCTGGAGTCCGCTGCACGCTTTGCAGACGAGTCGTTACCACTATATTGACGCACCGAAACCCGAACTGTACGACCTGGCAGCCGACCCGGCGGAGAAAACTAATCTAGCCGCGCAGCAACCTGCCACAGCTGCGGTCCTGAAAGAGAAACTGACCGCCAAACTGCAGGACCATCCCTTTACGCCTGGTCACAGCGATAGCTCTGAGCTAAGCCCCGACGCATTGGAGAAATTGCGCGCTCTGGGTTATGTCGCCTATCGTTCGCCGGTCTCGCCGGAGGCGTTGGCAGCCGGCTTGCCTGATCCAAAAGATAAACTGTGGGAGTTTAATTCAATCCTCCAGGCCGAAGATGCTTTGCGCGCGAACGATGTCGCCAAAGGAAAATCTTTGCTGCTGCAGGTGCGAGAGAAAGATCCTACGATGTATGTGGTGCCTTTCATCCTGGGAGAAACTGCACTGGGCGCGAAGGATTGGGACGAGGCCTCAGCAGAGCTTAGAAAATGTCTGGAGCTCAATCCGCACTTTGATCAGGCAATGTTAGGGCTGGCGCGGGCGCTTATCTTCCAGGGCAAGAGCGATGAAGCAAAACAATGGGCGCAAAAGGCGATTCAGTTCAATCCGCAAAATTATCGCGCATGGTATCAGCTTGGCTTCATTGACTCGCGAACCGACAAACAAGCTGCCATTGTCGACTACGAGAAAGCAATCTCGATCCAGGGAAATTTCGCTCCGGTACGCCGCGATCTGGGACTGCTCTACTTCGGGCAGCACAACTACGCCGAGGCGGCGAAGCAGCTAAGGAAGGCGGCAGAATTGGGGATGAACGATCCTCCGCTTTATAATTTTCTCGGCATCTCCTACAGCCATAGCAATCAGTTTTCGAAGTCGATCGCGAGTTACAAGCAGGCCCTGAAGCTTGATCCAAGTTTGGCGGACGCGCACTTGAATCTTGGTTATGCATATGAGCAGCTAAACCAGAAAAACAATGCTGCCCGCGAATACCAACGAGCCTGTGAGTTGAAGGCTGATTTGTGCGGCATAATCGAGCAACATGCCACGAGTGGGCGCTAGTTTGGAATGGGTGCGGATAAGCTGGAAGATGCGAGCCGTTGTAGTAATTGTTTAGCCTGTGGGCTGAATGAGCTGTCGGGGAAGGTGCTTACAAATTCCCGCAGCACAGAGGCTGCATCTTCTTTTCGTCCTTGCTTCAGCAGCAGGTTTACAAGTTGCAAGCGCGCCTGCACCATCAGGGCATCCAGTTGGATCGCCCGACGCAGGGCGTTCTCTGCCAGGGGGAATTTGCCGAGCCGCAAATTCAAGGAGCCCAGCAAGAACTGCGCCAGAGCGGAGTCCGGCTGGCGGCGTAACCCTTCATCGAGAAACTGCTGCGCCTCGGCCAATTGATTGGAGAGCATGTAAACGTTGCTCAGGTTGAAATAGGCATCAGCATCGCTCTGATTGAGACGCACCACTTCCTCAAACTCTTTGCGTGCAGCGAGAAGATCCGATCTGCTCAGGTAATCAGACCCAAGATTATTGTGCGCCGCGTAAAAGCTGGGCGCCATGGAAACCGCCTTCTGGTAATGGCGAATCGCGTCGTCCAGTTTGCGTTCCCGGTCGGCAGCCAAGCCCTTCTCAAACTCTTTAACCGCATGTTTGGGGAATTGGGCGGAGTATTCCCTCGCGTCGATCATGTCGGGATTAGAACCGAACGGCTGCGATGGCTTGTCGGACGGTTTCTTCTTGTTGGGGATAAGGGTGATGTCCATGAAGATAATCGGAGAGAGCATCAGGGGATCAATGGCAAAACTCCGGCGCACGGCATCATAGTTATCGTCATTGATAACAACGTAGTAAGGGTTCGGATTCAGACTATGAAAACCAAACGTCCCCGACGAGTCGGTGTAAACGCTATCGATCTGGGCACCTCGGAGCTCCAAGGCTACAAGAATCCGTTCGGGCGGCGATCCCCCACGTACGACGTGTATGTGTCCGACCACCGAGCCCAAGGTTTGTTGAGAGTAAGAATCTGCAGAAGCGAAAAGTAGACATGCCGCTATGGCGGAAAAAAGGATCAACTTGCGGCTTTGATTCGGGCAAGTCACGACACGGCATTACGCGACAAAAAATATTGGACCTGTCCCCTTGTTGCCGGAACAGGCCCATGATACATCGACGACGTACGCTTAGAATGTCAATTTCAAGTCAAACTGCATATTGCGTGCGTTCAGGGTTCCTGCCGCCTGGCCAAAGTTCAGGAAGCCCAAGTGATTGAACGCGCCTCCGCCGGTTGTTGCCAACAGGAAATTAGCCCGGTTGAACACGTTGAAGGATTGCCATTCAAACTTTAGGTGGAAGCGTTCCGTCAGGTTGAACGTCTTACCCAACGTCATATCGGCATACCACTGGCCCGGACCTTCGAACTGGTTCCGACCGAGGCTCCCAACACAGGCGAGACATGGAGCGGATAGAATCGGGAGACCGGCCTGCGTTGGAGTACCGCCATTCGCTTCGCAGCCCCCTAGGACTGAGGTTCCAGGGCACCAGCCGTTCGCCCAACTGGCGCGGGACTGCCCGCCAAACTGGGAGATGCTGCTATCTGGCCGGTCATTCTTTGCACCGTCCAGATTGTAGTCCCCGCCAGTATTGACGCAGTTTGACGCAACGAATGGTGTCGCAGAGCACCCAGCCGAAAGATGGGCTGCGTTTGAGGCATAGGGGGACCAATGGGCACCAGATTGGAGAGACCAGATGCCACTGTACTGCCATCCATCCAACACTGCACCCATGAATCCATGAAAGTGTCCGGGCAAGGTGTAGACGTAATTCAGTACGAGTCGCTGCCTAATATCGAACACCGAATTACCGCGATCCAAGCCAGGTAGAGCCTGATCCGTGGAGTAACCGTCGCCGCCGGCGCCGCCGCTGGCGGTGGTGGCACCGCTATGCCACGTCGAGCCTTCGTCAATTACGTGGCTGTAGGTATAGCTCGCGTTGAAAAGTAGGCCATGTCCCATTTGTTTCTTCGCTGAGACTTGCAAGCCGTGGTAGGCGGAGTTTACAGAATTCTGCCAGTTGCGCAGGATGCCGAAGTTCGGGTTAGGACGGCCTCCGATCCCGGTCAAAACTCTCCCCAGGTTATCCGTAACAGTGGCACCGACCGGTAGCTCGCCGCCAGCCTGCCGATTAATATCCTGCGCTCGGAACAGTTTGTGGGCGATGGTCCCCACGTAATCGACCTCCACCACCAATTTCGGCGCCACTTCTCTCTGTATGCTCAAGAAGTCGTTGTAAACATAGGGATCGCGAATCCCCTGCGGCAGGACGATGCCGGTCAGGATGGCCAAGTCGGGGTTGAAACCTGCCCATCCACCGATGTTGCCAGCCGCTTGCGCGCCAGTTCCCATCCCAGGATTTGTTCCCGCTCCAAGGTACGTCGGCTTTACTCCTGGCGCGGATGCGCAACTCGAAGCTGTGCAGGTTGAAGGGCCGTAAATCACAGTGTTAGTGCCGCCATTGAGGTAATCCTGGGCGGAGTTAAAGGAATAGTACGGCGGATCCCATCGCGAATTGGAGAGCGGATTATACAGCGTGCTCTCGTAAGATACGCCGAAGCCGCCGCGCAACGAGGTCTTTCCGTCGCCGAACACATCCCAGGCAAAACCGACGCGGGGACCAAAGTCGTTGTGGTCGGGCGCTCCGAGCGTCTTGGAAGGGGCAAACCCTCCGCCGCACTCGGAAGCCAAGATTACCTCGCTTGGGTTAGCGGGGGCGCAACCTGGGGTAGTTGCATTTGCCACCTGCTGAGCTATCCCTGTGCCCGAGCCGAGAATGAAGGTCGTGTCCAGGTTGTTCTCTTCAACGTGGCGAGTGAAGATGTCATAGCGCATGCCTAGATTGAGGGTCAGCCGCTTCGACACTTTCCAGTCATCCTGGAAGTAGGTGCCGAATTCCAAATTACGAAAGTGGCGAATGTTATCCGCCAGCTGCGCCGGCGAGTTGGTGATGAAACCCGGATCCACGCCAGCGGCCTGTCCGGCAGGAGCATCGGCAGCGAAGAAGATGGGATCGTACATTTCGTAGGAAGGTCGAGCAACGTCGAATTCGCTGTTTTCGATGTTGCGCTTGATATCGACGCCGATTTTGATGCTATGTTTCCCATGGCTGATCGAAACCATGTCTCCGTAGCTATAGTCGTGCTCTTTAAAGAATTGCGGATAGCCGCTATAGGAACCAAAGCCCATCGTACCGTCGTCGAAGTAGATCGAAGGCACGCCGGGGTGATTGGGTGCTTCTCCAGCGTTGTTCTGCGTGTAGCCAATCCGCGCTTCGTTGATGATCGCGGAAGAAAAAGTGTGGACATAGCTTATTTGGCCGTTGGGGAAGTACTGGCGCGAGGGATTGGAGAAGCCACGGGCGCAAGCCGAGTCACATGGACCGAACTGATCCGTGGAGTGGAACCAATTGAACTGGGCAAAGGCCCGATTGTTTGCATTCCAATTGTAGTCCAGACGCGCAGACGCTTCGTTACCGTTGAAGAGATTCCCAAGCGATTGGGTTTGCGTCTTAAAGATGGCTGTACTGCTGTTGATAAAAGGTATGTTGCGCGAGATTGATCCAGCTTGCTGTGCAGGTATGGCGCTGCAGGGCTTCCCGGTACTCGACAGGTTGCTTGCCATGGCCGTTTGGTCTGCTGCGGTCACGCCGAGCATGGATTGGAACTTGGCAGCAAGTGTTGCTCCCACGTAATCAGGACAGAGGTAATCGCCATAGCTAAAGCCGATGGGCTCATTTCCACCGGAGATGTACTGATCCAATGTCAACCGAGGAGTTCCGCTGATCGAAGGCGCAAAGTTGCTATAAAGCAATGCAGCCACAGAGTTCGGCTGGGCGGCGATTACAGCCTGCCGCCACTCTGGAGCCTCAACTGATATCGGCGTGGGTAGACCTGATGTGACGAAACGGTCGCCCTGATAAGATCCGAAGAAGAACACTTTGTCTTTGATAATCGCGCCGCCAAAAGTGCCGCCGAACTGATTGAAGTGCAATGGAGGTTTAGGCGTTGCCGACTGATTCAGGAAATATTCGTTAGCGTCAAACATGTCGTTCCGGATGTACTCCCACACGCTGCCGTGGTAGGAGTTGGTTCCGGCCTTGGTCACCAGGTTGTTGATGCTGCCGGCGCTGTTGCCGTACTGTGCCGACATATTCAACTGCAGCTGCTGGAATTCCTGAACCGTGTCTTCAATGGGCGTGTTGTTGACACCGCCGCTCAGCCCCTTGTTGGCCACTCCGTTGATCAGGAAGCCGTTAAAGTCTTCGCGCAAGCCGTTGACCACGGTGCCGTGGCCGTTTTCGAAATCCACGCCATTCACGTTGACCGCGCCGGGGGCTAACTGCATGAGATCGTATACGTTGCGCCCATTGAGCGGCAGGTTTTCAATCTGGGTAGTGGTGATGGTTGTGGCCAACTTGGCCTCTTCCGTGTTCACTTGCGAGGCTTCGCCGGTCACTTCCACAACTTCGCGCGCGGCACCCAGTTGCATCTTTATGTCCACACGGGCGATGGTGCCAGCGTCCAAGGTTACACCGGCGTTCTCGAAGGTCCTGAATCCGGAGGCCTCGACCGTGATCTTGTAGACGCCAATTGGCAATTCTTTGGCGTAGTAGACGCCGGTTCCGTTCGTCGTGGTCGACACTGAGAGGTTGGTGGCCGAATTGGTCATGGTGACCTTTGCACCGGCGAGCGCGGCGCCCGAGGCGTCGGTAACGGTGCCAGTAAATTGGCCGTTCTGAATCTGCCCCATCGCAGCTAACGTCAACGTTGCGATACAAATCGCCACCAGGCAAAACCGCAGCTTTGTCATAACTCCACCTCTCCCAAGCTTTTTGACTTTGGAAACCCCAAATTTCCTTAACTTGACATCAAACTCAACGACTTACCCACAAGATACAATCCGCAACCATTCGTAAAATGCGCGCCATTCTGCACTCTAATGACGCTGCTGTCAAGGGTTAAGTTATTGATTCGTTGTGAAGAACGCATTCTTCACACTGCTTGCGCACTACTTGTCGGCACTTCAAAGCACGTTTCCGTCCAAAGAGCTTCCTCTTAACAATCAATGAGTTACGATTTTCTAGTCGTTTTGTACTATGAGAAACTGGAGGGAAGGAGAAGTTATCCACCGCAATTTGGAATGAATTTCGCGAATCTCCGCTTCAGGATTTGCTAGGGTCAATGCAAACTTTGAATATGCGAGGTGGGGAGAGCAGGGACCAAGCCAAGCTAACGGTTCTACTAGTAGCCTGCTGCTCCTTGAACAATATTTTCTATGGTCTTTTCAAAGCCTTCTCAGGCAGCTTTGGTCCCGGGTTGCTGGACGCGCCACTTCCCTCCCGCAAAACTAATTCCTGATCGACGCTCTGCGGCCCGAGGGTGTCGACCCTGCCCGATGGCCAATGAATGGTGATGGAATCGACCCGGGTTGCGGCACCGAGACCGAAATGCAACCGAGGATCACTGGCCGACTCGAAACTCGAGTTCGTGCGAACCTCGGCCATCTGAGTGATGCCGCCGGCCTTCACCTCCACACGCGCACCAAACCCATCCCGATTCGAATGCGTGCCAACCGTCTTAATGCGCAACCAATGTCCGTGCGTAGCGGTTTTGTTTCGCAAAAGGAGAGGAGGACCATCCAGCACGCTGACTAGCAAGTCTTCCCTGCCATTGTTGAAAAAATCAGCACTAGCGGCACCGCGGGCGACATAACGACGGGTAAGCGCCAACCCCGACTTCATCCCAATCTCTTCGAACTTCCCATTCCGCAGATTGTGAAACAACAGTGGCCGCTCCGCATAGGTAACGCCAAAGGAATGATAATCGACTTGCGGATTCACGTGCCCATTCGCTACAAAAATGTCGTTCCATCCGTCATTGTCGAAATCGAGAAACTTCAATCCAAAACCGAGAAACGGAATGCTGACCGGACCAAAATCCGCGGGCCCGGCCAGATCGGTGAATTCGCCATTGTGGTCGTTGTGGTACAGGTTATTTGTGTCATCGGAAAAATTCGCCTTGCTGATGTCTGGCCACCCGTCGTTATCGTAATCGGCTGAGTCGATGCCCATACCTGCTTGTTCCCGCCCATCCGCGCTGTATGCAACTCCCGCCTGCACGCCCACCTCGGTGAATCCGCCCTTGCAATCTCCGTGGTAGAGCAGACTGGGCGACGAATCGTTGGCGACGTATAAATCGGGGCAACCGTCGAGGTCGTAGTCGAGCCACAGTACGCCCAGCCCATAATAAGAGTCGGGATCAATATTGAGTTTTTCGCTAACGTCAGTGAACGTGCCATCGCCATTGTTGTGATACAGGCGATCCCCTCCACCTTTCAAGCCGCGCGGTCCGCATGAAACTGGGATGCCGCGATACTGGCAAAACGGTCCCTGCCCAAACTCCGGCAAGTGCTTGAGATCAAGGTCAACGTAGTTGGCGATGTAGAGATCGAGGTAGCCGTCATTATCGTAGTCGCCAAATGCCGCGCTGGTACCCCAACGCCCGGCATTGTCCACGCCCGCCTTGCCGGTCACATCGGTGAAAGTACCGTCGTGATTGTTGTGATAAAGGACTCCGCCATCGAGATAGTTGATATAAAGATCTTCCCAGCCATCGTTGTCGTAGTCGCCGACGGCCGCACCAAATCCCCAGCCGCAATGAGTAAGCCCAGACTTGACCGTAGCATCGGTGAAAGTGCCGTCGTGATTGTTGTGATAAAGCTTGCTGGGATGGCACTTCTTGGCTTGCAAATCTTCCAGAGTCGATCCGTTGACCAGGAAGATGTCCATCCAACCGTCATTGTCATAGTCGAGAACCGCGATTCCGCCGCACATCGACTCCATGATGTAGCGTTTCTCCGCGCCGCCACAGGTGAGGTGGAAATCGATCCCGGCACCACGAGCTACATCGGTGAAAAGAGCCGAAGAAGGCGCAACCTGCTTTTTGCTCAATAATGAAGAGCCCTTGGATATTCGAGAAGACGGAAGCGAATGAACTGGAGACTGCGAAGGCGGATTTTGGCAGAACGCGCCGCCAGCCAGGCAAGCTGCGAAAACAAACCCAAGCAGAACGATCCTTAGCAATGACCTAAGCCTCGCCATCAACGGATCGGCCCCGTGGCCATTCCTCCGGTTACTGGCTGCGCTTTCTTCAGGACAGCGAAGGTCTCAAACTCCTGCTTCGCCAGTTCTTTTTCGCCGCTTTTTTCGAGGGCCCGCGCCAACTGGTAGTGCGCGCTCGGGTCGGAAGATTTCAAAGCAATCGCTTGACGGAACACAGGCACCGCGCCCTCCGCCTCCCCTTGCGAGAGCAACGCTTTGCCTAAATCGTAGAGGGCATCGAAGTTCTGCGGATCAATTTCCGTTGCTTTTTGCAACTGTGCGACCGCCGACGTCCATTCGCCTTCGGCTAACAGACAATGGCCAAGCTGATAAAGCACGGAAGCGTCGTTGGGAGAGCGCACGAGCTCTTTCTTGTATTCGGCAATCGCCTCCCGGTTGCGCCCCAGGCTCGCGTAGGCGAAGCCGAGATGGTAGTGGCCCAGTGGAAGCTGCGGCTCCAGACGCAACGCCGTCTGAAATTGTTCGACCGCCTGCAGGCTCCGGTTTGTATTCTGATAAGCCCGTCCTAAAAGCACGTAGGGCAAAGCGGTCTTCGGATCTGATCGAATAGCCTTCTCCAACTCATCCGCAGCTTCAGGATACCGATTGTCTGATAGCAGCACGAGAGCAATATCGAAGTGGATGCCAGCTTCAGAGCCGTTCAATTTTTCGGCTCCTCGCAAAGCCTCCAATGCTCTCGAGTTCGCCCCTTTTTTGAAATAAACCAGCCCGAGCCAATGCCGAAGCTCACTATCGCGAGGCCAGCGTGCTACTGCTGACTGTCCCAGGGCTTCCGCATCATCCAGCCTTTTTTCCTGCAAGTAACTGAGCATCAGCCCGCGATTGACCTCGAGGTTCTCCGGCGCCATTTGCCGTGCCTTCTCAAAGGCGCTCGCTGCGGCGGCAAAATCGCCGGCATCAAGAGCCCTCTGCCCTTGGCCGATAAGCAATGTCACTGGTTGGTTCTGAGCAGCAGCATCGTTCGCCAGCAAGACGACCGCGCAAGCAGCAAGAATCTCCGTGAAGAGCTTTACCCTAAGTTGGGATCGTACCGCCATCTGAATCGTCACACTGACAAAAACGGTTGCAAGCCAAACAAGAAGATACTAATGTTACTCCTGCATATGGCCTAGGAGGTCGTCATGGCTACCTTCGGATCATGGTTGTGCCGTCTTCAACTATCGTTCGCGATGGCGTCGATTGCTGTGGCCGCCGTGGCTCAAACTCCGCAACCGGCTACCGGGCCGCCCGCTCCCACCATCCGCATAACCACTCACATGGTGCTGGTTGACGTAGTAGTCACCGATAAGCAGGGCAAAGCCATCACTGGCCTTCATCCTGAAGATTTTGTGGTGGAAGAAAACGGTAAACAGCAAAAGATCTCCAGCCTGGTGACGCCCGAGGAGAATGCCCCGACCCAGCCGCCGCAATTGCCCCCCGGGATTTACTCGAACCGGTCGCAGTACCGTTCTCCGGGAAAAGCAATCACGGTTTTGCTGCTCGACGCGTTGAACACCCCGTTTACCGATCAAGCGTATGCCCGGAGGCAGATGTTGGAGTTCGTAAAGCAGCAGTTCAAGCCGGGCGAGCGCATGGCGGTTTTCACTCTTACGGGGTCGCTGCATGTTCTACAGGACTTCACAACCGATCCGCAGATTCTGCAAACGGCATTGCAGGCGTACAAACCTCAACAACAGACGCTGGTTGGCGGAGGACAGCCTCCCACGAGCAACGAGCCGGGAGGGTCAACACCAAGCTCCACTGTCACGACCCTGGATGCCAGCACGGCAGCGCCGAGTGACAGCGGTACTTCGGGTTCGGGGGGGTTCGGAAGAGGCGGAGGGGGTGGGGGCGGGGCTGAGGCGTCGATAGGGATCGCCCAAGCGGCACTCCAATCCTTCGAAGGTGCCCAGGTTGCATACGCCAAAGACCAATGGGCCGTGCTGACCTTGAACGCGTTGAACAGCCTTTCGCGCATTCTAGGAGGAATGCCCGGGCGTAAGAATCTTATTTGGGTGACCGGGGATCTGCCGTTTTCTTTCATTCCAGAAAATCGGACTATGAACGAGGCCGAACTGGCAGAGGCCTTGCCTAGTTTGAATACGCGCAGGGTGGGCGAACACTCCGCAGGTAATTATGCGGAAACCTTCCGGCAGTCGCATGCCGAGGAAATCCGCGAGACGGCCTCGCGGCTGGCCAGCGCGCAGGTTGCGGTCTACCCGGTGGATGCCCGCGGACTTTCCCTTTCGCTCGATAACGACGCGCAAGAGACCATGCGAGAAATGGCGCGCGAGACCGGCGGCCGCGCCTATGTCAATCAAAACGAAATTAAAGTCGGAGTGCAGCGCGCCGTCGATGACGAATTCGCAGCCTACACGCTGGGCTATTACCCGGACAACAAAAAGTACGACGGCAAGTATCGCCAAATTAAGGTGAAGGTAAAGCGCGACGGCGTGGACGTGCAGAACCGCCGAGGCTACTACGCCATCGATCCCACGCTAACCAAGGGTTACAACCCGCAGGCGGAAGTGGTGTCTGCCCTCGGAGACGTCGTTCCCTCGACCCTGGTAGCCTTCACCGCGCAAGTCAAGCCTCCCTCCGCCAATTCCGCGAAGGGCAAGATTGGGGTAACCTTTCTGGTCGATGCAAACACTGTTTCTGCCGAGGATACGGCTGGCGGCAAGCATTTGAACCTGTCGATGTACGCGACGGTCTACTCTCCGGGGGGAAAAATGTTAACCACTGGAAGCCAGAAAGTCGATCAGTCCTTTGACGCCAATACTTATCAGAAGATTCTGCAGCAGGGTCTAATGTTGCACATGGATTTAGATCCCCAGCCTGGCAACAACCAAATGCGCCTGGCCGTGCAGGACGGCCGCACGGGTCTCGTAGGAACCATCGACGCTCCTGCACCAACTCCCTAACCGGTGCCAGTTTTGGGCAGGTGGGTCAGGCGTTTGTCGCGATGCGTGTCCCTATTTCCAGCTCAGTTATCGTTCTAGCGCCTTCCGCTCCCAGTTGCCGAGGCTGGCTCCAGCTTCATACGTGGATTGGCAAAAGTCGAGCAACGCGGCAGTTGGCGATTCGCTTTTTCGCACGTCCTCATACATCAGGAGAAATTCCGAAGCCTGCTTTTGATAATAAGCAGACGCGGGCCGAACCCGTGCCTCTTTGAATCCCAGGGGCTCAGGCACCGTGTAGGAATAAAACGCAGCGTCTTTAATGTCGCCAGCCCCCGGCCAGAAGCCAACGCTGCTCACTTCGTGAGAGTACGCTTCGCGAGTCACGTAGTCGGCGCCGGGCCGCGCCGGCGCGAGCCGGCCGGAAAATCGGCTGACCGCAAGATCGAAGCTTCCCCAAAAAAAATGCACTGGACTGCTCTTACCAACAAATCCCGCCCGAAATTGCGTGAAGACCGCGTCTACTGACAACAGAATGCGCCAGAATTTCTCAACCGACGCTGGATCGTACGACGCATGCACGCGATCCTCATCGAACGGAATAGGGTTGGGAATTTCGACAGGCATCCTCCAGATTCTCACTTCGATCCCGGCGGATCGAAGCATCTCCATCAATTCCTGATAAAACTCCGCCACGAACTGTGGCTTCAGAGCAAGCGATTTCGAGATTCCATCACTGGTCTCGAGCACCAGCCGGTGCCCCATGAAATCAAACCAAAGTTCGAACGCACGCTGGCCGTATGGAATGAGAGATGTAGAGAGGCCGCGCGCCGTTACATACAGCGGAACATTCCACCAATGATTCACCAGCGGCGTCAGGCGCAGCCGAACTTTACCAATCATCTGGGTCCACATGTGAAGTGTGGCGTAGGTGTCTTTCCATGACTCCAAAGGAAGAGCGGGCCAGCATTCCGGTTGGTCAGCGATCGCGTAGGGCATGAAGATGTTTTACTTTTTTCCCTCTTTGAGGAACGTCCCTTCCTGCAGCTCCGTGAACGCCTGCTGCAGTTGTTGCTGCGTGTTCATCACGATCGGCCCGTACCAGGCCACCGGTTCTTCAAGAGGTTTGCCCGAAACCAGAAGGAAGCGAATCCCATCGTTGCCCGCCTGCACGGTAACCTCGTCGCCCCGGTCGAACAAGATCAGCGAGCGATTATCGGCCTCGACCGGAGGCGCAGTATCGAGCCACTTAACCGCCTCCGTGGGCACAGCGAGCGGACCTGACGCATTGCAGAACTTGCCGCCGCCGCCGAATACATAGGCAAACGCGTGTCGGGTTGTTTCAACCGGCAACGTTTTTCTCTTGCCTGGCGAAACCGAAACGTCCAGGTAAATCGGATCGGCAGCAATTCCATCCACCGGACCTTTCTTCCCCCAGAAATTTCCGCAAACCACCCGCACGTGAGTGCCGTCATCGTCTGTGACTTCTGCAATTTCCGCGGCTTTCACCTCCTGATAACGTGGCGCAGTCATCTTCAGCGACGACGAAAGATTCGCCCACAACTGAAAGCCATGCATCCGGCCGGACTGGTCTCCCTTCGGCATCTCCTGATGAATAATCCCGCTGCCCGCCGTCATCCACTGCACGTCTCCGGCGGCGATGGCGCCGCGGTTTCCCATGCTGTCGCCATGTTCCACGGTTCCCGCCAGCACATACGTGATGGTCTCGATGCCGCGATGCGGATGCCAGGGAAATCCGGCGAGATAATCCTCCGGAACGTCATTGCGAAAATCATCGAGCAAAAGAAAAGGATCGAAGTCCTTCGTGTTTCCGAAACCGAAAGCGCGGCGCAGGTGCACGCCCGCCCCTTCAAGCGTTGGCTTCGATTGAATGACTCGCTTCACTGGTCGAATCGACATGTATGAATTTTCTCCAATAAAATGATGTGTTGCATGCTGGCTCGGCTTTTCATGGACGAAAAAATACCGATTAGGCGGCCCGTGCCGACCGCACCGGCTCGACGCGGAATCTCCTGGCCGCGACAATCGTGAGGCCGATAAAAATTAGCAGAACGACGAGTTGTGCTATCAGGAAGGGCGGCTCCTGCTGTGTTGGAGCCAGGGCATGAAGCGGCTGTACCTTCATGAAGGACTGCGCAACCAGCACAAAAACGTTGAAGTAAAGCGCGATCGACGCAGTGATAACGTATGTCCTACGCCACGCTCCCGCAAGATGAAACACGTAGCGCGCCGGAATCGCGATCGCCAGCACCACCAACGACAGGATGCCAAGCTTGTGCGAGGGCAGGAGATGGTCAAAGGGAAAACCGAAGCCAGTGACGCTGGTCGCCACGGTTGTGACCAGAAAAATCAAGTTCCAGAAATCGAGCCGTTTACCTGTGAAGAACCCATAAAGCACAATGAATCCCGAACCGATCCCGATCAGGCTGATCAGTACATGCAATAGAGTGTACGTCGCTGTGGACATTCCGAGAATCATAGCCACGTTTCCTTTTCCAGAATTGAGCTGCCATCTTACTCCGAACGATGGCGCTTTTGCGCGCTTCTTAGAGGAGATGCATCCCCGATGATTTTGGACACTTTTTTCTGGAAGTGAACTACTTTTGTCTGACGACGTCGGGGACCTCTGTTAACAGCGCCACCGGAAATTTCGAGAACAATACTGAAGCTCGAATGAACGTTGTCGTATCAGACTCCTCAACCGAAACGGTGTCTGAAGTAAATTCATTGTGAAAGGTTTGCGACACGCAATTCGAAGGAAGTTCCACGAGCGTATCCTTCCAAATCACCGCGTCCAAGGGGGACGCCTTGGGGTCTCCCAGCAACTGAGTCCACAGCCGCGGAACGGCCACAATTGCGGTAACCCCGGCGTGCTGCCGTGTAAAAGCAACTAGATGGTCGGCCTTATTGCCCACGACATTCAAAGGGACGTATTCTCCCTCCTGGAAAAGAGCGGCATACTGCTTTCTGCAACTCAACGCTTTCCATGTCAGATATAATTTGACCCGGCCGTCTGTCATATTCTCTGTCAATTTCTGAATGATCGAGCTCCAGCAACTACAGGACTTCGCGTCCAAGAGTTGCAATTCGCGCAGAACATTCTGGCGATGTTCATAGTCCACTGCGCGCCGGCTGTCCGGGTCCACAAGGCTGAGATTCCACAGTTCACTGCCCTGGTAGATGTCGGGAACCCCGGGACACGCAAGCTTCAGCAGGGTCTGTGACAGACTGTTGAGCATGCCCAGTTTTGCGGTGTCTTTTTGAAACGGCAAAAAATCGGCTAGAAATTGATTGCCTTCGTTAAATGTGAGGACTGCTTCGACGAAGTTGCGCACAGCTTCCTCGTATGAGGCATTCGGGTTTGCCCAGCTCGTCTTCTCTTTCGCCTCCCTGACGGCTTTGACCATGTACTCCGTAACTCGACGGCAGAAAACCGGTTGCCTCGCTTCGGCTTCATCCGCAGGCCACACACCGAGCAGAGTTTGATATAGAAGGTATTCGTCATTCAACGATGGCGCGGAGGTCCCGTCTATATCTACCTTCTTGACGGCATTCAGATCTCTCCACCGGCGAACTTTCCTGCCCCAAACCGCCGGAATTTCAGAAAGCACATTGATGCGCGCCCGCACGTCCTCGGAACGCTTGGTGTCATGAGTCGATGTAGCGAGCATGCTGTGCGGCCAATGGCCCATGCGCTCCCGGACTTTCCTGTGGAACATTTCTGCCGGGATTCCGAATCTTTGCGGATCCCCTCCAACCTCATTCAGCGAAGTCAGGCGGTGATAGCGATAAAACGAGGTGTCCTCCATACTCTTCGCCATCACCGGGCTGGTGAATTGCTGGAATTTCATTGCAAACCGAATCGCCGCGCTCTGGAAAGAGCTGATCTCATCCGCGTCGGCCGGTGCAAGCAGCACATGTCGAGTGAAGTCGAATACGGTCGCGTCAGCGCCAGGGCTTTCCTTCTTGGCGCACGCCACCGCCCGTTCGATGTTTGCCCGGTCAGTCGCAGACATTTGATTGCCGGAGATGTATGTACGGTAAACAGGAAAGCAAGCAACGATTTTGCTGATGGCATCTCGCAATCCGTTCACTGTGAAATCGCAAGTATGACGATCGGAGAGCGCAATGCGGCTGAGTGCGTTGGCCAATACGTTCAATTCACTCGCCAATGCCGCATGCATCACAATCTTCTTACTGCGATAGAGTTGGTTTTCAAAATTGATCGGTCGTTTTATGAAGGCTCGGTAGGTACGCGTCATTCTGTCGAGAGATGTCGGATCGACAAATAGCCCGTTCACCAAATTAAGGAAGTCGTAGCCGGTTGTTCCATCGACCGGCCAGTCATCCGGCAATTGCTCATCTCCGATGAGTATTTTCTCGACCACGATGTAAACAGAGTTTTTGCCTCGCGATTGCTCGTCTGACGCGCCTTGTAAACGGGCGAGATATTGAGCCGGATCATACAGTCCGTCGGGATGATCGATGCGCAGTCCGTCCACCTTACCTTCTTGGATCAGGTCCAACACCAGTCGATGAGTTACATCGAAGACCTGGTTCTTCTCCATGCACAGCCCAGCTAAATCGTTGATGTCAAAAAACCTGCGGTAGTTGATATCGTCCGCCGCCACTCGCCAATAGGCGAGCCGATAAGCCTGAGTTTTAATCAAATCGTGAAGATCGTTGAAACTTGCGGAGTCGCCTGGTGTGCCGTTGATTTCACGAATACTCATCTCGATGGATTCTGCTACGGCAGCGGAACTCGCAACGAGCGCTTGCAGGCGACGCTTATGAATTTCTTTGTCGCGCAACCGTTCTGCACGTTTCTCTGGCGACATCTCACTTCGGCTTGGCAAGTGGATGAATGCAGCGATCAGGCTTTGAAACTCCAACAGTTGATCGTGCTGAGCTCCCAGCACTTGCTCAAGGTGAGAAAGGCCTCGGGAAAGAATACGGGGGTACTCGCTGGGATCTACCGGAAACCTATGTTGGAAAAAGAAAATGCTGAATTCTCCTTTGCCCTTGTCATAAGTAAGTTTCAACTCCCCTGCATCAAGCACCTTGCCGTACTGGTCTCCTAACACAGGTACTAGGATCTTGTTGTCCAACTCTTCTTTCAGTGGTTGCCAGTCAATATCGAAAAACTCCGCATAGCTCGAAGATTCTCCATTCTCTAAAACGTCGATCCACCAGGCATTGTCACTGCCCATTACTCCCATGTGGTTGGGCACGATATCGAGTATCTGTCCCATACCATGCTTGTGTAGCTCATCGACAAAATGTTCATAGTCTGCATCGGTTCCAAGTTCCGGGTTCAACCGGCTGTGATCGATGATGTCGTAGCCGTGAGTGCTGCCCGGCCTCGCCATTAGATATGGAGAGGCATAGACATGCGAGATACCAAGGCTTGAGAGATAAGGCACAAGATCAGCGGCCTGGGCGAAAGTGAAGTCACGACTAAATTGCAGTCGATAGGTCGCCAGCGGAATGCGATTCGCTTTCATGGACAAAGGAACCACGCAACCGACCAGGCAGGCATCTCGATTTGCTTTTGCCCAAGATCAAGGTCGGCAGACAGATCAGATGAGCTGACATAGATACCACGACCACAGGGGCGCGGTATCGCAGCCGTCGCAGCGGAACTTAGATTCGCCACCAACGATAGCACCGCATCGCCCAAACGCCACTCCATGGCAATGCCACCCTGCGCGTAGGTTCGAAAATCGGCACGGGTTTCTGCGCAATGCAGTAGAGGCAAAATCTCTTTCTTGCGCAACGAGAGCAAATCGCGGTAGAACTGAAGCCGGTTCTGGCCCTGCTCCCCCTCAAGGCTCTGCCAATCGAGCTTCGAACGAATGAACGTCTGCTCGTTATTGGGGTCCGGAATCCGCTCGCGCATCTCTCGCGAACGGAACTGGTGGAAGCCGGCAAACTCAGCGCGCCTTCCCCGTGTCACGTCCTCCCCGAGTTTGCCGTCAAAGTCACAAAAAAACAAGAACGGCGTCCTGGCGGCGATCTCTTCCCCCATAAATAAAAGAGGCGGAGAAGGCGCCAACAGCAGAATCGCCATGGCCGCTTTCACTGCCTGCTCGTCGGCTAGTGATGTAATGCGCTCTCCAAAGGCCCGGTTTCCGATCTGGTCATGATTCTGCAAGAACGACACAAATGCAGTCGGCGGCAAGTAGCTACTTACCTCTCCTCGCACAGCCTGGTGATACTTCGATCGATCGCCTTGGTAAGCGAAGCCCTCGGTAAGACAACGGCCTAAGATTTGAATCGGTTGTTGTGAGTAATCCGAGTAGTAGCCGTCTTTTTCTCCCGTGGTTAGAACATGAAGGACATGGTGGATATCATCATTCCACTGCGCGTTATACCAGCGAGCTTGACCCTGGCCATCTCGATCAAGATATCGAGCGGCGTTGTCGTAGTTCTCAAGAACAAGATGGACGTGCCGCCTGTCTCCGAACGTTTTCCTGACAGTTTCGGCAATCTCGGTAAGAATGTCGGGGACGGAGTCGTCAACAATCGCGTGCACCGCATCAAGACGCAAACCGTCGAAGTGATACTCCTCCAACCAATAAAGCGCATTGTGGATAAAGAAGTCGCGAACGAGTCGACTTCCGCGACCGTCGAAGTTAATTGCATCGCCCCAAGGGGTTCGATGACGATCGGTAAAGAATTCCGGTGAATACTCGCGCAGGTAGTTTCCTTCTGGACCAAAGTGGTTGTAGACGACATCGAGAAACACCATCAGCCCTTTTTGGTGGGCTGCCTGGATCAAGTTCTTAAGATCTTCGGGAGTGCCATAGGAACTATCGGGTGCGAAGGGCAAGACGCCGTCGTAGCCCCAGTTTCGCCCTCCAGAAAAATCGGACAATGGCATGAGTTCGAGAGCGGTGACTCCCACCTCCACGAGGTGATCAAGCTTCTGTTGGAGCGCGGCGAACGTTCCCTCTCGCGTAAACGTGCCTACATGTAGTTCGTAGATGACGGTTTCTTCCCACGGCAAGCCACACCACTCTTCGTCCTGCCACTCGAACGCCAAAGGATTAACGACTTCACTGGGCCCGCCCACATCGCAGGGCTGAAATCGCGAGGCCGGGTCTGGTACTCTCAGTTGTTTGTTAATCTGAAAGTTGTAGCGCGTGCCTGCACGAGCTTCGCGCGTCAGGAGTTCAAACCATCCATCGTCATGGCGAATAAGCGATAGCGTACGCGAATTCTGATCCTCAAGCGCAACCTCGACTCGCTGCAACTTGGGTGCCCAGAACCGAAAGCGAACGGAACCGTCTCCGCGGCACTCGGCACCAAACGGCATTGCATGTTTACGTTTCATGCCTTCGGTCCTTAGCGCGCACTCGAGTTTTTTGGCGTTCCTGCAGCACAACCAATGATCGCACCTGCAGGGGATAGCTCGACCCCGCATCGTAGACAGTCGGAATACCGCGCGTCGTCTGGCAAGATGTGTCGACCAAAGTTAACCATCCCATCCCGGAGGCTACGGTTGGAAGCAAGAAAGGCACTGACTCATGATGCGCATTCATTAATAGAAGGAAATTCTGATCGGTAATCGGCTGGGCTCGTTCGTCCTGCTCCCCGAGGCCTTCGCCGGAAAGAAACATTCCCAATATCTGAACAGACTGCTGTCTCCATTCCTCGTCCGTCATCTCGCGACCATCGGGCATCAACCAGAGGATATCCTTTACTCCTGCTCCCTTAATCGCACGCCCCTGAAAGAAGTTTCGTCGACGAAACACTGGATGATTCTTGCGCAAGTTAATCAGCCGCCCGACGAAGGACAACAAATCCATATCTGCCGAACCTTCGCTCCAATCGATCCAGCTGATCTCGTTGTCCTGGCAGTAGGCATTGTTATTTCCGTTTTGAGAGTGGCCGATTGCGTCGCCGGCGAGCAGCATGGGCACTCCCTGCGACAAGAAAAGCGTTGCCAGAAAATTGCGCTTCTGTTGACTGCGTAGAGCTTTTACAACAGGATCGTCTGTTGGACCTTCAACGCCGCAATTCCAGCTGCGATTGTTGTCAGTACCATCGCGATTGTCTTCGCCATTCGCTTCATTGTGTTTATGGTTATAACTGACCAAGTCCTGCAGTGTGAAACCATCATGAGCGGTTACGAAATTAATACTCGCATACGGTCTGCGACCGCTACGAGCATATAAGTCGCTCGAACCGGTGATGCGATAGGCTAACTCACCAATCTGCCCGCCATCTCCTTTCCAGTAAGATCGAACCGCATCCCGGTAGCGATCGTTCCACTCCGCCCAGCCAACTGGAAACTTACCGACCTGATAGCCGCCTTCCCCTAAATCCCAAGGTTCGGCGATCAACTTCACTTGAGACAGCAGTGGATCCTGGTGAATGATGTCGAGGAAAGCTCCGAGCCGATCAACTTCGTGTAACTCCCGCGCTAGAGTTGCCGCCAGGTCGAAGCGAAAGCCGTCTACGTGCATCTCGGTCACCCAATAGCGAAGACTGTCCATAATAAGCTGCAACACCCGCGGGTGCCGCATGTTCAGCGTGTTGCCAGTTCCGGTGTAATCCATGTAATAGCGCGGATTGTCGGCCATTGCGCGGTAGTAAACCGGGTTGTCGATTCCACGGAAGGACAAGGTCGGTCCAAGTTGATTGCCTTCGGCAGTGTGGTTATAGACCACGTCGAGAATCACCTCGATTCCCGCTGAGTGCAGTGTCTTCACCATGGTTTTGAATTCGTTAATTGTTCCGCTTGAAGAGTAGCGAGGCTCCGGAGCAAAGAAACCAATCGTGTTATATCCCCAGTAATTGCGGAGACCCTGTTCCACTAACCGGCGATCATCTACGAAGGTATGGACAGGCATCAACTCAACGGCCGTAATGCCAAGTCTCTTGAAGTAATCGATGACCGGGGCGGTGGCGACCCCGGCATAGGTTCCTCGCAGCGGCGGCGGAACTTCAGGGTGACTCTTTGTAAAACCCTTCACGTGCATCTCGTAGATTACGCTTTGATGCCAGGGGATGCGCGGCGGCCGGTCAGCTCCCCACGTAAACGAAGGATCGACGATCACACCTTTCATCATGCCGGGGGCACTGTCCCGACGGTCAAACGAAAGATCCTCCTGTTTATGCCCGATCCGGTAACCAAAATGTGAATCGCTCCATCTCATGTCACCATGTATCTGCTTCGCGTAAGGATCCAGAAGAAGTTTGTGGGGATTGAAGCGCAGCCCCTTTGATGGTTCATAGGGACCGTAGACGCGATAGCCATACAGCAGGCCGGGACGAGCTTCCGGCATGTAGCAATGCCAGACCTGATCGGTTTGCTCGCGCAGGCTCAAACAGTGAGTCTGGCGGCGGCCGCTGTGGTCGAACAAACAGAGCTCGACCTTCTCCGCATGTTCGGAGAAGATTGCGAAGTTCACCCCTTCCCCATCCCAGGTTGCACCCAGCGGATAAGGCTTTCCAGGCCACACGGTTGGCGCAGTGTGATTTAGCAAAGGAAATCTCCAGTCCCGCGAACGGCGATCTCAACTGACAAGTTCGTATCTACCGCCATTTTCATCTCCTTAGTGTTCGGGACTCGTAAAGTGTTCGGGACTCATAAATCCGAGTGTCGTTTATGTCGGGATTTCATCGCCCCAAGTGTGCAGCGCTTTGATGTCGGGCAAAGGCAGCCGGTTGGATGAAATGACACCCTACTAGAACCGAACGGCAAGCGTCGGCCATACAGCCATTTCTGTCTCAATCTGCCCTGCCACACCTATGCCCAGTCTTCATGGGTTCGCATACTTCTAGGCATGCACACTTCACTGGATCGCGCCAAGGAGATTGCCCCGTGAGTACCGAAATGGTTGCGGTGACTGTTCCGCGCATTCCTCGAATTGGCGAGCCTGCGCCGGATTTTGAGTCCCATTCCACGCAGGGCGTTCTTCGCCTCAGCGATTACACCTCAAAGGGCAAGTGGATTGTTCTCTTTTCCTATCCTGGGGATTTTCTGCCGGTTTGCACCACGGAATTCATCGAATTCGCTCGCCGCAATGACGAGTTCGAGAAGCGTAATGTGCAACTGATGGGATGTTCAGTCGACAGCGTTTTCTCTCATATTGCCTGGATTCGGAACATCGAAGAGGCGAGTGGAATTAAAATTCCTTTTCCCGTGATTGCGGACCCCGACAGGAAAGTCGCTCGCTTGTTTGGCATGCTGCACGATGCGGCGAGTGACACGGCGACGGTACGTGCAGTCCTTTTTATCGACCCCAAGCAGACGATTCGCGCCCTGCTTTACTATCCAGTGGCTTGTGGACGTAATATCGACGAGGTTTTGCGGGTTGTGGACGCGCTACAAACGGGGGACTCGAATCATGTCGCCACACCTGCTAACTGGCGTCCGGGCGACGCGGTAATCGTTCCCCCACCCACTACGCAAGCGGACGCGGAAGAGCGTGCTGCAGGCGGCGACGGCCTTGAGATCACCGATTGGTATTTAGCAAGAAAGCAATTGGATACCGCAGACTAATTGGACTTCGACACGGTTTCGCGGTTTTTTAATCGGCCATCCACTGCATGGAATCGCAGGAAGATTCGGGGTGCGCCATTGCCCTCAGCTCAAGGCAGCTCTGCAAGGCTCGCAGCGAATAAAGGGCATCGTCCAGCGCCTGGTCTTCCTCGATTGTATCGGTGCCAGCTGAAAACAACTCACGCGCTCGAGCGACAATCGCGCGCTCTGCCTCCGCGATCCGCTCCGGCAGCCGGGTTCTGTCGGTCTCAAACAACGCTGACACGTAGAGCTCTCGCCAATGGCTAAGGCTGACGAAGGGCAAGTTTACATTCGGCATGACCGTCTCTGATTGGGGTGAATTCAGGGGATTCAACACTCACAGAGGCGACTCTAATATCGGGCGGCGGGATGGTCTATACGGGAAATAACGTAGTTTTTCCTCAGCTGTTTACCGTAGATTCCCGGAGCTACTAATATCTTCATTTGGCCCCGCAGTCACGACCTTATTCTTCAAGGAAATATTTCTTTTGTACTGCTAAATTACTAGAGCGCAGACACTTCCACTACTGTCGGCGTCTCATCCGCGGCGTATGGTGGTTCGTCTAGAATTACAGCAATTGCGCGAAGGTAAATACCTTAAACGTTGATGATCTTCATCGTTCCTGGCTCCATTTGAGTTTCCTACAGCTAACACAACCAAGACAGGAGACATCTGCCACAGCCAACCTCTAGCTACGATATAGATTGGTTTTCTAGCTGCCGAAAGTCGATCCGAACGCGCCCAACTACGGCCTCTCTTTATGCCAGCTCTAGATCAAGCAATAATAATGTCCGATAATGGACACTTGCAATCCGGCCCCGGACACCAACATCAGAATCAGACCCTCCTCCGAATATTTATTTACATTGTTTTCAATGCGATAGAGCCAATCGACTTCTGGCGTTAGGATTGCATAATCGATTAGCGATGGATATCGCGCGCCCAGAATTTAAGAAGCAAAAACGACGCCGGGTAGTCATCTCGGCAGCCATCGGTATCTTCTGCCTCGTCGCGGTAACGGTAGCAGTTTCCCGGCTCAAACCAGCAGCTCCCGAACTTGAGCGAAGCACCGTGTGGACCGACACGGTCAAGCACGGCGTAATGCTTCGGCAAGTCCGGGGTCTCGGGACGCTGGTTCCAAGCCAGGAGTTCATTCGTCAAATCCCAGCGGAGACCGAAGCTACCGTGGTTCGCATACGCATGCTGCCAGGGTCGAAAGTCACGGCGAAGGATGTCCTGATGGAGATGAGCAACCCGCAAGTCGAGCAAGCGGCGGTCGACGCCAAGCTTCAATTGAAGGCTGCGGAAGCTCAACTTCAAAGCTTGCGAGTAACGCTGCAAAGCAATCTCATGACCCAGAAGGCTGGCGCAGCAACTGTGAATGCCGACTATAGCCAGGCCAAACTGCAGTCCGACACCGACAAGGCGCTTTTTGATCTCGGAGTGATTTCGGGACTCGCATACAAGAATTCCAAGAGCAAAGCAGATGAACTCACCACGCGGAACAACATTGAAGTCGAACGGCTAGACATCAACCTAAAGGCAATTGTGTCGCAAATGGCCGAGCAGCAGGCCAGGGTGGATGAGATTCGCGCGCTCGCGGAGCTCAAGCAAGCCCAGTTGGACGCGCTAAAAGTTCACGCCGGAATTGAAGGGATTCTAACTGAGTTGCCCCTGCAAGTCGGCCAACACGTGCTGCCAGGCACAATGCTGGCGAAGGTCGTTCAGCCCAACCATCTCAAAGCAGAGTTGAAGGTTCCGGAGACGCAAGCACGTGACATACAGATGGGCCAGGCGGGACTGATCGACACTCATAACGGAACTATATCCGGGACTGTAAGTCGTATCGATCCAGCCGTACAAAATGGAACCGTCACCGTGGACGTAACGCTGACCGGCGAACTACCCAAAGGCGCACGGCCGGAGTTGAGCGTCGATGGAACCATCGATCTTGAGCAGTTGAACAACGTTCTTTATGTTGGCCGCCCGGCTTTCGGACAAGAAAACAGCACCATCAGCTTGTTTAGACTCGATGCCGACGGCAAGGGAGCGGTGCGCGTTCCGGTAAAAGTTGGGCGCGCTTCCGTGAATTCAATTCAAATTCTTGAAGGGTTGCATGAGGGCGACACCGTCATCCTCTCCGACATGTCGCGCAACGATAATACCGACCGCATTCGGCTTGATTAACTCTCAGACGAGGCATAACCCTATGACCGAGGCAGGACAAACGCTAATCCAGATTGAAGACATGACCAAAACCTTCTTTACAGACGAGGTTGAGACCCACGCTCTGTCCGGGGTCCACCTTACGATTCGCAAAGGTGAGTATGTAGCGATGTCCGGACCATCGGGATGCGGCAAAACTACGCTGCTCTCGATCATCGGCCTGCTCGACACACCGACTGCTGGAGGATATCAACTGAATGGCCAGCCTGTGGAGCACCTTGATTTTGCCGCGCGCGCGCGCATTCGCAATCAGGAAATTGGTTTCATCTTCCAAAGCTTCAATCTCATTGGTGATCTCACCGTGTATGAGAATGTCGAACTGCCGCTTACCTACCGCCACAAAATGCCTTCCGTAGAGCGTAAGAACCGCGTGATGGAATCGCTCGAACGGGTCGGCATGGCTCACCGTGTTCACCATTACCCGGCGCAGCTCTCCGGCGGTCAGCAGCAGCGCGTGGCAGTTGCCCGAGCCCTCGCCGGACATCCTTCCATCCTGCTCGCCGATGAGCCAACTGGAAATCTCGATTCGCGGAACGGCGAAGCCGTCATGGAATTGCTGAAAGAGTTGCACAACGAGGGAGCGACCATCTGCATGGTCACGCACGATCCTAGGTTCGCCAAGCAGGCGCAGCGTGAGCTTCATCTTTTTGATGGCAAGGTCGTGGCCGAACAAGAACTGTACAAACTGCTGCAGGATGCACATGCATGAACGGCAAGTTCACGGGTCCTTGCTGTATGTGCGCCGTGATGCGATGAGAAAGAGCTCCTATTCAGATCCGTTCAAGCGGCTTCTGGCATGGTTCCTGATCGGCCTTACCACCAGAGCGGGGGCTCAGACCAGCGCTCCTGTTTCGTACGATATGCCGAAGTCGAAGAATCCCTTCGCCGCATATACTTCGAGTAGAGTACCGCCGGTGCAGCTCACCAATTCACCGCTAATCACTCAGCTGATTCGCGACGGCAAGCTTTACTTGTCGCTCAAGGATGCGATTCGGTTAGCCCTTGAGAACAATCTGGACTTGGCCATCGCACGGTATACCCTGCCAATTGCCAGCACGGACGTACTGCGCACTCAGGCTGGCGGTATTTTTCGTGGCGTGAATACCGGTGTTGTACAGGGAACCCCGGGCGGCGGTGTCGGAGGTTTTGGAGCGGGGGCTCCCGGTGGCGGCGCAGGCGGCACAACCGGCGGCGCGGGCGGCGCGGGCGCGGGTGCATCCGGACTGGTGCAATCAACCTTGGGCGCGGGCGCCCCGGTGGCTTCATATGATCCGGCAATCACCGCAGTTGTGGGTGCGGAGCATCAAACCACCCCATTGCCTAGCCTGCAAATTTATGGTGTGCCGTTGCTGCAACTTAATACAGGACAGGCCAATATTAACTACAGTCAGGCCTTCTCGACCGGCACCAGTATCTCTTTCGAATTCGATAACAACCGCCAGACTACAAACAGCCCGCTCTTTAACGTATCTCCAGCACTGAGCGCGCAGTATCGTTTTACGCTTCAACAGCAATTGCTCTCCGGATTCGGTTTCGGTCCTAACCTGCGCTATCTTCGTATCGCAAACAATAACAAGAAGATTTCTGATATCGCCTTCAAAAGCCAGGTCATCGCCACGATTACCCAGATTGAAAATATCTACTGGGACTTAGTGAACGCATATGAGCAGGCGCAGGTTAATGAGCAGTCCGTCGCCTTCGCACAACAGTCACTCGACAATGCAAGGAAGCAGCTTCAGTTGCAGAGCATTCCTGAGATGGACGTGATGCGCTCCGAGGCTGAGGTGTCGAGACGCGATCAGGACCTCACTCTCGCGCGCACGAGCCTGCAATTGCAGGAACTGCTCATAAAGAACGCGTTGACCAGGAGCCTTGACGATCCAGTGCTTGAAGCAGTTGGCGTTATTCCAACAGATCGCCTCCAGGAAGTCCAGCCGCCGACGGCCCATTCCGTCCAGGATTTGATTGCTCAGGCGCTGCGAGACCGCCCGGAATTTGCCCAGTCCGATCTTGATCTGACTAATCGCCGGATCAGCAGTCAAGCTGTCAGAAATGCCTTGTTGCCCTCCCTCTCACTCGTGGGGTTTTACGGAGGGTCTGGATTAGCAGGCCCTCTAAACCCCGCCTATAACCCTGCACTCACTGGAGTTCCCAACGTTTCCACCGTGCCCATCGACTACTCGGGAGCGCTACAAAATTCATTCAACAACACAGCGCCCGATTACTACATCGGTCTTAACCTGAGCATTCCCATCCGAAACCGCGTGGCGAAAGCGGACCAATACCGTTCCGAGCTTGAATACCGTCAGGCTGAGTTACGGCGCGAGGAGTTGAAGAAGCAGATCAGAATCGAAGTGCGCAACGCCGAGTACGCGCTGCAACAGACGGCTGCTCGCGTGGATGCTGCGCGAAAGGCTCGCGATCTGGCGCAGCGCACCTTCGAGATCACAAAAAAGGAGCAGGATCTCGGCGCGGGCTCGATTTTCCAAACGGTGACCGCTCAGCGCGATCTCTCGCTCTCCGAGCTCGATCTGTTCTCAGCCATGACGGTCTACGAAAAGGCCAAGGTTGAGCTGGACCGTGCAACGGCGAGCACTTTGGAACATAATGGAATCGAAGTCCAGGATGCGATTAAAGGCGTCGTCAGTAATCCTGCTCCATAAGTCATGCCAACAACGGCAAAGCTGCGAGATATCAGTGTTCCCGTCCTAAGCAAGAGCGGGGTCAGGACGGCCCGGATTCTTGCGGCCGATGACCAGCAGGACATACTCGGAGCCATCGAATTGCTGCTCAAGCCGCAGGGTTACAAGATCGACTTAGCGCGTTCCCCCGAATTGGTTCGGGAGGCGCTGAAACACTGCACCTATGATGCGGTATTGATCGACCTGAACTACACTCGCGATACCACTTCCGGCCGGGAAGGGCTTGATCTACTCTCCGAAATCGTTGCGATCGATAGCACGTTGCCGATCGTCGTGATGACTGCGTGGGGCAACGTGGAATTAGCGGTGGAAGCCATGCGCCGTGGCGCCCGCGATTTTATCCAGAAACCATGGGACAACGCGCGCCTGCTTGCCATTCTACGCACGCAGATCGAGTTGCATCGCGCCTTGGAGGAATCGGAACGTCTGGCAGCGGAAAACCGACTGCTGAACGCCCAGGGAGGTTCGGAGTTTATTGCGACGGCGCCTTCGATGCTGCCGGTACTTGAAACGATGTCCCGCATTGCGCCATCGCAGGCCAATGTCTTAATTACTGGTGAGCACGGCACGGGCAAGGAGGTCATTGCGCGCAGGGTACACGCACTGTCACTTCGGGCGGCGCGTCCTTTTGTGGCCGTAAATACAGGAGGACTCGCTGAAGCGTTGTTCGAGAGCGAACTGTTCGGGCATGTGAAGGGCGCATTCACCGACGCGCGTACCGATCGCATCGGCAGGTTTGAATTGGCGGATGGCGGCACTATTTTCCTCGACGAAATCGGCAATGTCCCCCTGCGCCAGCAGGCCAAGCTGCTGCGCGTGCTTGAGTCAGGAGAGTTGGAACGCGTTGGTTCCTCGCGCACGAGGCGGGTCGATGTCCGAGTGTTGGCGGCAACCAATGCCGATCTGACAACCGCGTCTCAAAGCGGCGAATTCCGGGAAGACTTGCTGTTCCGGCTAAACACAGTGGAAATCCACCTGCCGCCCTTGCGCGACCGCCGGGAAGATATTCCTGTGCTCGCTATGCATTTTCTTAAGCAATACGCTTCGCGGTACCGGCGTGAGATTAAGGGTCTTGATCCCGTTGCGCTGCAACTCCTCACACAGCATTCCTGGCCGGGCAACGTTCGCGAATTGGAGCACGCGGTCGAACGTGCGGTCCTGATGTGCGTTACCGAGCAGATTCAACCCGCCGATTTGGGCCTAGGCATGCATCGCACCGCTTCACAAAATCTCGAAGAATTGAGTCTGGAGGCAGTTGAGACTATTCTGATTCGTAAAGCGCTTAGGCGCTTTCAGGGCAACGTAACTCAGGCTGCGGAAGCACTGGGCTTGAGTCGCGGTGCGCTGTACCGGCGAATGGAAAAGTATGGGCTCTAGCCCACGAGCAAGCGAACTTACACATCGGATTCCGGGAACATCACATCGAGCTCCGCTCGGGAGGCGCATTACGGGCCTTTCTCTGCTCCTTATTACACCTGGTCTCCTTGTCAGTGCGGTTCTGGTTTGGTTTCAACATTGGTCGCTCGCAGCGAAGTTGGGTTTGGTGGGCACGGAGGCTCTACTTTGTT
>Ga0307478_10000625_pt1 | contig 34981 bp, 25 predicted proteins | sample atmos_gasesECM4C_2_FD_203713 | JGI IMG/M metagenome (GOLD analysis project Ga0307478, IMG submission 203713) | Hardwood forest soil microbial communities from Morgan-Monroe State Forest, Indiana, United States - atmos_gasesECM4C_05 | ecosystem: Environmental > Terrestrial > Soil > Temperate...
CATTCGAGTACCAGCAAGAAGCGATCCGGCTCGAGCCCAATTGGGCCGAACCCTATTACAGCGCGGCCATGTCTTTTATCGTAAGGACAATTTACGGAGATCTGCCCCCCGCTACCGGCCTGCCGGAATCGGAAAGCTTGCTCTCCAAAGGGCTGGCACTCGACGAGAATTCAGCAGTTCTCCACAGCACATTGGGAATGCTGCGAATGCTTCAGTGGCGGTGGGAGGATTCGGAAAAGGCGCACCGGCGGGCGCTCAATCTGGAGCCGGCGAACGCGTTCCCACACCAGTGTTATTCCATTCTTTGTAGCTTTCTGAGTCGGCCCGAGGAAGCGGTCTTCCATGCTGCCAAGTCGGTCGAACTTGACCCGCTGGACCTGATGACCAACTTTCGCCTCGTGCAGGCTAATTGTTATGCGGGCCACTATGACGACGCGATGCGCGCTGGGCGTATCGCCATCGAACTGACCCCAGACTCCCCCTACACCTATTTTTATCTAGCGTTATCGTTGACGGCGTTGGGCTCGAATGAAGAAGCTTGGGAAATGGCAAACATGGGCAGAAAGCTGGCTGGCGGCATGCCGCTTGGCGAGGGCTATTTTGGCTATCTTGCCGGAGTGCTGGGACACACGGCCGAAGCTCGGGAAATAGTCGAGAAGTTGGAGGCTGGTCGTGAGAAAGGCTATGTTCCTGCCTTGCCCATTGTCTGGACCTATCTGGGTCTAGGTCAAACAGCAGAAGCCTTGCACTGGCTGGAGACAGCTTTGGCTGATCGCGACCCATTCTTGGGATCACTGATGGTGTCACCTGCGTACGATCGCATACGAGATCAACCAGAATTCAAGCGCCTGGCGCAAGAAATCAACCTCTCGGCCCAGTAAAATCCAGTATACGAATAGGCGTGTTCGCGCTGTTGGCGAAGCCACTCGAACCACAACTGATGTCAGTGGGCGTATCGTCTGCAATGCGGAAGTTACCATCCCAGTTCGAAAGCCATTTGCTTATGGACCGTAGGTAACCACAGGTGTGAAATCACAGGTGTGAATTTTGGGCTGGTTCGCTAAGTCACTGAAAGATATGGTGGCCAGAGACGGAGTTGAACCGCCGACGCCAGCGTTTTCAGAACCCCACTTTTGAGTACTTACAACGCTTTACAAGCCGCCGAGGACTGCCTTAGTACGTCGTAAGTCCTGCAAAACGCAAACGCCACAGGTGTAGATCACAGGTGAGAAATCTGATACTCGCTCCAGAGAAACGGTCCCGGCCCGATACTTCCACTAGAACGGGGCATCGGACCTTTCGCCAAGCGCTCGGCCAGAGTCTGGCCTTCGAGATACGGCAGGTCGTTACACTCACCACCAATTCGTCGGGTTCATACAAGCTCTGAAGTATCCCCGAATATAAAGTCCACGTCTCCATCAAGAGTTGAGTTGTCGTGTGCGTTGTCCGTCATCCCTACTCTGCTTCGAGAAGCGGCCATTCTGCTAGTCATGCGCGCCGTCAATCACGGTGACGTTGTTGCTGCCCGAATTCGCTACGTAGATCCTGTTGGTGACAGAATTCACCGCGACTGCAACAGGATTCTTGACGCTCGGGTCGGTTAGCGTGGTGGTGGCGTTCGTCGCACCATTAATCACCGTTACATTTCCCGGATCGCCAGCCTGTGAGTTGCCCGCATTGGCGACGTAGATGAAGTTGGTCTGCGAATTCGCATCGACGCCGGAGGGTGCGGTCCCAACCGGTATCGTCGCCGTCACTGCGTTGGTCGCGCCGTCAATTACGGTGACGTTGTTGCTTTGCGAATTCGCCGCGTAGATCGAGTTGGTGGTGGCGTTAACCGCAACCGCGGCCGGACCAATGGCATTGGGGTCTGTGATCGTGGCGACAACCGAGTTGGTGGCGCCGTCAATTACGCTGATGTTGTTGCTCCCGCTGTTCGCCACATAAATCTTGCCCGTAGTTACGTTCACAGCGACGCCAACCGGCGCACTCCCAACAGGAATCGTTGCGCCGTTGCTGCCGATGACCTTGACACTGTTGGACGCGAATATGTCACTCTGCACGGTCAGGTAAATATCCCCGGTCGACTGGTCGACCGCCATGCCCGAAAGCCCAGGCCGCCCGCCTAACGTGGCGCCGTAGATTTGTGATTGAAGGCCAGTCGAAGTGTCAATAGAAGTGGCGAGAGCTTCGAAAAAGCTGCAATCACTAGCCTTAAATAACCGTCCCCACGCGCTTTGGGCCACATAAGCAGTGTGACTTCCTGGATTTAGCGCAATAGCACGCGGAGTAGCCTGAAGCGGAACCGTAGCAGTCGTTCCCGTCGCTCCGTTGATCACTGTGATGCCTGCTCCTGAAGTGGAACACGGTCCCGTGCTGCCCGTCACCGTCCCAAGATCTGCGACATAGACCTGGTTCGCGATGGGGTCTACGGCCACTGCGTCAGGCACTGTCCCCACTTCGATTGTGCCGCGGACGGACGCACCTCCGCCACCGCCGCTGGTGTTCGTGCTGCCTCCGCCGCATCCTGCTGAGACAAGGAACGCGAGCAGCGCCGCAATAAGGGCAACCCCTGTCATGCCCGCGCCGTCAGGGTTTCCAATAATTAGAGTGCGATCATCTGAACTCATGATCAGTTCTCCTGCCCGAAAACGACCGTTCCGTTGTCCGTCAGCGACCTGTGTCCTGCCGAGTGGGCGAGCGAACAGTCGTGGTCTTGAGCCTCAGCAGCAACCCCGATACCCGCAATCAAGCCGACTGCGACCATCACCGCAAATGTTGAGCGTCTAATCGTGTATTTCATTGTTGCTCCCCTTTGGGTTTTGAAGTTAAAGCCCAATGCCAAAGGTGTGCCTAGGCCCGCTGACTCTTGGGCCTCTATTCCTATATGTGCAATTCAGTACCAAAATGGCTCATATCGTCTCAAGAAAGTTGAGTGCAGGTCGCAGGGACAGAGCGAATTCTGCCCGAAAAATACTTTGCAGAGCTGGCCTTCGAAATGAATTGACTTGGATCAGCCTAGGGGATATCTTTCCCTCCCAAGTCTTGGGGTGACGGTAGACTGCCGTGTCCGGAACCGTTTCCCAGCCTGTCAGTCAGTTGCTGGCCCAATGGCGGGCCGGTGATGAAGAATCTCTGCGCCGACTAGTCCCGCTGGTCTATAACGAGCTCCGCCGATTAGCGCATTACCAACTTCGCCGAGAGCGTCCGGGCCACACCCTGCAAACAACGGCTCTCGTGCACGAAGCCTATCTCTGCCTGATGAAGCAGCAACCGATGGACTTAAGAAGCCGCGCACATTTCTTTGCGGTGTGCGCCAACCTGATGCGGGAGATCTTGGTTCAGTACGCGCGCCGCCGAAAAGCCGCTAAGCGGGGCCCAGGGTATAAGGTGACTCTCGAAGGAGTGGAGGGGCTTCTTGAGAGTCGAAATCTAGATCTCATAGCACTTGATGACGCACTGAACGAACTCGCCAGGCTCGACCCACAACAGAGCCGCATTGTCGAACTGAGATTCTTTGGTGGATTGTCGATTGAGGAAACGTCGGATGTTTTGGGCGCTTCGCCGGCAACGGTAAAACGTAGCTGGTCTTCTGCGCGGGCCTGGTTGTTGCGCGAGATGAGTAGAGGAGAAGCCCACGCATGACTCCGGAGGACTGGCAACGTGTTCGCTCCATCCTCGAATCGGCGCTGGAATTGGATTGCGACCAGCGTTCTTCTTACCTCGATCGAGAGTGCAAGGACCCGTCGCTCCGGCGTGAACTCGAATCCCTGATTTGCGCGCACGACCGAGCAGCTCCGGGTGTTTTGAGTGGTGTTCCAGCCGTTGCTTTAGTTGGTGAAGATGAAGTTCGCATTCGTTTAGTGGCCGGTAAGAGAGTTGGTCCCTACGAAATCCTCGAAGAGATCGCGGTCGGCGGTATGGGAGCTGTTTATCGGGCCATTCGCGCGGATGGGCAATACAAACAGCAAGTCGCTTTAAAGATTGTGCGCGCCGATCTGGGAACCGAATTCACGGTCGCACGATTTTGCAACGAGCGCCAGATTCTCGCTAGTCTCGATCACCCCAATATCGCCAAGATTCTGGACGGCGGCACTACAATCGATGGTCTTCCTTACTTTGTAATGGAACTGGTTGACGGTCTGGCCATCACCAGTTATTGCAATGAGCACAAGCTCAGCATCGATGCACGTCTGCAACTCTTTCGCACCGTCTGCTCCGCCGTTCATTATGCTCATCAACACTTGGTTATTCATCGTGACCTAAAACCGAGCAATATTCTGGTTACCGCCGAGGGCATTCCCAAACTACTCGATTTTGGAATCGCCAAGATTCTGGACCCTGGTTTGTGCCCAGAAGCGCTAAACGTGACTGCCGCTGGCCTTTGGATGATGACACCCGAATACGCGAGCCCGGAACAGCTCCGAGGCGAGCCTCTGAACACGGCGAGTGACGTGTATTCGCTTGGCCTTATTCTCTATGAGTTGCTGACAGGTCGCCGTGCCTACCGCTTTCCCAGCTGCATGCCCCATGACGTTGCGCGCGTTGTTCTCGAAACCGATGCCGAAAAGCCTAGCGCTGCGGTCAGCCTCACGGAAGAGCCGGGCATCAAAACGAACTCTGTTGGCAGCGGGAATGGCCGCAATCTCAGCGATTCGCGTAAAAGGCTGCGAAAGTGTTTGGCAGGAGATCTCGACAACATCGTCTTGAAAGCGATTCGTAAGGAGCCGGGCGCGCGTTACACAACGGTGGACCATCTTTCTGAAGACATTGGCCGACACCTCGAGGGTCTGCCGGTGGTGGCCCGCAAGAGCACCGTCGCCTACCGCTGCCGAAAATATGTCTTGCGCCACAAGGTCGGAGTTGCAGCTGCCTGTCTTGTCTTGCTCTCAGCCATGACCGGCGTCGCCTTAACCCTGCGCGAAGCCCGCATCGCACGCGCTAACGAACTTCGCGCCGAGAAACACTTTAACGACGTGCGCAGGCTCGCGAACTCTCTGATGTTCGAAATTCATGACTCCATCAGGGACTTGTCCGGCGCAACCAAGGCGAGGGAACTCTTAGTAAAACGAGCACTCGAGTATCTCGACGGCCTCTCCCAAGAGAGTGGCGACCCTGCGCTACAACGAGAACTTGCCGCAGCCTACTCCAGGATTGGCGACGTTCAGGGATACTCAGGCGCGGCCAACCTCGATGATTACGATGGCGCCTTAACAAGCTATGCCAAGGCGCTCGCCATTCGCCAGTCCTTGGCCGCGGCTAACCCAAGCGATCTGACTCTGCGTAGTGACCTTCTGCAAGAGTATTTCAAGGTTTCCTTCGCGCTCATGAATAGAGGTGATTTCGACGGCGAGTTGCGCACGCTGGAGCAAGTTCGGCCGTTGGTGAACACCCTATCCTCCCAGAATAACGATCGGCAACTTCGGATGACCCGAATGTACTATTACACAGCCATGGCGCTCGAAAAGACCGGGGATTTCCCCGGAGCCTTGGAGAATTACCAGCAAGCGGCTTCCACCCTCGAACCGATTGCCGTTCACCCCCAATCCGCCGCAATCGCAAGGGCCTACGTTGCCGAGCACTACAACGGCATCGCCAAGATGCTCGCGCGGGTGGGCCGAACGGATGAGGCAGTCGCCAGCGCCGCCAAAGCTCGCACCATTCTTCAAAAACTGTTAGCCGTTGATCCCAAGAATGCGACCTTCCTGGGTTATCTGGGCGAAAGCTACGATGCCACAGTGGAGGTACTCGTCACCAAAGGCGATCTGGACGCCGCCCTCCGCTGCGCTCGCCAAGAGTTGGCGATCTTCGAGCAACTGGTCTTCGCCGATCCAAATAACCGAATGGGTAGAGCCAACATTGGCTGGAGCGACATTAACATCGGCGAGATTCTTCTGCGACAGAACAAACCAACGCAAGCGCTGCGGCCGATTCGTGACGCACTCGCGAACTTCCGAAACTCCAAGTCATCGAAGGGATTCTGGTACGCCGTAGAAATGGGTCAGGCGTACTTGGATCTCGGAAAGGTTTACGCAGCGCTCGCGGAACGTGCCAGCTCTCCAGATGAGAGGATGCGGCTGTGGCGTGAGGCTGGATCGCAGGATCAAGAAGCACTCAATGTTCGGAGCACGAGTCCTGGTCACCTCGACGCCAACGGACATGACCTGATGTCGGAGATTCAGGCGCAACTTGCCAGATGTGACGCTGCAATGCTTGCTCGACCACGGGATCCTCACTAGCTTTAGCACACCCGGCGTTCCGCACGGCTGGTTGCTCGTCATTTCTCCGCTGGTTGTGACGATGGGTATTCCGGCGGAAGGCATCGGACTGCTGATCGCGGTCGATGCCATTCCGGACATCTTCGCGACGACGCTGAACGTAACCGGAGACATGGTTGCGGCGGCGCTTGTGTCGCGGAACCACGTAATGGCGGACGACGTCGTTAGCGTCGAGCCAGTCGGGGTTCATGCCAAGCCCTAGGTTGCACGAGTTCTTGTGGAATCCATCGACGCGCGTGCGCCTAATTGCATCGGGGAGGATGGTCGGCAAGCCGGAAGTAATTCGGTTACTTCCGCATCGCCCGTCATTCGACCGCAATCGGCGGTAAACGACCATTTGTCATCGCACTTCATGGGGAAACGCAGGCGAAACTGGATTTGTCAGTTGATCGCGGCCGACTTCGCCGCTGCTTCCGCGCTCTTCAACATCTGGTCCAGCGCCGGCCGATCGAATTCCTTTCCCCCTACGAACACCTCGGAGATTTTCGTGGTGTTACGAATATCGGAAATTGGATCGGCATCAAGCAAGACCAGATTCGCGACCTTTCCCTTTTCAATGGCTCCCAAGTCTTTTTCCATTCCTAAGAAACGCGCGGGATTGATTGTCGCTGTTTGTAGCGATTCCATCGGCGTCAAACCCGCTCGCACGAGCAGCGCAAGTTCGTCGTGCAGAGAGAATCCAGCATACGTATACGGTTGGATCCACGCTGTATCGGTCCCTGCCAGAAAAGGGACACCGGCTCGGTGCATAGCACCCACTACTTGAAGCTTTCGTTCGAAGGATTTGCTCTTGATCGCGGCGCCAGCCGAGGCTGCTTCGGTCCACCGCTTTTGAATAACCGGAGGGATGTATTTCAATCGGGGATCCGTTGTCACGTGGGCATCAAAAATCTCGGAATCCGGCACCACTGCGGTAAAAGTCGGAACCATCCAGGTTCCGTTCTTGGCAAGATGCGCGAATACATTCGCAGCCTTACGCTCGTCGTAAGATGCAGCTGCCTCGTCCATCTCGAGGCGTATTCGTTCTGATCCGGGCAGATTGACGCCGCCCTTTAGCATCTCGGACCGCAGTTCCTCCTCGCGGCTCGAGCAGGAGAGATAGATGCCCCACAGGTGTTCCATGCTTTTCTGTCCCGCGTCAGAGGCTTCGAGAGCGGACACGGAAAAGGGCACATGACCGGCAAATGGAATGTTCTGCTTGTTCGCTTCGTCGGCGATGGCGAGGAAGGAATCGCGCGAAAGCTCGGAATACACTTTGATCAAATCAGCGCTAGCGGTTTTGAGTCGACGCACGGTGTCACGACCCTCTTCAGGCGTAGTGATCGCAAGAAAATTAGGACGCAAAGGCTTCGGTCGTCCATCGAGGATTGGCCCAGCGACAACGATCCGCGGTCCAAGCCGAGAACCGTTTGCGGTCTCGTGGCGCAGACGATCGATGTCCGCGAAAGGCATGGACGTTCCCATGTCTCGAATACCGAGGACACCGTTGGCGACGAACGTAGGAAACATGCTATCCAGCCTTTCCGCAAACACCGCATGCACATGCATGTCCCACAACCCCGGAATCAAATACTTGCCTCGGCCTTCCACTACCTTTGCGCCCGCAGGTAATTTTATTCCTTTGCTGTCTCTTACTTCCGAAATCCGATCACCCGAAATGATGACAGTACGCTCTTGAATTTCTTTGCCAGTTTCCGTGTCGATTACCGTCACATGCGTGATGTACGTTGTGCTTCCGACGATACTCTGTAAAATGATAGCCGCTGGTTGCTCCTGGGCCATAGCAACTGCGCAAAGGTGAGCGAACGCGAAAAGTGATAGGAAGAGCTTGGTTCTCATCGGACTCTCCAGAGTGGTGCCAATTGTACTTATATTAGCGAGACCGAACTACTCCGACGACAGACCCGCCATTTGCGGATGGAGGTGAAATATGAAAGCAGTTGTTGTCCACCAATATGGCGGCCCTGAAGTACTCAAGTTCGAGGAATACCCTGACCCGATTCCGGGTCCGGGCGAGGTGCTGGTGCGGGTCGCCGCCACGAGCGTGAATCCGATCGATTACAAGCGGCGTGCAGGGTTGACGAAAGACTTTTGTCCCATCCATTTCCCGGGCCTCATAGGAGTCGATATTGCGGGGACTGTGGTCAAGATTGGGCGGGGAGTCGAAGGCTTTTCCGTCGGCGACCAGGTGTTCGCTATGGCGGCCGATACTTACGCCGAACTTTGCGTTGTGAAAGCCGCGATCCTGGCAAAAGTTCCCAAGGGACTCGATTTGATCCAGGCGGCGGCGCTGCCGCTGGTGACGACGACGGGCAACCAACTAATGTCCGCCACAGGAATTAAAGGCCAGACCGTGCTCGTCGCAGGTGCTGCGGGAAATGTCGGGCGTTCGGCGGTCTTCACCGCAAAGCAATTGGGTGCGACCGTGATCGCAGGGATTTTGAAGCGGCAGATGGACGAAGCGAAAACCATTGGCGCCGATCAGTTGGTCGCAACTGATGACGACAACGCGATTGCGACTCTTCCGCCGCTCGATGCGGTTGCGGATACAGTCGACGGCAAAACTGCCGAGAAGCTGCTTGCCAAGGTCAAACCGGGAGGAGTGTTTGCATCGGTTCTCGGGGCACCACGGAATGCCGAGAAGTACACAACCGTAAAGGTGGTACCGGTGTCCGCGACACCCGATGCGAAAATTCTTCAGTTCATGGCCGAGGCGGTGCGAGACGGCAAGCTAGTAATCCCGATTAGCCAGAAACTGGCACTCAGTGAAGCGGCCGAGGCTCAGTCAGCGGCAGAAAAGGGTGGTATCGGGAAGGTCTTGCTGGTGGCTTGACATTATTTTGCGAACAGAGGACACGAGGAAAATCGAAAATGAAAAAAAGTCTGCGCGGAATCAACCCCGCTTCGAAGCCGAGTGGCGATGGGTGCGTGGAATGCCTGGCGTCAACGAACGGTTGGTGGCTTCATCTCCGTCGGTGTGCGGAGTGTGGGCACATCGGATGCTGTGACAGTTCTCCGAGTCAGCATGCATCCAAGCATGCGGCGGCAACAAAACATCCGATCATAACCAGCTTTGAGCCGGGTGAGGACTGGTTCTTCGATTACGAGAAGCGGGGGATGATCAAAGGTGTGAAATTGCCTCCGCCGCACGCGCATCCCGAAAGTCAGCCCGCACCTGGACCCGCAGGAAGGGTGCCAGCCAACTGGGAATCGCTCCTACACTAGCTGCCCGTTATATGGCAGTCAGCAGATGAAACGCTTCTTCAGCCCGCAAGCGTTTCCGGCCGCATCCTAGTTTATTGACGACAGGAGGCACCGCATGAATCTGCCTGACGCGCCGATTGCGCATGAAGGCTTCTTCGCAACTCACTTCTTCACCGTGAGCGACCAGGAGAAATCGAAGGACTTCTACGTCCGAATTCTTGGCGGGAAAGTGATCAAGCCAAATAATCCCTGCTACATCAAGCTGGCTAATACCTGGATCATTCTCAATTCCGGCGGTGGTCCGACCCCCGACAAGCCAGAGGTCCTTCTTGAAACACCGCCCGATCTGAACAGGGTAAATAGCTTCCTCAATTTGCGTGTCGCCGACATCTGGGCCTGCTACAGACAATGGGGCGACAAAGGAGCGTCGTTTCTTACCGAGCCGTTAAACAATCATGGTTGGGAATGGCGCTGCTACATGCGTGATCCGGACGGCTACCTCATCGAGGTCGGCCAATATACTGAAATCGCCCTCGATTGGTTCAACAAACGCCGTTAATTTCGCAAGCAATAGACAAGAGAACGTTCGAAGCTGGTTCGAAGCTTCCTGGGCTCAGAGCATGAAGCGATTCGCTCCCCGGTGAGGCGCGCAATCAAGAGCGGCGATATACGCAGGACTTCGACGCAAGTGATCTCCTTCGGCATCGCCATGGTGCGAGGCGAAACCTCGCACCTCTCATCCGCGCGTCGTGCCGATGAACACGCAAACTGGGATACCTTGCGATCCAGCACGGCTGGTTCTCTAACGGGCGATGCGAGGCTAGTTCGAAACCTTATCCGAATCTTGAGCGAACCGTTTTCGCCATTCGAATCGAACTTTGTATAATCCACACATGCAAAGAGCACCCTGGAGCACAATTGCGCTCGGGTCGCTGTGGCTCATCTCGGCCCGCTTAACCGGAGGACAGGAAGTGAAATCTCCGCAACCTGATGACTCGAAGCCGCCCGTCAAAATGGAGCAGCGCGGGCGCATCCTTGGAATCGGCGGTGTCTTCTTCAAATCCGCGAATCGTGATCAGATGCGCGAATGGTATTCGAAGCATCTTGGACTTGCTGACAAAGGCCAAGGCGCGATGCTTCCGTGGCGCGAACACGACGACCCGCAAAAGGAACACGTTACAGTTTGGACTGTTTTTCCCGCCTCCACTAAGTATTTCGATCCCAGCCCCGCACCGTTCATGATCAACTACATCGTGGACGACATGGATGCTTTGCTCGATCGCTTGAAACGAGAGGGAGTAAAGATTGACGCCAAACGAATGGATGAATCCTACGGTCGCTTTGCCTGGATCTATGATCTGGACGGGAATAAGATCGAGCTCTGGCAGCCGCTGCCCGCAAAGCCCTAACTCTAGCGACGAACTGCTGCGTCGATCGATCACCTCTGTAACTTGCCGGCGAGCCAGTAATCGACACTGAACTTTCCCGGGCCAAAGCAGATCAGGCAGATAAAGAAGAGCGCGTACAGGACTTCCGGAAGGTAGAGGAAATCGTCGAGCCAGTTAAGAGGCGAAAGTCCTTTAGGCATGGCGGAAAGCTTGGTGGCAAGGATGGCGACAAGCATATCGACCAATAAAGCCACGCAGACCGGGCTCGAAAGAAAGCCCACGGTCAGCAAGGATCCGCCTACGAACTCGACACCCGACACGAAATAAGTCGTCAGGTGGGGTAACGGGACTTTGGCCTGAACGAGCGTCTCGTACATAGTTTGCGTGCTGCCGGCGACAAACAATTTGTTTGCCCCGGAGATAGCGAAGAACAGCCCGAGCGATACGCGTACCAGCAGGATGGCATATTGTTCCAAATCACTGTTACCCAACAGCGCAAACTGGACCAGCCGTTTCCAATCCATCTCTTATCCCTCCATGGCGGCGTCGTTGGGGAATTCTTGCGCCTCGAGATTATGCGTCCATCCGTTCGACCCATCGAGCGCGCCATGCAGGTGCCACGAATGGATCCGCAAAATACTGCGTTTCCCGCGCAACCTTGTCGTCGCTGAACTCCATGATGCTCACGGTGTAGGACGGCTTGCCGTCATATGTGAGGATGAACTCGGTGACCCAAAGATCACCCCCGCCAATGATTCGTCGGATAGTAAACCGCTTTTTGCTCGGCTGACTAGCGCGTTGGTTCTGAATGTTGCGTCGACCGCGGGTTCGCTCGCCTGACTGCGGGTATTCCAGCAGCGCGTCCTCGTGATAGATGCGATGCTCCGTTTCAAAATCGTTGGCATCGGACGCCGCCCAATGCTGATCCAGTGCCGCACGGATCTCTTGATCTCGCGTTCCAGGGTACTGCTCCTTCTTTTGTTGATCATTCATCTTGAGCCTTCAATTTGATAAGAAGCTTTCTGCGCTGCCCTAGCGCTTAATTTTGGCCCACGGGCAAATGTTAGGCCAGCTAGGCAAATTGCAAAAGTCAACCGCGTAATATCTCATTGCGAGCACTTGCGACAAGGGCCCACTCGCCACGGGCAAGGACAGTGGCGGGTTGTCGATGGAATACCACAACATATCGTATTCTTAGCTTTTGGAAAGCAGCTTGGGTGCTCAAGGCCCACAAACTGAATCGAGAGAGATCCAATGCTCACACGACGAAGGTTTCTTGCCACCGCTGCCTGCACCATGGCTGCAGCACGTCTTCACGCGCGGGGCGAAACCAAGATCCGGGTCGCCCTCAGCGTCCCCAAGGATGCGACTGGTCCGCATATGCCGATCGACTTTGTCGGCCTGTCTTATGAAGTCCAGCAACTCACGGACCCGAGTTTTTTTTCGGCGCAAAACAGTGGCTTGATTCGCGAGTTCAAAGCACTCTCGTCAACAGGCGTTTTGCGCCTTGGGGGCAATACCAGCGAGTTCGCTTACTGGAAGCCTAAGCCTGACTCTCCCGAACCAGAGCATCCGCAAGTGCGTGAGGTCGTAGGCGAGCCGAAAGCGCAGTACTTTGCTGTGACGGCGGAGGCAGTCAGGAACTTGGCGGAGTTTCTCCAAGCCACACGGTGGAACTGCATATACGGCATCGGTATGGGCACGAATACACCTGCACGCGCCGCGGAGGAAGCGGTCTTTGTAGCTGAGACGCTGGGCGACCGCCTTCAGTATTTCCAGATCGGAAACGAGGCGGATCTATTTGACCGGCACCTTCGCGATCCGAAAACATGGTCTGCCAAGACCTACCTGCAACAATGGCTCGCGCTGTCGCGGGCTATCGCACATGGGGTGCCCGCAGCAAAGTTTGGCATGCCTGATGTCGCCGGGGCGGTGTCGTGGCTGACAGAGATCGTTGATCAGTGGCCTTCCATCCAGGATCCGCCCCAGGTAACGACCCTGACTCATCATTACTATTTTGGCGGGCCGGCGACGAACCCCGAGATCAACATTCCGAATCTGCTGAAACCTGCGACGATACAAAAGGTGCAGAACACGGCAAATATCGCAACAGCGGCAGCCCGCAAGATCGGTGCGCGCGTACGCATGACCGAAGGCAACACTTGCTATCGCGGAGGCAAGCCGGGTGTCTCCGACGTCTTTGCCGCTGCGCTTTGGGCAGCCGACTATTCGCTGTTGCTCGCCAGTAACGATTACTCCGGCGTTAATCTGCACGGTGGCACGGGCAAATCTGTGGCCAATTCCGTTGGTGGTTCTCTTCCCGGAGACTCGCTTCTGAGAGCGAATGGCGAAACTCCCGAACAGATTGCCGCTCGTCCGCATCCTTTCTATACACCTATTGCCACATTTGGCTCGGAGTATCGGCTGGAGCCCGTCGCGTATGGGCTCAAATTTGCAGGCTCATTCAGCGGTGGAACGCTGTTAAAGACAGAGTTCTCGACGAAGCTCCAGGATGCGGGAGGAAATGCAACGGCGTATGCTGCGAAGCTGCCTGGCGGGCAAACATCTGTGATCATTCTCAACAAGGACGCGGAAGCAGACCTTGAGGTAGAACTCGACTTTGGTCGCGACGCGAGTGGGGTGGTGCACACCGAGACATTACACGCACCGGGATTAGACAGCCGCGAAGCACACATCACAATGTCAACGAAGACCGACTCGCTCAAGCAAGGCAAGTGCTCCGTTATTGTGCCTCATGCGACGGGCTTACGTGTGACACTGAGTTGAATCGCTGACAGGTCCGTTTTATCTGCGGACCGCTTTGAAGTCGAAATAGGCGAGATTCATGTTTCCTTTTGTCAATATATGTATGGTGAGAACATTTTTCCCTGCGCTCAGGCGGACTTTGAAAAGTTGCGCAGCCAGATTCCAATGGTGCCATTGACGCCAGGCAATCGGGTCAGCAGGATCATTTGTTGTTGCGATCTGCACAGGTCCGGTTACGTCCTCTCCGTTCACATCGACTGATATTGTGCCGCCGCGATTCGATGTGTAAAGGAAATCGGCCGCGTATGTTCCCGTCTGTGTCACATCTATCGTTATGTTGAACCACTCTCCGGGTTCGGTCCAGCCAACGTAAAGCAGGTCTGCAGGAGGCACGATCTTATCGAAAGGATTGTCGTCAATCGGATCTGGCTTTCGCTGAAACTTCGTGTATGAAGTGTCCACTCCCTCATGGATACGAAATTCATTAAGATAGGTCCCATCAGCAGGATTCAACTCTCCGCTGCCATGATTCTGTGGATCGGTGTCATGATACGCAACTCCTTCGCCGCCCAAGTCATAGTATGCGCACAAGATCTTTCCCGGTATTTCTTGTGGACCGCCACTATAGCGAATGTCGTGGTAAGGCAAGCCTTTATATTGGCTCAAGAATGATTGGGAAAACGCAATTGTCGGTGACAGCAATGCGGCCACGAAGCAAAAGGGAAACACTCGACGACTCATTCTTCATCTCTTCTGAGCACCGATCAGTACTATGAATAGAAATCGGATGCTCTCAACAGTCGGTGAAACCAACGCACAACGCGAACAGAAGTAGAAGTAAAGAAGGCAAAAGACTGACTGGTTTGCAAAGAGAAAAATATACTCGCGCGATCGATCAGTTCCCAAGAAATCGGTATTCTATTTCGGACGACTTGGACCAATGGACATGAAAACGAATGACGCACCGCGGGATGCTGCAGCTTTCCAACGTCGCGTGGGAAGTGAACCGCGAATTGCATCTTGACACGAAAGATGGACGGATCCAGGGCGACCCGGAAGCGATGAAGACGTGGGGCCGCGAGTACGAGAAAGGCTGGGCGCCGCATGTTTAAGAAAGGCATTTTGTCTCGTCGAGATTCCGTTCGCTCAGGGGCACTGGTTGCGGCTTCGAGTCGACAGGTCAGGGATTTCCGAGTTGAATAGGCAGTCCTCCCCGATGATTCGGAACAACCCCTGACCTGCTCCTTTTCATCCTCATTCCTACGGACAGTTGCTGGTCGGGAACGGAGGACGTATTCGCGCGATGCGCTCGTCGAAAGAGTGGGCAAACGTTGGTACCCCGCAGGTCGTTAACACGTGCAGTGCAAGTGCCGCATGCATCCGGTCAGTTGCACCCCCATTTGTCATTGGCTTTGTACTCGTCTGCTCTCCCGTGATCGGCCGGACACAGATCACGCAAGCATCGCCAGTTTCGCCTGCTTCGACTGTTCCCTCGACCCAAACACCGCCTCCGCCTGCTCAAGCTCCCACCGCCGACCAGTCAGTTGCACCAGCGCAGAGTTCGCCGCAGAGCGAAGCCCAGGGTGAAACCGGTCAGTTCGTTTTCCGGAAGCAGGTGGAAGAGGTGATCTTGCACGCCGTAGTGGTCGACCGGCAAAACAACCTGATCTCCAACCTCTCGCAAGGCGGGTTCCAGGTCTTCGAGGATGGCAAGCAGCAGCAGATCACTTCTTTTCATCAGGAGCATGTTCCGGTTGCGTTGGGAATTCTGATCGACAATTCTGGCTCGATGCGGCCGAAGCGCGACGCCGTGAATCAGGCTGCAATCAACCTGATCCGCACCAGCAATCCGCAAGACGAGATATTCGTGGTCAATTTCGGCGAGAACTTCTATCTCGATCAAGACTTTACCAATGATGTTGGAAAGCTCCAGACCGCGCTCGGAAACATCGAAACTCGCGGTAGCACCGCCCTCTATGATGCGGTGGTTGCCTCGGCGGCACACATGAAGCAGCAAAGCGCCGTGCAGAAGCGGGCGCTGTTGGTTGTTACCGACGGCGAAGACAATGCCAGCCAGGAAACGCTAGAAGAGGCTGTAAAGCAATTGCAGCAAAAAGACGGGCCTGTCGTCTACGTGATCGCACTCCCCAGCACGATGAGACACGAAAATTCCGCTGTGCGCTCGTTACAGATTCTCAGCCAGAGCACAGGTGGGACTGCCTATTTTCCCAGTGACATGCAAGAGGTCGATTCGATTACCCGCAGCATCGCTTCCGCAATTCGAAGCCAGTACGTGATCGGCTACAAGTCGTCGAACACAGCCGCAGGTCATAGTTATCACGGAATCGACGTCGAGGCCTACGACCCCAGCCATCGCCGGCTTCAAGTGCGCACCCGCACTGGATATTACAGCGACTCGCTGGGAGGATCATCGTAGTTCCGGAGATCCTCAAGACTTCCAGGTAAGGATCAGGCCAACGCAGACTGCTCCCATCGCGCCTGCTGCCAGCCAGCCGACCACTCTTAAATATCTTGACAGCACGAACGAACCCATGACCTTTCGGCTGGTCGCCATCAGCATGATCAGGACCATGAGTGGGACTGCCGCCAATCCGTTGAGCACGGCGGCCAGGAAAAGCGCTTTGATGGGATCGATGGATGTAAAGATCAGTGACAAACCGAGAGCCGTGCAGGCGGCAATGGCCGCATAAAACTTCTTTGCGTCTGCCGGCTTGTGTTCCAGGCTGGCTTCCCAGCGCAGTGCCTCGCTTAATCCGTATGCGGCCGAACCCGCGAGGACCGGAACCGCCAGCAGGCCAGTGCCGATGATTCCCAGCGCGAAAAGCAACGCCGCGCCGCGCCCGGCAAGCGGTTCCAGTGCCTTCGCTGCTTGAGCGGCTGTACTTACATGCGACATTCCGAATGCGTTTAACGTGGCGGCGGTCGTGAGAATGATGAAAAAAGCAATCAGATTGGAAAGAGCCATCCCCAGGTAAGTATCCGCGCGGATTCTGCGGAATTCCGTGAATGCTTGATACGGTGCGCGACGCAGGGCTTTCTCCCCACGGTTCGTCTTGACCTCTTCAACTTCCTGCGAAGCCTGCCAGAAGAATAGGTACGGGCTGATGGTCGTTCCAAGAACAGCGATCAGTGCTACCAGGTAGGCCTTGCTCAACGACAACCTTGGAATAAAGGTGTCGCGCAGCGCCTGCGCCCAGGAGATGTGTGTGGAGAAGGCGGCTGCGACATAAGCAAATAAGCACAGCGTCAGCCACTTCAGATACTTGACGTACTTTTGATAGGGCAAGACGAACTGCGCCAGAACCGAAACAACGCCGAAGAGAATCGCGTAAGCCGCGGCGTTGCCAGGCAGAAGCAAGTTTGCCGCAGCCCCCATGGCCTGCAGGTCGGCTCCGAGGTTGAATACGTTTGCGGCCACCACTACGGCAACAACCCCGTATAACAATCGTGGATAGCGACGCTTGACATTGCCGGCGATCCCATGACCCGTGACTCGTCCGATGCGGGCGCAAATCTCCTGAAACGCTGCCATTAGAGGGTAGGAAACCAGCATCGTCCACAACATCCCGTATCCGAACTGAGCGCCTATCTGGGAGTAGGTTCCAATCCCGCTCGGGTCGTCGTCGGACGCACCCGTGATGATGCCTGGTCCAAGCCTGGCGAGGAAGGATTTGCTTTCTTGCTCGGATGTGACGTGGTTTAAGGAAGGAATGAGAGGACTCTCTGCGGTACGAGTCGAGCAGCGTCCCGCTATCGAAACGTCTGCCAAGGACGCGTAAAATGGCACCGCTGTCGATCACGTCTGATGCGAAACGGCGAGGGAAAGACGGGAAATTCTCCTCGCCGCCACGGCGCGATAATAAAAAACAATCTTCAATCCGACCTGAGTCTTAACTGGCCCGCATCATCGGCTTGTCTGATTTTTGAAAGTCCGCCGCCGCCTCGCTGGCTGACGAAACGTCCTGCGCGCCGGTTCGCTCGAGAAGTTCTTTCGCCTTGCTGACCCAATCGGAGTTATCGCAGTGTACGGACAGCAGAATCCCGCCGTCCTTGACGCGTCCTTCGAATCGTTTTGCCTCGTACTCCGGTATTCCCATACCAATTAAGGCGCCGGCAATTCCTCCAACTGCTCCACCGACGCCGACCCCCGCCAGAGCGGCCATTACCGGACCGGCAGCGATGAACGGACCTGCTCCAGGGATCGCTAAGGCGCCGATCCCAGCAAGCCAGCCCAGTGCTCCACCCACTACCGCGCCGGTGCCCGCACCGGCTGTCACACCTTCAGGTGCCTTCGTGCCTTTTTCATGGGCGAAGTCCTTTGTGCCAACATTCTCCGGGAATAAGACCGAAATGTCAGTGTTTCTGAACCCGGCCGTGCGCAAGGCGTCCACTCCGGACTCGACTGTTGTGTACGCGGGAAAAATTCCAAAAACCGCTGTATTCTTTCCTGCCATTGGATCTCCTTCGTGATTACGTCTTGGTCTGCCGCTGCAACGTGTCCCGCCCGGCCAAGGGGCAGCTCTCTCCGAGCAAGCTAAACTGTTCGATGGAAGCATGCTATCGGCCCTTCGCTGTACGAATTCATCCCGTGGCACTGAACTTCCGATGTCCATGACTGGTATGTCGATTGGTGCGTCACAAGTGGAATCAATCATTCAAAATCCCTACAGAAAACACTGTAGAGCGACTGCAATCGTGTTCGTGATAGACCTTTAGGAGCGGTTCCTCTCCCTTTTGTACGATTACCGTTGGGCTCTTTTCTTACCTCCGGAAAGTGCTCGCGTAAGTGGTGTTACAAGCATGCCCGGAATCATAGGTCTAATAACTTTCCACAGTTCAGTTTAGGCGAGAGACATGAAAAGAAACTCGAGCACGCTGACTGCGCCGCCTTCTTCTGCCGGCGCATCCAATCCGGTTCCGAAGAATGGCAGCTCTACGTCGACGGAACCAGCAAGCCTTGCGGTCATCCTTGCCGGGCTTCAAACCATGCGCGATGGAGATTTTTCCGTCCGATTGCCGGGCGCCTGGACTGGCTTGGAAGGCAAGATCGCCGATACATTCAATGAAATTGTGTCAGCGAACGAGCAGATGGCGCAGGAACTGAAGCGCGTCGGAAAAGCAGTTGGCAAGGAAGGCCGAACGCGGGAACGTACCCGCTTTCACGAAGCACGTGGTGCCTGGGGGCAGATCGAGGTATCCGTCAACACGCTCGTCGAAGATCTCTTGCGCCCGACTTCTGAAATGACCCGCGCCATCGCCGCGGTCGCCCAGGGGAATCTGACCCAAACCGTGCGCCTCGACGTGGATGGGCGTCCGCTGGAAGGCGAATTCCTGCGCTCCGCCAACATCGTGAACACCATGATTCAGCAGTTGGGCGTGTTCACCGCCGAAGTCACGCGAGTCGCCCGTGAAGTCGGTACCGACGGAAAGTTAGGTGGCCAGGCCCAGGTGCCTGGAGTGGCTGGTACCTGGAAAGATCTAACCGACTCGGTCAACCTCATGGCCAACAACCTGACCGGTCAGGTGCGCAATATCGCCGAAGTCGCTACCGCGGTTGCAAGCGGCGATCTCTCCCGCAAAATCACTGTCGACGTGCGCGGCGAAATTCTGCAGCTCAAAGAAGCCATCAACACGATGGTCGATCAGTTGCGCTCGTTTGCGTCGGAAGTTACACGTGTCGCTCGCGAGGTCGGCACCGACGGCAAACTCGGTGGACAGGCGGTCGTGCCCGGTGTCGCTGGTACGTGGAAAGACTTGACCGATTCTGTGAACGCCATGGCCGGCAACCTCACAGCGCAGGTCCGGAACATCGCGGAAGTGACTACTGCCGTGGCCCGCGGCGACTTATCGCGCAAAATCACGGTCGACGTAAAAGGCGAGATTCTCGAGCTCAAGAACACCATTAATACGATGGTGGACCAGTTGAACGCGTTCGCAGGTGAAGTCACCCGCGTGGCCCGCGAAGTCGGCACGGAGGGCAAACTCGGTGGTCAGGCGCAGGTGCCCGGCGTGGCTGGCACCTGGAAGGATCTGACGGATAACGTCAATCTGATGGCCAGCAACTTAACCGGTCAGGTGCGAAACATCGCCGACGTTGCCACCGCCATCGCCAGCGGTGATCTTTCCAAGAAAATTACCGTCGACGTCCGCGGCGAGATTCTGCAACTGAAAGAAACCCTGAACACGATGGTCGATCAGCTCAACCGCTTCGCCGGAGAGGTGACGCGTGTGGCGCGCGAAGTGGGCACCGAGGGCAGATTGGGCGGCCAAGCCAATGTTCCGGGTGTGGCCGGTACCTGGAAAGACCTCACCGATTCCGTAAACTCCATGGCGGGCAATCTCACGGGTCAGGTCCGTAACATCGCGGAAGTCACCACGGCCGTTGCCCGCGGCGACTTGTCCCGCAAAATCACGGTCGACGTAAAAGGCGAAATTCTCGAGCTCAAGAACACCATCAACACAATGGTCGACCAGTTGAATGGTTTCGCCGGGGAAGTGACTCGCGTCGCGCGCGAAGTCGGCACCGAAGGAAAACTCGGCGGTCAGGCGCAAGTGCCCGGCGTAGCCGGCACCTGGAAAGACCTCACCGATAACGTGAACCTGATGGCCAGCAACCTGACGGGTCAGGTGCGCAACATCGCTGAAGTTGCTACGGCTGTTGCCCGTGGCGACCTGTCGCGCAAGATCACGGTCGACGTGAAAGGGGAAATTCTCGAGCTCAAGGACACCATCAATACGATGGTGGATCAACTGCGGTCGTTTGCCTCGGAAGTCACTCGTGTCGCCCGCGAAGTCGGTACCGACGGCCGGCTCGGTGGTCAGGCCCAGGTTCCCGGGGTCGCTGGCACATGGAAAGACCTCACCGATTCGGTCAACTCGATGGCCAGCAATCTGACGGCTCAGGTGCGCAACATCGCTGAAGTGACCACAGCCGTGGCTCGTGGCGACCTGTCGCGCAAAATCACAGTCGACGTGAAGGGCGAAATTCTCGAGCTGAAAAACACCATTAATACGATGGTGGATCAGCTCAACGCCTTCGCCGGAGAAGTCACGCGCGTTGCTCGCGAAGTCGGAACGGAAGGGAAGCTCGGCGGCCAGGCCCAGGTTCCCGGCGTTGGCGGTACGTGGAAGGATCTTACCGATTCCGTCAACTCCATGGCCGGCAACCTCACTGGACAGGTGCGTAACATTGCCGAAGTCACCACTGCCGTCGCCCGCGGCGACCTGTCGCGCAAGATCACGGTCGACGTCAAGGGCGAAATTCTCGAGTTGAAGAACACCATTAATACGATGGTGGATCAGCTCAACGCTTTCGCGGGCGAAGTCACCCGCGTTGCCCGCGAAGTCGGAACGGAAGGGAAGCTCGGCGGCCAGGCCGAGGTTCCGGGCGTCGCTGGCACCTGGAAAGACCTCACTGACAATGTTAATTTCATGGCTAGTAACCTGACCGGCCAGGTCCGCAACATCGCCGAAGTGGCAACCGCTATCGCCACCGGCGACCTTTCCAAGAAAATCACGGTCGACGTTCGTGGAGAAATCCTGCAGCTCAAGGAAACTCTCAACACGATGGTCGAGCAGTTGCGCTCGTTCGCGGCTGAAGTTACCCGCGTTGCCCGCGAAGTGGGCACAGAAGGCAGGCTTGGCGGACAGGCAAACGTTCCCGGCGTCGCTGGCACGTGGAAGGACCTTACCGATTCCGTCAACGCCATGGCGCGAAACCTCACGGCCCAGGTCCGCAACATCGCCGAGGTGACCACAGCTGTTGCCCGCGGCGATTTGTCGCGCAAAATCACCGTCGACGTGAAAGGAGAGATTCTCGAACTCAAGAACACCATCAACACGATGGTGGATCAGTTGAACGCCTTTGCGGCCGAGGTGACCCGCGTCGCCCGCGAAGTCGGGACGGAAGGCAAGCTCGGCGGCCAGGCGCAAGTTCCCGGAGTCGCCGGTACCTGGAAGGACCTCACCGACAACGTCAACGTTATGGCCGCCAACTTGACCGAGCAAGTGCGCGGTATCGTCAAAGTCGTGACCGCGGTCGCGAACGGCGAACTCACCCAGAAGCTAAGGGTCAACGCGAAAGGTGAAGTGGCTGCACTCGCTGAAACCATCAACAATATGACCGGCACTCTTGCCACCTTCGCCGATCAGGTGACCACGGTGGCCCGCGAAGTCGGCGTTGAGGGCCGTCTTGGAGGTCAGGCGAACGTGCCCGGCGCCGCCGGCACCTGGAAGGATCTCACCGGCAACGTCAACCTGCTGGCCGATAACCTTACGAACCAGGTGCGTGCCATCGCTGAAGTCGCCACCGCAGTAACCAAGGGCGACCTGACGCGATCCATTCAAGTAGAGGCGCGCGGCGAAGTTGCTGAGCTGAAAGACAACATCAACACAATGATCGACAACCTGCGCCTTACCACCGACCGTAACACCGAGCAGGACTGGCTTAAGACCAACCTGGCTCGCTTTACCAGTATGTTGCAGGGCCAGCGCGATCTGGGCACCGTGGGACGCAAACTTCTCTCCGAACTGGTGCCGCTGGTCAATGCCCAGCAGGGAATGATCTTCCAGATGGAAGGCGAAGACAACATGACATTGCTTGCGGCTTTCGCGGGCGATGGCGAGGGTGGCCACCTGCGGCGCCTGAAAACCGGAGAGGGCCTGGTGGGCCAGTGTGCCGCGGAGAAGCGGCGGATCGTGATCTCTGACTTGCCTCCGCAAACCGTTCCCATCCGGTCCAGCCTTTTCGAGGCGATCCCACGCAATGTGGTGGTGCTCCCGGTTCTTTTCGAAAATCACGTAAAGGCAGTGATTGAGCTTGCCTCACTGAGCTTTTTTACCGCGTCTCACCTCGCATTTCTCGAGCAACTGACTTCGAGCATCGGCATCGTCCTGAACAGTATTGAAGCTACGATGCAGACCGAAGGACTCTTGAAACAGTCGCAACAGCTTGCAACTGAGCTGCAGACCCAGCAAAAGGAACTCCAGCAGACCAACGAGCAGTTGGCCTTGAAGGCGCAACAACTGGCCGAACAAAACGTAGAAGTGGAACGGAAGAATCGCGAAATCGAACAGGCGCGTCGAGCGCTGGAAGAAAAGGCCAAGGAACTCGCACTCACTTCAAAATACAAGTCTGAGTTCCTGGCGAATATGTCGCACGAGCTGCGGACCCCGTTGAACAGTATTCTGGTCCTCGGTCAACAACTCACGGACAACCCGGACGGAAACCTCACGCCCAAGCAGGTGGAGTTTGCTCGCACCATTCACGGGGCGGGCACCGACTTGCTGAACCTGATCAGCGACATTCTCGACCTTTCCAAGATCGAGTCCGGTACGGTGTCGGTTGAAGCCGACGAGGTGTTTTTTGCCAGCTTGCTTGACACGGTAGCTCGCCCGTTCCGTCACGAAGCCGAGAACCGCCATCTCGCCTTCGAGGTGAACAGCGATCCGCAACTCGGCAGAAGCCTGGTGACCGACTCGAAGCGCCTGCAGCAGGTGTTGAAGAACCTCCTGTCCAATGCTTTCAAGTTCACGGACCAGGGCAGCGTCCGGCTTTCCGTTTCGCTTGCGAACTCCGGGTGGAGTGAAGATCATCCGGTGCTGGCGAAGGCGGGATCGGTTGTTGCCTTCGAAGTTGCCGATACCGGAATCGGAATTCCTTCTGAAAAACAACGCATCATCTTCGAGGCCTTCCAGCAGGCAGATGCCGGCACCAGCCGCAAATACGGCGGGACTGGATTAGGCCTGGCGATTAGCCGCGAACTCGCCAGCCTGCTGGGAGGCGAAATCCAGCTGAAGAGCACTCCGGGCAAAGGCAGTACCTTCATTCTCTACTTGCCACAGACTTATGCTGGGCCTCTGTCCGGGCCGGTGACGAAAGCCTCGAGTCCCGGCGTGTCCTCGCTGCAGTTGTCGGCGGTGAATGTGACAGAACAGCCGCTCGAACTTGTCCCCGATGACCGCGCTGACGTACAACCAGACGATACGGTGTTGCTGATTGTCGAAGACGACCCGCATTACGCTCGCGTTCTATGCGACCTCGCGCACGACAGGGGGTTTAAGGTTCTGGTCGCAAGCCACGGCATGGAAGCCCTAGCGCTCGCGCGCGAGTACCATCCGGTCGCAGTATCGCTGGATGTCTTCCTGCCCGACATGCTCGGATGGACCGTGCTCAATCATCTCAAGCAAGACCCGACCACCCGCCACATCCCGGTGCAGATGTTGACTCTCGATGAAGATCGTCAGCAGGGTCTGGCGCGCGGCGCGTTTTCCTTCGTTACTAAACCCACCTCCCCCGAAATGCTGTCCGCCGCCTTGGGCAAGATCAAGGACTATTCCAGTCCACGGCGGAAGCGATTGCTTATCGTCGAAGACAATGAAGCCGAACAGATGACCATCCAGGCGTTGCTCGGGTACGACGATGTCGAAATCTCCGTAGCTTCAACCGGAACTGGTGCCTTGGAAGCTCTCAAAACTGAAGAATACGATTGCATGGTTTTGGATCTGCGTCTGCCCGATATGTCGGGATTCGAGATTCTCGAATGCATCCGCGACACGCCCTCTCTCAGTGAACTGCCGGTCGTTGTCTTTACCGGCAAAGAGTTGTCGCCCGACGAAGACGCACGCTTACACACTCTGGCTCGCAGCGTAGTCGTAAAGGGAGTAGAGTCGCCGGAGCGCTTGTTGGACGAGACCGCCTTGTTCCTGCACCGCGTGATCGCCAACCTGCCGTCCGAAAAACAGAAGATGCTCGACCGCTTGCATCGTTCCGATGAGGCGTTGGTCGGGAGGAAGGTCCTGGTCGTCGATGACGATGTGCGAAACATTTTCGCTCTCAGCAGCGTGCTTGAGCGAAGAGGCATGACGGTGCTGACTGCGGGTACGGGCCGGGAAGCCATCGCAACCCTGGAGTCCACTCCAGACATCGCCATTGTACTGATGGATATCATGATGCCGGAAATGGACGGCTACGAAACCATGCAGGTGATTCGCGAGAATCCACTCTTCCGCAGATTGCCCATCGTTGCCTTGACTGCAAAAGCGATGAAGGGAGATCGCGAGAAGTGTCTTGAAGCGGGGGCTTCCGAATATCTGGCTAAGCCCGTCAATACGGACCAGTTGCTCTCCGCTCTGCGTATGTGGCTGCACAGATAGATAGCGGTGAATGAGATGACATTGCTCGAGGGAGGCTCAATGGGCGCGAAAGAACGGGTGAACATTCTGATGGTGGATGATCAGCCCGCCAAGCTGCTGAGCTACGAGGCCATCCTTGGTGAACTCGATGAAAATCTGATCAAGGCCACTTCCGGCCGCGAGGCGCTGGAATATCTTCTGAAGGCCGACGTTGCCGTGGTGCTCATGGATGTGAGCATGCCCGAAATGGACGGCTTCGAGCTGGCCAGCATGATTCGCGATCATCCGCGTTTTCATCGCACCGCAATCATCTTCATCTCGGCAGTGCACCTCACCGATTTGGACCGCCTCAAGGGATACGAACGTGGCGCCGTAGACTATATCTCGGTGCCGGTTGTTCCCGAACTGCTCCGCGCCAAAGTCAGCGTGTTCGCCGAACTGCATCGAAAAGCCCAGCAACTTCGGCAACTGAACCGCGAACTCGAGCAACGTGTGGCGGACCGCACGCAGGAACTGGAAAATAAGGCCGAAGCATTGGCACTGTTGAACGCCCAGCTGAAGGGGAAGAACGAACAGCTCGACGCAATTTTGCAGACTGCGCCCGACATCATCTTCAGTAGTAAGGGCGACGGGTCGCGAGATTACATCAGCGAGCGTTTTTTCGAATATACCGGCACTTTGGCCGATTCAGCCGCAGGTTTCGGCTGGATGGACCATGTTCATCCTGAAGATCGTGAGCCGCTCAAGAACCACTGGGTTCGGTGTGTCCAGTCGGGGGTGCATTACGAAGCGGAATATCGAATTCGCGCTAAAAATGGGGACTACCGCTGGTTTCGGGCCCGAGCGATTCCGATTCGGAATGACGAAGGGAGCATCGCTCGCTGGTATGGCACCTGTTCCGACATTCACGACAGTAAACTGCTCGAGCATTCCATCCGCGAGAATGCTGCGACCCTTGAGCGACTGGTCGAAGAAAGAACCGAGGCTTTGCGCCAGCTGTCAAGTCGCCTGATGCGCATGCAGGATGAGGAGCGCCGCAGGATTGCCCGCGAACTGCACGACAGTTTGGGTCAGGAACTGGCAGCCGCGAAGATGATGGTGGATGGCATCGTCCATCAGGAATCGATCAAATCCAAAGATCGATCAGCCGTGGATGCAAGTGGAAGTATCGATCGTGCGCTCCAGCAAGTACGCACCATGTCTCACCTGCTGCATCCTCCTTTGCTCGATGAGGTTGGACTCGTATCCGCTCTACGCTGGTACCTCGAGGGCATGACGAAGCGCAGTGGCATTGAAACCAACCTCGATGTCCATCCCCCGAATTTCCCTCGCCTGATGCCTCAGTTTGAAACCGCGGTGTTCCGCATTGTGCAGGAAGCTCTCACGAATGTGTTTCGCCACTCCGAAGCCACTCGGAGTTCGGTAACCTTGCGGCGTGATGCGCAGACCATTGCGGTGGAAATTCGCGATAACGGCAAGGGGCTCACCGAGGAAACTTTGAAATTCCGACCTGGAACACTCGGAGTTGGCATTGGAGGCATGCGACAGCGAGTTGAAGAGTTTGGTGGCCAATTGCGTCTCAGCAACGAGAATCCCGGAACCCTGGTGGAGGTCGTCATTCCTGCTGAAGAGCAAAGCCAGGAGAGGGAACTCGCCGATAGCATAAGGTCTTGCGCCGATTGATTTCTCCCCTGATTTTGGGCAATATGCGGCAATACCCAGTGACTGGCGTAAATCGCATCTAATTTTATCGGGAGTGTGAAAAACGACTGCTGTGGAATATGGGTTCAGCGAGGGAATGGCACCTGTCAGGATCTTGATTGCGGATGACCACGAAATCTTTCGTCGCGGCCTTCGTTCACTATTGGAGTCTCATTCCGAGTGGGAGGTCTGCGGGGAAGCCGTGGACGGCCAGCAGGCTGTCGAGCAGGTGAGGGAATTAAAGCCCGACGTTGTGGTGCTCGATATCACTATGCCTCGTCTCAACGGCCTGGAAGCCGCCAAGGTGATCCGACATGAAGCTCCTGATTCTAAGATGGTGATTTTGAGTCAGCATGAACCTCGACTCATGAAACAGGCCGCACTCAGTGCTGGTGCTGGCGCCTACGTCACAAAGTCAGAGGTCTCCCGCGAACTCTTAACCGCTATTGAGGGACTGATCGCCTGATTCATTTTTGCCGAAAAAGGGTTCTCTGTTCCAACTCGGGCAAAGCGCACAGCTGCGCCGTTTCGCCCGAGCCTGGTTACGCTTTTCATGCAGCTGAACGTGTTCTTCGAAGGCGTAAATTTTCTTTATTTTTACGCTTCGCTTGCGCCATTGCTTCCTCCTCTTCTGCCGCTCCCTCCATAGCGTCCCGATTAATCGTCTTGGAAAGTTCCGTCAACTTTTCGTCAGCACGCTTTTCCTCTTCGAGCGTCTCCTTCAACAGGCCGAGATCCTCGGTCCTTTCGAGAAGCTGAGCGTAGGCACAAACCGATCCATAGGCTGCGATCTCGTAGTGCTCAACTCGCTGGGCGGCAGAAATCAAACCAGCGTCTCGCACCTTACCATCGAACTCTTCCATCGTTTCGGAGCCTTCCTTGACGATGCCTTCCATGCCGACGCACTTTTTTCCTTTTGGATTGAAGCCCAGGCTGTCGAACACCTCATCCAGCCGGGTAACGTGGTTCTTTGTTTCTTCCAGGTGATTCGTGAAAGCCTCGCTCAATTCTTCAGTCTCCGCCCCTTTCGCCATTTTGGGGAGAGCCTTTACCAGCTGTTGTTCGGAGCTATAAAGATCTCGAAGCTCATTGATGTATAGAGTCTTTAGGGTTTCGCTCGCCATTGTGCCTCCAGTGTAGCGGGTAGATTGTTTTTGATCGGACGTCCGGAAAAAGATCGGACACTCCGTTCGACCACTCCCTTACGATCGAAGCATGTCTGCATCGCGTAAATCCAGTGTGGAGGGTAGAGCACGACTCGACGTTCCTGACTCTATAGAAACGGCTTCGTTAACGTTTCTAATCCAGCACGACGACATCTATGTCGCCGGTTCGCTTCACAATCTCTACATGAACCTTTGGAGGGCGACGTTCCAGGTGCAAGTCAACTAAGGCATTCCCGAGTTGCAACCCTTGCAGTACAGCTGACGAGATCGAGTTTGGAAGTACGGGGCGATCCAACACAACCCGGCGCTCACAGGCGTCGAGCGACATTCCCAACGCCGCCGCAAATAACATGAATGCGGCTCCGGCCGACCATGCCTGCGGTGAACACGCCACTGGATAAAGCGTTGGTCCTTCCCCCGTGCGACGATGTAGGCCACACATAAGCTCTGGGAGTCGGCTCATTTCAAAAAACGAACTCGCTTCAAAGACTGCATCCAGCAAGCGTGCTGCCGCAGACGTCATCCCGTAGTTCGCCAGCCCAGTCGCCAGCAGTGCATTGTCGTGCGGCCAGACGGAGCCGTTATGGTAGGAAATTGGATTGTAGTTGCGCTCGAGGGAACTGACCGTCCGCGCGCCCCAGCCCGAGAAAGAATCCTCTCCTAAAAGCGTATCCGCGATACGGCGCGCTTTGTCTTCATCTGCGATGCGGGAGAAGAGACAGTGCCCCGCATTCGAAGTTCGCACCCGACAAGGCTTTTTGTAGCGATCCAAAGCCAACGCGTAGGTGGAAAGTTCTTCGCACCAAAAGGCCTTATCAAATTTCTGCTGTAAATCCGTCGCTTGCCGCTGCAATACCTCCGTTCTCGAGCGATCGCCCAGCGCGAGAGCGATGGACGCGGCGTGCATCTTCGCGGCATAAACGTAGCCCTGCACTTCGCACAAGGCGATGGGCGGTTCCGCCAGCTTCCCATCTGCATGAAACACTGAGTTGCTGGAATCTTTCCAGCCCTGGTGAACTAACCCTTTCTCCGATTGCCTTTGATATTCCACGAAACCGTCGCCGTCCTGGTCCCCGTAACGATCAATCCAGGTAATTGCCTTTTCAATGTTGGGCCACAGGGAACGAACGAACTCGACATCCCCGCTGCGTTTGAAGTACGCACCTGCCAGTATGATGAACAGGGGAGTCGCGTCGACACTGCCGTAGTAACAGCCGAAGGGGACCTCTCCCAAAGCCGCCATTTCTCCAAGTCGCGTCTCATGAACAATCTTCCCCGGGTCGGCCTCCGCCGCAGGATCATGCTCGTGCGCTTGCGTGGCAGCAAGATATTCCAGGACTCCACGTGCAATGTCTGGCTTCAACCACAAGCATTCAAGCGCGGTGATAATTCCATCACGGCCGAAAACCGTGCTGAACCACGGAACACCGGCATAGGGAAAATTGGTCTCGGCATTGCCCATCGTCATCATGTGAACATCGGCAAGAGAGCGATTCAGCCACTCGTCAAATCGATGGTTGGATGTTTGGATGGTGCAAAGCCCATTCAGCGCGCTAGTAGTTTCGTCGGCGATTGCGGCTAACGCATGATCGAAAGTTTTCACTTCTGCATGCTGCGACTGCTCGCAGCGCACCGTGAACTGGAATTTCGCTGTGTCTCTCGGATTTAGCTCCGCCTCCATAATGAGGTGGGAGCCCGAAATCTCCGAAGGGCTTGGGAAGCAGCAAATGTGCGTACAACGGTTCACCCCGTCAAGGCCGCGATAGTGCAGCGTCACCTGATCTTTTTCCAGGACATCTGGCAGGCGTTCGCCGCGTTGGGCGCGATGCACGCCGCGGACTTCGAAAATATCGGCGAAATCCGCGGCGAACTCAATCCGCAAAGGCAAGCTCACCGGAGACGTTCCGTAGTTTGTAACTCGAAGCTGCTCGTAACATACTCCATCCCAAAGCAAGCGAGATCGAACGACGTGAACCGTGCCCCGCCCCAGCACGACCTTATCCCCCACCAGGAGATCCACGTTCGTAAGGTCCGCGGAGAACAGTGCGTTGTCCGACCGTACTCCGGAACTGAGAAATAAAGGGGGTGTTTCGCCAAGGGTGAGTGTCAACCGCGACAGGTAGCGCGTTCCCCGGTAATAAATCCCGTGCTCGCCTAAACCAGACGAACGGATGTTGCCGTAACGATCAAACACGGCAAACATCGGCCCGTATTTCAAGACGCGGATCTGTTCTTCGACGCGCGGCCATCCCGTCGCAACGTAGAACTCGCGCTTGACGCTGATCTCAGCCAATGGAAACTCGGTTCGATGCCGGGATGGTTTCGCCTTCTCCGCGAACCAGGGATTCATACATCCGTACATAGTTCGAACTCATCAGCTTCGCGGTAAATCGTTCCTCAAAGCGTCGCCGGCACGCCCGGCGATCGATCAAGTCAATCTGTTTAACCGCTTCCACTGCGCCATCCACATCCTCAACGATGAATCCGGTGAGGCCATGCTCCACTACCTCGGGAACGGAGCCCCGCGGATACGCGATCACCGGGGTTCCGCACGCCATGGCCTCAATCATCACAATGCCAAACGGTTCGGGCCAGGCGATCGGAAAAAGCAAAGCTGCCGCTCCGCCCAGCAACTCATTCTTTTGCGGAAACCCAATTTCTCCCAGAAATTCGATGCTACCGCTGTTGAGGAGCGGTTTGAGGCGAGTCTCGAAATATTGTCGATCAGAGTTGTCGATTTTCGCCCCGACCTTGAGAGGCATTCCGGTCTGGTGAGCGATCTCAATGGCATGGTCCAGGCCTTTCTCAGGAGACGTACGACCTAGGAATACCAGGTATCTTCCCGATTGTTTGTTGAAGTCGTAGTGGCCTTCCGGCAATCCGTGATACACGGTCCCTTGCCAGTTCAGCCATGGAAGCGGTTGTCGTTGTGCACTGGAAATGGACGACACCGGCATTTCTGGAAAAGCCTTGTACAACGGAACCAGATCTGGAATGTCCAACCGCCCATGCAGCGTTGTCAGCGTCGTCCACCCCAGCAATCGCGTGAGAGGGAAATGCAGGTAGTCGATGTGAAAGTGAATAAGGTCAAATCGCTCTCGTTGTGCCATTACTTCCTGCAGCATTACGACGTGGTGCGCCAGCTGATCGATACATCCTCGATTGAGTCGCAAGGCTTGCGAACACACCGGCACGAGTCGGGCTTGGGTCAGCGAGTCTCCGCTGGCAAACAGAGTGACGTCGTGTCCCTGCTTGACCAGTTCCTCGGTTAGATACGATACGATACGTTCAGTTCCACCATAGAGTTTCGGGGGCACACTCTCATACAATGGCGCTACCTGCGCGATTCGCATAGGGAAAGATTCCTGAAAAATACGATAGGGATTTCGAGCAGCACTCGATGGCCCTATCTGTTTCCACCATATCGCGTGCCCGATGTTTTATCGCATCCAGTCGTTGCTGTACGCGACCGCCCGGAGGCACCTACTTCTCTCTTCACGCTTGTAGCTGGTAGGTTCGGCTTCTGTGCAGGACTGCCCCTCGCGTCCACATCAGGAAACAAACCCGTATCCCAAGACGCTCCGACGAACGTTGTATACGGGACTTGACAGACTGCGGAAAAGCGACTGTAGGGCCGGCAGCCTCCCCTGAGCGGAGTCGAAGGGTCCCGGCTGTCGCGAGGCTGGGGTAGGGCGGCATCTTGCCCTCGCCGCGCAGGATCGTATCAGGGCACGCCCTCAGGCGTGCCGTAAGAGCAGAAAAGATCGAGGCAGCCTGAGGCCGCTAGATGTTTTGCGCGGAGTGAATACGCCGAGTGCCGTATGGCGATCTCTTTAGCGCGCGCGTTATAAGCAGAGTTGCGACAGGGGGGGCATCTCATGAGTATTTGGACCGTGCTGTTTGTAATCTTGCTGATTGCGTGGATCTCCGGCTTTACCGTATTTCACGTTGCCGGAGCCTTCATACACCTTTTGCTGTTGTTCGCCGTTGTGTCCCTGATCCTCCATTTTGTGACGGGGACCCGAACGGTTTGACTGTGGGGGCTCGCGACAACTTCGGTTGCCGCGATTTCGCGCGCCTCACTGTTCAGGCGCCAACACGGAGATCGAGACTTTTCGCCAGATCCGTCATAGAAGTTATCCACTGTCGGGAAGTTTCGTCTCCTTTGTTCGCTTCGGCCCGAATGGCATCGAAGGTGCCATCGAGCCTCTGGGCGAACAGGTTCTGGACCTGCCAGAGATTAACCTTGAAGGGCAAACTGCGCGCAATGCGGACGGAAGTATCTAGTGCCTCGAGTGCGCGCACGTCCCTCGGATTCTTCCAGAAATCACGTGCGCGTATTTCCGTCTGTCGGCGCACGACAAACTCCAGCGTCGCTGTATCGAGGGGGATTCCCATTTCACTTGCTTCGCGCAATAAGGCTTCGATTCGCTCGCGAGCAATGTGTTCATCACTGAGCGCGTCGCGCAACTGACGGTTCAACGCGAATTCCCCAAGGATCCGGAAAAGTTTTGGCTGCTCCACGTGGAGGTCAAGCAGGAATCGCATCAGTGGCGCCTCCTGCTCATACTGTCGCAGCATCGTAGCTTCCGATTCCTCCAGGTTCGCCTGCAGGATGATATCCAGGATCTTCTTCTGGTCGTCCCGGAAGAGAGACTTCAGGGAATACAGGTTTGGACCAAAGTCCTGATGAAGAAGACCGATCAACTCCGCAGTATCAGCGTGCGAAAACGCAACGTGAAGCTTTTCTGCGATTGTCTCGAAAGCCGGGTCGTCGTTTCCAGCCTGAATCCCGGCGCTCACATTGTGATCGCCGAGATGCAAGACGCCGAACCCGAATGTCGCTGATTCGCTCGTGATGCGTGAGGTAAACTTCGCGCGCCCAGTGACCAGCCTGAGCTTTCCGGCTTCGGCCCGCCTGTACGCACTCCGCTCTGCGTTATAGCTGTAGATCCGCGCCGAGTCCCCGTACTCTTCAAACACCGAGCGAATCGCGTAATGGGCAGCCAGTCTGGGAATATCAACAATCGCTGGTTTGACGAATTTTTCATAAATGCGAGCCCCGTCGCCGTGCTCGGGAAGGTTGCTCTTCGCCTGAGCTAACCGGGAGAGGAAAGCCGGCTCCAGGCCAGGATCAGAAAATAAGTCACCTGCCAATTGCAAAGCACGTCCCGCATAGTGGATAACCTGCACTGACTCGATTCCCGAAAGCTCATCAAAGAACCACCCGCAGCTCGTATACATGAGCATCGCGTGCCGTTGTAGTTCAAGCAGCTTGAGTGTCTGGACCTTTTCAGCCTCCTGCAAGGGGCGTACCGCATGCCGAGCAAGGAAGGCGTCAACGTTTTCTGGAGAACGCTCCAGAATCACCCGGATATAGTCGTTACGAGCCTCCCAAGGATCCTTCAGAAGCTCCTTGCCTTTCTGCTCAAATCGCGGAGCCAACTCGTCGCGCAGCCAATCCAGAGACTCCCGCAGCGGAAGCCGCCACGCCTGGTTCCAATCCCCGTGTCCGCCGGAGTTGCATCCGCAATCCGACCGCCACCGCTCCACGCCATGAACACAACTCCACGAGCTGTTCTCAAAGATCTCAACCTGATGTGTGGGAGGAGCTTTGTCGAGAAACTCCGCGTAGTTCGACAGCGTCGCTAACTGGTTGGATTGGATGTAATCCAGCGCGTAGGAGAGCGCCATCTCGCCGAAATGATGGTGATGTCCGTAACTCTCTCCATCGGTCGCGATGTGCATCAGTTGCGCCCGGTCCCGCTCCTCGGAAAATCCGCTCATCAGTCGTTCAGCAAACACACGGCCGTCATCGAGAAGTCGTTCGAATGCGACCGCCCGGGAGATCGGTCCATCGTAGAAAAACACGGCGATCTTCCTGCGCGACGGCAATCGAAGCAAATACGGCTGCGTGGGATCAACTCGCTCCTCGCTTACATCCTTCCAAGTACGAGAGCCGATTTTTCGTACCCGGCTCGCCTGCCGTGGCGCGAGAATCGTAAAACGGACGCCATACTCAGTGAGCAGGTCGAGCGTCTCCAAATCGACCGCAGTTTCCGGCAACCACATCCCCTCGGCTGAACGTTGAAACCGATGTTCAAAATCCTTAAGGCCCCAGAGCACCTGGGTTCGCTTATCCCGGCCGTTCGCTAGCGGCATGATCATGTGGTTGTATGCCTGCGCCATCGCCGATCCATGACCGCCAAATTGTTCCTGGCTCTCCTGATCCGCCTTCACCACCGAGCGGTAAACATCCTCCGCATTCTCCTCAAGCCAGGAAAGCAGGGTTGGCCCGAAATTGAAGCTAATGTGCGAGTAATTGTTGACGATGCTGGCAATGCGCCCCTCTGCGTCCATGATTCGGGACGCGGCGTTGGGTGCGTAGCATTCCGCCGTAATACGTTCGTTCCAATCGTGATAGGGATAAGCCGACTCTTGCAGTTCGACATACTCAAGCGACGGATTCTCCCGTGGAGGTTGGTAGAAATGGCCGTGGACGCAGATGTATCGCATAAAGGTGAATCGGAAGTGCGCGCGTATTGTATCGCTTGTTTTAAGGCTCCGCGGATTGGCGAAAACGGCGCAGACTATGACCGGCCATGAACTCGATCCGACGTGAGGTACTTTCTGTAGTGGCGAAAGTTGCGCAACGGAGGGTGCGGCACAAAGGCGAGATCCTACAGTAAAGACCCTATTGTGACTGCCGCTTCAGCGATAGAGTATGCTCCTTCCCGGGAAATCCGGTTGAGATCCCGTGTTTATAAGTTCACAGCATTCCAAAAGATGGATTTTCACAGCGGCATTCTTGGGAAGGAAGCCGTGTGTTTCAACAATGCTTCGCCAAAGGCAAGGTTGCGAGGACAGTCTATGAAACCGGCACGATTGCTGATTGCTGACGATCACGAAGTGGTGCGCCACGGTATACGTGTGATGGTGCAATCAAACCCGAACTTTGAAGTCTGTGGGGAAGCTGCAGACGGGCGCCAAGCGGTAAAGATGGCTGCCGAATTGAAGCCGCATATCGTCGTCATTGATATCGGCATGCCGCAGTTGAACGGCCTTGATGCTACTCGACAGATCGTACATGCCGATCCCAACGTGAAGGTCCTGATTCTCACCATGCACGAGTCTGAACAAATCGTGCGCGAGGTATTGGCTGCTGGCGCGCGTGGTTATTTGTTAAAGTCCGACGCCGGCAGGGATCTGCTTTCGGCCCTTGAAGCACTGGCCGGCCGTAAGACGTTCTTTACGTCGAAGGTGGCCGAGATTGTGCTGGACACTTATCTGAAGGGCGGACCGCAGCAGCCGCTTGCGAAAGAAG
>Ga0307478_10000627_pt1 | contig 34961 bp, 30 predicted proteins | sample atmos_gasesECM4C_2_FD_203713 | JGI IMG/M metagenome (GOLD analysis project Ga0307478, IMG submission 203713) | Hardwood forest soil microbial communities from Morgan-Monroe State Forest, Indiana, United States - atmos_gasesECM4C_05 | ecosystem: Environmental > Terrestrial > Soil > Temperate...
TCTTAGAATCGCTCGGCGAAACCGTTGCGCCGGCATTCAGGTACACCCGATCATAGAGTTCTGTGAGCCCGCGACCGCTCGTTGGGCCTTTGAAGCAGTCGTTTTCAAGTCCAGCAATTGCAAAGGTTTTGTCGGTTACGGCGACGCTGATCCTTCTAATGTTTCGGCGCTGGTTCAGGGAGCAGAAATGCGAGTGGCGGAAACGCGTGCGGTCAATCGCGCACTCCGCAAGGCTTACGGGATCGGCATCTGTTCCGTCGAGGAAATCGGATCTTTCAATAATGCATCGCAGTCCTTGCGTGGGTCGAAAAAGCTTCCGCCGCAGCCAGCCAATGGTAATGGGAATTACGGCGGCCCAAAGGTTCGCGACCGACTTTGCCAGTTAATTAGGCAGCACCAATTGGATGCGACACTTGTTAAGGCCTACGCAACCGACTTCTGCACGGTGAAGACCCTTCGCGATGCCACCCGCGAGCAAGTGGAGGCTTTCGTGACGCACTTAGCTGACTGGGCCGAACAAGACCGTGAAGCACTTCTCTGCAGGCTCAACAGCTATCCCGCCCAGAAAGAAGGTGTCGCATGAAACGCCAGATCATAGGGCTGCATGAAGCCGATCGCTGCGCAGTTGACCAAGCCCCCGATGGAATCTACTTGGTCCGAGTGCGCCGAGTTTCCTTCCGTCGCCAGGCACAAAAGCCTTACTACACACTTGCCTTGTCTATTCTTGAGCCTGATCGTTTTTCTGCACTGGAGATTTCGAGCCGTCTCTACTGCAGCCCGAAGGCTTTGTGGAAATTGAACTGGTTCTTGCGCGATTTCGGCTACGACACAGAACTGATGCGGCGCGATGAAGTGGACGAAAACCAGCTCATCGGGCTCAAGGGTGTCGTGAAGATCAGCCACATCGTAGTCAATGGTTCGTCTCTGGTCCGGCTCGATGGTTTTGCGTCTGCGGACAGCTGGGAAGAACTCTCCCCCGCAAATCTGGACAATCCGCGAGTAGCCTGATGACCTACAGCTACACCCAAATCAGCCAATACCTGACATGCCCGCGACGCTATCGCCATCGCTACCTTGACGGCTGGAAGGAAAAGGACACACGGGCGGCGATGCTCTTCGGTCGGGCGTTCGAACAAGCGCTGGGTGCATATTTCCGGCGGGAAGATCCTGGTGCGGCCCTGTTCTCGGAATGGTCCGCCTGTCAGCAACGAGACTTGCATTATGCCAAAAGAGACACCTGGAATCGGATGCTGCAGCAGGGGATCACGCTTCTGACTCGGTTCTGTCAAGACGATCGTGTCCGGATCGGCCATCCCAAACGCAATCTGCAGATCAAGTTCACGCGGCCAGTCACCAGAAAGAACGACTTCGTCGCGTACATCGATGCCATTGGCGAACTCGATGGCTCGCGCTGCCTCTTGGAGTGGAAGACCTCTTCCAGCCGATACCCGGAGGCGCCTGAGGGATTGTTGGCTCTCGATCCGCAACTGGTTTGCTATTCCTGGATGACCGGCATTGCCGATGTCGCCCAGATTGTCTTTGTCCGCAAGCGGCAGGTTGAAGTGCAGTATCTGCGGACCAGAATCACCGAGGAACAGCGCAACGAATTCGGACGCCTGGTTGAGGACACCATTCAGAGAATCGAATCCGCACAATTTCTGCCGCACAGTGGCATTCGCTTCCCGCAGAATCCCTGCAGCAGCTGCCCGTATGTGGGCCTTTGTCTGGGCAAGCCGGGAATCGCCAACGCTAGCTTGGTAAGGCGTCCAGGAGCAGAAGGTCTTGATTGGATTGACGAGCTTAATTACTGAGAATCCGCCGATGCCACCAAAGTTCAATCGCCGTCGAGCCCTGTTCGTACTGGGCAAGATTGACGAGATTCTGGCGTGGGAGCAGCGGAAGGAGACGGAGCGCGACACGAAGTTCGTCGAACTTGGACGCTACCTATGCGAGGTACGGGCGGGGCAATACTGGAGAGTAGATAAACTGAAATCGTTTGACGAATTCCTCGAGAGGAAGTTTTCTGGGTCACGGCGGAAGGCCTATTACCTAATGTCGATCCACGAACATCTGCCTCCGCAGGCGAGAAAGCAGCTGAAGGAGCTGGGATGGACAAAGGGACTGGAGCTAGCGAAACTCGCCAAAAGGGACAGGCAGCGCTTCGATTGTGCAACCTGGTTGCACAAAGCCCGTCAGCTACCGAAAGAAGAATTCAAACAGGAAGTCGAGAAGGAACTAACGGGAAAGGAGACAGAGCCTTGGGAAATCATTTACTTCAAACTGTACCAGAGCCAGATGCCGGTCATTGAGCGGGCGATTGAGACGGCGGCTCTGATGCTGGGAAGCGATCGCTCCCGAGGGTACTGCCTCGAAATGATCTGTGCGGACTTTCTGGCCGGAGCCAATCTGGACAATGGAGATCCTGAAACGTTGCTGTTTTCAATGACGAGATTTTTCAAGTTCCTGTCCGAGGATCAGCAGCAGGAATTCTTCGAAGGTTTGAGCGAGAGGACATCATGAGTTCGATCGGCCCGAAGCCCCTGCGCTTGCGGCTGAGCGAAGCAGCGTACGAAAGGCTGCGGCAGTTGGTGCTGCGTCGGGATGGCTGGCGGTGTCAACTGTGCGGCACTATGTTCAGCCTGGAAGTACACCACAAAGAATTTCGAAGCCGTTTGGGCCATGACTGCGAAGAGAATCTGATCACGCTGTGCAATAGTTGCCACGCCGCAGTCCACCGCCGCAGCGGAAAGACTGGGAACGATTGAAGCGCCAGAACTCGGCGCCTCACCGTGCGTTAATCCGAGGGGAACAAGTGGCTGGGACAAGAGGTTGTCCATTGGGAACGCTTCGCGAAATGTTTCAGCGACATTTGTGCCAGCAACTGTTGGAAACCGACGAATACCTTGCGGTTTTCCAGTACTGCCATTCTCCCACGTGGCTCATTTGATTCCGCATGCCCTGAATTTGCTGGATGGTAGACCGAACACTCCTAAAGGTCGATACCGGCTATCTCCCAGCCGAGATCCCTCGTGAAAATCCCACGCAACTTCCTCGCCGGGAGTCCAAACCACTCGTGTGGCGGTTCACGGCGTGTTGTCCGGAGTTATTTCTTGGTAGCGTTTGCCGGGCCAGCTTTCTCTGCGGCGAGTTCTTGCGAGAGTTTACGGGCGTTCATGGAGTACTCGTGCGCCTGTTGGCTGAGCTCGTGAGCAGTCCTATGGTCTCCTTTGCCGTGGGCGATAGCGGCGGCGGCGTGGGCATGGGCGGCAAGATTGTGGAGTTCGGCGCCTCGATTGTGCGTGCTCTCCGGCATGGCGTGCTCTCCGGAAACAAACGTGTGGTCTCGATAGATGCTATTCCTCGGATGTGTTGGAGTGCAAAAGAGAAAAACTGGCGGTGCCTTCGTTTAGCCGAGGGAAGGTGGGCAGCGGATTAGGCTTGAAACTCGGAAGCTTCTGGGAAGCGAAGATTGCACTTGGCGAGAGCCAGGGTCAGAAGTTCCTCAATCTTGGTTTCTTCGCAACTGCGGGACATGGCCAGTTCGCTGACCAGGAGGTAGCGGGCGCGCTCCAGCATCTTCTTCTCGCGGAAAGACAGAGGCTTGGCTTGGTGCAAGGCAATCAGGCTCTTGAGGACTCCGGCCACCTCGTACAGAGACCCGGTGCGCATGCGGTCGGAGTTTTCCTTGAAGCGGTCTTTCCAGTCGGAGGGGCTCAGATCGTCGCTAACTGCCAGAAAATCCAGTATTTTCTGCACTTCGCCGTTCCGTACCACGCGGCGGATACCCACGCTGCCCACATTATTGCAAGGCACCATCACCTTGAGACTGCTGGCTTTAATGTTGAGCAGATAGAACTTTTCGACCGTTGCGCCAATGGACCGGCTGCTGATTTGTTCAATGATTCCTACGCCGTGGTTGGGATAGACAACCTTGTCGCCGATGTGGAAATTCAAGTCAGTAGCATTCATAAAAAGGCACCCGGTCGGCGGAGGGTCTAAGGGGAATAGCCTTCACTACTACAAACAGATTATCCCGAAATGGGACGAAAAGCAAGGTCTGGTGCTGGGTTTGAGAGGGTCAGAATGCACTCGGCGTTAGCGTGCTGACGGCGCTTATAATCGCGGCGTGAACGTTTCTCAAGAAAAACCCGTCAGGGCAGCGGGACGGGTCCTGGGGCTGGACGTGGGATCACGAAGGATTGGGATAGCGGTATCGGACCCTCTTGGGATTACCGCGCAGGGATTGGAAACCCTGCAACGCCGCAACAAACGCCAAGATTTGGCAGCGTTGGAGCGTGTAATTCGAGAATATTCCGTGCGCGAAATTGTGGTTGGGCTGCCGCTGAGGATGAGCGGCGCCGAAGGGATTCAATCGGACAAAATGCAGGTGTTTGCCGAGGAACTGCGCAAGCGGTTTCGCTTGCCGGTGCACTTGTGGGACGAACGGCTGACATCGGCCGAGGCCAATCGGCTGTTGCGAGAAACCGACCTGTCGATCGAAAAGCGTGCCAAAGCCGTAGACCGGATGGCCGCCGTTTTGATTCTGCAGGGCTGGATGGAAGGAAAGGAATCGCACCGAACGGCAAATACTGACTAACCGCGGACGCCGTTCCTACTTCCCCCGCATAGCTCTACGGTAAGCCGCCACATTGTCGTTGTGTTCTTCGATGTTGCGGGCGAAGCGATGGTGACCTGCGGCATCGGCGACGAAGTAGTAGTAGTCGGTTTGGGCAGGATGCATAGCCGCCTCCAGTGCGCTTTTACCGGGATTGCCGATGGGGCCGGGAGGAAGTCCGGCGTGGACATAGGTGTTGTAAGGAGAATGGAAGCCCATATCGTCGTGGTGAAGGGCGCCCGTGTAGGTTCCCCCTAAAAGTTCAGCATAGATAATACTCGGATCCGCATCGAGGGCGATCCTTTTCGCCAGGCGGTTGTAGTAAACGCTGGCTACCAGCGGACGCTCTTCTGCCACTGCGGTTTCTTTCTCTATAATCGACGCCATTATCACAGTGCGCTCGACCTCCGACTCGATAACGATGGGCGGCGAGGTCTTAGGCGTGCCAGCTTCGCTCTCCAGCGCTCCGCCGGCCAGCGTCTGTGTCTGTATCAAGCCAATCTGGTGAGCGACCTGCCGAAACTGTTTGACCATCGCCGCAGCCATCTCGTGCATGGTTTGCATGCGGCTGAATTCGTAAGTGTCAGGAAAGAGATAGCCCTCGAGCGACGGCGCATCGGGGGCGAGATCGGAGATCAGCGCAGTGTCCGATTGCGCCACCTTCAAGAAATCCGCCGCCGTCCCCAGTCCGGCGGCCTCGATTGCGCGGGCAATGTCGAACATGGTGAAGCCTTCGGGCACGACCACGGTATGGAAGTACACGTCACCGCGCCTCAAACGCTTTTGAATATCGATGATGCTGGCGGGCTTATCGAAGAGATATTCTCCTGCCTTTAGCGAGCGGCGGTGACGGATATAGCGCCAGAAAATAAACGCCTCTTCACTGCGAATAATACCTGCGTTTTTCAGTTCATAGGCGATGCGGCGCGTGGAGTATCCGGGCCGCAACATCACGAAGGTCTGACCATTCGGCGCTACCGGGGTCAAAAGAACCCACGCCAACCAGCCCGCGCAGACGAATATTGTGATGAAGAAAAGCCAGAAAATTTTGCGCACGATGGCGACAGTTTAGATGATCGGGGGTAAATGGCGTAACTGACTTTAGTAAGCCCAGAGTGGCCACCAATTCGTTGGTTACGTCGAACTTCCTTACGGATGACCTAATTACGGTTGATTTGCCGTCCGGTCACTTGACGTACGCCAGGACAATTTGTGCGGCTCAAATGAAAACTCAATAGCCGCCGTCACGTTCTTGGATGGATTTGGCTGAATCACTGGAAACAGCCAGCGTTCGTACTGTACCCATGCCGATAGCCCAAGGCCGGAATGCAACGAATAGTCCCCAGTTACTCCGAAGTCCGTTAACGTGCCGCCATCGGGAATGAACGCCTTACTCACTTTCTGGTGGCGGAAGTTGAATTGAACTTTACTCTTCGGGGTGAACGAATAAGTCGCCCATGCGTCGGCGCCCTGGCCTTGCCTTCCAATCCAACTGCCAATCAGATTGCCGTCGTTCGTGTAGCCGCTTTCGAAGCGATCATTGATGTAAAAAAATCCGCGCTGGGTGACAGCCGTCCCCGCGGGCAGGTCGGTATAGACGCCTTCCACCCGGAAATCCAGTTTTGGAATTTTTGGGAGATGGGACAGGTACAAGCCAGAAGTCAGCGCTGTCTTATTCCAAGCCAACCACGGATTGGGTTCGTCGTCGGTAAAACCGTCGGCATAGATGGTGAGCCAATCGCGTAGCTTCGGAATTCGATAGGCAAAGTCGAAACCGCCGCGTCGGTCGCCGGGATCGCCCGAAGTTCCTGGATTTCCATTCGAATTCGAGAAACTGGCTTGCAAAAGCTTATGAAGGTTGAAGGGAACTCCAGAACCGGCGGTCAGAGCTGTCGCGCTGATCCCGAATTCCATATTCGATGTAGGTTTGAAGCTGACTTTCTCACCGATAATAAATGGCTGATCGCTCAGGGTCTGCGTCCACGAGCCGGTAAAGCCAGAAATTGAGCTATTGAGCCAATGGTAGCCGCCGATCCGTCCAACCAAATAGGTGAGGCGCGTGGGCCCAAGCAAAGGCAGTTTGAAGGGCTTCACACGATTGATTTGCAGCATCAGAATCGGCTCGGCATTCGTACTGAACAACATTGGACCGCTCTGGTCTTCGCCCCACCATAGGGCCTGTTTGCCGAATGTAATCTGCCAGTTATCGAGTTGTATTCCTACGTAGCCCTCGAGCAAGTCCATCCGGTTTACACCGGCGACGGGCGTAGTGGGCGGGGGTGTGGGAAGAGCATCCACCGTTTGGATCACCTGTGCCGCTTGCGCGGAGAGAGCCGGCAATGAGGCCGAATGTTGGTATTCGCTGCGTATATAGAAGGAAAGCGGGCCCAGCACCGCATGGCTGGTAAATCCGGTCACGTTGTTAAAGCCTTCGCCGTACGGGCGCCCATAATCGTTGATGATAGTCTGCCCAAAGTGGAGGCTCTCGTGCAACGGAGTTGCCGAAATATTTTCCATCCGCGTATAGACCGAATCCAGGCTGGCGCCGACATTGGCCGCACCATCTAAGCGCCCGGTTTCAGCCGTGAACTCTTCCTCCAGCGCTGCATAGATCCTTCGCGGTTCGCTCTCCGCCTCAGTGTCATCCTGCAGGTGCGGAGCGGCCTCCTCCCGCAACATGCGGGCGCATTCCATGCGTGTCCAGGGACGCAACCCAAGATCGGCAGACTGAATATAGCCAAGTGCGATCAGGCGCTGCATGGCAGGGTAGATCCAGCTATCAAGCGGTACATTGGGAGACGCCATATTGCCAGGGTCACGGGTGGCTTCGTCTTGATTTTTGCTGAACGTGCCCCACTTCGCGATTTCGCCATCGCTGTAATGCGAGTGAGAAAGATAGACCTGCCGGCCCAGATACCACCCCAGGGCGCTCCCGATGATCGCATCTGATGCGAAGTGCTGATGCCCTACAATCCGGGCCGCGCTTATCCCTCCAGCTGCGCCATAGGCCAGCACCTCTGTCAAGGGGCCGGGGTATTCATGAGCAATTACACTCGCAATCGCCCAACTGATGGAAGCGTGCTCGGAAGGAAAAGAGGTCCCGCCCTGAAAAAAATGTCCCTTGCCGCTGCCCGTAAAGGGGCGTTCGCGGCCTGAGATATATTTGATAAGTTCTGTGTCCAGCAATGCGTCGATGCCAGCTTCTCCGCTGAGCAGTCCGGTCTCGCGCTGTTGATCATTGCTCCTCAAGTGGCCCCAAAGGAACATTCCCGCGCCAACGCCAGCCATTGCACCGAGCCCAGCATTTGAGACGGTCACTGCATGGGAAACCGTCGTTGGATTCGTTGGAACGTGTCTCTCGATCGCTGTATCGCTCGCGACCAGCGCGGTCACGGTAAAAGCTAATGGCACTGCCAATTGCAACTCGCTCACGCTCAAGTGGAATGGGGTCGCAAAGAGTCTCTTTTGATCTAGAAAGAGATTCCGTGGAAGCGATTTCAAGTCGACAGGCGGCAATTCGAACTCGGTAGAGTTCGCTTTAGAACTTGAAGATGAGTCGCGGGATTGTTTTTCGTCCGCAGGCGCCTGGGCAGTCGCCATTAAACTGCATCCCCAGAGCAGGATCAGCAATAGATTCAGTATCCAAAAGAACTTCGCGTGCGAGCCCATTGAACCCGGCTTCCTGCTAGCGGTCTGATCAAAATTCATTTCCCGTCCTTGATAACCGGTCCCCGGCGCACACCTTACCCAGACTGAGCGGTGCAAGAAGGCATCCTTCAATAGCATGAAGTCCGGAAGATTGCTGATTTCATTTTGACAGAATTCCAAATCTGTTCAAAGCTACACTACACGGAAGTCTCGGTTAGCAGAGTTTCAGCGGCATCCGATATATCTTGAGATGGAAGGTTCATGCTGCGCCAGCCTGATAGACTCGCTTTAGGCAGCATGTAATAATCGCGAAATGGCAAGATACTCCGATACGATGGTTCAGAACGAACCGGTTGCCTACAAGGAAAACGGGGATTTGCCTCAACCTGAAGACGAGGTTTCGCTTCTCGATCTCCTGGTTATCCTTGCCGCAAACAAGCGCTTCCTCTTCCGCTTCGTGCTTGGGGCTTTTGCGCTGGCGATCGTGGTGTCGCTTCTGCTGCCGGTCCGATACGAAGCAAAGGTTGTGCTCCTGCCACCTTCGCAAAATTCGTCAGTTGGCTCCGCGCTGTTGGGGCAACTCGGGAATATGGGATCGCTGGGGTCACTCGCGGCATTGACCGGCGGCCTGAGCATGAAAAATCCCGCCGATATGTACCTCGCCCTGCTGACCAGCCGCACCGTCGAAGACGCGATGATCCAGCGTTTTGGCCTGATGAAGGAATACAAGGAAAAGCGAATTTCCGACGCTCGGAAGGAGCTTGAACGTCGCACCACGGCGGTGGCGGGAACCAAGGACGGGCTGATCCGCTTGACGATTGAGGACCATGATCCACAACGCGCTGCCGAGCTGGCAAATGGCTACGTGGAAGAGTTCCGCAAGCTTTCCGCTTCGCTGGCTATCACTGAAGCAGCGCGGCGACGATTGTTTTTCGATCAACAATTACAGCAGGCTAAGGACAGCCTAACTGTATCCGAAGAAGCCATGCGGAAGACGCAACAATCCACTGGCGTTCTGCAGATTGACAGTCAGGCACGAGCTCTCATCGAATCAGCTGCCGTCTTGCGCGCTCAGGTTGTGGCCAAACAAGTTCAAATTCAAAGCATGCGATCGTTCGCTGCCGATGACAATCCTGAACTGATCCTGGCCAGGCAGCAACTCGCTGCGCTCCAGGGCCAGTTGGAACAGGTTGCTGGGTCGGCCAGTGACACCGGGTCGGACATCAACCTGTCCAAGGGTAGAGTGACCCAGGCTGGGCTGGAATATCTTCGGCGGTATCGGGACCTCAAATACAACGAAACTGTATTTGAGTTGCTGGCGAAAGAATTGGAAATCGCTAAACTCGACGAAGCGCGCGAGGGGGCAATTATTCAAGTGGTGGACGCTGCCGTTCCTCCGGACAAGAAATCCTCCCCGCACCGGACCTTGATAGTGATTGGCACGACGATTCTTGCTTTCTTCGTAGCCGTGTTTTGGCTATTCGTTCGAAAAAACTTCGCTCGTGCCTTTGAGCTACCGGAAAACCACAAGAGACTGGAAGCCATTAGGCGGCTTTGGAGGGGAAAACAAGAGGCGGTGTGACTAGTTTTTTCTCTGGTGCCCTTCCGTAATCAAAAAGATCAGCCCCCGCATTTGCAATATAAGGATATACTCGTTAGATGCGTGCTCTCTTTTTAAATCCTCCCTTTCACCCTCGGTTTTCGCGGGAGCAACGCAGTCCCGCTGTCACCAAGAGCGGCACGCTCTACTATCCCAAATGGTTGGCTCATGCGGCCGGAGTCGCGATCAAGAATGGCCATGATGTCGACCTCGTCGACGCCCCCGCGGCCGGTTGTTCGGTGCAGGGCGTAATTGACCGCATCGCGGCAAAAAATATCGAAGCGTTGGTTTGCGATACTTCTACGCCCAGCATTCTGAACGACGTCAGCGTCATCGACTCTCTTGTTTCCGCTAACCCGTCGTTGCATGTGCTGATGGTTGGGCGGCACGTTTCGTCGCTACCCAAGGAGACACTCGCGATGTCGGCCTCTCTGCAGGCCGTTGCCATCCGTGAGTACGAATACACGGTGCGCGACTGGTTGGAGGCAAAAGCCTGCGGCGCGGATCTTTCCGCCGTCGATGGTCTGGTTTGGCGCCGCGCCGATACGGGTGAGATTGTCAGCAACAAGCCGCGCGAAGCCATCAAGAATCTCGACGAGTTGCCCTTCGTTTCGGAAGTTTATAAACGATTCTTGCACACACCCGATTACTTCTACGGCCATTCGCTGTGGCCGCTGGTGGTATTCGATACCAGCCGTGGATGCCCCTATCACTGTTCGTTCTGCGTTTATCCTCAGACTTTCAGCGGGCACACGATGCGCTATCGCTCGGTAGCGAATGTTGCCGACGAGTTTGACTTTGTCTCGCGCGAAATGCCCGAGATCAAGACCGTTATGCTGGAAGACGATACGTTTATCATCAGCAAGCCGCGCACGATGGAACTGGCGCATGAACTCATCCGTCGCGGCAACAAGCTGCCGTTCGATGCTAACTGCCGTGCTGACATCGGCGCCGAGGGCGAGTTGCTTTCCACGCTGCACAAGGCTGGCGCACGATTGTTCTGTGTCGGCTTCGAGAGTGGCGACGTGGAAGTCATCAATGGCATGAAGAAAAACAACGATGATCGCCGCGACGCCAAGTATCACGACGAAGCCCACCGTTTTGTGCGCCGCTGCCAGGAATCTGGCATTATGGTGCATGGTTGCTTTATGGTCGGCAATTTGAACGAAACGCCCGCCAGCATGGAAAAAACGCTGGATTTCGCTAAGAAACTTCAACCTGATACCGCCCAGTTCTTTCCCATCATGGTGTATCCCGGTACGACCGCCTATGAAGAGGCCAAGAAACGGAACTACATTCAGATCGAAGACTGGGGAGCGTGGTTAACTAAAGATGGCCTCCACAATAGCGTTGTAACCCTACCCAACATCACGCACGAGCAGTTGGTTAGCTTCTGTGATCGGGCACGGCGCCGTTTCTATCTCAGTCCCTCTTATCTGGTCTACAAGCTGAAGCAGTCGCTCAGCGACCGCCGCGAATTACAGCGTAATCTTAAGGGCTTCGTCACGCTTTCCAAGTATCTTTTGCGCGGAACCCAGCACGAGAAAAACGGGGTTACTCGGCAGGCGCCTCGCCACGATAGCGTCACGCCGGTGACGAGCACTCCGGGAAGTGACTAGAATCTCGTAACCACGCAATTGCGAATTGGGCGGCCAGTGAGGGATTCCATCGAAACTAACTCAGCGTCCATCATCATTCCAACCTTCAATGGCGCCTCGCGCGTTGGCCATTGTCTCGATGCGCTTCTCCAGCAGATGGCCGGACCAAACCTGGAAATCTTGGTTGTTGACGACGGCTCGACCGACAACACCGCCGACGTGGTCAGCCGCTATCCTGGGGTTCGATACATTACCCAGGCCAATGCCGGGCCCGCGGCGGCTCGCAATCGCGGAGCCGGGGAGGCCCGAGGGACCATCATCCTGTTCACCGATGACGACTGCGTGCCCATGCCCAACTGGCTGGATGCTATGCTCGCGCCCTTCCAGGACCCGGCGGTCGTGGGAGCGAAGGGAGTCTATCGCACGCACCAAAAGAGTTTGATTGCCCGCTTCGTGCAGATCGAGTACGAAGACAAGTACCACCTGATGTCAAATCTCGATTGCATCGACTTCATTGACACTTACTCCGCCGCGTTTCGACGCGAAAGGTTCATCGAGATGAAGGGTTACGACACATCTTTCCCGGTGGCCTGCGCTGAGGACGTCGAACTCTCTTATCGCATGTCGGCGCGCGGCTGGAAGATGAACTTCGCCCCCGGAGCAGTCGTCTACCATACGCATCCCGACTCCCTCTCGCGCTATCTCAAGAAAAAGTACAAATTCGCGTTCTGGCGGGTGCTCGCCGTGCGCAAGAATCCGAGCAAAGCGATAAAGGATAGCCACACTCCGCAACTGATGAAACTCCAGCTTCTGTTCGTCCCGGCGCTTCTTATTGCCGCCGCATTCGATGCGGCCGTAAAGCCGGCGGTCCCAGTGTCTTTGACGGTGATCGTCGCATTCTTTATCAGTACGTTGCCATTCACAGTACGCGCCCTCGCGAAGGATCCGGTCGTGGGATTGCTTTCTCCCGCGCTTCTGGCGGCACGGTCTGGTGTGCAACTGTTGGGCGCAACTGCTGGCCTGATGTATGCCGGTCGCAAAGCTGACCGAGCCCCAACCAAATCGGCCGCCTGAGACTGCTGGTCACGCGTCCTCGGGTATTTTCAGACCTTCTTGAACAGCCTTTGTTCTTCACCGAAGTTCCACACAGCCGGAGCAAGTTTTCTGGATCTCACCGGAAGGCTTACTACCTGATGTCGATCTATGAACATCTCCCCCCGCAAGTACGGAAAGAGCTGAAGGAATTGGGTTGGGCGAGAGGTTTGGAGCTGGCCAAGCTGGCAAGACAGGACCAGCAGCTCTTCGATGTGCAACCTGGTTGGACAAAGCTCGTCAGCTGCCGAAGGAGAAATTCAAACTGGAGGTCGAGAAAGAACTGACGGGAAAGGAAACGGAACCATGGGAAACTGTCTACTTCAAACTCTACTGGAGCCAGATGCCGGTCACTGAGCGAGCGATCGAGACGGCGGCTCTGATGTTAGGAAGCGATCGATCTCGGGGCTATTGCCTGGAAATGATTTGTGCGGATTTTCTAGCGGGGGCAAACCTGGATCACGGAGATCCCGAGACGCTACTGTTCTCGATCTAGGCAACAGCGGCAAGCGTTTCTTGAAAACCTAGACGAGAAGCCATCATAAAATCGATTCGCTCCGATCGTCCTCCCTTTCGGGTGGATCCGGTATCATACGAAAAGCTTCGGCGCTAGGTGCTACGTCGCGACGCTGGGGGTATCAGTCATGCGGCACCATGGTAAGTCTGGAGGTTCACCACCAACAGTTTCGCAGCCAATCCGGTCACGACTCCGAAGAGAACCTAATCACCCTCTGCTGCACTTTTCACGCCTGCGTTCACGGCCATGCGGGATGAATCGTCTGGGTGCCCCGCGCTTTATTGATTCTATTGGAGGGCCTCGTTGCGGCAGAGGCTCGTCAAATCATGCTTAGGAGCAACCCAGATCCCATTCCGGACCCCACTCGAACTGGGCTTGCAACTTCCCTAAGGAAACCCTCATAATCAATTGGCGCTCGGGTTTCTTGTAGGTTTTGTTATGGATCGGGCGATAGGTTATTCATGATCTTCTTGGGTTTGGATTGGAGAGGCCGGAAGGCCTGCCGAACATCTTCTCGTGCTTAAATGTCAGTGTCGATATCATACCAACATTTAATAGCGCCTCTCGCATTGGAAGCTGCCATGCACATTTTAAACAGACCGTGGGACGAGGGGTAGAGATTTTAGTCGTGAATGACGGTTCAACCGACAATACTGCGCAAGTTGCCCCGATATTGCAGAGTTCGATTAATCACTCAATCGAATGCCGGGGGGGAAGGCGCGCAATCGCGGCGTCCTGGAGGCTCGGGGAAAGCAGTGTCCTATTCACCGATGACGACTTCGTGCCGATGCCAGAGTGGTTGGACGCAATGCTCGAGCCCTCTTAATGACCCCGGGCTGGCGGGGCCGAAACAGTCTACCGCACGCGGCGGAAGAGCTTAGTTGCTCGCTTCGTACAGGCGGAATATGGCATAGCTGGTTCAGTGATCGCGTGTTCGCCGGTCGGCTGCTGATTATAGAGCCGGTTGGCTTGGACTCAAAAGAACGGAAATATTGATGCGAAAGACAGCTCTGATTACAGGCATCACAGGTCAAGACGGCTCATACCTGGCTGAACTGCTGCTGAACAAAGGGTACATTGTGCACGGCATTAAGCGCCGGTCGAGTAGTTTCAATACCTCCCGGATCGACGACGTCCTTCCAGACTGGCATGAGCGCGAAGCGCGCTTATTTTTGCATTTTGCTGATCTTTCCGACTCGACAAGTCTGGTCAGACTTCTCTATCGCCTTCAGCCTGATGAAATCTATCACCTGGGCGCACAGAGCCATGTTCTGGTGAGCTTTGAGATCCCTGAATACACCGGCGATATAACCGCACTGGGCACCGTCCGTTTATTGGAAGCCATACGAGAAACGGGGATTAAGACAAAGTTCTATCAGGCGTCAAGCAGCGAGATGTACGGGAAAGCAATCGAAACTCCGCAGAGGGAAACCACACCATTTCGGCCATGCAGCCCTTACGGTTGCTCCAAGCTTTATGCGTATTGGACTGCTGCTAATTACAGAGACGGTTATGGTCTTTTTGCGTGCAATGGCATTCTCTTCAATCATGAATCGCCGCGGCGGGGAGAGACGTTTGTCAGCCGTAAGATCACCCGCGCAATTGCAAGGATTCGCGCCGGCCTGCAGCAGCGGCTGTATTTGGGAAATCTTGATGCGAAGCGTGATTGGGGCTATGCGCCCGAATACGTCGAGGCCATGTGGCGCATGATGCAACTCGATAAACCCGATGATTTTGTAGTAGCCACGGGTGAAACTCACACGGTCCGTGAGTTTGCGCAGATCGCGTTCGACTACGCAGGACTGGACTGGGAGAAATACGTTGAAGTCGATCCGAAGTATTTTCGCCCCAACGAAGTTGACATTCTCCAGGGGGATGCGAGCAAAGCTGAGCGGGTGTTCGGCTGGCGACCCAGAATAAGACTGAACGAACTGGTAAAATTGATGGTCGATGCTGATACGAAGCTGCTCGGGGATCAGATCGAAGGGCGTTTAGCCCGGCAGGTTTCTTTCCGCGAATGAACTTTCCTCCTCTTGATGAAAATTCCTTGGAATTTTAGATTGCTTTCAAGTTTTAAGCTTGACCTGGCGGCGAATCTCACTGGCTCGGCTTGGGCCATGCTGGTTCAATTGGTCTGCGTTCCTCTGTACATTAAATTCCTGGGCATCGAAGCTTACGGATTAATCGGCTTTTACATGATGCTCCAGGCAATGCTCCAGGTGTTGGATTTAGGGCTGAGTCCAACGATGAACCGGGAAATGGCGCGCTATTCGGTCCAGCCGGAACGGGCAGATGAGGCTCGTGATCTTGTACGTACCCTGGAAGTTGGTTATTGGCTCATTGGAATTGTCGTCGGCGCAGCCCTGGTGGCCGCATCGCCTTGGATCGCAACTCATTGGATCAAGGCAAGTAATATGCCGGCCCGGAGCGTCAGGCAGGCTGTGACGCTCATGGGTATTCTGACAGTATTTCAATGGCCTGTCAGTTTCTACCAGGGCGGGTTAATGGGACTGCGCAAGCAGGTTCTGTTCAATGTCCTCCGCATCATCGCTGCGACTGTGAGTAATGGCGGAGCTGTTCTTGTCCTTTGGCTAGCCTCTCTTACAATTCAAGCTTTCTTCCTGTGGCTAGTCGCCACCAATGCCATCATGGTCGTTTGTTGGACGATCTTTTTGTGGAAGAGCTTGCCCTATGCGCCCCGTGCCCCTCAATTCAACTTTGGCATACTGCGAAACATTCGGCGCTTCGCTGCCGGGATGAGCGGGATAGCTGTGTTCTCTTTGATTCTGGGCCAAGCTGATAAGATCGTTCTCAGCAGAGTATTTACGTTGACCGTTTTTGGCTATTACACCATTGCGGGAGTCTTTGGGGCCGGATTAGTGATGGTCGTATCTTCCGTGTTCAACACGGTCTTCCCGCGGTTTTCAGCTCTTGTGGCTCAAGGCGACGAAGAAGCCATAATACGGCTGTATCACAGAGCAACCCAGTTGATGCTACTTCTCATAATCCCTCTGACATCAGTGCTGGCTCTTTTTTCGAGTGAAGTTCTTCAGTTGTGGACCAGAAACGCGGAGGTCGCACGCAATTCCGGCCCAATTGCAACTATTTTAGTGGTGGCAGCAGCGCTGAACGGATTGATGTTTTTGCCATTTACCTTGCAACTGGCATATGGCTGGACCAGCATCGGATTAAAAATCACGATTTTTTTGACCATCGTGGTTGTTCCAGCAATTTGGTTTATGGCCACGCAATACGGTCCAGTGGGTGCTGCCTTTGTCTGCTTGGGTCTACAAATGATCAACATGCTGGTCGGCGTGCCTTTGACGCATCGACGTCTGCTCCGACACGAGATGACGAGGTGGCTTACGCAAGATATTGGGCCTCCGTTGGCAGCCTCGGTGCTCGTGGCCGGGCTGGCACGTATAATGATCAGGAGCCAAATGCCACCTTTGACGACGTTGGCAACGCTCCTGCTTGTTCTCCTAGCGGCTCTGGCTGCAGCAGCCTCCTTGGCGCCTGATATACGGGGGAGTCTGCTCACAAAACTGTCGAGTATATAGCTAAATTGTGCCAATAGTCGTGTGCTTCGCGATTGATTGCGATCCTGGAATCCATGATGTGTGTTGAAGTACTGAAGTCGAAGGCAGAAATCGAACAAGCGCGTCTGGTCCTGAAACGCCGGGACTTGTCTTTTGCTAGCTCCTGGTGGAAGCGTCTTGCGCAGAAAAGCGGTATGTCCAAAGCTATTGAGGTCGGCGATGGCTTGAAGAGCTGGGATGTTTTGAAGACCGTTCGCTTTATCGAAAACAACATTCCATCAAGCGCTCCAATTCTGGACATGGGAGCGTTCGCTTCTGAGCTTCCCTGCATTCTGCACAAGATGCACTATTCAAACTTGACGGGCATAGACCTGAACCCGAATATCAAGAACATGCCATACGCGGACTCCGTGCATTACGTAGTGTCGGACTTCACGCGTACTTCTTTTGAGAACGAGTCGTTTGACGCCATTACTGCTATTTCTGTGATTGAACATGGCTTCAACAGCCGATTGCTCCTTCCAGAACTTTCGCGGTTGCTTCGACCGAGCGGATATTTTGTCGCCTCTTTTGATTATTGGCCAGATAAGATTAATACGGACGGTATTTCAATTTTCGGTATGGACTGGAGGATATTTTCCGCACAAGAGGTGAGCGCATTCCTTCAAGAGGCGGAGGATTACGACCTAATCCCCTGCGGAGAAATCGATATGACCGCGTCGGAGAAGGCGATCAGTTGTGGGCACAAGGATTACACCTTCGCATGGATAGTTTTGCAAAAGTGCACAGCCAATCGCGAATCGGGAAAATAGATTTCCGACGCGTTTGGGTGTCATGAGAATTCTACTCATTTCCGGGTCATTGCCGCCCATGAAGTGCGGCGTGGGCGACTACACGGCACATCTTGCCAAGGCGTTAAGCCGCCGCACCGACACGACCGTGGCGGTTCTAACCGATGTGTCAGCCACACCAACACCTTCCGATTTCGAATTTGAAGTTTTTCCTGTAGCACGCGGGTGGAGAATGGCGGATGTCTCGCGGATTGGCTTGGCAGCCCGTCGTTGGAGACCGGACATTGTACACATCCAGTACCCTACCCAGGGTTATGGGCGAAGCTATCTACCGTGGCTCTTACCGAGCTTGTTTCGAATCCTGGATTTACCAGTTGTCCAGACCTGGCATGGTTATGATTCACGGCGAATGTCGCGCTGCTTCCTCCCTAACTCTGTTTTGGCCGGCGGCCTCATTGTTGTCAGGCAGGAATATTTCGATATGATGACACCCTTTTACCGCTGGCTCAACCGCCGCAAATATGTCAAATTTATTCCCAATGCCTCCACGATTCCTTGCACCCAACTAACAGAGAAAGAAAAGTCTGATCTGCGTTCACGTTTTTCGGAAGCAAGGTCGAAATTGGTAGTTTTCTTTGGCTTTGCGTACCCTGACAGGGGCGTCGAGTTGCTATTTCGAGTCGCCGATCCGGCACAGCACCACTTGGTGCTCATCAGCGACTTGCATCTAAATGATGAGTATCAGAAATCGATCTTAGATTACGCAAATCGCGAGCCATGGGCCGGAAATGTAGCGGTTACCGGTTATCTGCCCGCCGAAGAAGTAGGGCGAATACTGGCTGCGGCTGATGCCGTGGTCCTGCCCTTTAGGGACGGCGGCGGAATGTGGAACACATCAATCCGCGCGGGAGTCACGCAAGGAACGTTCGTCCTCACCACAGCCCGAGAACGGCATGGCTACGATTCCAAAGATAACGTCTATTATGCCCGCCCCGACGACGTTGCCGATATGCAAGATGCGCTGCGCACATTCATTTCCAGACGAAATAATAAAATCGGTGGGGGCATGAATCGTGACTGGGATTCGATAGCTCAGGCTCATACCCTTTTTTATGAGACTGTTGCTTCCAGTTCTGTCAAGAGATCATCGGCCGGACTGCTTGTCCAGAAATGAAACTTCTATTCGTCGCGCCAATCCTACCCTACCCGCCCCTCACTGGGAGTGCGCTGATTACCTTAAATCACATCAGGCATTTATCAATACGCCACAAAGTAGATCTCATTTCGTTTAGAAACAGAACTAACGCAACCAGTCTGGGCGATTTGCCGAACTGGTGCAATCACATCGAACTGGTAGACCGGCCGGCCCGTTGGCGCGTTTCACTCCGCATGCTTCACCGCATCGCTCGCGACCCGGACACGCAGATTTCTCGCTTCAGTTCCGAACAAATGTCGGAAGTTGTAGACCGCAGCCTGGCCAATGCCACCTACGATGTTGTGCTCTTTCAAACGATACTGTCGGCTCAATTCCGACCCGATTGGTATCACGGTCTTACAATTTGGAGCCTCGAGGATCCTCTAGCGCTAAAAACCCAGAGAATGTTGCGAATGTACCGCTGGTATTCGCGGCCTTTTCATCTATTCCTGAGCGCTCGATTGCAGCGTTACGATGTCAAGCAAGCGCCACGGTTTGAATGCGTCACTTTCGTGAATAGGGAGGATGCTCTTGAATACAAGCACCTTGTTCATGAGGCACACACGGACTGGGTGCCTCATGGAATTGATGGAGAAACTTATCCTCCTTCTGATGATACGCCTAGGCGAGACGGTATGATCGTAATTACCGGAAATATGTTTCACCTTCCCAACGTTGATGCTGTTGAATTCTTTTGTAGGGAAGTTTTTCCCCTGGTCTGCAAACGCGCTCCCTCGTCCAACCTTTGGTTGGTCGGTGCCAACCCGGGTGGACGAATTAGAAAATGGGCTAAGAATTCACGAATTAAGGTCACCGGTTTCGTTCCGAACGTGCGCACTTACCTTCGGCAAGCGATCGTAAGCGTTTGCCCTATCAGGCTCCGCATTGGAACGCAAACCAAAATACTTGAGGCTCTAGCTTGCGGTACACCTGTGGTCACATCTTCCGCCGGAAATCATGGGATTGGCGCGGTATCGGGAGAACACCTCTATATAGCTGACGATCCAGTTGAGTTCGCCGAATATGTCGTAGCCCTGTTGCAAGGCCATAGATGGGACGACCTCTCCCAAAACGGCCGCCGCTTTGTGGTGGACAATTTTACTTGGGAAACAAGTACACGTAAGCTTGAACAAATCTTGGAAGGATTAGTCTTCGAAAGAAAGGCAGCCTCGGCCTTAGCATGAGAACCGCCTTAGTTACTGGAGTGAACGGCCAAGACGGTTCGTATCTCGCAGAGTTTCTGTTGAAAAGGGGGTATCGAGTCGTCGGCACCGTGCTCGCTGGAAATATTGATCGGGCGCAAATCCCCGACCTGAACAAGGAAATTGAGATCGTTGAGACGTCACCGTTGGATCGGCAGAGGATCGAAGATGTCCTCCGGACGCATAAGCCGGACGAAGTCTATAACCTAGCGGCGCGAGCGTCTAGCACAGAATTATGGACCGATCCTGTAACCACGGCAGAACAGAACGGGCTTGCAGTAGCACACGTTCTGGACGCCATTTATAGAGTCAAACGCGACTTACGATTCATCCAGGCTTCGAGCAGCGAAGTCTTCGGCATTGCAACAGAAGTGCCACAGACCGAAACGACACCGTTCCATCCGCGCAATCCATACGGCGCCGCAAAGGCTTATGGACACTGGGTGACAGCTGTGTACCGCGAACAAAGAGAGCTCTTTGCGTGTTCCTGCATTCTGTACAACCATGAAAGCCCCCGACGAGGTAAGGAATTCGTCACTCGCAAGATATCTCGTGGAGTGGCGATGATTAAGCTCGGTTTGGCCAACGAGCTTCGCCTTGGCGACCTCAATGCCAGGCGCGACTGGGGTTTCGCCGGTGACTATGTTCAAGCCATGTGGCTCTCGCTGCAGCACTCAACTCCCGGCGACTACATTGTCGCAACCGGCGAGACACATTCCGTCCGCGAATTCTGTGAAATAGCTTTCGCTCGTGTCGGTCTGCGATATGAAGATTATGTAGTCGAAGATCGCCAAAACTTTCGTTCGCCGGAGGCCGCATTGCTCGTGGGAAACCCGTCGAAAGCGAAGCGTATCCTGGGTTGGAACCCAACAATAGGCTTCGAACAATTGGTTGGGATGATGGTGGATGCAGATTTGCGATCCTTGAACCCGCGCGCGCAGAGCGTCATGCCCGTTTGATATGCTAAAGGTACTCAAAATAACTGACAGTCAAAGGAGACCGGACGGTAGATGAAGACCTGGACTAGCTGCCGAGTTTGCGGAGGCTCACTCGATCCGATTCTTTCGTTGGGGGAGCAATACGTCTCCACGTTCTTGGCGCCTGATCAACCAGACGGACCGAAGGCACCACTGGAACTGGTGCTCTGCCAGCAATGCCGGCTCTTGCAATTGCGACATACCGTTCCTGGCGAAACGATGTATCAGGAGTACTGGTACCGTTCTGGAACTAACCAGACCATGCGGGCTGCCCTGGCGGACATCTCCGGCGCAGCCTCGAAATTGATCCAAATCAAGGGAGGAGACTCTGTGCTGGACATCGGGTGCAACGACGGCACGCTTCTGGGTTCATATGCCGTGCCGGGACTCTACAAGATTGGCTTCGATCCAGCCCAAAACCTAGCCGAGTTATCGCGAAAGGTCGCGGATAAAGTTCTCGTGGGATTTTTTGACGCGGAGCGCTTTCTGTCGGACCCCGATCTCGGGAAGCTCCGTCCAAAAGTGGTCACGTCCATTGCGATGTTTTACGATTTGGAGGAGCCGCGTAAATTCGTGGCCGACATACAACGGGTTATGCATCCGGACGGTGTCTGGATCATGCAGATGAGTTACCTGCCACTCATGCTCAAGCAGAATGATTTCGGAAACATTTGCCATGAGCACCTGGAGTACTACTCATTGCAAGCCCTCGAATATCTTCTTGATCTGCACGGCTTCTCGGTTGTTGATGCGCAATTGAATGATGTCAACGGTGGCAGTATCCGCGCCTTCATTCGCAATCGTGGGGCGGACCAGAACGCTTTTGGGGACGAGGCTCATCGAAAGCAAGCTGCGGATCGGCTGTCCAGACTGCGTGAAAGCGAGGCTGAGTTAGGTTTGGACACGGCGACTCCGTATCTGGAGTTTGCAGAGCGAGTCCGGAGGATTAAGCAGCAGGTTGCCGGGTTCGTCAAGGATCAAGTCGGGCGAAAAAAGAGAGTCTTTGTCTATGGTGCTTCGACCAAAGGAAACACGATGCTTCAATATTTCGAGCTTGACCATTCGGTAATCAACGCTGCAGCCGAGCGCAACCCGGACAAATGGGGCAAGGTGACGGTTGGTACTCGTATTCCAATCATTTCTGAAACGGCAGCCCGCGCCGCGAAGCCAGATTACTTCCTTGTGCTGCCGTGGCATTTCATCGAGGAGTTTAAGGCGCGGGAGCATGCCTACCTGTCTTCGACCGGCAAATTTATTGTGCCGCTTCCGGAGTTTGAGCTGATCTGATCTTACGCATTGAAGGAACTTGTCAGCTCAGATTTTTAATTTGAATTTGAACCGCGTGGATTTGACCTGCCCCCGATTTCCCGATCACGTAGATAGCTTTCTGCCGCGCCCTCTCCGGTTTGGGCCGGGATGGGGGAGCGCGAGGGACAAGGGACGGCGTTTGAGTTCCTTGCCTCTCGTTCAGCTGTGTAGGATCCTGCTGCCTGCGTCGCGAACTCTTTCGGCGTGCGGTAGCCCAAACTGTTGTGCGGGCGCTGCTCGTTGTACGCGATCAGCCACGCTGCAATCTTCCGTCGCGCGTCGAACAGATTCTGAAATCAGCTCACCGTCTAAGACTCATCCCGCAGCCGTCCATGAAAACTCTCGACTCTTCCATTTGCGTCCGTCGGCTTGCCCGGCTGAATGTGGATCACCGCGATTCTTTCGCTTCACGCACCACCGCGCTCGCAGGTAAAGGGCTCGCCAGCCACGCCGGAGCGCCGATCACAAAGTCCAGCAGCAGAAACAAAGCTAAACCCGAACCCAGGAGTCGCGCTAAAGCAGGGAAATCCTGGCGCGCACGATACTCAGCGGCGAACTTGCTGAGCGTTTCCACCAGGCCCAGATCTGCCAGGGACGTCAAACCGTTGATTGCAAGGAAGACCGCCCGAGCGCCATAGCGCGGGACACGAATGTTGTGAAGGATGAGAGGAGTCATCACGAACGGAATTGGCACGATGAAGGCGTAGCGCCAACCGCCGAACACCACGCTGCGCACAATTCTACGGCCCAGCGAACGCTGCGCCAGATCGAGAGCAATTGGAACCGCCTTCTCATCCTCGGTCAACATCCGCAAACACTATACCGAGTACTCCGAATGCCATACTATACTCAGGAGGCATGCGATCGAGAGTACTACCGTCCCTCCGGCTCTGTCGCACAGAGCCCTCGTTGCCTCTCGCGAATGAGATGATTGAATCCGACCCTGGTGAGGAGCAGGCAAAATGACAGCGCAATCCGTTTGCGCCGTGATGGTGACATACAACCCCAGACCCACATTTACCGACAACGTTGCAGCGATCGCCGCGCAGGTTGACCGGGTGGTCGTCGTGGACAATGGCTCCTCCGGCGAAGCTGAACAGAGCCTCCAACAACTGGGGAAGCGTCCAGGCTGCAAAGTAATTTGCAATCATCAGAATCTGGGAATCGCGGCCGCCCTCAACCTTGGCGTAAAATATGCTTTGGAGGCCGGATTTGACTGGGTCTGCACGTTCGACCAGGACAGCCGGGTGTGCGACGGATTCATCTCTAATATGCTAGTAGCCTATGGACAGACTACACATCCTGAAACGGTTGCTCTCGTTGTTCCGAGGTATGTGGACCGCGAGTCCGGCGTTAACGTGCGATTGAGGCGGAGGGGCAATGGCCAGATACTCACAGCCATGACTTCAGGCAGCATGATTCCGTCCAGTGCAATTCGAAAGCTAGGATGTTTTGATGAGAGCCTCTACATAGATGCGGTTGATACCGAATTCTGTCTCCGTGCCCGGCGGAACGGTATGTCGATTCTTCAGTCATCTGCAGTGTTATTGCACTCCCTGGGACGAACCTCTTATCATTGTGTGTTTGGACTTCACTTCGGGACCACAAATCATTCCGCGGGTCGTCACTATTACATCACTCGCAATCGCCTCGGGTTGCTGATGCGTTACGGAACCGACTGGCCGTGGGTCTGGCGAGAAATCAGGGGGATGCTCTTTGACGATGTCAAGATCATATTGGTGGAATCTGACAAGTGGGGGAAGTTTCGCGCCATGGCTGCGGGAGTGGTAGACGCTTTGAGCGGAAAATTTGGCAAGCAGATTGAACTTTAGGCCAAAGATCTCAGTATGCATTGCAGCCTGCCAGGGCGAACGCTACATTGCCTTGCAGTTGCGCTCCATCCTTGAGCAGTTGTCCGCGGACGACGAGGTGATTGTCGTTGACGATGGTTCCACGGACGGTACCTGCGCCGAAGTTTCCGCCTTGCAAGATGCTCGTCTGGTTTTGATACGGAATACCGAGAATCAAGGCGTACTCCGCGCTTTTGAGACGGCTCTTTCCCGCTCCGCCGGGGAGATCGTGTTTCTTAGCGATCAGGATGATCTCTGGCTGCCGAAAAAGGTAGAGACGGTTCTGCAGGCTTTCGCTCAAGACTCGGACGTGATACTGGTGGCGAGCGATGCGATACTCATCGACGACGAAGGCGACAAGATCGGCGATTCCTTTTATGCCAGGCGAGGCAAATTTCGCGCTGGACTTTGGTCGAATTTGCTGATCGGCAAGTTTCACGGATGCACAATGGCATTCCGCTCCGCCCTATTGCGGAGTGCTTTGCCTTTCCCGCCAGGAAGACTGGTGCATCACGACACCTGGATTGGGTGCATGAACGCACTGATTGGCGGGAAGACAAAGTACATCTCTGAGCCGCTCGTGGCGTACCGACGGCATTCAACGAACGTAACCGGGCGGATAAAGTTGAGCAACTATACGAGATTGAAAATGAGATCACAGATGCTGCTAGGACTGCTGGCATCGTACGTGAGATGGCGCGGCAGAAAGGCGAACTAGAAGCGCCCTGTGCCAAACGCATGAGGCGCATGCTCGGAGGATCGACAGAATGCAAGACACGCAAATGAATGATCCCCTAAGTATGAACGTGCCTCGTCTGGTAGCACGCTTTGCGGTCGTTCTTTGTTTTCTCTCGCTAGTGGACGGCATACTCTCTCAATTGGGTTTGTACTTCTTTGGCCAGGTCGTGATTAGGGAAGCGGTGGTTAAAGCGTCACTTTTGGCCGCTGTGGTGATGGGTACTCTTCTCTTCCCGAGGATTCGGCTCGCAGAAGGTCCCTTACTCGCGTGGTTCCTTTGCATTGGCTATCTAGCCGTCGAGATTCGACATCTGACCTCAGCTCGGGGCATGTCCCTCTTAGATGTGTTGCAGTCGTACGCTGTGTATTACGCGTTACTCCTTATTGGGCCGGTATTGTTAGTATTTCGTGGCAAGGTTCCCCAGGGTGTGATCATACGATGCACTGTGTTTCTTCTCCTGATCTGCGCATCGGTCGGAGTCGCCCAATATCTCACAGCGCAGCCTATCCTCTACACGGAAAGTGCGGATGGAGCATTTAGAGTAGATAGTTGGATCTTCTTTGACCAGGTGAGGGCCTTTAGCTTATTCACGACAGCTTTGAACTTCGGCATTTTCTGCGCACTTAGCGGCGCGCTAGGCGTGGCATTGTCCCGAATTCTACCCATACGAGGAGCTTTACTATTCATTCTTTCGGCAATATCGTGTTTCACCACTCTGACCCGGCTTTCCTACCTTATATTCATTTGTGCCTGCTCCTACGCCGCAGTCCTCACATTTGGCAAGAGACCTTCGCGCGGACTTTGGCAACCCCTTCTGTATTTTGCATTCGGAATCTCCACAATCCTGATCGGGTTATATTCTCTCAGCAACAGCGATTCTGCTAAGCTGCAAGACGCGTCCTCGCTTCTTGAGCGACTTGGTCAGTGGGCCTATTATTCGGACCTTATCCGGCAGTCTTCCCCTTCCGATCAGTTGTTTGGGGTTGGGATAGTTCAAAATGAGAACATCCTTCCGCTGTACCCAATGCTCATCGACAACCTGCCACTCGCACTGGTGCTGCACATCGGTTTGGTTGGTTTAGGGCTCTTCGGCGTTCTGCTGATCAAAATGTGGCTCTACTTGCGCCGCGAGGCCATAGCCAGCCGCCAGCCGTTTGTTGTGGCTGCCGCCAGCCTTTGGGCGGCTCTCGCATGTGCTGGGATCTTTAACATCGTATTGAGTTCATTTGGTGCCGTTTTTGCTTTGGCTATCCTCTGCAGGAAAGAAGCGCGTCAAAATACTTGACACAGACTTGCGTCGGCCCAGTTCAAGTAATGCTGCGTGCTGGATGCGAATCAAGCGATATTAATCCAATTGGCCAGAGCCCGTTCGCGGGTCTCCAGGCATTGTCCATTCACTACTAGTGAACCACCGCCAGCGCCGCGGCGGTTATGGCCAGCTGCGAGGAGATCTGCGTCCAGTTCTGCAGTCCGCGGACGAAGGCGCCGGTCGGAAGCTTGTAGGGGACGACGATCTGATCGCCAGGGTACAACCGGACGCGTTCGAACTTCGATCCGGTGAACAGACCGTTGACGTTGTTCGCGGCCACCACCACACCGTTCGCGCGCAATACAAAAGCGTGGTGCAGATCTGATTGCGGTTTTCCTTTACCCGCTATTTCAAGATATGCTCCGGCGGTGTTGCGCGCCTCGTAGATGAACGAGCCAGGGTTGTACACATCTCCCACCACTGAGACGGTAGAGGGAGTATGAGGAATGCTGAGCCGGTCGCTGTCCTCAAGCACCATATCAGGGAAGTCTACAATGCTCTTGTCCTTGGGCTTTACGGGAAGTGCCACTCGGCCGCTAGCGCGAGTATTGCGGAGCTGGGTGATGATCGCTTCCTGTGCCGCCAGCATCTGAGGCAAATCCCCGGGATTGGTGGAAGCCGCCGCAGATACAGCTGACTGACGGATCTGCACTTCCATAGTGCTGGCCAGTTCGTCGAGACTTTTTTGCTGGTCGATCCTCGCCGATTCGCGAGTCAACTGCGAACCGTAGACATACGCGTCAGGTGTAAGGCCGCCAGCGCGTTGCAAAACAGACCGCAGCGTTTCGTTGGTTTCAAGCTTATAGATACCCGGCCGCATTACTTCGCCCTCAACGATCACATACTGAGAGCGATCTACCTGCGGCACACTGATATCTCGCTGAGAAAAAATGGTAACGATATCGCCGGGCTGCAATTCGAGATTGCTCTCTTCGTCGTGTTCGAGAATGGCCTTTCTGGGGCTCATCCACAAAAGCTTGGAGGTAAGGTCTTGGGGATTTACGCGCTGGATGATGGCATAGTCCCAGTTAATCTCGGGAGCATAACGGCGTACGTCCTCGGCGATGTCACGAACCGTGTTTGGATTGGTGTTTGCCCCTGAAGCCTGAGCTTGCTGTCGACTGGCGACTGAAGCGTTATTGCTAGGGGGGGCTAGTTGAGCGCCCGGTGCATTCGCCTGATTCTGCGCATACATAGAATCGGCCAAGTTGCTGGAACCCGCGGCCTCGGGGGAAGCGCCGACGGGATTGGTTGTAGTTGTAGTTGTGTTCGGAACGCCAGACGATAAGGTGGCACCGTTTTGCACCGTGCCGGCCGTCTGTTGTTGGTTGGGAATAAAAGGAATTCGCTCTGGTTCTAACGGATATTCCGTCGCTCGCCCATTCACGATGGCCGCACGGTTGCGCCAGTAACGACGGGTAAGCAAGGCCTGAGCGTCGGGAATCAAATCGCGGACGCGCATGCCTGGCTTCCACGGATAACGGCCGGGGTTAGCCACGTTGCCTCGTAAGGTAACCGTATCCTCAAAACGTGGCACGATGGAGAACACACGAACGATGTCGCCGTCTTTGAGTGTCAGAGCGCGGGACTGCTGATCGTAGGGAAACTCCAAAGTTTGTCGCGCCTGATGTTCCACAAACCGATCGATCGTGATTTTGCTGGTGTCGGCGACGGTGCTCAAGTCCCCGGCAACTTCAATCAAGTCGTTCAGCGTGGAATTCTCTTTCATTTCGTAAATAGCTGGAGTGTTTACCGACCCGGAGATAGCCACCAGCGGCCCAACGTGAGGAATGTAAAGGACATCGCCAGGCTGAAGGCGAACATCCTTCGACTTATCGCCCTTGATCAGAAGATCATAGAAGTCGAAATCGGTAATCGTCGCCCCATCGCGCCGGACTTGGAGATGCCGCAGGGAGCCTTGTGCGGACGGACCGCCTGAGGCGAAAATGGCGTTGATCAGCGTGCTCAGCGAACTGATGGTGTAAGTCCCAGGATAGCGCGCGTTGCCCACCACCACCACTTGGATGGAGCGAAGGCGGCCAATGTTGACAGCGAGACTGAAATTCTTAAATGCCTTCGAAACCTCATCCTTCAGGTGCTTTTCCAGATCTCCGTAGTGAACGCCAGCCACGGAAACCTGCCCTACCTGCGGGATATAGATTTGGCCGGAACGGTCAACGATAACCCGCAAGCTGGCCTGTACTTGGCCCCAAATTTTGATCTGCAATTCGTCGCCTGGACCGATAACGTAATCGCTGGGAACCTGCATCCAGTCCACCGGAGAGAATGTGCTGGGCGGCTGAACAAATAGCGACTGCCCAAATAACGGCAAGGGCCTGCCCACCGAATCGGCAACCATCTGTTCGAACTCCGTTTCCGGTCGAGTAGGTGTTTGTCCATGTTGGAGCTGCGAGGGGTTCGGCGGGGGCGTGCTTGGGGCGAATTGATCCTGGCCTCCCGCAGGCATACCCAACACTGGTGTGTGGATCGCAGAGTCTTGCGGAGTTCCCGATCTTTGGCTTTGGCCTTGCCCGCCGCTGCATTGGGCGCTTCCCGCCATCGATGGATCTGAGCAATCCAGCTCCACACCTTGAGAAGCTGTCCCTGGAGATAAAGGATTATTGAGGGATTGCGAAAAACAGACCCTCCCACAGAAAACTGTGAACATCAACACCGGCAGCCACGACTTTTGCATGATGTGATTCAGGATACTGTTGATACCAAAAACCTTCTGATTCTGACAACCGCTTAACGAGAGCATTACGTTCCCGTCTCTGTGGCCGAGCGAGCTATGAAAAGCCAGTTGAGAAAATCCAGAAGGACGAGTCGCATCCTGGGAACTCTCGGTGCTTTGGAAGCAACGAACCGGTATGACGCGCCTGATCCAGTCCCCCATTCTATGAGGCATGATAAAAGAGTGTCAAACAGCGCCGTCGAATCGATCCCACAGGAATTGATACTTGCCAGTCGGACTGGGAAACTGGAAACTAGTCCCTCATGAATGTTTTGGCCATAATTCCCGCTCGGCTTGACTCCACACGTCTGCCCCGCAAGATGCTGCGCGAGATCGCCGGGAAGCCACTGGTGGGATGGGTGTATGAAGCGGTTCATCGATCGCCGCTGATCTCAGATGTCATCATCGCGACCGATTCTAACGAGATTCTCGAAGCTTGCGGCAAACACCGCTGGAAGGCACAACTAACGTCTGCCGCTCATCGTAGCGGTACCGAACGGGTTCATGAAGTATCGAACTCCATCACGGCGGACGTCTACGTTAACGTGCAGGGCGACGAACCTCTCGTCCGCCCCGAACAGATCGAGACTCTCCTGCGAGTCATGAACGATCCGGAAGTGCAGGTGGGAACCGTGAAGACTCCGTGTCCGATAGAGGATGTCGGCAGTCCCAATGCGGTTAAAGTTGTAGCCGTTCCCGATGGGCGAGCGCTTTATTTTTCCCGGGCCACGATTCCTTACGATCGCGATGGAACTGGGCTGCGCTACTTCAAGCATCTGGGACTTTACGCCTACCGAAAGTCGGCTCTCGACTGGTTTGTGAGCCACCCCGAATCTGCGCTTGAAAAAAGCGAGCGACTGGAGCAACTACGCTTTTTGGAAAATGGGATTCCAATCTACGTCGGCGAGACTCATTATGACTCGGTGGGAGTGGACACGGAGGAAGATTTGCAGCGAGTCAAAGAAATCTTGCTCAAGCGAACACTCGTGTAGCGCATAAGAACAAGCGTGTCTGGCAAACAACTTGATTTTCTCTTTATTGAAAACGTCGGCAATCTCGTCTGTCCTTCTTCTTATGATCTGGGAGAAGATATCCGTCTGGTGTTGATCTCGGTAACTGAGGGCGAGGATAAACCACTGAAGTATCCAACTATTTTTAACAGCGCTGACGTGGCGATTGTCAGCAAGATGGATCTGACCGCGGCGGTTGAATTTAATTGGGAAACCGCATACAACAATATTCAGGCCGTGCGCCCGGGCATGCCCGTCTTTCAGTTGTCCGCCAAAACTGGAGATGGAATGCAAGTGTTTTTGGACTTTCTTGCCTCACGCCTGGCGGCATTGCGAAACCCCGCGACAGTCTAATCGTCGAACGTCATGATTGGTTTTCTCTCTATTCTCGCAGTCGGATTTTTCCTGGGCATGCGTCATGCCACTGATCCCGACCATGTGATCGCCGTTACCACTATTGTGAGCAACCAGCGGAACAGGGCTCGGGCTGCGCTGATCGGGGTATTCTGGGGCGTAGGACATACGGTTACTATCTTCACGGTTGGCACCGCAATCATTCTTTTCAATCTCGTGATTCCAGTACGCGTGGGTTTGAGCATGGAATTATCGGTAGCAGTAATGCTGATAATTCTTGGCTTGATGAATGTTTCCGGTTTTTTGCGCTCGATTCCCGGTGTTCCGAGGCTCGCCAGAGACAAGGTAGAGACTGTTGTCCACTCGCATTCGCACAGTCACGGAGGCCACATTCACAGCCATCCCCACGTGCACATCGCCGAGGAACATTCTCACGCCCCAGTCGCTTGGATGGATCGGACGTTTGGACGGACTGGCCTGTATCAATATCTTCGGCCATTTGTAGTCGGAGTGGTGCACGGACTTGCCGGCTCAGCGGCGGTAGCGCTGCTGGTGTTAACCACGATTCGAAACTACCACTGGGCGATTGCATACCTGTTGATCTTTGGAGTTGGCACCATCGCCGGCATGATGTTGATCACCATGAGCATCGCCTCCGCGTTCGTGATGGTCGGAAGGGGCCGCGAGAACTTCTCCCGCCGGTTGGCAGTCGCTTCGGGCTTATTGAGTCTGGGGTTCGGATTGTTTGTGGCGTACCAGATTTGCTTTGTCAACGGCCTCTTCACTAGCCACGCGCAGTGGATTCCTCGCTGAGAAAAGCTAGATAGCGTCCTAGCGCGACGCACGCTTCAGAAATTTCCTCGGCTGCGCCCCGCTCAGCACCAACTTGCAAAGATGGTCGATAAAGTCAGGTGTCATTTTGTCATGCCGGATGAGGAACCGCATGTAAATAGGGCCGTAGAGTGAGTCTAGAACTAAATCCAGATCAATATTCTTGCGCAGTTCGCCGCGACGGATTGCGCGACGAAGCGTCGCGTAGGCCTCCAAACGTCGTGGCATCAGGAAGCGCTCGCGAAAGGCGCTGATGAGCTCTTTGTCGCTCTGCCCGCCACCAAGAATTGCGGAGACGATGCGGCCGCGGCGGCTGCGAAAAATTTTCACCAACTGGCGCATCTGCTGACTCATGTCCGTACAAACAGACCCCGTGTCCGGATAGTGCAGATGACGTGTCGTACTGTTGGCGAACGCGTCCGCGATAAGCGCGGCCTTGTTCGGCCACCATCGGTATACCGTAGCCTTGCCAACCCCGGCATGTGTTGCCACGTCTTCAATGGTCAGGCCGGAAAAACCATTTTTGCCCAAACTTTTCAGCGTGCTTCGCAGAATCGCCAGACGCGCCTGTTCGCTGCGCGGCCTTCCGGGCGCACGAGCCTTGCGGCTTTTGTGGTCATGATTGGCGGAGGGCTTTTGCCGCATAGTGCTACCCTACCATATAATGGGAGCCGACTTAGAATCCAATACGATCAGTATCGAATCTAAACCGAAATCCGTGGGTTCCTACTTAATAACAGTGCTGCGCGATCTCGCTTCTCGTTCAAATTTTGGAGTGGTGGCCTAGCCGATGTGGATTGTTGCGTTAGCTCTTAGGCGTCCGTACACGTTTGTGGTGATGGCCCTCGTCATCATTATTCTTTTCTTCGTAACCGTCTTCCGCACTCCAACCGACATATTTCCCAACATCGATATTCCGGTGGTTTCCGTGGTCTGGTTTTATACGGGCATGTCGCCGCTGGATATGGCGGACCGCATCGTAGCCAATTCCGAGCGCGGCATCACCACTACGGTGAACGACATTGAGCACATGGAGTCGCAGTCGGTAAACGGCCTGGGTGTCATTAAGGTTTTTTTCCGCCCTGGAACCAACGTGCAGGGCGCAATTGCTCAGATCACCGCAATTGCCCAAACGACGGTTCGCGGTCTCCCGCCCGGGACCACTCCTCCGCTGATTATTTCCTACAGCGCCTCCACTACGCCCATTATCCAACTCGGCCTTAGCAGTAAGACTTTGCCAGAGCAGCAACTGTTTGACCTCGGCCAGAACTTCCTGCGCAATTTTCTGGCAACCGTTCCGGGAGCCGCAACCCCTTTCCCCTACGGAGGCAAGATTCGCCAGATTCAGGTCGATCTCGATCTTCCGAAACTCCATGCCTATGGGCTCTCTCCCAATGACATCGTGAATGCGGTAAATGCGCAAAACATCATTCTTCCGACGGGTACTGTCAAACTTGGTCCCACGGAATACAACGTCGAAATGAATGGCACGCCGGAGACCATTTCGGAATTGAACGACCTGCCCGTCAAGACCAGCAACAGTTCCACGCTTTATATGCGTGACGTCGCGCACATCCGCGACGGTTTTGCCCCACAGACAAATATCGTCCGCCAGGATGGTAATCGCGGCGCGCTGATGTCGATCTACAAGAACGGGAACGCTTCTACCCTGCAAATCGTCGCCGGCGTCAAAGATATTGTGTTGCAAGCGGCACAGGCGTTACCGCCGGAGCTGAAGGTTACGGCGCTATTTGATCAATCGCTGTTTGTCCGGGCTTCGATTCAGGGTGTGGTGCGCGAGGGGTTGATCGCGGCGGCTCTCACCGCGGTGATGATTCTCATTTTTCTAGGAGACTGGCGTCCCACCATTGTCATCCTGATCTCCATTCCTCTATCGATTTTTGTGTCGATCATCGTGCTCGGTGCCATTGGTGAAACCATCAACATCATGACACTGGGAGGATTGGCGCTGGCCGTAGGAATTCTTGTCGATGACGCTACCGTCGAGATCGAAAATATCGAGCGCAATCTAGCCATGGGCAAGGAAATGAAGCAGGCCATTCTTGACGGCGCTCAGCAGATTGCCGTGCCGGCCTTTGTTTCGACGCTCAGCATTTGCATCGTGTTTGTTCCGATGTTTTTCTTGAGCGGCGTGGCGAAATTCTTGTTCGTTCCGCTCGCGGAGGCAGTGAGCTTCGCCATGCTGGCCAGTTACCTGCTGTCGCGAACTCTGATTCCGACTCTCGTTATGTTCATCATGCGGGGACACGAGCATCGCGCCGAAGCGCCAAGGTCGTTTTTAGGACGCTTCCAGCGCGGCTTCGAGCGGAAGTTTGAAGACTTCCGCCGCGGCTACGAGCAACTGCTGGAGACCACGCTCGAGCACCGGGGAATCTTCGTTCTTTGCTTCCTCGTGTTTTGCCTGCTCTCCCTCGGTCTGTTCATGTTTCTGGGGCAGGATTTTTTTCCGCAAGTGGATGCGGGGTTGTTGCGCCTGCATGTCCGCGCCCGTCCCGGTCTCCGCGTTGAGGAAACTGCCCGGCTCGTCGATCAGGTTGAGGCTGCACTGCGCCAGGAGATTCCTGATGGTGAGTTGCAGACAATTCTCGACAACATAGGACTCCCCAACTCCGGGATCAATCAGTCCTACAGCTCCAACGGAACCATTGGTACCAGCGATGCCGAGATCTTAATTGCGCTTGATCCGGAGCATCACCATCCCACTGCTGATCACATCCGTCATCTGCGCGAGGTGCTTCCCCATCGCTTTCCGGGAGTGGAATTCTTTTTCCAGCCAGCCGATATCGTGACCCAGATATTGAACTTCGGTTTGCCTGCCCCCATCGACGTTCAGATTGTGGGAAACGATATGGCAGCCAGTTACCAGATTGCACAGCAGATCGCCAACCGAATGCGGCACATTCCTGGCGCCGCCGACGTGCACGTACAGCAATTGCTGTCTGACCCCACCCTCCATATGGATATCGAGCGCACGCGAGTCACGCAGGTTGGCTTGACGGCGCGCGATGTAGCACAGAGCCTTTTGGTCACACTCAGCGGAAGCTTCCAAACCTCGCCGAACTTCTGGCTCAACCCCCGCAACGAAGTTACCTACCAGATTGCCGTGCAGGCTCCGCAATATCGCATGACGAATCTGCAGGACCTGATGGATATTCCGGTGATTTCGCCACAGGGTCCCCAGCTAATGAGCAACCTCGTGCAGATCTCTCCGGTCGCCAGGCCGGCAACGGTGAACCATTACAACGTGCAACCCGTCGTCGACGTTTACGCCAGCACGCAGGATCGCGATCTGGGCGCAGTCTCTGCGGACACGAATAAAGTTCTGAAGTCGTTCGAGAAGCAGCTGCCCCGAGGCACGCACATCGTGGTGCGAGGCCAGGTGGTGACCATGCGAAATTCATTTATTGGGCTGGGTCTCGGCTTGGTTGGAGCCATTCTCCTCGTTTATCTGCTGATCGTGATCAACTTCCAGTCGTGGCTCGATCCCTTTATTATCATCGCAGCGCTTCCCGGCGCGCTGGCTGGAATCTGCTGGTTTCTCCTGCTGACCCGCACCACGTTGAGCGTTCCGTCGCTGACGGGCGCGGTCATGTGCATGGGAGTCGCCACCGCCAACTCGATTTTGATGGTAAGTTTTGCGCGGGAACAAATGGATGAAGGGATTCCCGCGGTACAGGCGGCGGTCGCCGCGGGATACACACGCGTGCGTCCCGTGCTGATGACCGCATTGGCTATGATTATCGGCATGGTGCCGATGGCGCTGGGTTTTGGCGAAGGCGGCGAACAGAATGCGCCGCTGGGACGTGCCGTGATTGGCGGCCTGTTGTTTGCTACGGTTGCCACGTTATTCTTTGTGCCAAGTGTATTCGCAATGTTACATAGCCGCCGCGAGGCCAAGCGCGCACGGCAGATACAAGCATAGATAGTTAAAGGATTATCGGAGTTAACGAATGACCGGACAGGAAGATTCTAAGTCGGCGGATTCGCAGCTGAATCGCGATGCTCAGCCGTCACAACCAGGCGAAGAGCAT
>Ga0307478_10000629_pt1 | contig 34915 bp, 35 predicted proteins | sample atmos_gasesECM4C_2_FD_203713 | JGI IMG/M metagenome (GOLD analysis project Ga0307478, IMG submission 203713) | Hardwood forest soil microbial communities from Morgan-Monroe State Forest, Indiana, United States - atmos_gasesECM4C_05 | ecosystem: Environmental > Terrestrial > Soil > Temperate...
TGATGAAGTGGCCACCTCGCCGCCGACCACGGCGTCCGGGTGATGGCGCTCACCGACCACGACACCTTCTACGGCGTAAACCGGGCCCGTGCCGTGGCCCATCGTCGCGGCCTTGGTTACGTGACGGCCCTCGAGGTCACGACCTATCCCCACAACCAGATGCGGCACATCCTCGGTCACGGCGTCGACCCCAACCATCCCCAGCTCCTCGCGATCCTCAACCGAACCCAGGGCGTCTTCCGCAAGCAGACGGAGGCCTGGATCAAGGTCCTGAACGAACAAGGGATCGGTCGTGAGCTAGGGCTGGGCGCCTTTGCCTACAAGCCCACCGTGATGCCGGGCGCCGTGCTCAAGCTCGTCCTGCAGCACGGGTTGATGACCGAGTCCGATGCCTGGGCCAGCGTGCGCAAAGCGGTCGATTTCATGCCCGCCGAGTTCTACGCCCCGCTCCCCTCCCCGCGCGAGGCGATCGATGCCATCCACGCCGCGGGCGGCCTGGCCGTACACGCCCATCCCGGCTCCGTTCCGGACCAGGCCTTGATGAAGGAAGTGCTGCCATTGCTCGACGGCCTGGAGGTTTACACCCGGCGGCACAAACCCGACCAGATCCCCGTCTACGAGGAGCTCGCCCGGCAGCACGGCTTACTGATGACCGTGGGCACCGACTACCACGGCTTCAACGGCGACGACTACGTGGCGCCGAAAAAGGTGATCGACATCCGCTACCTGGAAAAGCTGGGCTCACGCGTCGAATGGCCCGCGGTGGAGCAAGCCAGCTGAGCCCCACGCTGGTCACGGCACCGGTGGCGGACGCCCGGGCAGCGCTACTCGAGCTGGGCGGCCGCGAATCGACGGGCGTCGCCGCCGCGATCGAGGCGTTGGCGTCGGAGCCGCCCTTCCAGGTGATGGCGACGGCGTCGCTCGCGGCGCGTCCGCAGTGGGCTGGGCTGGTCGACGACCTGTTCGAGCGACCCCTGTTGAAGAATGCGAAGGCGGGCCTGCGTAACGCCCTGATGTCGACGCTGACCGGCGAGACCCTCTATCGGAATGTCTTTTTTTCTTTCGCGGACGCCGTCATTCTCTGGCACTACGGCCACACCCAGGAGCGCACTGGGACCGCCCGGCTCGATGCCACCTACGATGCGCTGCAGCGGTTGCTGGCCGGCGCCGATGACTTTCTTACGACCGCCCCGCCGACCATCGAGCCTGACGTCGAATACTTCCACCAGCTGCGACGGATCCGGCTCACACGCGACAACGCCTATCCAATGCTGCGACGGGCCGGCCGGCTGCTGGGCGCGGTAGAGGCGGAGGTTACGCAAGAGCGGCTGCACGCCGTGCGGGGCAGCATGCTGACCAGCTACGTGACGTTCAGCGCGCAGGTGATCGCCATGGCACGCGCCCTTCGCGCCGAGCGCGATGCGATCGACCGAACCGACGTCATGAGTGGGCTACGCGCGATCACGACCCTGCTGGCGACGCCGCCGGCTGCACTGGCCGGCTGACCGAGAGCCGGGGCAGGGTCGCGCCGAGGCCGATCATGGCCAGCGCCCCGAGGGCCATGGGGAGCAGCGCGAACCGGAAGTGGCCGCTCCAGTCCCAGGCGAAGCCGCCAAGGGCCGGACCGAAAAAGGCCGCCCCGTAGCCAATCGTCAGCATCAGGCCGGTGGTGCGGGCGACCTCCGAGGGCACCATCAGCGCCGGTAAGCCCAGGTTGAGGATGAACGCCATGCTGCTGCCGGCTCCCGCGATCCCCGCCCAGATGGGCGCCGTCTCCACCGGCGCCAGGATGTAGCCGGTGACGCCGACGACGCATGCCACTCCGGCGAGAACGAACGGCCACCGCCGTCCAACCAGCGCATCCGCAGCGATCGTGAGCAGCAGGCTGATCGGCAGTTGCATGAAGTTGAGCACGCCGAGCGTCAGGGGAATCAGGTTATGGGCATGACGCGCATCGAGGGTGTCAGGGATCCAGGTATTCATGCCGAAGTACACGATGCTGGCGGTACCCATCAGGAGCCCGATGCGCACCATGGGGCCGTGGCGCCAATCAGGAAACCAGGCCGCGCCAATTTGAGGACTCGTTTTCATCGCTGGCGTGAACGCCAGCCAGAGCACCAGCACGAAAGCGGCCGGCAGCGCCCAGACGGCGAGCGCGCCCTGCCAACCAAGCGGATTGATCAGGAACGGTAGCGTCACCGTCGCCGCAATGACCTCGCCCACGAAAATGCCGTTGGTGTAAATCGCGATGCCGCGACCGATCCGCTCCGGCAACCAGGCCTGCACCAGGCTCGGAACGGCGGGTTGGCTGACCGCGATCCCCAGCGACAAGACAACAGTAAAAACAAACAGCGCCGCGGCGTTCGGGAGCGCACCACGAAGCGCCGCACCCACGGCCAGGAGCCCAAGTCCATAGGTCACCGCCTGGCGCGCGCCAACGCGGCTCACCAGGTAGGCGCCGGGAATCGCGCCGAGGGCCATGATCAAGACCGGCAGGGATGTCAGCAATCCGCCGGCACTGTAGGAGAGCGCGAGCGCATGGTGGAGCGCGGGCAAGGTCGGAGGAACACTCAGGACGACCGTACGCAGGTTGATGCCGACCAGCCAGAGCAGGACCAGAGTGACGACAGGTGAGACGGGGCGGCTGGACTTAGAGACCGCCGACGGGTAACTCCTCGATCAGGACGGTCGGGCTGCCACAGAACCCTCCGGCGAACATGAAGCGCAGGTCATCCGCCACGGCAACGATCTTCTGCATCAAGGCGATCACGTTCCCCGCGATCGTCAGTTCTTTGACCGGCCTGGTCAGCTGCCCGTGCTCGATCCAGTGCCCGGTGAGTCCAAGCGAAAACTCACCGGAGACCGGGTTGACCGTGTTGAGCCCTGAGAGCTGCGAGACGTGGACGCCGTTGTCGACGCGCGCCAGCAGGGCGTCGCGCGAAAGCTCGCCCGGCGTCAGCACCAGGTTCGAAACTCCCACCTCTGGCACGCTCTTGTAGGAACGGACCGCGCTCCCGGTCGACTGACTCTTGGTTCGTGTCGCGGTGTACGTGTTGTGCAGGTAACCCTTGAGGACGCCGCCGGCGATCAGCTCGGTGCGGCGCGCGGGCACCCCCTCGCCGTCGAAGGGCCGGCTCGCCAGGCCGTCCGGTAGACGAGCGTCGTCGGTGATGGTGACGATCGGGGCGGCGACTTTTTCACCGACCTTCCCCGCCAGTAACGAGCGTCGCTTGATCACGGCTTCGGCGCTGAAGGAACTGGCCAGCACCCCGAGGATCATCGCCGCCGCATGCGGATGCAACACCACCGGCACGACCGCCGTCGGCACGGGACGAGCCCCCAGTAGCCCAGCGGCATTCTCGACGGCCTCTTTGACGACGCCCGCCAGGTCCAGCGCCTCCATGTCGCGACCGTGCGTGAAGGCGAAGCCGGACTGCATCTCCGAGTCCTGTTCCGCAATCGTTTCCAGCACGCCATACGCAACCGTGCGCTCGAAGGAGGCTTGCAATCCGCGCGAGTTATAGATCTCGACGTGGCCCGTGCCATCGCTGTAGATGGCATCGCTGACGCGGCGCACGCGCGGATCGAGCGAGGTCGCGCGCCGCTCCATCTCGAGCGCGAAGTCGATCTTCCGTTGGGGCTCGACGCGAGCAAGGGCCGGCGAGGAAAGGCCTGAAAGCGGCTCCGCGGCCAGCGTCTCGGGCAGCACGTTGGCTTCGTCGTCGTGGTTGAAGCGGCCGTTCTCGAGCGCCTCGTCGACCAGGGCGTCGAGCGCGGCGGGCTCGGTGTCCGAGGTGTAGGAGAAGCCGACGCGATGCTCCAGGAACGTCCGCACGCCGATCCCGCGACTCTCGGCCGATACCAGCGACTCGATCGCACCCTTGTAGACGCGGACCGTGAACTCGGTCCCGCGGGAGATGTAGACCTCGGCATCCTCGGCGCCGCGCGCTTTGCAGCGCGCGAGCACGCGCTCGCCGATCGGGTTCACTGCCGCATCGCGCCGCCAGGCACCACGCCGGTGCCGCCGACCGTCAGCTCCGAGATCCGGATGGTCGGCTGACCGACCGAGACCGGGACCCCCTGGCCTTCCTTGCCGCAGGTGCCGGGGGCGAGCTTGAGGTCATTGCCGACCATGTCGATCTTGTGCAGCGCCCGCGGACCGTTGCCGACGATGGTGGCGCCCCGCACCGGCCGGCCGATGCGACCACCCTCGATCAGGTAGCCCTCGGTGACCGCGAAGACGAAGTCGCCGCTGGTGACATCGACCTGGCCGGCCCCCAGCTTTTTGGCATACAGCCCGCGCGGCGTGGCGGCGATGATGTCCTCCACCGAGTGCGCCCCCGCCGCGATGAACGTGTTCGTCATGCGCGGGATGGGCAGATGCTGGTACGACTGGCGGCGACCGTTGCCGGTGACCGGATGACTCTGCTGGCCGGCTCGAAGCCGGTCGTACATGTAACTGACGAGGATGCCGTCCTGGATCAAGACATTGCGGCGCGTCGGCACGCCCTCGTCGTCGACGGCCAGCGTGCCCCAGCGGCTGGGCATCGTCCCATCGTCGATCGCGGTGACGATTGGGCTGGCGACCGCCTGGCCGATCTTGCCGACGAAGACCGTCGATCCCTTGCCGACGAAGTCTGCCTCCAGCCCGTGGCCGCAGGCCTCGTGGAAGAGGACGCCACCGAATTCGTTGCCGACCACGACCGCCATCGGACCCGCCGGCGACGGCGCGGCGTCCAGCAGCGCGACCGCGCGCTCGGCCGCGGCGCGCGCGTACTCGGCCGCCGAGGTGTCGTCGAAGAATTCGAAGCCCCGTTGCATCCCCGGCGCCTCCATCGCCGTCTGGATCTCGCCATTGCGTTCGGCGACCGCGTGCACCATCAGCCGCACGCGAGTGCGCGAATCGGTGTGACGCGTCCCCTCCGATGTCGCGACCAGGACCTCCTGGGCGCTCTGCCCGTAGCCGACGGCGACCTGCTTGATGGCACCGCTCACCGCGCGGGCGGCCTGGTCGGCCTCCAGCAGCAGCTCGATCTTGGCCGCCGGTCCGACCGTGTCCGGCGGAACCTCGATCCGTTGCGGCTGACGCGCCGCACCGACCAATTCGCCAAACGCAAAACGCCCGCCGCCGCGTCGCCCAACCTGCGCGGCGAGGTCCGCGGTCTTCAGCAAGCCGTCCTCGGATAAGTCCTCGGTGTAGACGTAGCTGACGGTGCCCTGATGGATGATGCGCAGGCCCGCCCCCAGGTCATTCCCGGAGCTGACACGCTGCACCTTGCTCTCCTCGACGCTGATCGATTGATTCCGTTTTCGCTCGACGAAGAGCTCGACGAAATCGGCGCCAGACTTGAGTGCGCGCTTGATCACGTTGTCCACCAGGGATTGGTCAAGCAGTGGCATCAGGTTGAGTGTACCGACCGGGCTAACGAGCCGCGGGCTCCTTCACGAGCCCGATAACCCAGACGCCCAGCACCGCCAGCACACCTGCAGTGGCGACGAAAACCGAGGCATAACCGAAGCTTGCGGCGAGCGTCGAGCCGAGCAGCGGACCGATTGCATTGCCGACGGCGGTGGCACTGCTGGTCAGCCCATAGGCCGAGCCGCGCAATTCGGATGGCGTCGAGAGCCCGACGATGGCGTTGGTCGCCGGAATCAGCACGCCGAAGAAGATGCCAACGGCTGATCGCAGCAGCAGGAACTGGCCGATGTTCTGCACGAACGCCTGCGGCAGGTAGAAGATCGCGGCACCGAAGCAGGCAAAGATCAGAATCCTCCGGTAGCCGCTCCGATCGACCAGTCGGCTGTAGTTCACAGCGGCCAGGGCGCTGAAGACCGCGGTCGCGCCGAAGGCCAGGCCGGCATAAAGCTTCACCGGGTCGGTGGTTGACGAAATTCGCTCCACATAGAGAGGCAGGATCGGGAACACGATGGCGGTGCTGAGCTGCACCAGGAACAGCGTCACCATCAATGGCATCAGGGTGCGTGAGCGAAGGCCACGCCCCAGCGTCTCGAAGAATCCTGGCCGCCGAGCCGTCGACGGGGGTGGGTAGTGCTCGTGGACGAATTGCCACACCAGGAGGCCCGAAGTCGCCAGCATCGCGCCCGCCACGAAGAATGTGCCGCGGATCCCGACCGCTTGCGCGATCAGGCCGCCGAGCACCGGTCCCGCGGCGATGCCGACGTACACACTCGTCTGGAGCTGCCCCATGCTGGCGGCGAGCCGGTCACGCGGAACGATCGTCGCCACCAGCGCGGTGGCCGCCGCGATCGTTCCGGTGAAGACACCCTGCAGGATGCGCAGCGCGAGGAACTGCTCCACGTTTTGCACCAAGCCCATCAGCGCGATGATGAGGCCGCCTACCAGCATCGACCGCAGCACCATCACTTTTCGGCCGTGCCGGTCGGCGAGCGCGCCCCAGATCGGACTGAAGATGGCGAGCGAAATCCCCGTGCTGGTGACGAGTGCCCCCGACCAGAAGACGACGGCGCTGTCGGGATGCACGCCGATCTCTTTCAGGTACAGCGGCAGGAAGGGCAGCACGAACCCGAAGGCGAGCATGGCGGTCGCTTGCGCGACGCAGACGACGTAGAGGCTGGTTCGCCAGCTCGGGCTCACGTCCGCGGAGACGTGACTCGGCGGCGCAGGCCGCGGCCTAAATCTCAGCCCGCGCCTTTAGCGTACGAGTGCAGCCCTACGATCCAGAGGTTGACGGCATAGAGCGTGACCATGATCGAGATGAAGCCGGCGGTCGCGATCAAGGCCGTGCGGCGTCCGCGCCAGGCTCGCAAGCTGTGGGCATGCAGGTAGATGGCGTAAATGATCCAGGTGATCGCCGCCCACGTTTCCTTTGGATCCCACCCCCACCAGCGGCCCCAGGCGTGCTCGCCCCAGACGGCTCCCGCCATGGTGCCGAAGGTCCAGATTGGGAAGCCGAGCAGGATGGCACGGAAGGTCAGCCGGTCGAGCGTTTCGAGCGAGGGCAGCCGGGCCGCGATGCCCGAGCCGTTCAGCCAGGATTTGACGCTCGCGCTGCGGTCTTTGACGAGGTAGAGCGCGGCGAAGACGAAGCTCGAAACCAGGATGCCGGAGGACGCCATCATGCTGGAGACGTGGATCTTCAGCCAGTAACTCTGCAGCGCCGGCACCAGCGGCTCGGGCGATTGATAGAGGCCATAGCCGATCCCCATCAACATGACGACCACGAAGAGCGCGACGCCACCGCCCAGTGAGGCGACCGGCCAGCGGAGGGTCATCAGGAGGAAAACGGTGACCGCCACCAGGGCCAGCATCGAGCTGTACTCGTACATGTTCGCGAGCGGGTAGTGCCCGTCGGCGAAGCCGCGCGCAACGATGGCGCTCAGGTGGATCGCGGCACCGGGCGCGACCAACGCGACGCCGAGCCAGCGGAACGCCTCGCTGCGGTAGGCAAAGAACGCGAAGTACGCGAACATGCCGCCGACGTAGAGCGCCATCGCAGCGAAATAGAGGTGCAGCGAAAGATCGGTGACGCTGCCCGGAAGCCGAGCCAGGTCGCCCCGCACCAGGCTGAAGGCGAGCAGGTAGAAGGCCAGCGGGATGATGCGCCAGAACGCCGGAAGGCGCCGCGTGGCGGCGGACGTCACCGTACCGACCGGCTCGTTGAGGGTAACCCGCGCCATCTCAGACGCCGGCTCTGGCCGCGACCCTGGCGACCGGGGTGAGCGGGATCATTTGCATGGCGTCGTCGCGGAACCGGACTCGCTGGAAGGTGATGCAGTTCACCGGACAATGATCTTCGCAAATCCGGCAGTTGGTGCAGCGGTCGTAGTTGACCAGGATCTTGCCGGACTTCCCGCCGAACTCTTCGCCGAGCACCGTGTTGCAGATCTCGACGAAGCCGCCGCTCGAGGTGTCGCGACTCTCGCCGTAGACCACCACGTCGAGCGCCTTTTCCGGGCAGACGTCGTCGCACGCCCCGCAAAGGATGCAGGTCGATTCATCGACGTGATGCACGGTGTCGCATTGAAAGCAGCGCAGCGCAGCCGTGATCGCTTGCTCGTCGTTCCAGGGCAGCTCGACCGGGGTCATATCCATGCGCTTCTCGGCCGGGAGAATGGGCGGCTCCTCGCGCAGGTAGTAGTCGGCTTCGCGATGGTCGTCGGTCGTCTCGATCACCGTCAGCGGCTTCGCGTCGCGCGGGACGGATGCACCAAGGAGCTCGTTGATCGAGCGCGCCGTGCGGTGACCCCAGGCGATCGCGTTCACGATAAACGAGGGCCCTTCGACACAGTCACCGCCGGCGAACAGCTTGTTGACCTTGGTGTGCCCGCCGGTGTCGGCTTCGAGCAGCTTGCGGGGCGTCAGCGGCACCCCCTGGTCCTGGGGGAAGTCCATGATCTGGCCGGAAGCGAAGATCGCGTAGCGGCAGGGGATCACGTGCTCGGTGCCGGGCAGTTTCTGCACCGTGTTGATCAGCAGCTTGCCGCTTTCGGGGTCGAACTCGAGCTTGGTCTCGTCGACCCGGATGAACTCGACGCCGCTCACGTGGCCGCTCGCGTCGGCCTTGATGGCGTTGACGATCACGCCGGTGTGCAGCGTCAGCCCGATTTCGCGCGCTTCCACCAGCTCGTTGCCGAAGGCAGGCAGCCGGTCGGCCGGCTCGATCGACACCATCCAAACCTTGCGGGCGCCGCTCTTGATCGAAGTCTGGGCAGCATCGGTGGCCACCGCGCCACCGCCGATGACGACCACGTCTCCGCCGCGCGGGAAATTCTCGGGGACGATGTCGTAAGAACGCACCCGCAGGAATTCCATCGCCGAGATGACCTCCGGCAGGTCCGAGCCCGGCACTGGCAGGATCCGGCCGGTCATCATGCCGACCGAGATGAAGACGGCGTCGTAGTCATTGAGCAGCTGTTCGACCTGGATGTCCTTGCCCACGTTCTTGTTGAGGAAGACGTTGACCCCCATGTCGACGATCATCTGGATCTCCCAGAGCAGCTGGTCGTGGTCGAAGCGGAAGTGCGGGATGCTGGCCGAAAGCAGTCCCCCGAGTTTGGCCTCGCGCTCGTAGAGGTCGACGCCGTACCCCATCAGCCGTAGGTCCTGTGCCGCCGTCATTCCGGCCGGGCCAGAGCCGACTACCGCCACCCGCTTGCCGTTCTCGGGTGCGCGCTGCCAATCGATTTTGACCCGGCGCGCCCAGGCGTAGTCGGTGGCGAAGCGCTTGAGCGACTTGATCGAGACCGCATTCTCCGGCCCCTGCACCCAACCGCGCTTGCAGTCGGTCTCGCAGGGATGGTTGCAGAGCCGTCCCAGCATCGAGGGGAAGGGGTTGGTCTCGTGAATCACCAGCCAGGAATCGAGGTATCGGCCCTGTGATACGTAGTCGACATAGGCGGCGATGTCCTGGTGAATCGGGCAGGCCCGCTGGCAGGGTGACACCGGAACGTTGAGGCCGAGGTCCCTGCGCCCGGCGAAGACCTTGTTCGACGCCGTATCGGTGGTGGTCTTGCCGATTTCCTCCAGCACCTGGAAGGCGCTGACGATGCCGACCGTCCTCGAGGTCTTCCGAAACAGCGGGCCCTCGTCCTCGGTCATCAGAACGACCGGAGTGTCTTCCCGGTACATGATGTCAGCGCCCGACTCGAGGGAATCCGCGACGTTGCGCCCCGGTAGCGGCCGGCGCATGTACTGTTCAACGGGTCCGCTCCCATCGGCGTAGGCGCCGAGCGCCTCGCGATAGCCGAAGAGGCCGACGATGCTTCCCTCTTTTTCGATCAGCAGCGCATCCGCACCCGACGCCGTCAGCTGGGTCAGTGCCTCAGCCGCGGTCCCGTCAGCAGGAAAGGTCTGACCGATCGGCTGCAGGACTTTGCTAAGCGCCGGCATCAGGCTGCGGCCCGGGTGCGACTGACGTCACGCGCCGTGAGGGCGCCGACCGGCATCCCGGCCGAGGTGGTAACGAGCACAAGCTGGCGGCCGCTCTCCCGCAGCAGACGCACCGCCTCCGACACCGGCACGTCCGGACGGACCTCGGGGAGAGGGGTACGCACGATGTCAGCGGCACGCGCGCCGAGCAGCCCCTTGACGTAGCGCTGAAGGATGTCGAGATACGAGACGTAGCCGAGGCAGCGCTGATCGACGATGACCGGGAGCTCCGTCACCCGGTTCTGCGCCATCATCCTGGCCGCCTGGGCGAGGCTGGTATTCGGGAAGCAGAACGCAAACTGGCTCGACATCGCCTGCTCGACGGTCCGCCCGTCCCGAATTAGCATGGGCATCGCTCGAAATTATAGGTGTCACTCGCATGACAGCCGACTGTAACGATGGCGTGACGGGGATGGGCGCGGCGGCTCGTTATACGAGTCGGACTTGGCCAAGAACCTCGCGCAGCCGTCGTCACCCGAGCTGGAGCTACCCCGCAACCTGGGCGGCTTTCGCGCACGGATCCACATTCCATCCCGCAGCGGTTTCAACCGCTTCATCCGCATCCTGGGCATGCTGACCCTGCTCGCCTCGTCCCTCGGGCTGCTGGCCGCCGTCGCCGGCTTCCCGCTCAACTGGCTGAGCATGTTGATCGGCCTCCTGGTGAGCCTGGTCCTGATCGGGTTTAGCGTCCGCCCCAGCCAGCGCCGGCCGAAGTTCTAATCGGCCCTGAGCAGCCGCAGCACCGCCGCGCCCATGACTCGGTAGCCGATCAAGAGGCATCGCTCGTCCACCCGGAACTCGGCCGTGTGATGCAGGACCGGCCCGCTATCCGGCGCGCCGCCTAACAGGAAGAAACATCCCGGTCGCTCGTCGAGAAAGTACGCGACGTCCTCCCCCACCATCAGCGGCTCGAACGGCACCACGGCGTCGGCTCCAAGCACGTCTTTCGCCGCCTCGGCCACCAGGGCGGCGATGCCCGCATCGTTCACCACTGGCGGAGCCGCCGAATCGAGACGAAACTCGCACGAACCGCGCATCGCGGTGGCGATCCCACCAGCGAGCTCAGCTATTCGCTCTAGCAGCCGCCCGCGCAGCGCGGCGTCGAAGGTTCGAAGCGTCCCATGGATCACCACCTCGCCGGCGATGATGTTGAAGGCGCTGCCGCCATGGATGCTGCCGAGCGTAACGACCACGGGCGCCCGGGGCGATGTCTCACGGCTCACCAGCGTCTGCAACGCGGTGACGATCTGGGCCGCCATCACCACCGCGTCGACCGTCAGGTCAGGCATCGCGCCGTGGCCGCCCTTCCCTCGCACGCGGAGCGTGAAGCCGTCGGCGCTGGCCATCATTGCTCCGGCGCGAACCGAGACCTGGCCGGTCGGAAGCCCGGCCCAGACATGGAGGCCGACCACGCGATCGATCCCCTCGAGGACGCCGGCCTCGATCATCGGCTTCGCACCGCCCGCGATCTCTTCCGCCGGCTGGAAGACGAAGCGCACCATACCGGGAAGGTTGTCGCGATGACCGGCCAGCGCCCGCGCCACCTCGAGCGCGACCGCCAAATGAACATCGTGGCCGCAGGCGTGCATCACGCCGCAGTGGGTCGAACGGAAGGGTAGCTCGCCGGCCTCGGTGATCGGCAGACCATCCATATCGGCGCGAACCATCACCGCGCGCCCCGGCCGGCCACCCTTGATGTCGGCGACGATCCCGGTGCCCGCGACGCCAGTTTGTAGCCGGTCGACCGACAGCGCGTCGAGTCGATCTCGCAGGTACTCGGCCGTTTCATTTTCCTTGAAGCCCAGCTCGGGTATGGCGTGCAGCTCGCGGCGATGCGCTTGCAGGTGCTGGCTCGTGGAGGCATCGACCCCGAGCACGCGATCGCGCAGCTCCGAGGCCATCCGATCATTCTGGCAAACTGGGTTTGATGCCGCGATCCCTTGCGGAATACCAGCGGAAACGGGACTTCAGCAAGACGCCGGAGCCGAAGGGAGCGCCCGATCCTACGGGCCAGAACCGGTTCGTCGTCCAGAAGCACTGGGCGACGCGACTGCACTACGACTTCCGGCTGGAGATGGACGGCGTCCTGGTCAGCTGGGCGATCCCGAAGGGGCCGACCCTCAACCCGGCGGAAAAGCGTCTCGCCGCGCACGTCGAGGACCACCCGGTCAGCTACTACGACTTCGAAGGCGGCATCCCCAAGGGCGAGTATGGCGGCGGCACGGTCATGATCTGGGACTGGGGCACCTTCGAGCTGGAGGAGTCGACGCCCGCTGAATCGCTCAAGCGAGGCGAGGTGAAGTTCCGCCTGAACGGAGTCAGGCTCCGCGGCCGGTATGCGCTGGTGCGCACTCGGTCGGACAAGGATTGGTTGCTAATCAAGAAGAAGGACGAGGCCGCCGATCCGAATTTCAATATCGAGAAATTCGATACCTCCGTAAAGTCGGGGCGGACCAAGGAAGAGATCGAGCAAGGCAAGGACGCCGTCTGGTCGAGCCGCCGCGAAGAGGGTCAGGGTGGGTTGATCAACCTCGCCAAGGCTGAGAAGGGGCCAATGCCCAAGAGCCTCGAGCCGATGCTGGCCCAGCTGATCGGCAAGCCATTCGACGACGATCGGTGGCTGTTCGAGGTCAAGTGGGATGGGATCCGCCTGGTCAGCTTCATCGACAACGGCAAGGTCTCCTTGCAAACCCGTGCGGGCCGCATCGTCGACGCCGAATACCCGCAACTGCAAGCCATCGGCCAGCTCGTCAACGCTAAACAGGCCGTGGTCGACGGCGAGGTGGTCGTCCTCGACGAGGAGGGGCGCCCCTCCTTCCAGCTGCTGCAGAATCGCGGCCGGGAGCCGGGGCCGATGCAGTACGTCGTCTATGACCTCGTCTACTTTGACGGGCAGCGGTTGTTCAAGGTGCCGCTCGAGGACCGCAAGCGCCTGCTGCGCGACATCGTGCGCGACGGAGGCGTTGTCAAGTACTCGGACCACGTCCTCGGCCAGGGCAAGGCCTTCTTCAAAGCGGCGCAAGAGAAGCGCCTCGAAGGAATCGTCGCCAAGCTCCGCGACAGCACCTATCAACCTGGGGTGCGCAGCAGCGCCTGGCTCAAGATCAAGGCCGTCCTCCAGCAAGAGGTGGTCATCGGCGGCTTTACGGCGCCCCGCGCCAGCCGGAAATACTTCGGCGCACTGATCGTCGGCGTCTACGACGACGGCAAGTTCGTCTACACCGGACACGTCGGGGGCGGCTTCGACGAAAAGACACTGGCCGAGCTGTACAAACTGATGAAGCCGCTCATCGTCAAGACGCCGCCATTCAGCGGAGCGCCGCCACATGCCAATGAGAAACCGACCTGGGTGAAACCATTGCTGCTGGTCGAAGTCAAGTTCGCCGAATGGACCCGCGATGGCGTGATGCGCCAGCCGGTCTTCCTCGGGCTTCGCGACGATGTCGACCCTCGCCACGTCCGCCGGGAAGTCCCGCTCGAGAAACCCGTGGCGCCCCCAGCCCGGCGGCCGGTGAAGACATCGACCGCGAGAAAGCCCGCGCCGAGGGTCGCGTTGAAGACCGTCCGGGCGCCGGCGAGGCCGTCATCGAGGACGAGAGTCACGACGACGAAAACGACGCGGTCCGCTACGTCCGCCGACATCCCCGACACGCCCCTCAGCCGCGCCGCCGCCCGAATCGGCCGGCAGCTCCAGACCAACATCCGTGGCGCCACCGCCGCGGAGCTCGAGGCGCTCGACGCCATGGCAAAAGAAGGGAACTGGGAAATCGGCGGCCGGACGGTGCACCTGACCAACCTCGATAAACTGCTCTTCCCGGAAGACCGTTACTCGAAGCGCGACCTGATCCGGTATTACGTCCAGGTCGCACCGGTCATGATCCCCCATTACAAGGACCGGCCGCTCTCGATGAATCCTCATCCCGACGGCATCCACGGCAAGAGCTACTGGGTGAAGGACAAGCCCGCTTACGCGCCCGACTGGATTCCCACCTTCCGCTACCAGGACCAGAAAAGCCTCAAGGATTGGATCCTCATCGAGGAGGTCGCAACGCTGGCCTGGCTCGCCAACCACGCCGTGATCGATATGCACCCCTGGTACTCGCGGGCGGACAAACCGGAGTACCCCGATTGGTCCGTGGTCGACCTCGATCCGGCCGAGGGTGCGACTTTCAAGGATGTGGTTGCCGTGGCCAGGGTGGTGAAGACCGCGCTGGATCATCTGAAGCTGACGGCCCTCCTGAAAACGACCGGCCAGTCCGGCCTGCACATCTACATCCCAATCGAGCGCCGCTACACCCTTGACGAAAGCCGCGGCTTCGTCGCCACCCTGGCTCACACGATCGCCGAGTTGATGCCGGATAAGGTCACCGAGGTCTGGGAGGTCAAGCGCCGGACCGGCAAAATCCGCATCGACTACACCCAGAATGTGATCAACAAAACATTGGCGGGCCCCTACTCGGTCCGCCCGGCGCTCCGGGCGCCGGTCTCCACCCCGATCGCCTGGAAGGAGCTCGACGATCCACGGCTGCGCCCCGACAAGTGGACGATCGAAACGCTTGGCGATCGTCTGCTGGCGGTCGGCGACCTCTTCCATGACGCGCTGACGCTGCGACAACGCTTACCGGCGCTCTGAACCCGATGGCCGAAGGTCCGATACTCCCGGCAGACCTCCCCAGCCTGCAGCATTTTCTCGACGGCTGGATCAAACAGCGCGGGCGCTACTGGTCGCCGCTGTCGCAGTACGCACGCCTCGCCGAGGAGGTTGGCGAGCTCGGTCGAGAGCTGAACTTCGCGTACGGCGACAAGCCCCGCGCTGACAAGGATTCAGCCGGCTCGATTACGGATGAGCTCGGTGATGTGCTCTTTGTCGTGGTCCTGCTGGCCAATTACCTGGGCATCGACCTGGTTACGGCGCTTCGTGGCACGCTCGAAAAGTACGGGCGGCGACAGAATGCCTGAGGTGCTGCACCGCTTATCCACAGGAGTTATGCACCGCCTGTTAGCACCTGGTGGATAAAGACCCGCAACAAATGTTCCGTCTGGACGAGTTCAGTCTGTGGATTTATTTTATGTCCCTCTCAACCTCAGCCCGGATGTCCTGGGGAAAAGACATCCATTTGCAATCGTTTGTTGAAAAATCGTCTTGACACCGCCGGAGGCCGGCGGTATGATGCGGCAAACCCACATATTGTGTTGGATCGGATCATCAAGCCCCACATTTAGGGGGAGGTAAGCGAACCAAGGCTCACGCGGAAAGGGGAAGTACCGGCGGCGGCAGACGCCGGACGGCGCACAGTGTGCCGGCGCTCGGTTGTGAGCTAGGGGGAGACCATGCTCAGGAACACGCTCAGGATGATCAACCAGCAAGACCAGTGGTTCAACCAGTTGCGGCGCGAGGAATCGGCGCGGCGAACCCTGCGCTATTCGCTCTACCAGGCGCTCGAGCAGGTGGAGCGCTTGCTCGAGAGCGACATGATGGAAGTCCCCATCGAGATGCAAGCGCGCCTCCGCCAAATCGTAGAGGCAGTCGACTCCCAGCTCGCCTACCGAATGGACCAATCCGGCCCGAGTGCCCTCGACATTCAGGACATCATCTTCGAGGCGCAGGACCGCCTCATCAAGCAGGTCCGCACCTAGACAGCTTTTAACCTCGAACGCCTCGCCTCCTGCAGTGACGCCCGGGAGTCATCCCGGGTGTCATTGCGTCTGGGCACAAAAAGCGCTACAACCTGCTCATGGCTGGCCGGCTCGAAACCTGGGATCTCTGGCTTCCTGGTCCTGGCGCGACAGGCCTCCCCTTCGCGCGCTCGAGGATCAACGCGGATGAGGCCGGGGACCGCGTCCTGGTCCATGCCGCGCCGCAGCGGCTGCAGGTCGTGGTCACGGACGCGGCCGGCGTGGTGGTCGCCAGGAGCGACCGCTTGGAGCGCCACCAGCCGGGCCCGATGAGCTTCCTGCTGCGGCACGGGGCCACCATCACGCTGGAGGATGGTTGGCCCACGCCGTCCGACATTGGCCGAGTCGTACTCCTCCCCGGGGGTGAGGCCGGAATCTTGAAGAGCTGGTGGAACGCCGACGACCGCAAGGAATGGCGCTGGCAGGTCGAGTTCTACAACCAGATTCGCAGCTAAGGGTCGGCGACCGCACTCCCGGAAGCGCACAACTGGCACTCCGCTGGCAGCCAGGCGCGCAGCGGGAGATCAGTCAGGCGTTCAAGAGGCAGACCCTTCGCCGCGGCGAACTCCGAGCCCGCCGGCCCCATGACGATCAGGGCGCCGATCACGACCAGCGTGGCCTGGCAGGTCTCGAGGTCGGCAATGGTGGCACGAACGGCGGAGCCCATGCTGATGGCATCGTCGACGATCGCAACCCGCTTTCCGCGGAGCGCGGCGCTGAGCGCGAGCGGAATGCGATAGTCGACCGGAAACAGCCCGGCTCGCTGACCAAGGATCCGCTCGGCGAAGACGAAGTTCACCCCGAGCTCGAGCGCCATCAACTCGGCGAGGAACGCCCCGCCATTGAGCGGGCCGCACACGGTGTCGACCCCATGGCCGGCGACGCGCCCGGCGAGCTCGGTGACGAATGGCCGCAGCGCGGCTGGTCGCCCAAACAACTGATCGAGCTCCAGCCAGCGGTCGGTGTGATGCCCGGACTCCAGCCGAAAGTGTCCAGTCCTGGATCCAACCAGCGTCAGAAGGTCGGGCAATGGCTCGCTGCGCGTAGAAGGGAGCCTACGCCTGGACGAAGTAGGAGCGGCAGGCCAGGTCGATCAGATCCGGGTCGAGCCGCGACGGCCGCCCGAGGAAGTACGCGACCTCGTCGAGCTGGTTGAGGATGTCGCGCGGCTGGCAACCGCGATAGGGTCGTTTGAAAGGCTTGTAATAACGGTCCAGGACGTAGTTGTAGCCGGTCTCGTTGAAGACGATCTCGAATTCTTTGCAGGCCCGTTCGAAGATCTGGCGGAATTCGATCGGTGTCGGGTCGGGCACGTGAATCTTGTAGCGGACGCGGCGCAGGAATGCCTCGTCGACCAGCGAGCCGGGCTCGAGGTTGGTGCTGAAGACGACCATCGCCTCGAAAGGCGCGCCAACCGCCATGCCGGCGCCGGCCAGCGTCAGGTAGTCGATGCGGCGCTCGAGGGCGACGATCAGGCGGTTCAAAAGGGCGCGGGGTGAAGAGTCCTGCCGGCCGAAGTCATCGAGCAGGAAGATCCCGCCGTTGGCCTTGAGGTGGATCGGCGCCTCGTAGTAGCGCATCAGCGGATCGAACGACGGCGACAGCTGCGCCGTCGTCAGCTCGCCGCCGGCCTTGACGAACGGCCGCTTGACACAGACCCATCGGGTGTCGAAGTTCATCGGCAGCTGCCGCTGCACCCGTTGATGGTGGAGCGGGTCGTAGAGCCGCATCACCTGGCCCTCGATGTCGATCGCGTACGGGATATAGATCGGCTCGCCCAGCAGCTCGGCGCAGGCCTCGGCAATCGTCGTCTTGCCATTGCCGGGCGCACCGTACAGAAAGAGCGGTGCGCGGGCGTTGACCGGAGGCCCGAGCTGCACCAGCAGGTCGGGGCTCAACGTCAGGTGCTGGAGGGCGCGGGTCAACCAGGCCGCCGTCACGTCCGCCTGGCTCACCTGGGCACGCACCGACTCCTCGTACTGCGCGAACGGCACCGGCGCCGGACCGATGTAGTGGTCGCGCGCCAGGACGTCGCGGGCTCGCAGGCGCCCGGGATCGCTGATCAGGTACCCCAGCGACTCCCCGAAATCGTGGCTCATCGCCGGACCCGCCATCCGGCCGATGGTCTGGACCCAGCCCTGTTCGACCAGGCTTTGGATGGCTGGGGTGACGGTCTGGTAGGGCAGGCAGGTGGCCGCCGCCCAGTCCTTGGCGGACAGCGGCGACTTGAAGTAGATGTGCTTCAGGAGGAGGTCGGCGAGGCGCGCCACTGGGAGTCCAGAATCCTCGATCCGGGCCGGCGCGATAGGCACGAACTCCGGGCTGGTGGCTTGCGGCGGCGGCTGAATGGCCATAGGCAGGAGATCCGCCGAGGCGGCTCTCCAGAGCAACCTGCCGCCGGCGGAGTTTCTTGCTAGCCGGAACTCAGGCTTCGAGCGCCGGACGCTCTCCGAAGTAGCGTTCGACGCTCAGGCCGTGGCGCTCCAGCTCGGCCCGGGCCAGCGGCTCGAAGCGGTGGAGGTACCAGTCCTCGGCGGGGTTTCTCGAGTACTCGAGCAGGCGGTTGTAGGGCATGGTGTAAATGGCCCGGCCGGCTAGAATTTCCAGCATCTGGGGCTCGAGTCCCGGCCGCGCGAGGGCGCGGCGGAGCGTCACGTGCACGCCCCGCATGTCGTAGATCAGGCGCAGCCGGCGCGGCACATAGATCCAAATGCCAAAGAAGAGCGGGATGGCCGTCACCATGACCGCCAGGATCAGCGCCAGCAGGTGGATGCCGTGCGAGCCAGCCTGCCCGGCCGAAATCAGGGAGTCGCCGGAGTGGATCTTCAGCGCCTCCGCCGTCTTGTGCAAGAAGTCCGACAGGTAGGGAACGCCGTTAGGGATCCCCTGGTTGAAGGACGCGATCCAGCTATCGAAGGTCTTGCCGGCGTTGATCACACCCTGGGCGAGCGCGTCGAGCTGGAGGACGAGGTTGTTCACCCACAGCCCAGCCTTCACACAGAGGTAGATCCAGGCAAGGATCAGCAGGTCGGCAAGCATCCAGGCGAAGCGACGACCGTATAGGTCGGGGTACAGGCGCATGGTTCACCCCTTGAGGTATGGAACTAGAACGTCAAATACGGGGCTAGCCTAGCGCGGTCGGACTAAAGCGTTTCCAGGTACTCGATGACCTGACGGGTTAGCTGGGTGGGCGTCGAGGCACCCGACGTGACGCCTACGCGGTGCTTCCCCTCCAACCACTCCGGCCTGATGTCCTTCGCCGTGTCCACGAGATAGGCCGGTTTGTGGGCGAGCTCCTGGACCACCTGCACCAGGCGCTTGGAGTTGGAGCTGCGCTCGCTGCCGACGACGATCACGACGTCGCAGTCCTTGGCCGCTTCGACCGCCGCCTCCTGGCGGTCCTGGGTCGCGCGGCAGATTTCGTTGTAGGCCTCGGTCTGCGGGTATTTCTCTCGAACGCGTTTGATCATGGCGGCCGTATCCCAGATGCTCAGCGTGGTCTGGCAGGTAACCGCAATCTTGTCGTTCTTGATGTCGAGGGCGTCCACGTCCTCTGGGTCCTGCACCAGGTGAACCTTGCCCGGCGCCTCGCCGATGACGCCCTCCGGTTCCGGGTGTCCGCGCCGGCCGACGTAGACGACGTCGTAGCCGCGCTCGGCCAGGTCCTTGACCAGGTCGTGGGTGACGACGACGTCGGAGCAGGTCGCGTCGACCAGGTTCAACCCGCGCGCCGCGGCCTTGTCCTTCACGGCCGGTGAGACGCCGTGCGCGGTGAAGATGACGGTTCCGTTATCGATTTGATCCAGGCCCTCGAGCCGGTTGTCGCTGTCCACCAGCTCGATGCCGTTTTCCTGCAGCTCGTCGGTGACGTGGGTGTTGTGGACGAGGTAGCCCAGCATGCGAATCTTCTCGCCGGGGTGCGCCTTCGCCGTTTGCTTGGCGGCCCGGATCGCTTCGACGACCCCATGACAATAGCCACGCGGCGTGATCTTGAGCACGTCCATCGATTCGAGTCTACCCGCGGGTCAGACGCGTCAAGCCATCCATCGGTCACGAGGGCGTGACGGCCGGGGCGCTACCTAACCAATGACGATGGGGCCACCCGACACGGCGAGGATGTGGAGAAAGGCCAGGATGCTCAGCGCCGCCAGCACCACGAGGAATCCGCCGACGACGTACGACGCAAGACGGTGCCGGGTGAAGACCGCCGCACCCAGGAGTAAGAGAACAATGGCGACGAGGATATTCGCGAAGTTGATGTCGACTTTCACTGCTTACCTCCTGCTTCTAATGGTTGAGCTTCACGCCTCGGCCAGTGCCAGGTCAAGGTCTGAGATCAGATCCGCGACGTCCTCGATACCCACGGAGATCCGAACCAGCCCATCGGCGACCCCGTGTGCTCGCCGGGTTTCGGCCGGAATCGAGGCATGGGTCATCGCGGCCGGCAGCTCGATCAGCGACTCGACGCCGCCCAGGCTCTCCGCCAGCGTGAACAGCCGAGTCCGTTCGACGACGCGGCGGGCCGGTTCCAAGCCTCCCTTCACTTCGAAGGAGATCATTCCGCCGAAGCCCGACATCTGGCGCTGCGCCAGCTCCCGCTGCGGATTGCTCGGCAAGCCGGGATAGAAGACGCGCGCCACTTTCGGATGGTCGTTCAAGAAGGCCGCGACCAGCCGCGCATTGCGGTCGTGCTCACGCATCCGGACGGCCAGGGTCTTGAGTCCACGGAGCACGAGCCACGCATCCATCGGTCCCGGGACACCCCCGACGGCGTTTTGCAAAAAGGCCAGCCGCTCGAACAAATCCTCGCGCTCCACCACCAACGCCCCGCCGATCACGTCGCTGTGCCCTCCCAGGTACTTGGTGGCGCTGTGCGTCACGATGTCCGCGCCCAGCGACAGGGGTCGCTGGAAGTACGGGCTCATGAAGGTGTTGTCGACGACGACCAGCGCCTGGTGCGCGTGCGCCAGCTTGCTGACGGCGGCGATGTCGACCAGCTTGAGAAGCGGGTTGGTCGGCGATTCGATCCAGACCAGGCGGGTGCGGTCCGTCATCGCGGCTTCGACCGCCTTCGGGTCCGAGCCGTCCACGAAGGAGAAGCTGAGGCCCATCGGCTCCAGCACGCGTCGAAAGATCCGGTAGGTCCCCCCGTAGAGGTCATCCACCGCGATCGTGTGATCGCCCGGTTTGAGCAGCTGCATGACGGTGGACTCGGCGGCCATCCCCGAGGCAAACGCCAGGCCGTGCCGGCCGCCCTCGAGGGCCGCAATGCATTGTTCGAGCGCGGCGCGAGTCGGATTCCCGGTTCGCGCGTACTCATAGCCGCGGTGCTTGCCGATGGCGTCCTGGGCGAAAGTCGAGGTCTGGTAGATCGGCACCACCACCGCGCCCGTGGTCGGGTCCGGTTTCTGGCCGGCATGAATGGCTCGGGTCGAGAACCCGGGCGTACCTTCGGCGCTCATCGGGAGGCGCGCGTGTGCGCCATGAACTCGAGGAGATCGAGACGGGTGATGATCCCCACAGGCCGCTCCGCATCCATCACCACCAGCGCGGTCGCTCCGGCGAGCAGCGTACTGAAGGCCTCGTCGACGTGGGCGCCGGCGGCGATCGTCGGAAATGGTCCGTCCATGGCGGCGCCAACGGTAGTCTCGATCAAACCGGGATCACGGTAGACGCGGTCGAGCAGCGTGCGTTCCTGGATGCTGCCCACCAGTCGCTGGCCCGACCCACTGCCGTCCTCGGTGACGGGCATCTGCGAGATCCCGTGCTCCTGGAGGAGATCGATGGCGCGGCCGACCTTCTCTTTCGACGACACCGTGATCAATTCGGGCATCTCGCGTTCCCGGGCCACCACGTCATGGACCAGCTGGCGCGGAAAGCGTTCGAAGAAGCCGTTTTGCCTCATCCACTCGTCGTTGTAGATCTTGCTCAGGTTGTTGCGGCCGGTGTCCGGCAGGATGACGACCATCAAGGTCTTCTCGTCCAGGCCGCGCGCCACATCGATCGCTGCTTTCATGGCCGTCCCGGACGAACCGCCCACCAGGATCCCCTCCTCGCGGGTGATCCGGCGCGCCATCAGGAACGAATCGCGGTCGTTGACCTGGACGATGCGGTCGATCAGCTTCAGGTCGATGGTGCCGGGAATGAAGTCCTCGCCGATTCCCTCCACCTTGTAGGGCTTGACGGTGTCGCCTGAGTAGAGCGAGCCCTCCGGGTCGGCGCCGACGATCATCACCGACGGCTTCTTCTCCTTGAGGAAGCGGGCGACGCCGCTCATCGTCCCTCCGGTTCCCAATCCGCCGACCACGACGTCCACCTTTCCGTCCGTTTGCTCCCAGATTTCCGGCCCGGTCGTTTCGTAGTGAGAGCGCGGGTTCGCCTGGTTGAAGTACTGGTTCGGCTGGAAGGCGCCGGGGATTTCGCGACTGAGCCGCTCGGCGACGGAGTAGTAGCTCTCCGGCGAGTCGCGGGGCACGGCGGTCGGGCAGACAACGACTTCCGCGCCGTAGGCTCGCAGCAGCGCGATCTTCTCGGGCGACTGCTTGTCCGCCATCACGAAGATCATCCGATAGCCCTTCAGCGCGGCCGCAATCGCGAGCGCGTGGCCGGTATTGCCGGAGGTTGGCTCGATGATGGTGCCGCCGGACTTCAACAGGCCGGCCCGCTCGGCGTCCTCGATCATCCGAAGCCCGATCCGATCCTTCACGCTTCCGCCGGGATTGAGCGTCTCGACCTTGGCGAGTATGGTCGGTCGGAGCCCGGCGGTGATGTGCGAGAGCCGCACCAGCGGCGTGTGCCCGACGGCCTCCAGGATGCTGCCCAGGACCTGCACTGGGCCCCATTGTATGCGTAGAATCGGCCTCAGTTCAGACGAGGGAGGGAGCCTTGCCCGTTTCGGTGGCCAACTCGCAGCTGGTCTACGACGCCATGAAGGGGGTGGGCGTCACGCTCGTCAGCGCCCTGCCCGAGACGTGGCTGGTCCACCTGATTCGAATGGCCGACGACGATCCCGAGATGACGCTGGTTCGGCTCGCCAAGGAGGAAGAGGGGGTCGGCATTTCGGCCGGCGCGCATTTTGCCGGGGTCAAATCCGCGATGCTGCTGCAGAACCATGGCTTCCTGCAGGCGATCAACGGCATCGTCGGGGTCTCGCTCCTGTACAAGATTCCGCTTCTGATGCTGATCACCGATCGCGGCAGCTTCGGCGAGAAAGACCCCTGGCAGACCGAGGGCGGGAAATATACCCGGCCTGTCCTCGACGCGCTGCACATCGCCCACGATGACCTGACGCGGCCCGACGAGGTGGAGACCAAGCTCGCGAAGGCGATGACGCTGGCGCAGAGCTCGCTCTCGCCGGTGGCGCTGCTCCTCCAACGTGACCTCATGTGGGAGGAGCCCAAATGAAACGGATCGATTGTCTGAAGGCGATCTATCCCGAACTCGGCGAATGCGCGGTGGTGACGATCATGGGGGCGGTAGCCGCCGAGCTTTACTCCCTCGGACATCGCGCCAACTTCTTCTATCTCGAGCACGCCATGGGTCTGGCCTCGTCGATCGGGCTCGGCATCGCTCTTTCCCAGCCCAGCCGCAAGGTCGTCGTGATCGATGGTGACGGCTCGGTCCTCATGAACCTGGGCGGGCTGACCACGATCGCCCGCTCGCGACCGAAGAACCTCGTGCACCTGATCTTCGACAACGAGACGCTGCTCTCCGTCGGCGGCGGGGCGCCCGGCGGCTACAAGTGGTTCACCACCGCCACCTCGACCGGCAGCGACCTGGCCGGCATCGCAAATGCGGCCGGGTACCCTCGGTCGCAACTGGTCCGCGAGCTGGGCGACTTCGAGGAGGCAGCGCTCGACGCCATCAAGGGCAACGAGCTGAGCTGTATCGTCGCCAAGGTCGACGCCGAGATGCCGAAGAGCTTTTTGATCGACGTTCACATGCTGGAGAACCGCTTCGAATTTCCGCGCTGGCTGCAACCAAAGGGAGGAGTCAATTGAGTACCAGAGTCGACACGCTCGCATCCTTCGTCGAGGGTCTCATCTCCGGTTCGATCGACGTCGTCGACCTGACCCAGCCGCTTTCCGAGCGGACGCCGATGATCCAGCTTCCACCGCCGTTCGCCAACACCCCGAACTGGACGACGCACGAGATCAGTCGCTACGACGAGAAAGGTCCGGCCTGGTACTGGAACTGGTTCGAGGGCGGCGAGCACGCCGGCACCCACTTCGACGCTCCCATCCACTGGGTGACCGGCAAAGACAAGGACGATGTCTCGCAGGTGCCGGTGAAGCGGCTGATCGGCCCGGCCGTCGTGATCGACAAGTCGAAGGAGGCCCAGGCCAATCCCGATTATCTCTTGACGCTGAACGACATCCGGGCGTTCGAGCGGCAGCACGGCACCCTGCCCAAGGGATCCTGGCTGCTCTACCGAACGGGGTGGGATGCGCGCGCCAGCGACCAAAAGGCCTTCTTGAATGCGAACGAGACTGGGCCGCACACGCCCGGCATCGACATCGAGCTGGCGAAGTGGCTGGCAAACGAGAGCCCTTTTAACGGCGTTGGCGTCGAGACCGTCGGTACGGACGCCGGTGCGGCACACTCGTTCAACCCGCCGTTTCCCTGCCACCAGTTCCTGCTCGGCGCCAACAAGTACGGACTGACGCAGCTGGCCAACCTGGCGAAGCTGCCGCCCACCGGCGCCGTGCTGGTCGTGGCGCCGCTGAAACTGGTCAAAGGATCGGGGAGTCCCTGCCGAGCCCTGGCGCTGGTTCAGCGATAGGCGTACCGCCAGGCCTCGAACTCCGGCCGATCCGGCCTGAGGAGCAACGCGCCTACAGCACGCTGCTTCGCCGCGCCTTTGGCGGATCGCTTCCCACCGACGAGGAGCTCGCCCTTTCGAAGGAGACCCTGGAGTTCGACCGAACGCTGGCGGTATTCGATGGCCGCCAGGTTGTCGGCACCGCCGGGATCTTCTCTTACCGGATGGCGGTGCCGGGCGGCGGGTCGCTGGCATGCGGCGGTGTGACGCGGGTCGGCGTTGCCGCCACCCACCGCCGCCGTGGGTTGCTGACGGCGATGATGCGACGCCAGATGGACGACATGCACGAGCGCGGCGAACCGCTGGCCGCGCTCTACGCTTCCGAGGCACCCATCTACGGCCGCTTCGGCTACGGCCTGGCTACCTACATGGCCGAGATCGAGATCCAGCGCTCGCTGGCCACGTTCCTGAGGCCACGATCGACCGGTGGCCGCGTCGTGATGGTGGATGTCCCGGCTGCGGTCGACGCCTTCTCCCAGGTCTGGTCGCTGGTCCAGCCGACCCAGCCTGGCATGCTCGCGCTCGACCCGCGCTGGTGGCGCAATCAGCTGGCAGATCTGGAGACCAGCCGGCAGGGCTTTAGCCCACACTATCGCGTCCTCTATGAGGTCGACGGCAAGCCGGCGGGATTCGCACTCTATCGGATCAAAATGGATTGGGACGCCACGGGTCCAATCGGTGTGCTTCGTGTCGAGTCGCTGATCGCTGCCGACGCCGACGCCTACGCGGCGCTCTGGCGATACCTCCTCGATGTCGACCTGATTGCCCGAGTATCCGCGGAAGCACGACCGATCGACGAGCCGCTGCGCTTCCTGCTGACCGACTCCCGTCAGCCGAAGACTCGTATCGATGACGGCATCTGGCTGCGGCTCGTCGACGTCGCGGCAGCGCTGGCGGGGCGTCGCTACGCCGTCGACGGGCGGTTAGTGCTTCGCGTTCGCGACGCGTTTTGCCCATGGAACGAGGGACACTACGAGCTCAACGGTGGGCCGACGAGTGCGGCCTGTGAGCCCTGCAGCGACGACCCCGACCTGGAACTCAGCGCCGCCGATCTGGCCGCGGTCTACCTCGGCGGCAACCGCTTCCGCACCCTCCACGAGGCGGGGCGAATTCAAGAACTCCGTCGTGGCGCCGTGACGCGGGCCGATGTCATGTTTGCCACCGACCGCTCGCCCTGGTGTCCTAGCCACTTTTGATCCCTCTCCCGCTTGCGGGGCAGGGCAGGGTGGGGGTGGATAATCGCTGCGTGGACCGCCAGACCTGCCTGTCGTTCGACCGGCAGGACCCGCTCGCATCGCTGCGAGATGAGTTCACTCTCCCAGAGGGTGTGATCTACCTCGATGGCAACTCGCTCGGCGCACTGCCGCGGCTGACGCTGCCCCGCCTCAACGAGGTGATCGGGCAAGAGTGGGGCACCGGCCTCATCCGGAGCTGGAACGCGGCTCACTGGATGGAGGCGCCCGCCCGCATCGGTGACAAGATCGCGCGCTTGATCGGGGCCAAGCCGGGCGAGGTGATCGTCGCTGACAGCACCTCCGTAAACCTTTTCAAGCTGCTCGCGGGGGCGTTGCGCGTCCAACCTGGACGGCATTTCATCCTGACGGAGGCATCGAACTTTCCAACCGACCTCTACATCGCGCACGGATTGGTCGACCTTCTCGGTGGCAACCACGTCGTCCGCGCCGTGGAACGCGCCGCGATCGAGCAGTCGCTCGATGGTAGCGTCGCCGTCCTCATGCTGACCCATGTCGACTATGCGACTGGCGAGGTCCACGACATGCGACGGATCACCGCCGCCGCCCAGAAAGTCGGCGCGCTCATGTTGTGGGATCTCTCGCATAGCGCCGGCGCGGTTCCCATCGATTTGAATGCGGCACAGGTCGACCTGGCCATCGGCTGCGGCTACAAGTACCTGAACGGTGGGCCAGGCGCGCCGGCCTACCTCTTCGTCGCCAGGGGACTTCAAGACGCGATGCTATCGCCGCTCTCGGGCTGGATGGGCCACGCCACGCCGTTCGCGTTCGAGCCCGAATACCGTCCCGCCTCGGGAATAACCCGGCAGCTCGCCGGCTCCCCGCCAATCCTCAGCATGCTGGCGCTTGAGGTCGCGATCGACCTCTGGCTGCGCGTGGACCAGAACGAGGCGCGCCGCAAGTCGATGGCGCTCGGGGACCTGTTCATTCAGCAGGTGGACGAAACCTGTCGCGACCTCGGCGTCGAGGTGGTGGGCCCGCGCGAAGCCACCCAGCGCGGATCGCAAGTCTCACTCCGCCATAAAGACGGCTACCGCGTGATGCGCGCACTCATCGATCGCGGCATCATCGGCGACTTCCGGACACCCGACTTGATCCGGTTCGGTTTCGCGGCGCTCTACACCCGCTACGTCGACGTCTTCGATGCGGTGCGCGGACTGCGCGAGGTCCTGATTTCGCGCGCCTGGGATCGCCCGGAGTACCAGACCCGACTGGCGGTCACCTGATGACGGACCACAACCAGGGCGACCGGCTGCTTCGCGGCTACCTCAGCAGCCGCCTGCTTCTGCTCGTCGCCGGCATCATCACGCCGGTCGGCATCTTGTTGGTCAACGCGGCGGCATTCGTGATGCGAAATCTGCAACAGTTCCGCATCGGCATCGCGGTTTGTGCCCTGATCAGCTCACTCGTCTTGAACGGCCTGACCGCCTCCTGGCTGCTTCGCCTGGCGGGTCGACGATCGATCTCGATCTACCTCCAGCACCAGGAATGGGCTGGCGTTGTCGCCACGACGATCGTGGTCGCCACCTCGATCGGCGCCGCCATCTTCACTTACATCGGGATGGGTAACCCGAGCCACCTGCCGGATACGTTGTCAGTCCTCACGGCACTGGCAGCCTTGCTGGTCCCGATCGGGATCACGTATTTCAGCCGCTTCTTCGTCAACAGCCGGTGAGCTAGAGCTGGGAGCGCACCTCCCACAGCTCGGGGAAGAAGCGCTTGCTCAGGGTCGACTGGAGATAACGCACGCCAGTCGATCCTCCGGTACCCTGCTTGTCGCCGATCTGGCGCTCGACCATTTCGACGTGGCGCAGTCGCCAGAGCCGAAAGCCTTCGTCATGGTCGAGCAGGGCTTCGGCCAGTTCTAGCAAGTCGGCATGGCGGTCGCCCTGCCGATACAGGTCGGTCACGGTCACGCCCCGGCGTTTCATCAACGCGCTAAAGACGTCGTGCAACGACGGTTCGTCGAGGCGCCGCTGCAACCGGGCGCGCGCATCGCCTTGCCCATCGAGCGCCTTGATATATCCGGCGTCTTTCAATCCCGAGAGGAACTCGATCTCCCGAAACTGAGCCGATTGGAAACCGCTGGCTGGCGCCAGCTCCGAACGGAAGGTCAGAAAATCCTGTGGCGCCATCGTCTCCAGCACCGCGACCTGTTCCACTAACAGGTCCTCGATCACCTTGACGCGGTTCAGTGCATGCCGTGCCGCGCGCAGCTCTTCCTTCTCAATCGCGTCGCGCACACTTTCTAGCTCGTCGATCAGCACCTTGAACCAGAGTTCGTAGACCTGGTGCACGACGATGAAGAGCAGTTCGTCGTGGGCCGTGGTGAGTCGCTGCTGCAGGTCGAGCAATTGCGGGATCTGAAGGTAGGAGTCGTAGCTGAGGCGACGTCCCGACGCGTCCTGGAAGCCCATCCCGCCCAGGCGGTATGGCCCACCCTCCTCCTTCGGTTTTCCGGCCGTGGCCAAGTCGGCTTCAGCTTATTCCAAAAAAGTGTTACAACGAGGGCGAATAAAGGAGGGGATGCGTGAAGGAATCACCGTACTGGAATCCCCGGCATGAGACCATGCCCCGAGACCAGATCGAGGCGCTCCAGGTCCGCAAGCTCAAAAACCTGGTCGCGTGGGCCGACGCGAAGGTCCCCTGGCAGGCGGCCCGGCTGAAGGCCGCGGGCGTCACCGCCGAGTCCATCAAGAGTCTCAACGACCTCCGGCGAATCCCGATGATGACGCGCGACGAGTGGATGCAGGCCCAGCTGGACAAGCCACCTTATGGTCCGCTATTGGCCGCCCCCGAGGAATTGGCGGTGCGCTACCACCTCACCTCGGGCACCACCGGCCGAATCCCGTTGCAGGTGCTCGACAGCATGAAGGACTGGGAGTGGATCGCCGAAATGTGGTGCTACGGGTTCTGGGGCTTTGGGGTGCGGCCGGCCGACATCGTCTTCTTCGCCTTCAGCTACGGCACCTTCGTCGGCTTCTGGGGCGCGCACTACGCCAGTGAGAAAATCGGCTGCCTCGTGCTTCCCGGCGGCAACATGACAACCGAGGCCCGGGTGAAACAAATCCTCAGCATGAAGGCGACGGTGGTCTGCTCGACGCCGACCTACGCGCTACGGATGGCGCAAGAAGCCAAGACCATGGGCGTCGACCTCGCGGGCAGCTCGGTCAAGCGTCTCATTCTGTCCGGCGAACCGGCCGGATCGATCCCCGCGACCAAGCACCTGATCGAGGAGGAATGGGGCGCCAAAGCCGCCGATACCGCCGGCATGACCGAAGTCGGCACCATCATGATCTTCGAGTGCGAGAAGCAGCCGGGTGGCACCCACATCATCGAGGACCACTTCATCGAGGAGGTCGTCGACCCGGAGACCGGCGAGGCAGTCGGCTACGGCGAGCTCGGTGAGCGACTGATCACGTCGTTTGGCCGCGGCTTCATTCCAGTGCTGCGGTACCGCACCCGCGACCTGGTGATCCGGGTCCCGGCCAGCGGCTGCACCTGTGGCCGCACCTTCGACCTCTACGAGGGCGGCATTCGCGGCCGTGTCGACGACATGAAGCTGGTGCGCGGGACCAACGTCTACCCGCGCGCGGTCGAGGCGATCGTGCGCGAGTACAAGGAGATCGACGAGTTCCGGATCCACCTCTACACCGCCGACGGCCGGCAGGACGAGATCGAGGTGCTGGTCGAGATCCCGTCGCGCGACGGGGTCGACCCTGACCGGATTCTGACGGCCTTGGCGAAGTCGCTTTCGCAAGCGCACGAAGGCCTGCGCATCGGCGTCAAGCAAGCCGAGAACGGGAGCTTACCCCGGTTCGAGCTGAAGGCGAAACGGTTGCAGGACGACCGAACGGTCATCGGCACGGCCGGCGAGCGGAGGGTGAAGGCATGAAGAACGCGATGGGCGTCGAGCTGAGCGAGTCCGAGCAGACGCTGGTCGAGAGCTACCAGGGCCTCGTCAAGTTGCTGAGAGACGGCAAGGATCTGGCTCCGTTCGAGCGCCGCAACGCGATGAAGGCCGTCGCCGCGCTCTGGCAGGTCGTCAACGGCCTCGACCTCGACCCGGGCAACCTGTACGAGATCGGCGTCTGATCCCGCGTTAGCTCACGTGACGCCATGTTGATCCGCGGGGGAACGGTTGTGACCGCCGACGCGGAGCGCAAAGCCGACGTTCTCGTCCGCGATGGGAAGGTCGCCGACATCCGCGAGGGTATCGCCGGCGGCGAGGACGTGATCGACGCGACTGGTCTGCTGGTCCTGCCGGGGGTCGTCGATCCGCACACGCATTTGCTGCTCGACACCGGCACGGCACGCACCGCGGATGACTTCGAAAGCGGTTCTGCCTCGGCAGCGGCGGGTGGCGTCACGACCTACCTCGATTTTGCCCCACAGCTGCCCGGCCAGACCTTCGGCGAGGCGCTGCGCACGCGGCTCGACTTGATCGAAGGCCGCTCCCACGTCGATTACGGCATCCATCTCAACATTACCCAGCTTGCCGACGGCTGGGAGCGCGACCTTAAGGCACTGGTCGAGGCCGGCGTGACGAGCGCCAAGGTGTACACGACCTATCGCGACACCATCTTCTACGCCGACGATTGGACCTGGTATCGCTTGATGGAACGCTCGGGAGAGGCTGGCCTGCTGGTCCAGGTGCATGCCGAAAACGACGCCATCGTGACGGGCAAAACGCAGGAGCTACTGCGACAGGGGAAGTCGGGACTCGTCTACCACGCTGCCTCCCGTCCGGCCGTCGCCGAGGTCGAGGCTGTCAGCCGCGGCCTGGTGTTTAGCGAGCAGACAAGAAGCCCGATCTACTTCGTCCACCTGTCGTCGCCGCGCTCGGTCGACCTGATCACCGCGGCTCGTGACCAGGGCGTTCTTGCAATCGCCGAGACCTGCCCCCACTACCTGGTCCTCGACGACTCGGTGTATGCCAGCCGCGATGCAGCGCGCTACGTAATGACGCCGCCGCTCCGCGATCGTCGTAGTCAATCGAGGCTGTGGACGCGGCTGATGCACCAGCAGATCCACAGCCTGGGCAGTGACCATTGCGGCTTTTCGCTCGCTCAGCGCGAGGGCATCGATGACTTCAGCCACGTCAGCCCCGGGATCCCTGGCGTCGAAACGTCGCTGATCCTCATGTACACCTTCGGCGTGGTGGAGCATCACCTGCCGCTGCGCCACCTGGTCTGGCTCCTCAGCGCGAATCCGGCGAAGATCTTCGGACTCTGGCCGCGTAAGGGTGACCTGCGGCCGGGCTCTGACGCCGATCTCGTCCTCTTCGATCCCCGCCCGACCCGCACGCTGTCCGCCTCGGAGCTGCATAGCCGCGCGGGATTTTCGCCTTACGAAGGTCTCAACCTCACCGGCAAGGTCCATACGACCATCTGTCGCGGCCAGGTGGTCTACCGCGATGGCGCGGTGGTGGGCGACCGGGACTACGGTCGCTTTTTGAAATGCGCCCCGTTTAATCCCGACGCGGTCTCACTGTGACCGATATCAACGGCGAGCGCCTGCTGGCCGACTTGCGCGCGCTCGCGACCATCGGGGGACAGGCCGATGGCGGCGTCGACCGTCTCGCCTGGTCCGAAGCCGACCTGGCCGGGCGGCGCTGGTTTGCGGAGCGGATCCGGGAGGCCGGGCTCGAGGCGCGCATCGACGCGGCACTGAATGTCTTCGGTCACCTGCCGGGCAGCGCCGGTCCTCGGCTGCTGACCGGTTCGCACCTCGACAGCGTCCCCAACGGGGGACGGCTCGACGGCGCCTACGGTGCGGTCGCCGGCCTCGAAGTGCTGCGCTCGATGGTGGAATCAGCTGATCCGCTCGCGGCGCGCGTCGAGGTCGTCGGCTTCGCCGACGAGGAAGGGGTTCGCTTCGCCATCGGATTGATCGGCAGCCTGGCGCTCACGGGGGCGCTCGATCTGGAGCAACTTCGCGAAGGCCGCGACTGGCAGGGTATCCCGATCCAGCAGGTGATCGCGTCGGCCGGGCGCGAGGTCGATCGCATGCTCGACGCCCATCAGCACCTGCCGTCGATTGCGGCCTTCCTCGAGCTGCATATCGAGCAGGGGCCGCGGATGGAGGCTGACGGCGTCGAGCTGGCGGTGGTGACCGGAATTGTTGGCGTCTACCGGGCCGAGGTGCGCGTGATCGGGCGCCAAAACCACGGAGGGACCACGCCCTTCCGGCTTCGCCACGACGCTGGCCGCGTCGCCGCTCGGGCCGCCGCCGGTCTGCGCGAGCTCGTCGAAAGCATCGACCCGGAGGCGGTGGCCAATATCGGCTCCATGCGCTTCGATCCGGGCGGGGTGAATGTCATTCCAGGACGTGCCGCCTTCACGCTCGAGATCCGTCATCTCGAGGAGGCCGTGGTGCGTCAAATCGTCGCGAGCTTCAAGACGAATCTCGATACCATCTGCGCCGAGGAAGGGTGCCGCGCGGAGAGCGAGCAACTCTCCTGGGTGCCACCCGCGCGCATGGATCGCGAGCAGATGGAACTGCTCGACGCGGCGTGCCGCGAGCTTGATCGCCAGCCGGCCAGGTTGTCCAGCGGCGCTGGTCACGATGCCGCCATCCTCGCGCGTCACGTCCCGACCGGCATGTTGTTCGTGCCGAGCATCGGCGGCGTGAGCCACTCGCCGCAGGAGGCCACCTCCGATGAGCATCTGGTTCTCGGCGCGCGGGCCCTGCTCCGAGGCGTGCGGGCAGCGGCGGCGCGGATAAAGTAGTCGCACCACCATGGAAGTCCTGCTGCCGCACTCGCTCGACGAAGCCCTGACCATGAAAGCCGAGCGCCCGGAAGCGACGCCAATCGCCGGTGGCACAGACCTGATGGTCGACCTGAACTTCGGGCGCCGTCGTCCGGTCGCCCTGATCGACTTGACTCGGGTCACCGAGCTCGCCTCGCGGCGAGAGGAAAACGGCCACGTCTTCCTCGGCTCCGGACTCACTTACGCCACCATCGTCAGGGAAATGCCGGCGTTCAAGCCGCTGGTGCAGGCGTCGCGATCGGTCGGCTCACCGCAAATCCGGAACCGCGGCACGGTCGGGGGGAACCTCGGCACCGCCTCACCCGCCGGCGACGCCCTGCCGGTGCTCGCGGCCTATGACGCCGAGGTCGTCCTGGGCAGCCGCGCCCACGGCGAGCGTTCGATGCCCTGGCACGCCTTCCTCACCGGCCCCAAGAAGACGGCCCTCGCCGCGGACGAGCTCATCCTCGGCGTGCGTTGGCCCCGGCGACGCGGGTCGGGGAGCTTTTCGAAAATCGGGACTCGCAACGCGATGGTGATCGCTGTCGCCGGTCTATGCCTCGTGATCGATGAGGAGAACGGTCGGGTGAAGGTTGCCCTTGGCTCGGTCGGCCCGACCATCCTCCGGGCTACCGACGCGGAGCAGCAGATCGCCGCCGCCATGGCGTCGTCCGGCGCCTGGCAGGATCCATCGATCACGATCGCGGACCAGGTAGTCGATGAGTTTGGCGAGCTGGTTGCCGCAGCCGCAAAGCCACTCGATGATGTGCGTGGGACGGCTGCCTATCGCCGGCATGGATGCCGCGTACTGGCTCGACGCGCGCTGAGCTGGGCGCTCAACGAGCGGAGGCTGCCCGCGTGGTTGTAAGGATCAAAGTCAACGACGACTGGCGGGAGGCCGAGGCATGGCCCGGGGCGAGCCTATTGACGTTCCTGCGCGATCGTCTCGGACTCTACGGCTCGAAGAACGCCTGCGAGCAGGGGGAGTGCGGGTCGTGCTCGGTCTGGCTCGATGGCACGCTCGTTTGCAGCTGCCTCGTGCTGGCGGCGCAAGCTCACGAACGCGAGGTCCGTACGGTCGAAGGCCTGATGGCCGACGAGCGTTTGCATCCAATCCAGGAGGCCTTCGTCGAAGCGGGCGCCGTGCAGTGCGGATTCTGTACCCCCGGGTTTGTCGTGGCCGTCGCCGACCTGCTGGAGAAAGACCCGAGACCGAGCCCTGCCACGATGCGAGAGGCGCTCAGCGGCAATCTTTGCCGCTGCACCGGCTACCAAAAGATCCTCGACGCCGTCAGCCTGGCGGCCTCACGAATGGCAGACGGAAAATGATCCTGATCGAGGGCTGCCGCGTCGTGGTCACGATGGACGACGCCGGCACCGAGCTCGAGAACGGATCGGTTCTTATCGACGGCGGCGTCATCACCTGGATCGGCCAGGGACGACCTCCGGTGCACGAGCAGCCTGACGTGATCGACGGTCGCGGCCTGGTCGCACTTCCCGGGCTGATCAATACTCATCACCACCTCTACCAGACCCTCACCCGGGTCCGCGCCCAAGATGGCGGCCTCTTCGATTGGCTGCGCGAGCTCTATCCCGTCTGGGCAACGATCGATGCCGATTGGGAACGGACCGCCGCCGAAGTCGGCCTCGCCGAGCTCGCCCTTAGCGGTTGCTCGACGACCACCGACCATCACTACGTTTTTCCCTCCGGCGTCGCCGGCCTGCTGGAGACGGAGATCGAGGTTGCCGCCCAGCTTGGCCTGCGCTTTCACCCCTGCCGCGGCTCGATGGACCTCGGCGAGTCCAGCGGAGGCCTGCCGCCAGACCGCGTAGTCGAGGACATCGACACCATCCTTGCCGCGACCGACGAGGCAATCCAGCAATTCGACAACCCTGCGCCCGGATCGATGCTGCGGATCGCGGTCGGCCCCTGCTCGCCGTTCTCGGTCTCGCAGCGGTTGATGCTCGAGTCGGCGGCGCTCGCCCGGCGGCGCAACGTTCGGCTCCACACCCATATCGCCGAGACGCTCGACGAGGAGAGCTACTGCCAGGCGACCTTCAATCGCCGCCCGCTCGAGCTGCTCGAAGACCTCGGCTTCCTCGGCCCGGACGTCTGGCTGGCGCATTGCGTGCACGTCGATGACGCCGACATCAGGCGGATGGCAGCCACGAAGACGGGCGTGGCCTGGTGCCCAACGTCGAACATGCGGCTCGGCTCTGGCTTCGCCCCGGCTCGCGAGCTGATCGATGCGGGCGTCCAGGTCGGTCTTGCCGTCGATGGTTCGGCGTCAAACGACGCGGGCAACCTGCTGGCCGAGGCACGCCAGGCGATGCTCACCACCCGGGCGCGCAGGGGTGCGGCATCGATGAGCGCCCGGCAGGCATTGCGCGTTGCCACCCGTGGCGGAGCCGCGTGCCTCGGGCGGGACGACGTCGGCTCGCTCGAAGTTGGCAAGCGCGCCGACATCGCGCTCTTCGCGACCGACGGCCTGGCCTTTCGCGG
>Ga0307478_10000630_pt1 | contig 34904 bp, 32 predicted proteins | sample atmos_gasesECM4C_2_FD_203713 | JGI IMG/M metagenome (GOLD analysis project Ga0307478, IMG submission 203713) | Hardwood forest soil microbial communities from Morgan-Monroe State Forest, Indiana, United States - atmos_gasesECM4C_05 | ecosystem: Environmental > Terrestrial > Soil > Temperate...
TTCAATGTATCGAAGGCCCCCATCACGGCAGTTCTGCTCGTCGAATTCGCCTCCACGAACTACACTTTCATAATCGATGCGCTCCGGGCTTCGTACGCGTTCGCCAACTCGCTTCAAAAAGATGACTGGGTCGCGGTCAGCTATTTCGATATGCTGCCGCACATTCTTGTGGATTTCACTCAGGACAAGCGCGCGGTCTACGGCGCGCTGAACCAAATGCGCATCCCTGGGTTTTCCGAGACCAACGTTTTTGACGCGCTCTACGACACGCTCGACCGCCTGGACCGCGTGGAAGGAAAGAAATACATCATTCTCGTCACTACCGGAGTCGACACGTTCAGCAGGATCAAGCTGGACACCATCATGAAGAAGATCAAGGACACGAAAGACGTGACCATCTTCCCCATCAGCGTGGGATTTATGGCTCGCGAATGGGCGGAGGCGCACGGCGGCGCTGCCCGCCGCGGCATGGGCATCCCGGTCGACCGCATGGATTATCTGCAAGCCGATAACGAAATGCGCACCTTCGCCAGCATGACTGGAGGCCGCGCTTATTTTCCGCGTTTCCAGGCCGAATATGCGGAAGACTTTCAGGACATCGGAAGCGACATCCGCAACCAGTACTCTCTCTCTTACCATCCCACCAACAGCAAACTCGACGGCACCTACCGCAAGTTGAAGGTGCAGGTGGTAGCGCCCGATGGCGGCCAGCTGAAGGTAAAAGACCAGAAGGGTAAAGAACAGAAAATCGAGGTCGTATCCCGCGACGGATACACCGCCAAGCACACAGTGGACTAGCTAGTTGCTAGTACCGAGTACCCAGTACCGAATGCCTAGTGATTCGGTTGGAACCGCTGACTTGATCGCTCCGATCGATGACAGGTGGAGCAGTGCGAGGATGCATTTCTAGGTACCAGGTACTTGGTACTAGGTACTAGCAGCTGATTCAGTGCACATGAAATAAAGCGTCCAGCAGAAACACAACCCCGGCGCCAACGAAAACCAGCAGCGCCATTTTGGCTCCGGGTTCTTTGTTTACCTCCGGAACCAAATCCGAGGCCGCCACGTAAATCGTCACACCCGCCGCCAACGGTAATCCCGCGGCCACATGATGCCGAAACAGCGCCATGGTCAAAACCCCCGCCAGCGTCGCTCCGCCCAAAATTATCGAAGCGCCCCACGCGATCCCCCGGCTGCGTCCGCTGGCCAGCATCACCGAACTCACCGTAAAGCCTTCGGGAATCTTGTGTAGAAAAATGGCAAAAAAGATGATCCAGCCCAGCGCATTCGAAACCAGAAATCCCGACGCAATCGCGATACCGTCAAAAAAAGTGTGAATGATCAGCCCCAGCAGCACCGAATATCCCTTGTGCGAGTGCATGAATTCATCTTTGTGCGTCTCCTCGCCAAAGTGAAAGTGCGGCGTAACCGTGTGCTCGAAGAAGTGAATGAGTAGGTACCCCAGCAGAATCAGAAAAGCCGCGCTCCGGCCGCGCAGCTCAAGACTTTCCGGGACCATCTCCACCAAAGCAGTGGCCAGCATGAAGCCCGCGCCCAGCGCCACAAAGTAGCGGAGATAGCGCCGCTCCCAACTGCGCTGCACAATAATCGCCCCGCCGAAAACATTAGCGGCGGCAGCGGTGAGGCCGAGCAGTACACTGGTGGCGATGGGATGCATGAAGTAAGAAAGTACCGAGTACCTGGTACCGAGTCAAATCCCTCACGCCGCGGGGAGGCGCTCCTTGAGCGAGTTGAGCAGGCCGCTCTGGATTCGGCCCACTTCATGCGTACGGCTTAGAAGCTCGGCTGTTTGCGGTTCGGGAAGGTAATTCCTGCGCTCCGCAATGAGTATCTGGGTTTCCAGTTCCGCCAGGGATCCGCGCGAGTGGCGAAGAAAGTGACGAAACTCACGATTGCTGTAGTGTGCTTGCCCTTCCGCGATGTTACTTGGAACGGAGACAGCCGCCCGACGCATCTGATCGGTCAAACTATAAGTTTCCCGCTTCGGAAATCCTTCGGTCGCGTCGCAGAGCGCGCCCACTAAATCCATCGCCTTCTGCCACGCGATCAAATCTTTATAATGCTGCGCCATCACTCTTTAGCCTACAGCGAGACACTTCGAACTCAGCACTGGGAATTCTAGTTTTGATCTCTTCGTCCCAACTCGGGACTACCAATCGGCCCACGCCGCTGTTGTTTTTTCGGTACTGGCTACTAGGTACTCGGTACTTGTCAACCGGAGTGCCGGATGTGCATGACATCGCCATCCTGCACAATATAATCCTTACCCTCGAGTCGTAACGTGCCCTTGGCGCGGGCATTCGCTTCCGATCCCGCTTCCAGCAGTTGATCCCACCGAATCGTTTCGGCGCGGATGAAATGTTTTTCCAGATCCGAATGAATCGCTCCCGCCGCTTCCTGAGCCCGCGAGTTTGACGGAACCTGCCAGGCGCGGCATTCATCTTCTCCCGCGGTAAAAAATGAAATTAGCCCCATCAGTTTATAAGTGGTGCGAATCAGCCGCACCAGTCCACTTTCGGTTAGCCCGTAACTGGAAAGAAATTCCTCCGCGTCCGCATCGCTCATCTCGGCGAGTTCAGCTTCGACCTTGCCGCAGATCGCAGTAGCCGCTGCGTTCGGACGCGCGGCGATCTCCGTCAACTTATATTTGCCGACCGCCTCTTCCAGTTCCTTGCCCAGTTCGCTCGATTCGCCAATGTTGAGCACATAGAAAATCGGCTTCTCGCTCAAGAACATAAAACCCTTGATGCGCTTTTTATCCTCCGCAGTCATTTCCATTTCGCGGAGCGGCTTGTCTGATTCCACCTGAACCTTCGCCCGCTTTAGCAGCTCGAATTCCCTCTCGAGCTCCGCCGTCTTCATCTTCTTCAGATCTTTTTCCAGCCGCTCCAGCCGCTTCTCAATCTGCCCCAGATCGCTTACCAGCAAATCAAACTCAACATTCTTGATGTCGCGCAGCGGATCGATCTCTCCCGTGTGCGGTACCGACGGATCGTCAAACACCCGCACCACATGCGCCAGCGCATCCACATTACGCAGATGAGCCGAGTAAGCCGTGTCTTTCAGCGCCTCCTGGCCGATGGCGCCCACGTCCACATACTCGACGGAAGTGTGCGTAAGCTTCTTCGGGTTGTAAAGCGCAGCCAGCCGGTCGAGCCGGTCGTCTGGAACCTTGGCCACTCCAATGTGCGCCTCGCGCGGATTGGCCCGCGCCTGATCCGAAAGATGCGCCTTGGTCAAAATCCGAAACAACGATGTCTTGCCCACCTGCGGCAGGCCAATAATGCCAGTTTTCATAAGGGAAGCTCTTAGCTGTTAGCTCGTGGCTCTTAGCTGGATCGTCTTGCAGTCAGAGTCGCCAGAACGCGGTCCTTCCAAGTCTGATCAGCGAACGTTGCCAAACACTTCAGGATAAACGATGGAGTCGAGATTGCCCAATCGTGAACTCCGTCTGAGTAGGTTCGTGTAGGAAGGATTCAAGCTAAGAGCTAAAGGCTAAGAGCTAAAAGCTCTCGCGGTCAAATACACCACCACCAATCCCAGCAGCAGCACCGCGCCTTCCACCCGCGTCGACCACACATGCAGCGCATCGAAGTGAACCCGCTCAGGATTATCGATCGGCGCAGCCCTCACCTCACCCAGCGATGCCCGCAAGCTATCCATGCGCGGAATGATGCCGAACTGCGAGATCAACGTAAGCGCGAGCATCAGGCACAACAGCACGTGCCGTAGAGCGAAGACGTGAGCTGTTCCATCAGTAAACCGGCTGTAGAGGAGCGAACTGACGAGATAAACAATCCCGGAAAAGATAGCGATCCAGTGCAGCTTACCCAGAGCGCGTCCCACGACGTTACCGGCAAGGTGAGTCGTAGGCAAAACAGAAAACGCCGTTGGCGCCAGCACAAACGCAAAAAAGATGAGCCCGCCAATCCAGCAGACCAGCGACAGCAGCATGAGAAACCGCAGGAAGGACATAGCGGAGAATTATATCCCGCGGCGTGAAGTACCTGGTACCTAGTACCCAAATTCGGGCTCTCGATACTCAGTGCTAGCTACTGGCTACCAGGTACTGGGTACCAGGTACTGCCTTCTAAACCGGCACAGCCACATTCTCCACAATCTCGCGCAGCACCTGATCGGCCTGCTCCGATTTCTTCAGCGTCGAAGCATACCCTCCGTTCACCACCACACGGTGAGCGAACACCGGCACCGCCAGCGGCTTGAAGTCTTCCGGAGTGCAGAAGCTGCGCCCGTCGAGAAACGCCATGGCCTGCGCCGCGCGATAAAGCGCCTGCGCCCCGCGCGGCGAAACTCCCAGCGACAAATATTCCGACTCGCGTGTCCGCCGCACAATTTCCAGAGCGTAGGTCACCAAAGATTCATCCACGCGAATGCGTGTCACCGCTTCCTGCATTTCGAGCACATCCGCGCCCGTCAGCACCGGACGCAGCTCGTGTAAATGCGCCGCGCCCGCCTCCGACCTCAAAATTTCGCGCTCCGCCGCCGCCTCCGGATATCCCATCCTCACCCGCATCAAAAACCGGTCCATCTGCGACTCCGGCAAAGGATAAGTCCCGTGATGCTCCACCGGATTCTGCGTCGCAATCACCAGAAATGGCCGCGGCAGCTCGTAAGAATGCGCGTCTACCGTGACCTGCCCTTCGTTCATCGCCTCCAGCAACGCGGACTGCGTCTTCGGCGTGGTGCGATTAATCTCATCCGCCAGCAGCACGTTGGTGAACACTGGCCCACGCTTGAACTCGAACTCCTGTTCCAGCGCCGAATACACTGAGATCCCCAGCACATCGGAAGGCAGCATGTCGCTGGTGAACTGCACCCGCTGAAACGTGCAATCAATCGCCCGCGCCAGCGCCTGGCCCAGCGTCGTCTTGCCCACTCCCGGCACGCCCTCAATCAGCAGGTGCCCGCGGGCGAAAATGCTTACCAACGCATGACGGACAACCTCGTCCTTCCCGCGAATGACGCGGCGCAGCGCCTTTTCCAGTTCGGCGGCCTTATGCGATACAGCGATAGCGGTCTCAGGGGACATTACTGAATTTTACTATCCGGCGCAGAACTGGCGGAGTTACCGATGTCACTGGACTTCAGCTTTCAGCTTTCAGCTTTTAGCTCTTAGCTCTTAAGCCTTTAGCTTGCGCCGGGTCCCGCATGCAGCGCCGCCCGCAGTGAGAACGACGCCGCAATCAAAACTTGCGAAATTCGGCGCGGGGCTTCACGCTAAGAGCTAATGGCTAAGAGCTAAAAGCTCCTTACTGCATAAACTCCGCCGGCCTCCCCGTCAGCCGCTCAATCCGCTTGGCAATCGGGGGATGCGTCGAAAACAAGCCTCCAAAATTCACCCCCAGCAGGGGCGCGATGATAAATAAATGCGCCGTCGATGGCGAAGCCGCCATCGGCACCCGCCGCGAGTAGGCATCCAATTTCTGCAACGCGCTGGCCAGCGCATAAGGATTCCCCGTATACTTCGCCCCCGTCGCATCCGCCTGATATTCCCGCGATCGCGACACCGCCAACTGAATCAGACTGGCGGCAATCGGCGCCACAATCAGCATCAACAATGCCGAAAGCCCGCCTCCGCGCCGGTCCCGGTCGCCGCCGCCCATGCCTCCAAAGATCATGGCAAAGCGCCCCATGCTGGCCAGCATGGTAATCGCGCCCGCAATCGTTGCCGCCACCGAACTAATCAGAATGTCGCGATTCCCCACGTGCCCCAGCTCGTGCGCCAGCACGCCTTCCAGTTCTTCGTCGTTCAGCAGCCCCAGAATGCCATGCGTCACCGCCACCGACGCGTGCTTCGGATTCCGTCCCGTGGCAAACGCATTCGGCGACTCCGTCGGGATCACATAGATCTTCGGCATGGGCAGCCCAATCTTCTGCGTCAGCCGCTCCACCGCCGCATAAGCCCGCGGCAATTCCTCGCGCGTCACCGGCTGCGCTCGGTACATGGCCAGCGCAATCTTGTCCGAGTAAAAATAGGAGACAAAGTTCATCACTGCCGCAAACGCCAGCGCCAGCAGCATCCCATTCTCCCCGCCAAAGTAGCGCCCAAAGAACATCAGCAGCAGCGTCAGCGCCGTCAGCAGAAACGCCGTCTTAAATGTATTTCCCATAAGGTTGTCGGATCTCAACTGCCAGATCTCACCTTATTGGATGTTACCCCATCCCCAGGGATGCACGGAGCCTCCGCTAACCCTGCCCGAGACGCTCTTGACGAAAGCAACCGCAGGGAGTAGCTTCCGAGCCAAACAAGTTGCTCACCCTTCAGCCTCTGTAGGATGAGCACGGCCAAGGAGGAACTATGGCCTTCGATGCGCTAAACAAGATGAAAAGCTTGACAAACACCGCTTCAGATTTGGCAACCCAGAAGACGGTACAACTCTTAAGTGATCTCAACCTCGTTCTTGGCCTGCTGCCGGACACGGGATATGAGGTTGGTGAAATGGAAGTCGAACTCGGCATTGCGCCCAAGGTGACCATAGCCTTGAAACTCGGGCAAGCCGCCAACGAGGCGCGCCTCAAGACTATTCTCGATAAAGTGGACAATGCCATGCTGGCTGCGATCATCACGTCGCTCATTCAAGCCGGCAAACTGCAGGACGCCGTCAGTGTGGAGACGCTCGAACTGAAAGACGTGAAGGTCGTCCTGACCGCCACCCCGAACGTCTCTCTGCAATGGAAGCAGAAAGTCACGGCGAACAAATTAGCTGCGTAGGTTGGAATCCCACCCTTCAAAAAACGAAAGCTGGGCCGGGTGCTCGTGTGGAGCGGGCACTCCTGCCCGCTTGCCTTTGACCTTGACCTTGATTTTGCAGCCTGCTGGGTGCTCCATTTCTCGTGTCCTTTGCGAGAAGTGGAGATTTCGCTCGTGTGGAGCGGGCACTCCTGCCCGCTTGCCTTTGACCTTGATCTTGATCTTGCAGGTTCAGGCGCAGCTCGTTCTCCCTACACCGCCAAACGTCGGTTCCCTCCTCTAAGAAAAACCCTCCTCCGCACACGCCTCCATCCGCCCAATCACTTCCGGCCGCTCTCCCCGCAGCAGATGCCACGCTTCCTGATACTCGCGATACTTCGCCGTCTCCAGCTTCGGATACAGCCCCACGCTCCACATCCCTCGTATCTTTTTCTCCGGCAGGATGAACCACACATCCTCCGGAATCACATACGCCGCCACAAAATCAAACGACCCCTTCTTATACGGACCTTTGCTGTCCTTCAGCGTGCACGAATATCCCTCTTTCCCTTCCTTGAATATCGTGGACTTCACCTGCACCCGCACAATCCGCTCCCCCTGATCCACCGTAAAGTCGTATCCCGACGACTCTCCCCAGGGCCGCGCCAGCGACAGCCCCAACTCCATCGCCCGCACCGCAAACACGAACTCCACCCACTCTCCGCGCTTCTTGCAATTCTGAATCATCCTCGGGCGTTCGCCCGTCTGAATTGATTGTCCTTCGCCAATGACAATGAATTAAAAGTTCTCCCGAATCGCCAGCGCAGGAAGCGTGTTGCGAGCACATAGGGAGCGGCCCATGCAGAGTGGTTCAAGACGGAAAAATGGATTCTGGGGGCCGGATATTCGGCGCAGGCGTTGATTTCGATGACGCCTGGCTTTTCTCCGCGCAGCAAGTACCATGCTTCTTTGTAGCGGTCGTACCGAGATCCACTACTCTTTGGATTTAGCCCCAAGCCCACCAGGCCGCGGATAAGTTTTTCCGGCAGGATATACCAGGTGTTCTCGGGCGCCACGAACGCGGCGACAAAATCAAACGAATCTTTTTTGTATGGCTTGCGGTAGGTCTTCAGCGTCAAGTTGTACCAACCGCGGTTTCCGTGAGTCGTCGTCTTCACCTGCACGCGGACGATATGCTTGCCTTGGTTGTGGACCAGGAAGTCGAAGGCGGGCGGATCGCCAAACGGTCGGGCGGATCGCAGTCCCTCCTCCATGGCCCGAGCTGCGAAACACAGTTCTCCCCACACACCGAGATCTTTCCGGTTCTTAATTCTGGCCCAACGAGGTTTTTTCACAAACCCACCCTTATTTTCCACGCTTCTTACCGATTTGCGATCTTCTGTTTGCCGCCAATTTTCCAATAAAAAATGCGGCCCGGTGGCCGCACAATTCTCGGAACCTACTCCACTTTACTTGCTCTTAGGAAAACGTAAAGTCTATTAAAGTGGAGTCTACTTTAGTAGACATGCGTGCAAGGTTTCCCGCTTCGGTGAGCGCTCACGGTCTTCGGATTTCCTGTCCGCGCTCTGGCCGGCCCGCGATCTCGAGCTAGCGGTTCCCAGGGGTGATGTGTGCGGCCAGTGTTTCGAGCGTGGGAACTTCTGGTGTCCGGGTTGTGAGCCGATATTTTTTCCCGGTGCCTTGGCGGTCAGTGAGACCGCAGACTAAACAGTTTGGAGTCGAAGTGCAATTTAGAGTTCTCGTGCTGAAGTTGGTGAGGCTTCCGCGTACCGAATGAGGCAAAGGTGTGAGCAGAAACGGCTGAAGGAGGTGGCGCAGTAGGAGACCGGCCCACGAAGCTGCGTTCATGTTCAACTCCATTACGGCGGGGGACCTGAGCCGGATGTCGTCGTTGTACCCCATATCGACGATGCGGCCGAGTTCCTCCTCCGAGTGTCCTTCAAGGGTTATGCGTTCCTGTTTGACAGTCCCCGCGCAAAGAAGACAAGCGCGGCCCGGAGCGATGTAGGAAACTCTTGTGTCTAGGCTTTGCACTTCAGTTTCGCTTAGCCCAATTTCGGTCCCCAAATCGATGAAGGGGATCAGGTATTGGTACGCCACCTCACAAAGTATCAAGCGCGGCCAATCGCGGTCGACGCAGCCGAACAGCATGTCGCAGCCGCGCAATTCATCCGCCACAACGGCGTTGCGAATATCTCCGCCGTCTACGAGCGTCACTCGCGTTGGCAGCCCCGACTCGGCGATGACCTCCGCCGTTCGCTCCGACTTGAGGCGCCTTAGTTCAACATCGGATAATCGCAGGTGCAGGACGCGATTGAGGTTGCTCATGTCGGCTCTGTCGAACTCGAATATCACTATTTCGCCTACGCCCGCGCGCAGAAGAAGCTCGATTAGCAGTGAGCCAGTTCCGCTATCTCCGACGACTCCTACTCTCATTTTTGAAAGGACAGAGAGCGCGCCCGAACCAGTCAATGGTGACGCCCGATCAAATATTTCGCTTGGGTCGGGAGGTTTAAGATCTGCCAGTCCATTTAGTGGATGCAACGTAATCTGTTCTCCAACAATTACCATTTCGCCTAGGAACTTGGAGGTTCCATCCGACTTCCACTGTCGAGCTGCAACGCTCGACGCCCCGACAACAACGCTGCCAAAGACGCCGTCGGGTTGCAGTTCGTATAGGTTCGCCATCAGTTCCGGGTCGTTGGCGTCGTCGTACATTGAAAACGAGACCGATTTCTTGGCAAAGGGATGGGTGTGGACGGTGAGAAATCCCGCGAGTTTTCGGTCGCGGACGGCGAGGAGCGCACGGCGCAAGTAGCGACTGGAGAATGAAAGTGCGCCGGGGTCTTGGCGTGTGAAGTCGCCAGCCTCGGGTTCTAGTAAGTCACACACCAGCAGTGAAGGATTTTTTTGGTGATCGTTATGCGCGACCAGCAGGATGCACCCCGTTTCTGGCTGACTCCTTCCTGGCCAGAATGAAGAGGCGAGCGTTCGCTGCATTCGTTTGTGGTGTGATTCAGTTATCCGCAGTTTCATTGCTTCACCCCACGTTCCAGGAAAAACCCACGGCAATGTTCAATATGAGTGCCAAGATCGTCGGCCGTAGGGTCCCACGGCCGATTCGTGGCGTAGTGCCAACTAATGAGTATCCAAGTTCGCCCGAGAAGCGCGGCCGTGGACTGTTGGCGGGGCACCGAGCCATTCTGAGTTACCCCAAACTCCAAGTAGAGTGCATCAAGACCGCCCTGCGGATACGTCCCGGGTATTGCCACAAGGATGTTCGTCACCCCCTTGGACCAAGGGGGTGACGGTATGCACAGGCTTCGGGCCTCGGCGTATTTCTGACCATTAACATTATGCAGTGTCAGGTCTGCACCCTCGCGGCGGAGTCTTTCCACATCTTCTTCGATCGTCTGAAGCCCGCGAACCGGCACGGGAAAAACTACTCCCCCGTACCGACCATCCTTTTGGGCTTCAAAATGTTCGCCGCGCACTAGATCGATAGGCGTATCGGGCGGCAACGGTTCTTTGCTGTCGGGCTTGTACAGGCTGAACTGAGCCGGGTCGAATCCGAACTCGGTCAGCAGCGTCCGGGGCGACAGTTTGTCTGACGAGGAGACGCCCCATTTTGTGTTGATTCGCACCAAAAGGCGGTACTCCACGGCGACGTGCCGGGAGAAACCCTCGGCGAGTGCTTTCCATAACGGCAGTTGGAGGTCAGTGATGGGCTGGCTCCACGTGCCGTCACGCCGACGCATTCGGAAGAAGTCGAGCGGCTCGGCAGGGGCGGGTGGGAGTAAAGGCTTTCCCGAGGCGTGGGCCGCTTTTTCGAAAACCTCGAACAGCGTGTCGCCAAGGTGGGCGTAGAAATGCTCTTCAGGCCCGTTAGGGTAGATCCTAGCCCCCATTCGAACCTTTAGGTTGGTCAGTTCGCTGGAAATGTTTCCGCCATCTCCAACGTCGAGAAGGCCCGCGGGCAGAGCGTGATCTGGATGGTCTGCCCAATGTGGTTCGGTCGGCAAATTGACTTCGTTCATTCTGTACTCCTTTGGGCCGACCGTGCTGGTCTCGCTGATCGAAACATTACTGCCAGGGTCGGATGCTCGTAATCTTTCACATTTTCTCATGAAATGCAATTAATAATTAGCATATAGTTTGTTAAACAAACATTTGCGAAGTGACCTTGACCTGACGTGTAATATGGGTGATTGCTAAATCGAGAACTGCTCTCACGGGAATTCGGTATTCTGCTGGCAGCGGAGCGCCGTAGAAAACATTTGTCACAAGCGCAATTTGCGGCGCGTGTCGGTCTGTCGCGCACCTCGGTTACGAACATCGAGTGCGGCAGGCAAGCGATCCAACTTCATCACTTGTACGCGTTCGCCTCGGTCTTACAAGTTGATGTGGCAAAACTGTTGCCCAAAGATTCAGTCCCGACTGAGGTTCAAGCTCCGGCTAACGGCGACAAGCGGAGTCGATACATCGCTGAGGCTTTGAAATGGGCGCAGACGAGCAAGCGTGGACCGGAGGGTGGCAATGCTCGATAGGATGAAGAGAGATGAGATTTCCGAAAGAGTTGAAAAGTTATTGCTGAGATTTGACGTGCGCCGCCCGCCTGTTCCGGTCGACAAGCTGGCTAAGAAATTAGGTCTGTTACTGGCACCGCTGCCAGCAGACGATGAAATTTCGGGCGCAATTATTCGAAAGGATGGGCAGGTGGTGATTGCCGTAAACCCTGCGCACCATATCAATCGGCAGAGGTTTACGATAGCGCACGAATTAGGTCACTACTTTCTGCATGAGGGGATGGAAACACACGTCGACCAGAATTTCAGGGTTGCCTGGAGAAATGCCGAATCTTCGAAGGCAATAGACTGGAATGAGATACAGGCAAACCGATTTGCTGCTGAGCTTCTCATGCCCACAAGCTTTATGCTCAAAGATTTGGACTCCTTAGAATCTGTCGACAGGCATGCCGTTGCTCTTCTCGCAACGAAGTACGCAGTGAGCCCCGGCGCAATGAAGATACGTCTTTCGCAGTTAGGGATAATCGGCCCCTTCTCGAACCAATAAAAAGCGGGGCGGCTTGCGCCGCCCCGCTTCAAAGTCAAAAGCAGCGGGCAAGAGTGCCCGCTCCACACAAACGCAAACCTAAGTTCCCTCGCTCCACCCCGCCAAATACTCCTCCTGCTCAGGCGAGAGTCGATCAATCTTAATCCCCATCGACTCCAGCTTCAGCTTGGCCACGCGCTTGTCGAGTTCTTCGGGAACTTTGTAAACCCGCTTCTCGAGCGTCTTGAAATTCTTCACCATGTACTCGACCGAGAGCGCCTGGTCGGCAAAGCTCATATCCATTACCGACGCGGGATGCCCTTCCGCCGCCGCCAGATTGATCAGCCGTCCCTCGCCCAGCAGATTAATCTTGCGCCCATCTTTCAGCGAGTATTCGTCGACCGACGTGCGCGTGGTGCGCTTTGACGATGACATATTGTCGAGCGCCGGAATATCGATCTCCACGTTGAAGTGTCCGGAGTTGGAAATGATCGCGCCATCTTTCATCAGGCCGAAATGCTCTTTGGTCAGCACGCTCTTGTTGCCCGTGACCGTGCAGAACACGTCGCCCAGCTTCGCCGCTTCGGTCATCGACATCACGCGGAAGCCGTCCATCACCGCTTCCAGCGCCTTCGTCGGATCCACTTCCGTGACGATTACTTCGGCGCCAGCGCCGCGCGCGCGGCTGGCCAGCCCGCGACCGCACCAGCCGTACCCGGCCACCACAAACTTCGATCCCGCGAGCAGGAAGTTCGTCGCCCGGATGATGCCGTCAATGGTCGACTGCCCCGTGCCGTAACGATTATCGAAAAGATGCTTCGTATCCGCATCGTTCACCGCGACGATGGGAAACTTCAGCACGCCTTCTTTCGCCATCGCGCGCAGCCGGATCACGCCTGTGGTCGTCTCTTCGGTTCCGCCAATCACGCCGTCAAGATTGTCGGTGCGCTTGGTGTGCAGAATCGTCACCAGATCCGCGCCGTCGTCCATCGTGATCTGCGGCTTATGATCGATCGCCGCCATGATGTGCTGGTAGTAAGTATCGTTGTCTTCGCCCTTGATGGCGAAAACCGGAATGCCCTGATCGCGCACCAGGCTGGCGGAAACATCGTCCTGCGTGGAGAGCGGATTCGACGCGCACAACACAACGTCAGCGCCGCCATCGCGCAGGCAGATCGCCAGGTTCGCCGTCTCCGCCGTCACGTGCAGGCAAGCCGAGATGCGAATTCCCTTCAGCGGCTGGTTCTTGATGAACTCTTTGCGGATAATTTGCAGCACCTTCATGGACTGGTTCGCCCACTCAATGCGCTTCTTACCCAGTTCGGCCAGTTCCGGGCTCTTGATATCGCTGTTAATCTGTGCTGCTGTCGACATACGCCTCCTGTGGCGCTTTCATGCTGAAAATTTATGTTGTTGACGAAGAGTATTCGATTACCAGTGCTCTGTCAGAATACACGAATCAGCCCTGGCATCGCTGTAGCAAAATACTCTTAGGGGAATGGCACTTTCGGCTCATGAAGAAAGTTGCACTCTCGGATTACGGATCGCTTCTCCGTACTTTCCTTCGTGTAACTTCGTGCCCTTCGTGGTTAAAGATTTGCCGGTCGCACCCTACTTGCGCGCCGCCACCGGCTCCCGCACCCCGGCATCGCTGGCCAGCTTCGCGGCCTTATCGGTCGCCTCCCAGGTAAAGTCAGGATCGTTGCGTCCGAAATGCCCGTAAGCCGCGGTCTTCTGATAGATCGGCCGCCGCAAATCGAGAGAATCAATAATCCCCCGCGGTGTGAGCTTGAAATTTGCGCGAATCAAATCGGGCAGCAGTTCCGGATCCACTTTCTCCGTGCCAAACGTATCCACCCGCACGCTCACCGGATCGGCCACGCCAATGGCGTAGGCCAGTTGCACCTCGCAACGATCGGCCAGCTTGGCGGCCACAATATTTTTCGCAATGTGCCGCGCCATGTAGGCCGCCGAGCGATCGACCTTGGTCGGATCTTTTCCGCTGAACGCTCCGCCGCCGTGACGTCCCATGCCGCCGTAGGTATCGACGATAATCTTTCGTCCCGTCAGACCGGTGTCGCCCATCGGTCCGCCGATCACAAATCTTCCCGTGGGATTAATGTGGTACTTCGTGTCCTCATCGAGCAGATGCGCCGGAATCACCGCCTGAATCACATGCTTCAAAATTCCCGCGCGCAGTTCGTCGTTGCTCACAGTCTCTGCATGCTGCGTGGAAATCACAACCGCATCGACCCGGATGACTTTCCCCTTCGCATCATATTCAACTGTGACTTGAGATTTTCCATCCGGCCGGAGAAAAGGCAGCGTTCCATTCTTGCGCACCTGCGAGAGTCGCATGGTAAGTTTGTGCGCCAGCGAAATCGGAGTCGGCATCAACTCCTCATTCTCATCACACGCATAACCAAACATCATTCCCTGATCGCCGGCGCCGCCGGTGTCGACGCCCATGGCTATATCGCCGGACTGTTTGTTGATGCTGGAGATGACGGCGCAGGTATTGCAGTCGAAGCCGTGGAGGGCGTTGTCGTAGCCGATGGATTGGACGGTGCCGCGGACCACGTTTTGGAAATCGACGTAGGCCTTGGTGGTGATTTCTCCGGCGATGACGACGAGGCCGGTGGCGGTGAGGGTTTCGCAGGCGACGCGGCTGAAGGAATCTTCGGCGAGGCAAGCGTCGAGGATGGCGTCGGAAATCTGGTCGGCGATCTTATCGGGATGGCCTTCGGTGACGGACTCGGAGGTGAATAAAATGCGGTTCTTAGAGTGTGTAGATGCAGCCAAGATTATTTCTCCTTAAGAAAACTGCTTTGGACTCTCTGATGGGCGCTGAACACGGGCGCGGGGATCGCGCGGAACAGCGATTTACCATCCCGTTATTCTATTCTATTTCGGATCAAAGTAAGCCAACTTGCAAGCATAAAGATGCGCGCGCAAGATGTCGAAAGAAGTCCAGGAAGAGGCTAGCAGAGGGGTGGGGGCGGCGCAATGATTTTGGGGTTAAATGCTTCAGGATGAATTCAATAGCGGAAATGCGGGGGTGGATGGGGATTGAAGATCCGAGTGACGGCCGGAAAATGGACCACCCCACACCCGCTTCGAGAGTCTTCTCCTCTAAGTGCCAGGCGACCTCCGTCTCCTCTTGACTTTTACTTATCATGGATGTCCCCGGTTTATTGTCTAATCCAGCGTTTTTCTGTTGACATGCACGGTCGTGGCATCTAGTCTTACGCGCAATCAGCGAGTGGGATTATGGGGGCGACAGATTTCTCAGTTCCGTCTGCGATTCCTGATCGCTGCTTCCTCTGAAGTTAGGAACAGAAGTGGGTGGATCGCCAGCCCATCGCAAGGCAGCGTGCCATTGGTGCGGAGAACACAATCGCCACCGCTCCCGACGTGGGTCGGGCGGGCCAGTCTGTTCATTTCGTTAGGAGGAGCCGATGGCTCTCTGTGGAGTTAGTGTCTATCTCTCCGCATTCTCGCTTGCTCTAACCGACCGCCTGCGTTTGCAGATCACGACCCTTCTCCCGCCTATTTTGCTTCTCATCTCCTCGGTCGCTTTAGGGCAGGCGATTCCGCAGTTCTCGACGATCGAGACTCACGAGTACGATACGATCAACCTCGCTACGCTCGGAATCCAACTCAATGTGCCGATCCGGACAAAGGCCGGGCACATTCCGTTTTCGTTCCACTTGACGGGAACGTCGCAGATTACCGTAACGCACAATACACAGGCCTCTTTTTTCGCGGCCTCGCCAGCCCTCATCGGGTCTGAATCCCATCTCTTCCAAACGCTCGGCAACACAAGTAACACGCCCTGCACCAACCCGAACGGCAATAAGATGAGTGGTTTCTATGCTACAGACGCCCTCGGCAACAAGCATACGTTTCTCATCACTGTCGGCCCTGGTCTCCCTTGTGCGCCCCTTACTGCGGGGGCGTACGCTCTGGCGGACAATTCTGGGCTTTACCTACAGGTCACCTACAGTGGCAATCCAACTTATAGCTTGTGGGATGTTAGCGGTAACAGCTCATCCGGTGTGTATGACACCGCCAATACTCCGCCGTTAACGGACCCAAACGGCAATACCATATCCGCCGGAACCGACACGCTAGGTGAGACCGCGATGCAGGTGACGGGGGGAATTGGCTCCGCGCAGCAAATATTTACGTGGACGGACGCCCTGAACAACCCCCAGAAGGTGACTCTGAACAATTCCCTCTTGACGCAATACTTGGCCTTCGGTTGCGCCTACGACGATCCCTCGTGGCAGATTAATTTTCCTGCATCGATCTCGTTCCCAGACAGCTCAACGGCGAGTCTTGGGTGGGAAAAGAGCCCCTTGAACAACGCCTACTATACGGGGAGACTGGCGTCGCTCAAATTACCAACGGGCGGAACGATCAGCTACACATATTCCGGGGGCACAAACGGGATTAATTGTCTCGACGGCACACCGGCGACGATGACTCGGACAACTCCAGACGGTCAGTGGGTCTATACTCATGTGGCCGCGATCACAAATCCCAAAACGACCGTGAAAGACCCCCAAGGAAATAACACCGTCTACACGTTCTCGGACTACACCTACAATCTTGAAATCGAAAGGCAAGTGTATAACGGAGCCGTTGCACCTGCGAACCTTATCAAGACCGTGATCACCTGCTACAACAATGTCAATTCGACTCCTGCAAATTGCAGTTCAAGCTATAATTCTTACATCACCGAGAAGGACGTTTACACAGCGTATCCTGGCGTTACGGGGTATTCTGCCGTCAAAACTGCCTATATTCAGCGTGGCGGGTTGGTCTCCGACGTAAAGACCTTCGACTTCAACGCAACGACTCCAACGAACGAGAAGCAGATTGTGTACGGCACAGGCAGCCCGTCTTCCCAGACTTGCTCGGCCATCAGCACCCATATTCAGGATAAGCCATGCAGCGTCACCTTGCTCGATTCACAGCACAACAACGCGATCCTCAGCCAGACCTGGAACACCTACGACTCGAATGGAAACCTGACGCAGACGTGGAACCTGGTGAGCGGAAGCGGGTCGACTGGAACGTATCTCTCGAAGCAGTACAGCTACACGAAGGGTGTTGTGCAGACTGCGACCGACGTGAACGGCCAGGTCATGAACTACACGACCACATCGTGCAATAACATGTTCGTGACCAGCCAGTATCCCACAAACTTCAGCAATCTGAAGACATCACAAGTTTGGGACTGCAATGGGGGAGTGGTCACTTCTTCCACCAACGCAAACAACCAAATTACGCAAGACATTTTTTACGTCGGTACCAGCACCGATCCGTTTTATCGCCCGTTGGAGGACATAGACCAGAAAGGGTACACGACAAACTATGCATACACACCGACGACCTTCGATAGCACGTTCTTATTCAATGGCAATTCGTCCGTGGTCGAAACGCTATCAACGACGGATTCAATTGGACGTCCCGCGATTTCGCAGCTCAGGCAGGGGCCTGCGCCGAACGCTAACTGGGACACCAAATCTCGAACGTTTGATAGCGACGGCAGGGTGTACGAGACAAGCCTTCCGTGTGTCCAAGGTGCCAGCGAGGCTTGTTCAGCATCCACCGAATCGCAGACGTATGACGCTCTGAATCGTCCGCTTGTCCACATTGGCACTGGCGGTGATGTGGTCACCAAGACGTACCCCGACAATGATGTGCTGACCACTTTGACTCCCGCGCCAACTGGCGAAAATGCAAAGTCAACGCAGAAGGAATACGACGGTCTGGGCCGGCTCAAATCGGTTTGCGTGATTAGCAACGCCACGGGAAGCGGATCCTGTCTTCAGGCAAACGGAGGGGCAGGCTTTCTGAAGACCTATACTTACGACGCGGCTGGGCGTCTGCTTCAAACCATCGAGAACGCCCAGGTCGCGTCCCCACAGCAGGCCCGGACTTACACCTACGATTTACTCGGCCGGGTGCTAAGCGAGAGGAATCCTGAATCGCAAACAACTTACTATACTTACGATTCGGTAAGTGGAACGAACTGCACCAGCACCTCGAAAGGCGACATGGTCCAGGAGCAGGACGCCAATGGAAACTACTCCTGCTACCACTACGACGGGTTACATCGCAAAACATACATAACCTACGCCGGACCGAACAGCAATAATGTGAGCAAGTATTTTGTCTATGACGCCGCGACTGTCAACGGTGCTGCCATGTCAAGTGCCGAAGGGCGCATGGCGGAAGCTTACACCTGCGCTGGGAGCGGCGCGCCTCCCTGTACGCCAACGATCACCGACGAAGGGTTCAGCTACGATGTGCGCGGCCAGATGTCGGCCTATTACCAGAAGTCGCCAAACTCCAACGGCTACTACAATCTGTCCGCGACGTACTGGGAAGATCGCAGTTTGGAAACCGTTTCCGGTGTGAGCTTACCGACGCTTACCTACGGAACGCTCGATGGAGAAGGAAGAGTGCAGACCGTCACTGCAAGCAGCGGGACGAATCCGGTCAGTGGGGTTACTTACAACAATACGTCCACAACCGAACCTATCGGGGCCTTGCTGACGGTGACCTTAGGGGCCGGAGACACGCAGAACTTCACCTACGATCCGAGCACCGGGCGCATGACTAAATATTCCGCTTCGGTGGGCGCAACGCCAGTGGTGATCTCCGGCACGCTGAACTGGAATCCCAACGGTACTCTGCTATCCAACAACATTTCCGACGGATATAACTCTGCCGATACTCAGGTCTGTACCTATCTTTATGACGATTTTATTCGCGTGGCGGGCGCAACGACGCCGGGTGTCAATTGCCTGAATGGGTCCACGAAGGTTTGGAACCAGACGTTCGGCTACGATTCTTTCGGCAACATAACCAAGAGCACGACCGGTCCCGGCTTGTCTTGGGCCTGTGCCGCCTGCTATAACACGGCGACGAATCAGTACAACAGCACGCTCTCTTCCAGCGTTGCCTATGATGCCGACGGAAATCTCACCAACGACACATTCCACACCTACACCTGGCTGGCAGATGGACATGTGGCCAGCATCGTCACGGGTTCAACCACTTCTTCGGTAACCTATGACGCCCTGGGCAACAAAGTGGAAGAGAACGTGGGCGGCGTCATCCACGAGTATGTCTCTGCCTTTGGCGTCAACGCGCAGATGACGGGGAGCACCGAGAACGCGACGAATGTCGACCTGCCAGGAGGTGTGCAGGCGCTGTACTCTGGCGGCACGTTGCAGCGCTTCCGCTTTCCGGATCGGCAAGGCACGATTCGCGCTGAATCCAATCCGGCGACCAGAGCATTCACCGAATCGCTGGGGTTCGCACCCTTTGGCGAGCGCTACGCGGTGAAGGGAGCGCCGTTCAACGTAGACAGCTTCACCGGCAAGCCCGATCAGTTGGTGAGCGACGAATACGACTTCCCCGCGCGGGAAGAGCACAATGGCCAGGGCCGCTGGGTCAGTCCCGACCCGACGCAAGGGACGGGGAACAAGTACGTCTACGCCGACAACAACCCGCTTAGCAACGTGGACGTGTACGGGCTGGAGACAATGTCGATAATGGTGAACGGATTGGAGGTAGGCACAACGGACCCCACTGAGATGATGACCATGGTCGTCATCTCGGAGTCTCACGGACCGGCTTCGGCCCAGACTTCGGGAAGAGGAGGCACAGACGATCCCCAGGGAGATTCCGAGTCTTCAGGGCACCACTTTTGGGAGAGGATTAAGAACTGCTTCTCTGGTTTTTGCGGATTTGACAACGCGGAAAAGGCAGTAATACAAAAAGCGGTAGACACTCAGATTCAGAACGAACGGAAGGTGGTGGAAAAGGCATGCGAGCAGGGGTGCTTCGGTAAGAGCGCTTCTGATATCAAGAAACTGACGCCGCAGGAAGTGGATCGGTTCTACGAGGCGGTACAGGTAGCAGCTCAGTTTGCGGCCCTATTTTACGGTGGAGTGCGGATAGCTCCCGGTAGGGAGGATCATATCTTCCGGGAAGCCGAAGGACATTTGCCTGACACGACGGCGAATCGGCAGCTCTTGACTGACGTCGCGAATGATCCCGCGAATGCGTTGGGCCCAGACAAGTTTGGGAACACATGGTCCGCGAAGACCCAGGCTGACGGGACGCAGGTTTGGGTTCGGGTGCGTAACGGCGAGATAATCAATGGAGGAATAAATCAAACTCCGCGGACGTATAGCCCGGAGACGGGTCTATCGCCGTCGAGTCCCGACTGAGGAGAATCTGAGAAATGACTTCCGAGCAGGCATACGCAGCGATGTACTTCTTCTTAGAGGATATGTACGCTCGCACACGCTCCGACGAGCTAGGCGGGCTACTTGGCGACCTGTCACTTCTTGGGGACGGGTTGCCTGCCGACCGTGCGGTCGCGGCAGACTGGCAACGGGCGGTCGAAAAGGCAATGAAGGAAGGCAGGGCCGGGACCCTTGAACTCGGAAGGCAATAGAAGTCCCGACCCGACGCAAGGGACGGGGAACAAGTACGTCTACGCCGACAACAACCCGCTTAGCAACGTGGACGTGGGCGGCGCAATGATTTTTGGGTTAAATGCTTCAGGATGAATTCAATAGTGGAAATGTGGGGGTGGATGGGGAATGAAGATCCGAGTGACGGCCGGAAAATGGGAAACGTCCCGTCGTCCCCGGTTTATTACCGGGGATAATGCATGTTTGCGGCTAGTGTGGACCAGGCCCCCCACCACCTTGCTGGCGATTCGGGCGAGTCAGGCTCCGGAAGCCGACGAAGCCACATATCATTGCGCACGAGAAGGAAATGATAGTTGCGGTTATTACTTGATACTGTCCGATTCCGATGACTAGCCGAGGTCGCGTTACCGCCACTAGTTTGAATAGAACATCCACGATTACCAGCCCCAAAACCAGCCGCTCAGCGCGACATGTAAAAGACCTAAGCGAGGCCAAAAGGACGAGGATAGCGACAATAAGCAAAAAAGGCGAGAGCGCGCCATGTTCCGCAACGGGAGAAAGCGTGTTGGCAAGCCTCAAAAGATCGAGCGTCCCAAAGCCCGCGAAGAGTATCGTCATCACGAAAGCGATACGGGTATTTTGTAACAAGCACGCATTGTCATGCACTGGCATTTCCCTCCCGACAAGCTTCAGAAGTATCCAGGCCCCCAAGCTAGGGGCACACATATGCTGCGCGCTTGAAGGGCGTCCACAACCGTGACACGTGCGGCTAGCATGAGTCCACCCGTCGCAGCGATTACATTGCCCTTGAAATATCCTGCCAACAGCCCGAATGCCGCGCCAAGAACATCCTCCTGTTGATCCGACCACAGCGCAATGCCCACGCTGAATTCGCAAGCGACCTGCGCTCCCCATTTTGACATGAAACTTGATGGGGGAGGTTTGTGCTGAGGCGGAGGCCCGATTTGTCCAACCGGATTGCAGAGAAAGGGTGCCTGACAATTGTTTGCGGACTGCTGGCCCGGTCCGCTGCTGCCGAATGGGATGAGGTCGAGGTTCCCCTGAGGTCCAAAGGTATCAAAAACGGAAACATGAATAAACCAAAGTGGATCGTCGTCAGTTCCGCCCGGTATGGGCCCGGTTGTGAATTGGTTTGCAATGGAACCGGGGTCCGCCCCTTCTGGCGGTCCATAGATCGACCCAGCGGTCAGCCATCCCCCGGCTATGCCCGCAGTACCGAAAGAGCCGTAAGGGCCGCTGCAGATTGGACAATCGCTGGACGGATCGTTACCGTTAGACCCATAAGAGGCATCGTAGGAAAAACCGCCGCCACTGTTGTCAATCGACGAAGGATCCATTCCGGCTCCCTCGTCGGCGCACATGCCGTTGCCCTCTTGGCATTGCCCGGGGAGGGCGCGGTTCAGACCGCTCGGATCAATGAAGCTATTCGGGTTTGTAGCACAGGCGTATTGGTTCCACCCTGCGCCAGCCGGATCGGGCGAGAGCCAGCGGCCTTGGCTTGCGTTAAGCTCTCTGTTGGGTGTGTCGAAGATGCCAGTGAGAATATCTTGTGTATCTCCCGTGAACATCTGCGCAGGCACTCCGGCTCCGGTCGCGAGTTTGTTATATACCTCGCCATATGGAGCGTAGGCTTGATCCGAGACCACAAAGGGATTGACAATGACCGAGGAGATGCGGGAGTTTCCCACCCAGTCCTTGTGCATGTAGTAAAACGTGACGGCGTTGCCATTCACTTCGGTGGTGCCATTACCGGGAGTTGGCCAGTATGCGTAGTAAGGGGTACTACCATGCATGTACACGCTCTTGCCTAGCTGCGTGTACCAAATCTCAGTGTATACGCTGTTGTAGCTCGTCTCCACAATCCGGCCCAGTGCATCGTAGGTCACGCACTCGCCGTTCGTGCCGCACGCGCTGGAATCAATGCCTGCAAGCTTATTGAATGGGTTGTCCCACGCGTAGGTGTGAATAGTGTCCCCTGTGAGGTTTCCGTTATTGTCGTAGGCGGGTGGCCCAGCCTTCCATGTTCTCGCTTCCCGTTCCGGAACTGTGGGTTCCCCGTCCTTGCGTTCTTTGCAAGGGCGGGTACGATGCTGCCGGTACCATAGGATTTGCTATGCCCAGCGGACTGCATCGCACTTACGGCGCTCATCACCTGCACTTTATCACTTGCTCCTGCTACCGGCGATTGCCTTTTCTGAGCACCGCGCGCAGCCGCGACCGCTTCCTCTCGATTCTGGAACAGACGCGCCAGCGCTACCGGTTCGTGGTCGTCGGCTACGTCGTAATGATCAAATCACATTTGGGAATTCTTCTGCAAGATCCTGCATACAACACGGAAGTGGGGTACGGAATCACTTTTGTGCCATATACATTAGAAGTTTCGTGACGCAAGGTGAGGGCGCTTCTCGGGGCGTCTTTTCTTAGAACATCCCTAAAAATTGGAATGCGGATCGCGTTCACTATCGCGGACGCACAAGGAGAGCACTATGCGGAGGACTTCGCTTTGGGTGCGGACGTGTGTTTTGTGCGCGCTGACCACCTTGATGATTGCAGCGGGCACACTGCGTGCGGCAGCACAAACTCAAACTACTTACACCATCACGCTGGCGATCGCCAGCCAATTTCAGGATGACCAGGGGCGAAATGTGGTGACGATGCAGGCGACCGGCGACTTGCCGGGAGTGCTGACGCTGGTACTGGCGACGGCGCCGGATGGCACGGTGACAAGCGGCGAGTTTGCGTTCAATTCCTCGTACACAGCAGCTCTTAATCCGGATGCCGTGCCGGATTATTCGCTGCCCGATCCGGATGAACCGATCGGCGAAAAGCTAGTGCAGTTGGGAGTGCTCAGCGGCAGCGTGAGCGGCGGATTTGCGACGCTGGCGGGAAGCCAGGTGCAGGCGCTGACCTCGGTGCAGCTCGTAATCGAGAGCGGGACGGTGCAGTATGCAGCCGTAACCAGCGGCACCGGCTCTGCCGATGGCACAGCGGTAAATGACCCAGTCAACTCAACCGGTTCCATGACATTGACGTTCTGAGGCAGACAAACTCACAATAATGACAATCCTTCAAGCACTTCGTCGTTTCTCTGGACATGCGATTATCGTCCTCAGCTTTCTCACCCTGCTAGTGCCCAGTGCGATGGCCACGCACTTGCGTGGAGGCACCGTAACCTGGAGCGAAACCAGCTCCGTAGGCTCGCAGTATACGATTCAGTTTACGTTTCAGTATTCACAACGCTGGAGCTATCCCAATAATCCGGGCTTTTGCACTCCCACTCCATGTCTCGCCGTGGGTGCGAATGTCAACATGGCGACCCTTTCGGGGAACGGCACGTTCGACTTTGGCGACGGCTCAGGTGCAATTACCCCAAATGGAACCATTACCTCGGTGAATCAAGCGGAAGACTGGTTAACCGCGACATTTACTTTCTCCCATACCTATAGCAGCCCCGGACCCTTCACTGCTTCCTTTTTCGGCTCCAACCGGGTGAGCACGCTGCTGCTGGGGCACGACGAACCGGAATATATCTCGACCTCAGTGGCGAATTATGCCAACGGAGCGCCGGTGGCCTCAGTACCGGCATTCATTGCCGTACCGCTGCTCTCCACAGCGACATTTAACCTGGGCAGCGCGGTAACGGATATCGATCCCACCGTGCATCTGAATTTCCGCGTCTCAACGTTCCTGGAAGCTTATGGGCCCTTCAGCCTTTCGGCAATCAGCAGTCTGACCTGCCCCTCGGGGATTGCCTATATGCCCGGAGGTGTAGCCAGCGCGCAGCCGCCGGGATTGAGCATCAGCACGGCGGGAGTTGTGACCTGGAACACCGCGGCGATCCAGCCCTCCATCAATGGCGGCGGCAACTGCGGCTTCGCCGCGCCGAAAGCGGGTGATCTGTGGGATACACAGGTGATCGTGGAAGCGCGCGACGCCAACAACAACATCAAAACCAGCATTCCAATTGATCTGATCTTGAAGTTTGTAACACCTGTGGGCGACCTGCCTACGCTCTCGTTGACTCCAGTGGGGACGCAGACCGTGCAGACGGGGAGTCCAGTTTTGTTCACGGCGACGGGAAACAGCGGCAATGCGGGCGCGAAAATTACGCTGAACGCGACCGGCGTACCCGTGGGAGCGACAGCGAGTAATCTGAACGCGACGTTGACGCCGCCGGTAACCAGCACCTTCAACTGGACGCCGACTTCGTTGCAGGCAGGGACGTACGTGATTACGTACGTGGCCACCGACAACAACTTCCAGCAGACTTCGGCCTCGAAAACAATTGTGGTTGCGGCTGCGCCGCCAACCGCGACGTGCTCAGCGCCGATCAGCGTGCCATACGGGCAAACTGGAACGCTTTCGGCCAGCGTTTTCGATCCGAGCAACCAACTCCTGAGCGTGGCTTGGACGGTGGACGGCAACGCGGTGCAAACCAACACCAACGTGGTGGCCTACCCGACTGCGGCGACGGTCAACCTGATCCAGAACTACGGCGCGGCAGGCGTCCACGCTGTGGTGGCAAAGGCCACCGATCCGCGGGGCGTCACAGCCACCTGTACAGCGTCGGCGACGGTGACCAAGGCGAATCAGACGATCACGTTTGCGGCCTTGCCGGATGTGCCGTTCGGCACGCCGGACGTTACTGTGAGCGCGACAGCGAGTTCCGGCTTGGGGGTTAGCTTCGCGACGACGGGAAGCTGCTCGGTCTCCGGATCTACGCTGCATCTGACGGGAGCGGGTTCGTGCCAGGTGACAGCGTCTCAGGCGGGCGACAGCAACAACAATGCGGCTGCAAATGTTACGCAGTCGTTCAACGTTCTGGCGGCGGCGGTGACGGCGACGGCGGGAGGCGGGTCCTCGATCTACGACGGAACTCCGAAATCGCCTTCGGCGTGCGTGGTGAGCGGCGCTTACACCGGTGACCTGACTTGCACCAACACTCCGGCATTGGTTGGGCCGGATGCGGGTGTAACGACGATTCTTCCGGGCGTGATCGGCTCCAACCTGGTCAACTACACAATCACGCCGGTGAGCGGGACGTACACGATTGCGAAAGCGGTCTCTGTAACCACGGTTACGTGTCCTGTGAGCGTGATCTACATCGGCACGGCGCAAATCCCTTGCTTTGCAAACGTGACGGGTGGAGGTGGGTTCACGCAATCGGTGACGGTGGCATACACCAACAACACCATGGCTGGAACCGCAACCGCTACCGCGAACTTTGCCGGCAATGCCGACAACAATGCCAGCAGCGGCAACGCGACGTTCAACATCGCGAAGGCGCCACTGACGGCAACGGCAGGGGGCTACAGCGGTGGATACGATGGCAGCGCGCACGCGCTTTCGGCATGCAGCGTGAGCGCTAACTTCGACGCAATCACGTGCACGAACACGCCGGCGGGGCCAGTGGGACCGGATGCGGGTGCTGGAACGGTTACTCCTAGCGTGGCGGGGGTTACGAGCAACTACAACGTAACGATCACCAACGGGGCGTGGTCGATCACGCAGGCTGCATCGGTGGTGACGGTGACGTGTCCGCCGGGCGCCGTTTATAGCGGATCGGCACAGACGCCTTGCTCTGCCACGGTGACGGGAGCGGGCGGGCTGAACCAATCCGTGGGCCCGGTGTCGTACGTCAACAACATCAGCGCGGGTACGGCTTCGGCCAGCGCCTCGTTTGCCGGAGATACGGACCACACCACCAGCACGAGCAGCGCAAACTTCACTATCGCAGTGGCGCCTTCGGTGGTTGCGGTGACGTGTCCGGCGACGGTGACTTACAACGGTTCGGTGCAGACACCTTGCACCGCGACCGCGACGGGCGTTGGCGGGCTGAGCGCAACGGCACCTGTGACGTATTCGCCGATCACTGCCGGACCTGGGGCAGTGACTGCGAGCGCCACTTATGCCGGCGACAGCAACCACGGTGCGAGCAGCGGTAGTGGGGGCTTCACCATCGCGCAAGCACCGACTGTGACGGCTGTGTCGTGCCCTGGAAGCGTAACCTACAACGGTTCGGCGCAGACTCCCTGCACCGCATTGGTGACGGGACCTGGGTTGAACACAACCGCGGCGGTTTCCTACGGCAACAACGCCAATGCGGGGGTGGCGACGGCGACTGCTTTGTATGCGGGTAGTTCTCTCTACGCCGCAAGCGGCGGCAGCGCGACGTTCACCATCGCAAAAGCCGCGTCGGTGGTTGCCATCACCTGTCCCACAAGCGTTACCTACACGGGCTCGGCGGTGACGCCTTGCACCGCAACGGTGACGGGAGCGGGCGGGCTGAGCCAATCTGTAACTGTGACGTACACGAACAATACGGTGGGCACAGCGACAGCAACAGCCGCGTTTGCGGGTGACGCAAACCATACGAACAGCACTGTATCCAAGACTTTCACCATTCTGTACTCGACGGGAGCTTGCTTAGGCAGCGCGGGTCATACGATTCTGCAGCCGATCAACGCCGACGGTTCGAGTGTGTGGAAGCTGGGAAGCACGGTACCGGCGAAGTTCCGGGTATGCGATGCATCGGGAAATTCCATCTCGACGAACGTGGTGCAGAGCTTCTACCTGGCAACGATTATCAACGGAACGGTGGTGACGACTCCGGATGAGACGCCGGATTCCACCACACCCGACACGATGTTCCGCTGGAGCGCGGCGCCGGACTCACTGTGGATCTTCAACATCAACACGAAAGGGTTGATGGCGAATGCCACGTACATCTACCAGATTACGTTGAACGATGGCAGCGTCATTCAGTTCCAGTACGGGTTGAAGTAGAAGAGCTGTTGCAAAACTTAATGAGGCCGGCCCTTGGGGGCCGGCCTTTTTTATGAGGCAAAAGGAAATTGAGGGGGTCGGGAATGCGGACGCAAGTTTGCTGATCCAATCCGGCCATAACCGATCAAGCAGCGCATGCAGCATCGCCGCCTGCACGTGCGAAAAAAGCGCAAGGGTGAGCCAGTTGTGATTTATCAAGAGGTTGTACTTTAAAACTGAACTGTTGAGTCGCTTTCGAGGTTCCAAGCCGTACATAAAGACGGCGATAGGTCCGCACGGGGGAAATCGTTAGCGCCGATTTAAACGGCATTGATGTTCCCGCGGAAAGGGAGCAACGTGTTGAAAGATCAGAGCTAACCGGCCCCTGCCACTCGGGTGAGATGGGCAGAGTCTTAAGTCTCCAACCTCGTTGGTGAAGAGAACGGCGTTGAAGACAGCTAGGGGGCAAAGTCCTTGTCCAGAGCCAGCCTCGGCAGTGTTACAGTTCGTAGAATTTCACAAAAAAACAACAAACTTGCTTGACGAGACACTCAGTGAGTGTTACAAGTTGACGCGTTGTTTTGTGTGGCCGTTTCCGTTGTGGGAATTAAAGCGCCTTGTTTGCCCCCCACCCCGACCACTTGTATCGGTTGCATCGACCCGTCAGCATCGCGCTCGCAGAATTCCATTTTCGAGAAGCGGGGTGTTGAATCCACAAAAAGCGGTTAAACACGCTGTAAACGGAGAGAGGAAAAAAATGGTAAAGGGAATAGTGTCTTCCACAGCGCTGGTTGCAGCACTGTGCGCATGTCTTTCAGTATCAGCCTTGGCGCAGAAACCTCAGGTTTACCGAGGCCTGGCTCAGGCAGGCCCCGCTGCTCCTGTGGGCACGGAAGAACCCTGTATTGCCAACCCCTGCGTCTTTTACGCCGGCGACTTTGATGCCGCCGGTCCCAACCCGAATGGTCTGTGGAACAGCAACAGCACACTGATTGGCATAAGCGGAACAGTATATGTCCCGTTTTTTGTTCCGAAGAAATACAAAGGGGCGAAGGGGAAGACCGATTGGAACGTGCAAGGGCTGTTCATCAATGAGCAAATGCTGGACGCATTCGGAGTCGGCATCGCGGTCTCGAGCGTCGACTGGTCTATTGTGCAAGGCGTAGCCGCCAACGGCAACCCAAGCGGTGGTCAAGTAAAAACCATCTGCAGCGGTACCGGAACACCCACGCTGACGGCGACGGGGCGTGTGGCGTTTGGTTCACCCGAGTACACCATCCTGGTTACCGGCATTAGCTGCCCCACGCTCGAAACTGGTACCTACTGGATGACAATGCTGCCGACGACCGAAGACATTGGTTATTTGTCCGATGTCGAAGACAGTACACCCGCTAACGCTGAGGGACCGGGAAGCGAACCAGTTGACGCGTCGTATTTCTACGCTCCGGCCTTTGGCTTTAACTCTTTCACCGCGACCGCTCCCACTGTATGCGGCGGCATCGGTTGCGATTCATTCTCGGTAGGCGTAGTTGGCATACCAACACATTAAAAAAACGACCAACCCAGACAAGTCTGTCAGCTTTGCAGAGTTTGGCGACACTCAGTCCCGACACTAACGGGGACTGAGTGTCACCGGCCCTGTATTGCCGCTCCGCGGTACGCCGCGGAATTTCCTCCGCGACTTGAATGCGGCAACTGATTTCTAAAACGGTCTGAGACAGAGAACGAGGCCGTACGAAAGAGGAAACTTTATGGAAAGAAGTTTTTTTATTCGGATCAGCAGAACCGTCGCGTTGGTTGCGCTGACCTGCGCCTGGCTGGCGGGAGCGGGAGTAGCTCAGGAAGGCGAGGGCTCGTCCCCGGCGGCGCGGACTGAACCGAAAGGCCGGTTCGTGACACTGCCGGCGCACTACTCGAAAAACGCCGCGGCTCCCTTAACCCCAAGCGTCACCAACTGGACAGGCAGCCTGGGGTCCGGTCTTAGCGGCTTTACCATGGTTGGGACCGATCCATCATCCACCAACACCACCACTACCGTGACCGCCTATCTGGTTCCGATTCGATTGCTTATGAGTCCGACTCCGGGCGGCATTTTTGACCCAGCGCACGTACTTCCGAATGGACGAAGCGTGACCCAGAACGTTGTCGACTCACCCATCTTCAACGCCGGCATCGACTTTGTGCAGGGCGGGACTGACTTGGGTAACACCCAGTATCTCGATGCTTTTCAGCGCGCGACGTTTTGGAGCGACGTCAAAACCAACACCAACTATCACGTTCTGTTGAATGTTGTCGTGTTACCAACCGTGACCATCTCAGTGCCCGCGGCGTCGGGCAGTATCGGCACAGAGTTCGGAGTGCGCGTCGCTCTGATGGATATCAACTTTTTCGATGCCAAGTGGCAGTCGATCATCAGCGCCAACGGTACCATTACCCCTAACAGTTTTCCCATCGCTCTTACTTATGACACGTATCTAACTTCGGGTGGTTGCTGCATTGGCGGCTACCATAGCGCGTACGGCAACGCAAGCGCTCCGCAAACCTACGCCCAGTTCAGCTATATCGATCACACCGGAGTTTTTTCGCAGGATGTTTCCGCCCTATCCCACGAAACCGGCGAATGGATGGATGATCCGTTCGTCAACAACAGCGGGTGCGGCGGACTGCTCGAGGTTGGCGATCCGCTGGAGGGCGAAACCAATTATGGCGGCTACCCCTACACACTCAACGGTTTTACGTATAACCTGCAGGATCTGGTCCTGCTGCAGTATTTCGGCCAGTCGCCATCGACTTCGGTGAACGGTTGGTACAGCTTCCAGAACGCGAATCTCACTGTGTGCTCAAATGGCCAGTAATTCGTGGGAAGCGGCAATCGAATAAATCCGGAGGCTAGGACGCAGCGTCCTAGCCTCATTTTTTAGTTAAAAGCGAAACAAACTACGGGCTTCGGCCAAGGAAGGTTTTCGATGAGGAAAAGTCTTGTAAGCGTTTCTGTCGTGGTCAGTTTTCTGCTGCTGGCGCTCGCTGCGTCAGCCCAATCCCGGCCAGTTGTCCGGCATGCTATTAGGCACGATCTTTCGCAGTCTTTGCGAGAAATGGTTGCCGCCACTCCCCGGCCGGAAGGCGTCGGGAATGTTGAAATCGAGCCACCGCGTTTCACGCGACCGCTTCCCATCGGGCCTGGCGGCCCGGCCGGGCGCGACACCGCTCTGCAAACCACCACTCTACCCTTGATCAATGCCGTCCCGGGCTTGAATTTTGCCGGCGTCGGCGCCAATGGTTATGCCCCGCCGGATACCAACGGCTCGGTCGGCGCGTCTCAGTTTTTTCAGATTACGAACGTCGAATTCGCGATCTACGACAAGAACAGCGGTAATGTCCTGCTCGGCCCCGCGCTGATTCACAGCCTGTGGAATGGTTTCGGGGGAGACTGCGATACGAACGACGGTGGCGACCCCGTCGTCCTTTGGGACAAGGCTGCCCAGCGCTGGGTGGTAAGCCAACTCAGCGGCACCTACACAAACTGGTGCATGGCGGTCTCCACTAGCGCAGACGCGACCGGCACTTATTATCGGTATGCATTCTCTTCTGGCGGCAACCTCGACGACTATCCCAAGGTTGGAGTGTGGCCGGATGCTTACTACCGCGCAACCAACACCTTCCAGGGTGGCAGCAGCTTTATTGGAGCCAACGTTTGCGCACTCGACCGCGCCCTCATGCTGAGCGGCGGAAACGCCAACGAGATCTGTATGCAGCAGAACGCCAATGTTGCCAGCTTGTTGCCCTCCGACGTTGACGGCACCACGGCTCCTCCCTCCGGAGAACCAAATTTCTTCGTGGAGCTGTACGACAGCAGTGACCTCGGTCTGTTCAAGTTCCATGTGGACTTCACCACGCCCGCGAATTCCACTTTCACCGGTCCGACAACGATCCCGGTAGCGTCGTACAACGAGGCCGGCGGCATCGCCCAGCCTAGCGGCGGCACGACGCTCGATTCGTTGGGTGACCGGTTGATGTTCCGCCTGGCCTATCGGAATTTCGGCGATCACGAAGCTCTGGTAGTCAATCACTCCATCGTCGCAGGCAGCTCCGTCGGCGCTCGTTGGTACGAAATCCGCAGCCCCAACTCATCCCCAACTCTGTATCAGCAGGGCACATTCGCACCTGATTCGGCATACCGCTGGATGGGGTCGGTCGCAATGGATCTGGCGGGCGACATCGCTCTGGGATACAGCGTTTCCAGCACCAGCATCGACCCGAGCATCCGCTATACCGGACGCACGGCGGGCGATCCGCTTGGTTCGATGGAGACCGAAGCCAGCATCATCGCGGGTGGGGGCGTGCAAAACGGCGGCCTGGCCCGTTGGGGCGACTACAGCAGTATGAGCGTCGACCCCATCGATGATTGCACCTTCTGGTACACCCAGGAGTACATTGCGAGCACCGGCTCGTACAACTGGAGCACCCAGATTGCTTCCTTCAAGTTTCCCAATTGTGGCAGCACGAGCCCAGACTTTTATTTGACGGCAAATCCGGGTTCGCAAACCGTAGTCCAGGGTAAGAGCACAACGTACTCGATCACGGTAAATCCCGTGAACGGATACGCCAACACGGTCAACTTGACGGTGAGTGGATGTCCCACGGGCGGAACCTGTACCCTCAACCCAACGTCGTTGAGTTCGCCCTATACAACACCCTCCACTTTGACGGTGAGCACGAGCAGCAGCACACCGGGAGGCAACTACACCATAACCGTCTCGGGAACCGACGGTACCCTGACCCACACCACGTCGGTCTCGCTGGTAGTGATCAGTCCCGATTTCTCGATTGCGGCGAACACCAAAGTTGAGACAATCGCATCCGGCGCGAGCGCGAAGTATGGTCTTACGCTTACACCTGTGAATACTTTCAGCGGAAACGTCGCTCTAACAGTGACGGGCTTGCCGCCAAGCAGCACTGGAACCTTCAGCCCGAATCCAGTGGCACTCACTTATCCCAGTACCGCGGCGTCGACACTGACTGTGGCGACTAAGAAGCACAAGACTACCCCCGGTACCTACACCATAACTGTCACTGGCACCAGCGGCACTGAAACTCATTCGGTCACGGTGACCCTAAACGTAACTAAATGAGCGTGACATAAACCGCAGGGGGCGGACATTTCATGTCCGCCCCCTGCGTCTTTCATGGGTTTGGGTAGCTTGGCTCTGGGCGGCACGGCTGAAGTCATGCCATTCCAAAAGCCGATTTATTAGATAGCCTCTAGTAGAACAAATACTTTCTCCACTTATCATCAGACCTGCCCATAAGCCGCATGATGTGGCGACTGGTGTGGAGGTTGAAGGCGCGAGGTTCGCGCATAAGCTTCATGCTGGCTTCGAGAGGGAACTGGTTCCCTTTGCGGCGATTGCAGGCGTGGCAGCAGGCCACAAGATTTTCCCATGTGGAGGAACCGCCGCGTGAGCGGGGAATGACGTGATCCAGAGTCAACTCGCCTGAAGGCAGCACGGTGGCGCAGTACTGGCAAGTGTTGCGGTCGCGCAGCAGGATGTTCTTGCGAGACAAGGCGCGGCTCTGGTGCGGGATTCGGCGATACTCCAACAGGCGGATCACCGAGGGCACGCGAATGGCGATGCGGGCGGCGTGTAGGAAGTGTCCATTTTCTTCTTCCGTCATAGCCACGCCCTTGAGTACCAGGACCAGGGCGCGACGCGCGGCGCAAACGTTAATGGGTTCGTAGGACGCGTTCAACACGAGCACGGGCGCGTGCAGCGAGTTTCCGTTGCTATCGCGATGCATGGCCGCCGTGGCGAACAGGCCGGCGGCGTGCCTGCCTGTTGGTCCGGCCTCAGGTTCCATCCTGGCTGACATGCTCTGTTCGTCTCCTAAAACTCCTCGGCTCGAATCCTGAACCGCGTCTCCATCCTAATTCTCTATCCTAATTCTCTATCGTAATTCTCCATCCCAGTGGCGGGGTCGATCAGAAGACATTTGGATGCCATCTGCGCCCTTACCGTCACGGTTAACCGCCAGCCGCGCGAGCCAACGGAACCTCGCGCGCGCCAGATAACTCTTCCCTTTCGTCTTCGTCGTAGGCCGATCTGATCTCAACATGTTGGGCCGAAACCTTCAGAGTGCGGGCGACGGTCGCGACCCACACTTTGGTTGCGCCGGCGCGGCGCAGAACGCGCGCACATTCGGAAACGGTTGCGCCGGTAGTGTAAACATCATCCACCACCAAGACCTCGCGGCCATTCACGGCGTCCGCTTGCGCCACATGGAACGCGCCGCGGAGGTTCTCGCGGCGCTGATGGCTGGTCAGGCCAATTTGCGACGCTGTATCGCGCTTTCTCTCAAGGACTGCGGAGCATAAATGCAGCCGTGCTGGATCGATGCCTTTGATGGCCGCGCGCGCGATCAGCTCTGCCTGGTTGAAGCCGCGCTGCCGCAGTTTAGTGCGATGTAGAGGTACGGGAATCACGGCAACGGAATCTGCCGGGAAACTATCCTGCAGAGCCGCGATGGCCTCCCTGAGCATTCGTCCAAGAACGTTGGCAGCGGGGCGCACACCGCCATACTTCAGCAGATGAATCAATTCGCGCAGACCGCTTTCATAACTGCCGTAAGCTGCGGCGCGCGTAAATACAGGGTCGACACGACGGCACAACCCGCAGCGAGACTCGCTGCCGTCATCGGCAGCGAATGCGTAAGGAGAAAATAGGCGCTCGCCACATAGGCTGCAAACTCCGCCGGAGATGGGCCGCATAGCGTCCAGGCATTCCTGGCATAGCGGTAGGCGAGAAATGTTTACCAGGGGTGCGCCGCAAATGCGGCAATCGGAGGGGAACAAAACGGCGAAGAGACTTTTGGCAATCTGGGCAGCCCAATCGCGGGCAAGCCGTGTCTGAGAGGCGCGCAAAGCAATAGAAGGGCTTGCCACTGCAGCTTTGGCCTGGCTAGCCCGAATTCTGTCCTCACTACTGCTGAAGACGGCCTCCGTATTGCCCGCAGAGACTTTTGGGGCGGGCGACTTTGCGATTGCCTGCTTATCTAGCAGTATAACGGCGGCCGGGTCCGCTAGGCAACGTTACGTTTGGACTGCGGCACCGGGACTGCCACCTTCTTGATGGTTTCCGAAAGCCGGGGTTTTACCGGCACGAACAGCAAACGGTAGTCGCGTCGAAAACATTCTGCGCAACGCACCGGCTGCAATAGAAAAATCGGCAGAAGGTAGCGCTCAGAGAAAGTACGGCGACGGGAACTGAAACCGACATCACTGCCACAATCGTCACAGTGAAATTCGAGGTATTTCTGGAACCAGAGCTGGTCGGAAGAACTTCCTATCACACAACACCTCCGGTGGAGGAACTCGGTATTGCGAAGGGGCGACAAACCGCTTGCTTTTATTTTACCTAGCCAGATTCCGAGGCACAAGTCGGCCACGGGAGCGTGAGAGGAAAAAGGGGATATCCTACGGGAAGGCCCATCCCACTTGTAATGCAGTGGTCCCGCGTGCTAACGTGCCGCCGTTTGTGTTTCCAATAAGATGCGCTACTAGATTGCTTTCATCTCCAGCCCGGCGAGAGGATTCCACCTTATGAGCAGCAGTCCCACCCCTGAATCAGGAGTTGCCGTCAAGAAACACGTCCCCTTCGTGCCCGAGGGCATGGAGATGAAGGAATTTACGCTGCGCGCTGTGCTGCTGGGACTTCTTATGACAATCGTCCTGGGAGCGGCGAACGCTTACCTGGGACTGCGCGCTGGTATCACGATCGCGGCCACGTATCCGGCGGCGGTGATTGCGATGGCGGCGATGCGGGCATGGAAGGGATCGCTGCTCGAGGAAAATATTGCTCGAACGGCGGGGT
>Ga0307478_10000632_pt1 | contig 34851 bp, 34 predicted proteins | sample atmos_gasesECM4C_2_FD_203713 | JGI IMG/M metagenome (GOLD analysis project Ga0307478, IMG submission 203713) | Hardwood forest soil microbial communities from Morgan-Monroe State Forest, Indiana, United States - atmos_gasesECM4C_05 | ecosystem: Environmental > Terrestrial > Soil > Temperate...
AGATCGTAAGTCGAGCATGATGGTGATAGTCCATTCGGTCTCCTCGGTCGCTGCGGTTTCGTCACCATCAGCTTCCCAGTTCTCGACCGAATGGACAACAACCTATTGAAACTTCACATTTAGCCCCCGAGGTACTTATGGCTGCGCCGCCCCGAGGCAACACCGGATACAGCGCCTATTTCATCACTGCCTCCACCTTTCAGCGAACACCCTTGTTCCGCAAAGAATCGATGGCTCGGCTATTTGTAGCAGTGCTCTTCCATTATCGAGATCACAAGAACTATCTGCTTCACGAATTCGTACTCATGCCCGATCACCTTCATCTGTTGATCTCACCCACGCTCAGTCTCGAACGATCCCTCCAACTCATCAAGGGGGATACTCCTGCCGGGCAAGAGAAGAATTAGGATTCAGCGGCGAAATCTGGGAGAGAAGTTTCTACGACCGTCGCGTACGCGGAGCCGAAGGCTATTGCAACTTCAAGCAATACATCCGCCAAAATCCAATCAGGAAAGGGTTGGTAACTACAATCGCCGATTATCCCTACAGTTCAGCCCGGCAAGAATTCCTTATGGACGACATCCCTCAGCGGCTAAAGCCGGCCAGTTTAATTGCCTGAACCGCAGCGCTGAAAGCGCTGCGCCACCCAAAAGCTGTTTGCCACCGGTTGCCCATTGCTTCGCGCATTTAGTAACTGGTGGGGCTCGTCACGGACGGGCCGCCTTGCGCGGACGGGCGCGTCGCGAGCGGGCACGGAAGCGGTGGACCTTGTCGCGATTGCCGCAGCGCGCCATCTCGCACCAACGCCGGGAGTGGTTCTTGCTAGTGTCGAGGAACATCCAGGAACAGGTGTCGGATGCGCACTCGCGCACCGCGCGCCAGCGGCCGGAGGCCACCAATTCGGCAGCGCTCTTTACGATGGCGTAGAAAATTTTCTCCGCGCCTCCGGCCCGCGATTCCCAGCTCATCGTCCAGTCGCCGTTCGACCTGTCGATCCGCCCCGCAACAGGGAAGCGCTTCAGCAGCAGATTCAGGGTTTCGACGTCGCGAGACGCGACCTTCCCGTCGCGCGCCGCCCGCCTGAACATCTGCCGAAGGACTTCGCGCAGTGCTCTGGCATCCTCCCGAGGCGAGGCGCGTTTCTTGCCCAGCAGCTTGAGGTGCACGTAATTCCGCCAGTCCCCAGCTTGGAGGCGGCCGGCCTCACTGACGCTGAGGATGCCGGCCTGCGCCGCCCAGGCCGCCAGGTCGGCGTCGCTGGACAATTCTTCCTCGGGATCCTCGGCTTGGGCGTCATGCAGCGTGTTCAGGAAATCGAGGCACAGAGCCTCGCCGAGAAATTCAAACTTCTTCATGATGATGATCTCCCATTGTAACCAGTAAAAGCAACATTGACAAGTTACCCGGCATATGGCAGCTTGATTGAGGATGTAACCTTCAAAATATGATTATGAAGGTTTCACTAGAGTTTTCAACGAGGCGGGCATGACAATCCAATCCTTTAGAATCGGCGTCTCTGACGCCGCCCTTTGTGACCTCAAGCAGCGCCTGGCGCACACGCGCTGGCCTGACACTATTCCCGGCTCCGGCTCGACCTACGGCATGGACCTCGATTACATGCGCCAGCTCCGTGACTACTGGATGAACGGCTTCGACTGGCGCGCCTGTGAGGCGGAGTGGAACCGGCTGCCGCACTTCCGCTTCGAGGCCGACGGCATGGAAATCCACTTCATTCATGCGCGGGGGCGTGGGCCCGCGCCTTTGCCCATCGTCCTTACCCACGGCTGGCCGGGGTCGTTTCTCGAAATGCTGAAGATCATTCCTCTTCTCACGGATCCGCAAGCCTCCGGGGGCGATCCTGCGGACGCTTTCGATGTCGTGGTGCCTTCGATGCCGGGATATGGCTTCTCCAGCCGGCCCACGCGGCGCGGGGTCGACGCCTTCGTCATGGCCGACCTGTGGGCGAAGCTGATGCGGGCGCTGGGTTACGAGAAGTTCATCGCGCAAGGCGGCGACTTCGGCTCCGACGTTTCCACGGTGCTGGCGTGGAAACATCCGCAGCGCCTTCTAGGCCTGCACTTGAATTCCATTCCCCCGTCGTATCGTCCCGATCCCGACGGCGCGCCCCTGACCGGCGAAGAGCGCCAATTTCATGCCGACGACGCGCGCTGGTATGAAGAGAAAGGCGGCTACTGCACGGTGCAGGTCACGCAGCCCCAGACGCTGGCCTTCGCCATGAACGATTCGCCCATGGGGCTGGCAGCCTGGATCATCGACCGTTTCCGCGACTGGTCCGATTGCGGTGGTCATGTGGAGCGGAAGTTCACCTGCGACGAACTGCTAGCTAATGTTTCGCTCTACTGGCTGACCGAAACCGCCGGCTCGTCCATGCGGCTGTATTACGAGACCCGCCAGACCCTTCTCCATCTAGGCAAGGGTGAGCGCATTTCCCCGCCAACGGCGGTGGCGAAGTTCGACAAGGAAGCGCCCTTTCCGCCGCGTTCGTGGGTGGAACGCGGATATAACCTGCAGCGCTGGACGACGTTTCCCAGCGGCGGTCACTTCGCGGCCATGGAAGAGCCGGAAAAGCTGGCGCAGGATATACGGGAATTCGCGCGGACGTTCCGTTATTGAAGTGCGGGTTGCAGCGCGAGCCGGGCGGAATACTCTATAACGGAGAGTGTCGCTTCTAAATTTCAGGTTGAACCATTTCCGGCTAACCCAGAGGACGATGACTTAATTGTTCCGCGCATCGCGAATCAGCACCACATCCGAATCCGTGTGCCCGCGCACCAGCGCTAACTGCTTTCCGTCGAACGACCAATGGAAATCGTAAATGCGCTCAGAGGTGAAATCAGTGATCTGCTTTCCCTTCGATCCGTCGAGTGGTTGCAGCCATAGATTGTCGACTCCATTGTCACGGGTGGGATAGACCACGGCTTTACCGTCATGGCTAAAGCGTATAAGCCCGAGGCGCAGCCGCTCGAAATCCAATTTCTTCGTTTGCCCCGTCTCCGTGTTCACCAGCACCAGTGTGTCTTTGTGTCCCAGCGCGTGTTCGAGCGTGGCGAATGCAGCCCATTTTCCATCGGGAGAAATATCAAACTGGCTGTCGCTGATGGCGAGGTTTGAAACCGCCTGCGGCGTGCCGCCGTCGATCGGAACCCGCGCCAGAGTCGCTTCATCTTTTTGATCGATGTAATAGGCCCAGTGGCTATCGCCCGAGCAAACCGGGAGAGTATCGCGCTTGCCGGTAGTAAGCTGTTTCAGGTTGCCCCCCGATGCATCGGCGCGCCAAATATCGACATCGTCGGCTGTTCCCAGAGAAAGAAGTTCAAACAGTGTGTAACGGCCGTTGCCGCAGGCTGAAAAATCACCGGCCGCCTTTCCCTTTCCCTCCTGAGGTGTGGTGGCCGTCTTATTTCCGGTCGTGGGATCGATCCGGGTGAGCACGTTTCCCTGATCGCCGATCAACTGGCCGTCAGCCGTCCAGCTGAAATTTGTATTCGCACGCGCGGTTCCAACCGCATGGGGTTGTGCGGCGGAACCCGGTGTTACAAACAGATTCCAGTGTTCCTCACTCAAAATCGTTGCTAACGCAAGGCCATTCGCCGCGATACTGACGTCAGAGTACGTGTTCGTGTCATGCGTGATTGGAGAAACCTTCGCTTCGGGATAAGAAACGAATCCGATCTGCACCTGATGAAGATTGGTTTGGCCATGGAGCAGCCCCAGCAGACCGATGCCGTTGGGCATCCACGTTGGAGACGCAAAAAAGTCATCTTGCCCTTTGAAGAACGGCTCTTTCCTTCCGCTGGCGACGTCCACAGTGACCAGCCCTTGTACGTATCCCGCGTGCAGTTCGTTGCACATGATCGTCTTCCCGTCGGGAGACCATGCGGGGAAGGATAATCCCTCCGCCATGGAACCACTGGTCAGGGCTTTTTCCTGCGAATCGCCACCATCGACCGGACGAACGATGAGCTGATATTTCCCCTCCTCCGGATTGTCGTAGCGCATGAACGCGTACCTGGTTCCATCGGGTGAAAAAGTAATGTTTGAGTCCACATCGGAAGCGAGTTTTTGCGGAGCTCCGCCCAGCAGTGCGGAGCGGTAAAGAAACTTCAATTCCGGATTTCCCGGATCGCTGCGCACGAAATAAAAATAATTTCCGTCTGGAGAAAACCTCAGGCCGTTGTAATAGACGTCGGCCGGCGGCTGTACCTGCGTGTTGCTATTGGTGGGCACGTTTCGCAGCCACAGGGCCGCCAGTCCATTCTTTCGCGACAGGCACAGGACGTATTTCCCGTCCGGCGAAATTGCGGCCAGCACCTCATTGCCGGTGTCCGTGACCTTGGTGACTGATATATCGTGAAATGGAATGGGACGGGTTCGAAAAAAGTAGGCGTAGATTCCATAGGCCGCCATTGCGGCCAGTGCCAGCGCGAGCGCCCCCGTGACCGCCCCTCGCTTTTGTTTCGGCGCAGCCGAGACCACTGCCGAACCGGCGGCAACCGTAGATCCAGATGAAACCCGCGCCGAAGCTGCGCCTGACGTCGCGGCATCCGGGGAAGTAGAAATTCCCGATGAAGCAGACTGCGCGGTTTTGCGTCCGGATTCGGTGTCCCGCTTCAAGCGCTTTAAATCGCCGCGCAAATCGGCGGCAGACTGATAGCGCAGGTCGCGATCTTTCTCGAGAGCCTTTCCAATAATTTCGTCCAGTTTAGGCGGCAGCGTGGGATTCAGTTGCAGCGCTGAAACCGGATCCAGTTCGAGAATGGCGTGGAAGACCACCGCCGAAGTGGCGCCGGAGAATGGAAAGCGCCCGGTGGCCATCTGGTAGATAACAACACCAAGAGAGAATAAGTCTGTACGTGGGTCGAGTTCTTCACCGCGCGCCTGCTCCGGCGACATGTATGCGATGGTACCGACGGTCGCGCCGGGGCTCGTGAGATTCGCCGGCCTCGGGCTATCTTGAGTCGCTCCGATGGTCGTCATCTCCATCTCGGGATGCGTCAACTTTGCGAGACCGAAGTCGAGAACCTTCACCTGCCCGCGCTGAGTAATAAAAATGTTTGCCGGCTTAATGTCACGATGGATAATCCGTTTTGCATGGGCGGCGTCGAGAGCGTCGGCAAGCTGAATGCTCCACTCCAGTAAGCGATCGTGTGGCAATGGGCCAGCGCCCATGCGACGGTCAAGGGTATCGCCCTCCAGCAACTCCATCGCGATGAACGTCTGTTCCGCTTCGTTTTCGATCTTGACCTTCTCGACCGCGTAAATCGTGCAAATGTTGGGATGGTTCAGGGACGAAGCTGCCCGGGCTTCAAGCAAGAAACGCTCCAGAGCGTTTGGATCGCCCGAAAGCTGTGGTGGGAGAAACTTGAGCGCGACCTGGCGCCCGAGATCGAGGTCCAGCGCTTCATAAACGATTCCCATCCCGCCGCTGCCCAGTTGGCCGGTGATGCGGTAATGCGAAATGGTACGACCGATCATGAAAGGGGTGGGAATTCATCTTAGGAGGGATGCGAAACCCAGTCAATCAAGCTGACGTGGTGGCTGTCTAAATAGCGTGGTGCTGGCTTTGGAGAGGGCAACGGCGGGAACGCAGCTCGTTCTAGAGTGATAAAATTGATTTAGTGAGGGATTTTATCCATGAACAGGCATTTTAAGATTCCGGTTGTGTTGGGGCTGTCGGCGGGCATTTTGGTAGGTGAAATGTTTGGTGAAAACAAGCCACATGCTGAATTCGTCGCGGTCTCGCCAAATCCCATGCTGAACATTGCTGTTCCGAATGTGACCGCCACAACGGTGAGCAATGTCACTCGTTTTGAAAGTTTCACTCCTGTGGAGTGGAGGATGCCGCACGATCACCTCGTAATAAATGTCGCAGGGCTGGTGTTACCGGTCGGCGGTAAGCAGTAGAAAAACCCGGATGCTCATTCCGGGTCCCTCGAAGTCTGTCGTGCTCAGGCGGATCATGCCACGGGAGCGCGTGGGTCGTCCATTCCTAAGACCGAAGATCAGGGCAGGGTCTCGGTCGCGTGCCTGCTTGCTGTGCTATTTCTGCTGAATGAAATCAGGCTCATTCACTGGCTTGGGGAGCCATACCAAACGACCCTGGTTGTCTGTCCACGTGATAAAGCGGAATTTCCTGTTTTGACGGAAAGGCCAAAAATCCGGCCTATACGAAATCCACACCTCTATATCTCCGCTCTTCAATGGAACTTCGAACCGGAATGGCCAATAGCATTGGCCGGTGGAACGTTCACCTACCTCTATTCTCGGAGTGTCAGCATTCCACGAAACGAGAGTGTCCGACACTGTTGGACTTTTAGCTGTGGAGACCGTGATATTCCTGATGTCGCACTCAAACGATACCTTGTTGATTCCTAGAGGGCCGTCGTTTGTCGTAACGAAGGGGGTAATCATTGGATTGGTGGGATTCAATGGCTCGGTTGAATACACCAAAATGCGCGGGAATAGCGCTAGATACCCCGTCACGATGCCAAGAATCGCAGCGGCCCAAACCACAGTGGCTGGAAACCATTTTAGATATTTCGCCAACACTGACTGATTTTTCATGGGCTGAAGAGCACCCCCTGATTTTTCTTCTGTGGCCTGTTCTTGTGGCGCTAACTGCTCATGGAATATTTGGGCTAGTAATGCTTTGCTCTCAGGGTCTTTGAGCGCTTGGAGGAATTTCTTGCGCTGCGCACTATTCATACGTTTCTGCTATTGAGGCGCAGTAATGCTACGCCGACGACGACAGTTCGGCAATCGACCACACGTGATCCGTCGAACCCGCTTCCATAGCAGCAGAGACGTAGAGGGGAAGATCAGGCGCCGCGAGCCTTAACCGGGAGGTGTTACACCGTTACACCCTACGGAAGTAGACGGCCAAGATTCAGAGCAGCAACACAAGTGTTTAAGACACAACCGACGCGGTAATGGCTATCAAACTGAGACACTACCGACGTGGTGGTGTCCTAACACTTCGCAGTATCTTCTCCGCAGGCAGAACGCCGTGACAAAACTACGGCACCGCAACTTCCACGCGCTCGGAGTGCGCGCTTTCTTTTCCACTCGAATTCACGGCCGTCGTTGAGTAGTAGTAAGTGTGGCCAGGGACAACGGTGGGGTCGGTGTAGGTGGTCTCTGGATCGAGCTTCGAATTGAGTTTAGACGGAGTAGCGCTGCTGGACGTGCTCCGGTAAACGTTGTAGCCGGTTATGTGTTCCGAAGTGCTCGGGATCCAGGAAAGGCTCACGTAAGGCGCTGTGCCAGTACCGGCCACCGGCTCAGATACTCGGGCGTCCACTGCGTTGCTGGCGAACGAGAGAGCTCCTGACGAATTCCCGTCATTCTTCGGCGTGAAGGTGACGTTAACCGACACTTCCTTCCCCGCAGGGACCGTTAGCGGCAATTCTATTTTTTGCACGCTAAACTGTGAGCTATTGCTGGATATAGAAGACACGTCTACGTTCCCTCCGCTGGCGTGCAACCCCAAAGTCAGCGCCGCCCTTCCTCCCACAGCCACTTTGCCAAAGTTCAGGGTGGCGGGGCTAATGGTCAGTTCGGGCTTGCTCGCGCTCGTGCCCGTTCCCGTGCCTGTAAGCGGGATGTTGAGCGAGGGCCCGGAGACAAATGAACTGCCGCCGGTCAGACCCACTGCGTTCGGCTTGAACGTGGCTTTCAACGTCACACTCTTTCCTTGGCCAAGCGTTATAGGAAACTTCGGCCCGGTGACGGAGAATCCGTTCCCCGTGGTTTCCAATCCCGTCAGTGTTACATTCCAGTTGCGAGTGTTGGTCACGACGACGGGCAATGTTGAACTTTCTCCCACCTTCACATCACCGAAGGATAGGTTCGGCGGACGTGCGTCTAGGGTCTCGGTCTGCACACCATTCCCCCACACTCCGAGGTTGAGGGTTCGATTGGAGGCGTTGCTGAGGAACATGAGCTGTCCATTACGCCAGCCCGCTACCGAGGGCGCGAAGATCACACCCACTTCCAGAGTTGCTCCTGCAGCCAAGACATGGGGTAACTTCAAATTCGAGATTTTGAACTCGCTGGTATTTGCAGACACGCTGGAAATTGTTATGCTGCTCGGACCGTTGTTGGTCACCGCCGCAAGAAGCGTCTCGGACGCTCCGACGGCGACTGTGCCATAACCGAGAGTCGTAGGCGAACAACTTAGCTGCGTCGTGGCTGCGAACAGCCGTGCCGGTAGGATCGTTACCAGGATCATTAGTGTGACTACAGGAAGCACAAGCGCGGATATGCATCGAGACTTAGGCTGGGGGAGTCCCATAATGGAACTGAAATTACTGGATCCGCAGAAACGCGGATAGATATCGGGAGGACCGACCCAAGGTGTCTAAGGCGTTAGCCTTAGTTTTATTCCGCGACAGCAGATCCCGTGCTCCGTCGCGAGAATGCGAGGACTTGGTTGGAATCTTTATGCGCTAGTGTCCGAAGTTGGACATCCGATCTCGAAAACGACCATCGCGGACCAGCGCAATGCGCCCTAACTAATCTATAATCTGGCGCTTAGCATCGGCCCGTCTCGTGCTGATTTGTGCGTCAGATGGAGGAAAAAACATGCCATTTTTTCGCGCTCTGAAAGTTGCGTTCCACTCCCTGGCTCGCACTCGAGGGCTTACGATCACTGTGATCCTCACACTGGCGCTCGGCATCGGTGCCAATGCCGCCATGTTCAGCCTGGTGCGAGGCGTCCTCCTCCGGCCACTTGTCAACCGTGATGAGAACCGGCTGGTCTACATCCGGCAGAGCGCGCCCGGCCTTGGCGACGATAATTCAACGTTCTCTGTGCCCGAAATTCAGGATCTGCGTGCGCGCGTCAAAACCCTGAGCGCCTTCGGCGAATTTTCTACCATGGGCTTTTCCATGGTCGGCCTCGGTGAACCGCGCCAGGTACGCGGAGGGGTTGTCGGCGGGTCGTATTTTGAAGTGATGGGCCTGCACCCGGTGCTTGGCCGCCTGCTCGACATGCGGGACGATGGCCCGAGCGCCGCTGGCGCAGTGGTCCTCACGTATCGCTTCTGGACCACCGCACTCAAAAGTGACCCTTCCGTCATTGGCAAGAGCGTCCGTCTCGACAGCGCCTTGGGCGCGCGCACCGCCACCATCGTCGGGGTCCTCGAACCCTCCGTACCATATCCTGCAGAAACTGAGATCATCGGCAACGTCGTCACCAGCCCGCATCACCTCTCCGCCACAATGGTGACCGGACGCGTCCATCGTATGACCGAACTTTTCGGTCGCCTCGCCCCCGGCGCAACTCTCGACCAGGCACGTGCCGAACTCAAAGCGGTTTACGGGTCGATGGTTAAAGAACATTCCGAAGCATATTCGCCGAAAGCAGAATTCCAGATCGAGGCCAGGTTGCTTCACGACCAGATCACGTCGAGCGCCAGGACTGTGCTGCTGGTTCTGCTCGCGGCGTCGGCGCTCGTCTTCATCATTGCCTGTTCCAATGTTGCTAACCTAATCCTCGCGCGGACCGTTCGCCGCGAAGGCGAACTGGCGATCCGTGCGGCGCTTGGCGCAAGTGCCGGGACGCTGCGACGCATGCTGCTAACCGAGAGCCTCCTGCTTTGCGGCGCGGGCGCCGCGCTGGGTGTGATGATCGCGCGTCCGCTGGTGGCCATCCTGGCTCGGTACGCCTCTCGCTTCTCTGTTCGGGCGCTCGATCTAACGGTGGATTCGAGCCTGCTTTGGGTCGGAGTGGCGCTAGCTATAGTTGCCGCAGTGATCCTGGCGTTCGTCCCGCGCCTGCCGTCGTCTGACGCCGCCCATGGGATTAGTCTGTCGAGTGGCAGCGTACGCATCACGGGAAGCACCAGCCGCCGCCAGCGGATCTTCGTCGTCACGCAAGTCGCCGCGTCCTTCGTGCTGCTGGCCGGCGCCAGCATGCTCCTAAAGACGCTGCTCGCTCTGCAGCACGCCCAGGCTCGGCTCGACACTGACCACGTCATCGCCTTGGAGGTTCCGGTGATCTCCTATGGCAAGACTCCTGACCAGATCGCCGGCTTTTATCGCGAAACCGTCCGCCGCGTTTCTGCTCTTCCCGGCGTAGACAAAGTCGCCGTTGGTACCTTCGTTCCGTGGCGCGACGCTGGGAGCCTCGGTCCCGGCTTGCAGTTCACCGCTGAGGGCTATGCTCGAGGCCCCGGTGAAGAAGATCCGCTTGCCCAATTTCGTTCCGTCTCGCCAGGATTTTTTGCCGCACTCGGCGTCCCGATTATTGCGGGACGCGATTTTAACGACTCCGATCGCCAGGGATCCGAGCCAGTCGTCATTATCAGCCAGAGTGTTGCGCAGCGCATGTTTCCCAATCAGGACGCGGTCAATCGTCACCTTATGTGGACCGATCCCGTCATCAAATTCATACCAGGCTTTAGCGGCGCTCCCAGCCGCATCATTGGCGTTTCCGCCGATGTCGATGACGAGCACGTAGTTCCCGGCCCTCTCCTCACGGTTTATCATCCCTTCGAACAACTGATGTTGGGAGGAGACCTGTTCGTTCACGCGCACTCCGATCCCTACTCCCTGGTGACTCCCATTACGCGGATTATTCACGACATGTCTGCGGAACAGCCGGTCGAGCACGCCGCCACTCTGAAAGATATCCGTGCCGAAGTGCTTACGCCGGACCGTTTGAACTCCCTGATTTCCGGCGTGTTCGCGGCAGTCGCGTTGCTGATTGCAGTGGTCGGTGTCGCGGGTGTGTTGGCGTTCTCCGTGAGTTCCCGGACGCGTGAATTCGGCATCCGGCTAGCGCTTGGATCGCTGCCGCGACATCTGTTGCGAGGCGTAATTGCAGAAGGTGCCGTGATGGCCACCGCCGGTGTCCTGGCAGGAGCGGCATTCGGGTACATTCTGGCACGCTTGGCAAGTAGTTATTTCCCGGACGTGAAAATGCCCGGCGCCACCGTGGTGGTCGTCGCCGCGTTTGTGATGCTGATAGCTGCCGTCGTTGCATCGATGCTGCCGGCCGCGCGCGCGGCCCGCGTCAATGTCGTTCAAGCGCTGCACTCGGACTGACGTTCGCCACCTTCTCGTTTCTCTCAAGCGACAGAGCGTACTTTTCAGCCTTGCGCTCGTCGTCGCAACTGCACCGAATGTGACCCAACTCATGCGCCAGGATTCTTTGCGGCGGACGCCCAACCTCGGGTGAGAGGAAGATTGCGCTATTGATGACCGTGACCTGACCGTTCATGTTGGTGAAGGCATGATTGGTACCAATTGCATCGGCGTGCCTGCGGAGGACCTGCCACGCGATGTCAGAGCATGCAACCACGATCCTCCAGCCAGGAGGAAATTTGGCATACGTGTTAAGGATGTCGAGCAGCGGCACCGTCGCATACTTGCATTGGGCAGCGTGCTGGATACCGGCGAGTTGTACCACAACCTGTGCGTGAACTGGCAGGAATGACGCCAATGACAGTAAAATACACGCCAGCCTTGGGTGGTGCTTCACGGTTCCTCCTTGGTCAGGCGTCGGAAGGGTTGCAGCCCGTGACCGACGCCGTTTTTTGTCTACCTCAGTTTCAGTTCGGCTCCTCCTGGCTGGCCGCTTGAGCTGGGGGGAGATCGGCAGATCACGCTCGCGGCCTGCACTTTAGAGTGAAACATTCCAGTGCGGCGGAAGGTGCAAGCAAAAAAAGCGCTGCAGCCTCCTGAACGGATGGTATTTTCGTTACAGGAAAAGCCGTGAGGGGAAGGTGGCTTCCGATGGCTGTGCAGTATCGAATCGGAGAGTTTGCCGAGTTGAGCGGGGTCTCGACAAAGACTCTTCGCTTCTACGACGAAATCGGGCTGTTGCGTCCTGCGAGCGTCGATCCTCGAACCCGCTATCGCCTCTATCTTCCGCAACAACTGGAAGAGTTGGCTTCCATCCTGGCGTTGAAGGATGTCGGAGCTTCTCTTACAGAAGTTCGCAATCTAACCAATAAAGCTGGGTCTAACAAAGAGCGGCGGCGGGAAATTCTCAGCGAGTTGAAGAAGGAAGTAGAGCAGTCGATCCAAATGGCTACGCAGTCCTTGAAATGGATTAACGCGACTCTCAGCGAACCTGACGATTCCGAGCGCCCGATTGCGGTGGTCGTGAAGCGCCGACCTGCGGTTCTCGTCGCCTCCATCCGTTCCAGGGTACAAAGCTACCCTGAGATTGAGCGATTCGAACGGGAATTGCTAAGAGAGCTACCCGTGCAGTCGATGGGCGATCTGCGGGGTGTCCTCTGGCATAGCTGTGCGGATTCGGGTTTCCTCGAGGGAGAGCCATTCGTTGCTCTGAAACAGCGAGTGCCCTCGCGAAGTGTGTATGACCTTAAGCAGCTTCCGCCCGCGACGCTTGCCTGCGCTTATTCAGGACTGGATTTCGATAGCGCGGAGCGCTCCTATGCAGCCATCCGAAGATGGATGAATACCAGGGGTTACCGAGTCGCCGGCCCTAAACGCGAACTCTACCTCGATGGGCTCCTGGAAATTCAATTTCCCATGAGATCAGCTTAGAATCATCACGCGCGCCCAGACCGCCGCGCTCGCCACCTCTCAGTTGTTTGAGATATTTGGTGGACCTGGTCGGGATCGAACCGACGACCTCTTCCATGCCATGGAAGCGCGCTCCCAGCTGCGCCACAGGCCCACTACTAGAAAATCCGATACTCGGGAATCGACAGAAGGATCGAATTCATTCTCGCCCACATTACAGCGATAGTCAACGCGCCCGATTCTTCCATTTGTTTCCACAAGCATTTTCTGTATAATTGATCGTGCACCCCACCTGCACAATCTTTCAAACACAATTTAGAGCGAGGAAGAGATGCCAGCGAAGTACATCTTTGTGACGGGCGGAGTTGTGTCTTCTTTAGGCAAGGGATTAGCCGCGGCTTCCATCGGCTGCCTACTCGAGAGCCGTGGGCTCAAGGTCAATCTGATGAAGTTTGACCCTTATTTAAACGTCGATCCGGGGACGATGTCGCCGTTTCAGCACGGCGAAGTTTTTGTCACCGACGACGGAGCGGAAACCGATCTCGACCTCGGCCACTATGAGCGCTTCACCCACGCCAAACTCTCTCGCGACAATAATTGGACTACGGGCCGGCTCTATGAGCAGATCATCGCCAAAGAACGCCGCGGCGATTATCTCGGAAAGACGGTGCAGGTCATCCCTCACGTTACCAACGAAATCAAGGCAGCGATGAAGAAAGTCGCGCAGGATGTTGACGTCGCCATCGTGGAAATTGGCGGTACCGTGGGCGATATCGAGTCGCTGCCGTTCATGGAGGCGATCCGCCAGATGCGCCAGGAACTGGGACGCGAGGATACTTTGTTTGTGCATGTGACGCTCGTGCCCTTCATCGCTGCGGCACAGGAACTGAAAACTAAGCCCACGCAGCACTCCGTGAAAGAACTGCTCAGCATCGGAATTCAACCTGATATTTTGCTCTGCCGCACTGACCGCTTTCTCGCGAAGGAGCTGAAATCGAAGATTGCCCTTTTCTGCAATGTGCAGGAAGAAGCGGTGATCACGGCCAAGGACGTGGCTTCAGTCTACGAAGTGCCGCTCGTGTTCGCCAACGAAGGCGTCGATACCCTGGTACTGAAATATCTGCATATGGAAGCGAAGGATCGCGAACTCTCCAAGTGGGAGGACATTGTGCATCGCGTCTACAACCCCAAAGACACGGTGACGATCGGAATTGTCGGTAAATATGTGGAGTATGAAGATTCTTACAAGTCGTTGAAGGAGGCGCTGGTTCATGGCGCGCTCGCCCACAATCTGAAATTACAGTTGAACTGGATTGAGGCGGAAGGCCTGGAAACCGGCGACCAGAGCAGCAGCAGTAGCAACGATGCACAGCTTGAAGGTTATGACGGGATTCTGGTGCCCGGCGGTTTTGGCAAGCGCGGCATCGAGGGCATGCTCATCGCGATACGCTACGCCCGCGAGAATAAAGTTCCTTACTTTGGCATTTGCCTTGGCATGCAAACCGCTTGTGTAGAGTTTGCCCGCAATGTAGTTGGACTAGCCGAGGCTAATTCGAGCGAGTTCGATCCTGCGACTCCGCATCGCGTGATCTACAAGCTGCGCGAGTTGCGCGGTGTAGAAGAACTTGGCGGCACCATGCGCCTGGGCGCCTGGACTTGCAAGATAGAACCCGGCACGTTGGCGCACCGGATTTACGGAAAGCTCGAAATCAGCGAACGGCATCGCCATCGCTATGAATTCAACCGCGAATATGAAGAGCCGATGGTAGCAGCGGGATTGCGCATCTCTGGTTCCACGCCCGACGGCACTTACGTTGAGATGGTCGAATTGCCTGATCATCCGCATTTCATCGGATGCCAGTTTCACCCCGAATTCAAATCGAAGCCACTCGAGCCGCATCCGCTCTTCAGTACGTTCATTGCGGCGGCGTATCAGCACGGCTTGAAGCGGCGCGAGCATAAAGAGACTGCGGCGGTCGAGATGTTTCATCGCCCGGAAAAAGTCACGAGAAGATAGCATTAAACGCTTGAGTTCACCACAGAGACACAGAGACACAGAGAAGGCAAAATCAATGACCTGTATTTCTCTGTGCCTCTGTGTCTCGGTGGTGAAATGATTTTTGGTGAGATTGTTGCCCACCTCCTTCCAAATCGGCGACATCCGTATCGGCTCAGGCAATCTGTTCCTTATCGCCGGCCCGTGCGTGATCGAGAGCGAAGAGCACGCCATTCGCATGGCCGAAATCATCAAGGGCGTAACGCGCGCCCTGGGATTTCCTTTCATCTTCAAAGCCAGCTACGACAAGGCCAACCGCACCTCGATTCGCAGCTTCCGCGGACCCGGCGTGAAAGAGGGTCTCCGAATCCTGAGAAAGATTAAAGACCAAATTCAGGTGCCGGTGCTCACTGATGTCCATGAAGTAGCGGATGTTGCCAAGGTCGCGGAGGCAGTCGATATTTTGCAGATCCCGGCTTTTCTCTGCCGCCAAACTGATCTTGTGGTCGCGGCCGCTCTCAGCGGCCGGCCCGTCAACATCAAGAAAGGACAATTCGTCTCGCCCTGGGACATGCGCCATGCGGTAGAGAAATGTCGCGAGGCAGGGAATTCGCAGGTGTTTCTAACAGAGCGCGGCACAAGTTTTGGCTACAACAACCTGGTCGTAGACATGCGATCGCTCTCTATCATGCGAAAATTCGCGCCTGTAGTGTTCGACGCCACGCATGCTGTCCAACTTCCCTCCGCTCAGACCGACGACGGAAGTGCAGCAGTAAGCGGCGGACAACCTGAGTTCATTCCGATTCTCGCACGTGCGGCGGTTGCAGCCGGTGTCGACGGCGTTTTCCTCGAAGTGCACGACAATCCGAAAATTGCGAAGTCCGACGGCGCGAATGCATTGGAATCTACCAAACTGCGGGAAGTGTTGAAGGAATTGCTGGCAGTGAGGCAAGCGTTGGATTTGGCAAACACTTCGAGATAAGCCACAGGCGCGACCGCATCCACCACCTCCGCCAGCGAAGCGCAACTCTCTGCACATGGTGTGCAAGGGAATGAATTGTTTACACGACAATTCACTTGCCAGGTGCAGCCTCTTTCCAAGTGACTGCAGCATAGGTGCTTACAGCCCGTGGTTTCGAGGAGGATTGGCCCCTTTCGTGCGGCGTGACGAACAGCGCCCCTACGTCTCAGGAGGTTTGTTCATGCGAGCTCGAATCACAAAGACGGTCGTTACTGTTTTGGCGATTGGAGTCTTCTCGCTCGCGTGCGTGCCGCTGGCGCGTGCGAACTCCATAAGCTTTGACCTGACATTGAACAATCTGGGGATTTCCGGCTCCATCGGCACTGTCAGCATTAACGATACGGGCGCCAATCGGGTTACGGTCACGATCACGATGAATGCCGGGTTCTCACTCAAACTTCCAGGTGGCGACATCGCCTTCAGCGGTCCTACCGAGCTGAGTGCCGGAAGCGCCACTGACATCACAGCTTTTTCTGGAGCGAACACGTTCGCAGGATTGAGCTTCAACCACTTTTTCAGCGGGAAGAACATTAGTCAGTTCGGTACCTTTGCCTTCGACTACGCGAATACTAAAGGCGCTCCGCACGGAGTCGTCAGCGCAGACTCGCTCACATTCGTGCTCACTGCTCCTGGTCTTATGGCTAGCCAGTTCACTGGCGTCGCCCTCCACTTCTGCACCGCTTCCGGGACCAACTGTGGACCGCAGACCGGATTTGCTTCAGGTGGCGCACCAGCCACAGTTCCTGAACCCGGCACTCTATCTTTGTTGGGCACCGGCCTGATTGGCTTGGCTAGCCTCGTCCGCCGACGCATTTGCGGGTAGACTCTCACATCGTTATCTTCACCAGCAGGCAATAAACTTGGGCTCACTGCGGCTCGGTTGGCGCTGGCGCTCAGCGCAAGGGCGACGCCGTAGCATTTTCCCTCTGCAAGAGCGTCCGAAACCACGAATGACACAAAGGTTCACGAAGTAATATCCCTGGAAGCTCACCTCCTTCGTGTAACTTCGTGCCCTTGGTGGTCGAATATCTTTTCTCCATGGTAAATTTAAATTTCCGCATGAGAGAAATCGCCAACTGGGCTTTGAACGTTGCCACGATGCATGGCGCGAGCTATGCCGACGCTCGCATCGTGAGCCAGCGAAGCCGCGCACTCACCACAAAGAACGGCAAGGTCGGTAGCGCATCTGACGCCGAATCAATGGGGATGAGCGTGCGCGTAATCGCCGAAGGAGCCTGGGGATTTGCCGCTTCAGAAGACCTGTCACGAAGCGGAGTTGAAACCACCGCTGCCCGCGCGGTAGAAATCGCCCGCGCTTCAGCGCGAGTGAAAACCGAGAATATCCGTCTCGCTCCCGAGAAGCCGGTGACGGCTGAGTGGACCACTCCGCACGCGATTGATCCGTTCTCGATCTCGGTCGAGCAAAATATCGCACTTTTGCTGAATATCGATTCCGACTTGCGAAGCGTCGCCGGCATCACGCTTGCCGAAAGCAATCTCAACTTTAATCGCGAGGAGCAATGGCTTCTGTCATCAGAGGGCACCGACATCCATCAGACAAAGTATTCCGCAGGCGCAGGCTATACCGCTTACGCGTTCGCAGGGAATGAGATTCAGAAACGGTCGTATCCGAACTCCTACGGAGGCCAGTGGCAGAACAAGGGCTATGAACTGATTGAAGAGTTGAAGCTCGTGCAAAATGCGCGCCGCATCGCGGAAGAAGCCGTCGCTCTCCATCACGCAGAGCAGTGTCCCGAGGGAACCTTCGACATTATTCTGGACAGTTCACAACTCGGACTGCAGATTCACGAATCCATCGGTCATCCCATCGAACTCGATCGCGTGTTGGGCATGGAGGCGAATTTCGCGGGCACATCCTTCTTAACTCTCGACAAGCTGCGCACTCTGCGCTATGGCAGCGAGATGGTGAACGTCGTCGCGGACGCCCGCCAGGAGCACGGTCCGGGCCTTGGCACTTTCGGATTCGACGACGAGGGCGTGCCCGCACAGTGCACGCCGATCATCACCAATGGATTGTTCACTGGTTATCTGAGCTCGCGCGAGACTGCACACACCATCGGCGAGAGCCGCTCCGGCGGCACGCTGCGCGCCGAGGGCTGGAATCGTTTGCCGATGATTCGTATGACCAATATCAGTCTCCTTCCCGGCGAGAAGCCGCTGAGCCTCGAGCAACTGATTGCCTCGACCGATCATGGCATCCTCATGCAGACCAACCGCTCCTGGTCGATCGATGACCGGCGCTACAATTTTCAATTCGGCTGTGAGATCGGCTGGGAAATCAAACATGGCAAGCGCGTGCGGACGGTGAAGAACCCGTCGTACTCCGGAATCACTACAGAATTCTGGAATTCGCTGGACGCTATCTGCTCCCGCGATGAATGGACGCTCTGGGGCACGCCGAACTGCGGCAAAGGCCAGCCACAACAAGTGATGGGGACGGGCCACGGCGCTGCGCCCTCGCGGTTTCGCGGAATCAAGGTAGGGAGCGCATATAGAAGTTAGTTCACCATCAAGTCGCGGATTACAGAGAGAACCAACGATCAAGCCGAATGTTAAACAAGGAGCAAGCTTCCGATATCTTCGATCGCATTAAGAAATTCTCGTCCGCGGACGAGGTCGAAGTGCTCTTTTCGGGCGGAAGATTTGCCCTGACCCGCTTTGCCAACAATACGATTCACCAAAATGTTGAAGAGGAAAACCACACCATCTCGGTGCGCACCGTTTTTGCAGGCCGCACCGCTCGTGCGACGACCAATAAGTTTGATGAAGATAGCTTGCGTCGCGTGGTTGAATCCTCAGAAGCTCTAGCCAAGGTGCAGCACCCTGATCCGGACCTTTTGCCGATGCCGAACTCGCAGGAAGCTGCGGGGACGGGCGAGTCGCCCGTCCCCCCACGGACTGCGCCTTCGCGCCACTTCGCGGAAACCGCAGCCATCACCCCTCAACTTCGGGCTGAGAGCGTCAAGAAAATTGTCGAGGTTGCAAAGCAAAATAAACTCACGACCGCCGGAATCTTTTCCAGTTCCGCATCCGTCGAGGGAATCTTCAATTCGCGCGGTTTGAGCAACTGGCACACGCAAACTCTGGCGGAAGTTTCCATCACCATGCTGGGCGACGACTCTTCCGGATGGCAGAAGTCCAATTCCCCCGACGTCACCAATCTCGATCCACACTGTATGGCTGAGATTGCGGCTGAGAAGGCGCTCGACTCCGCTCATCCGGTTGAACTCCCAGCAGGGAAGTGCACGGTAATTCTCGAGCCCTCGGCCGCGCTCGATATCGTCGGTTTCATGTTCTGGGATTATTCCGGTATGGCGATCCTCGACCAGCGATCGTTTCTCACCGGCCGCATCGGCAGCAAAATCTTCGGCGAGAACATCACCATCTGGGATGACGTCACGCATCCCCTGCAAAGCGGATCACCATTCGATGGCGAAGGCGTGCGAAGGCAGGGCCTGCCGCTGGTCGAGAATGGAGTCGTCAAGCGCGTGGTGTACGCCCGGGAAACTGCAGCGCGGATGAAGACTTCAGAATTTGCAGACAAGGTGGGGCCGATCGAACCCACAGGCCACGGATTCCCGCTGCCTAACGAAATGGGCGAGATGCCGCTCAACATCGTCTTCTCTTCGCCGCCGAATCCGCAAACCGTCGATGAGATGATTGCTTCCACCGAACGCGGCGTCCTGGTCACGCGGCTCTGGTACATCCGCGAAGTCGATCCTTACGAGAAAATTGTCACCGGCATGACTCGCGACGGGACGTTTCTGGTTGAAAATGGCGCAGTTCGCCGAGGTGTACGCAACTTCCGCTTCAATGAGAGCCTGATTCACATGCTCTCGAACGTTGAAGCGATGAGTGTACCCGTCCGTTCCAGCGGCGAAGAATCGTTTGACATGGTCGTACCCGCGATGAAGATCCGCGATTTTAATTTCACCGAGGTCACCAAGTTTTAGAATACATTCCGCCTTCTCCCGTGCGTCTAACGCAAGCAGCAATCTGCCACCTACTCCAAGCTTGCTTTTGGGGCCTCGAGTTACTTGCGTAAATGTCCTCTAATCGCCTCATCCACAAGCAGTTAGCACCCTTCCGTTCCATGACTTCAGTAACTTTGCTTGCTTGATTCCTGGGTGTACGCTGCCCATAAGTTCCGAGAAATTCAAACGCGCCTAAGCGCACCGTAAGGAAGGTTCGTTAGACACCGTGTCAAGCGAAGCAGCAGAGGAACAACAGAGGGTGGACCCGCAGGAAGCCCAGACTGCGATCAAGCACTATGCCGCAATGCAGAGTGCTCCGCGCTTTCCTTTGCACCTGGCGGTAGAAGTTACGTCGCAAAACGGCGCCTGTGCGGCGGAGACGCAAAACATATCCGCCAACGGCGTGCTCTTCGCGATGGATCGCGATGTCCCAGTAGGCTCGATCGTGGACTTCACCATTCTGCTTCCAGGAGAAGTTGTGGGTTCCCGCGGCGATGTGCAGATTGACTGTCATGGCCGTGTAGTTCGCAGCTTTGAAGATCAAGGCCGGCGCGGCGTCGGCGTCGTGATTGACGAGTACCATTTCGAGCGAGCATAGGTGCACAAAAACTGATGGCGGGCACTTCGGTTAGCGTGGGAGAAAATCACGGAGTTCGGGAGAGCAGCGGCACTGGCCAGTTCATCCGCGTGATCCTGGCAGATACTCAAGCCATCTTCCGCGCTGGGCTGCGCAAAATTTTCGCTCTCGAAGACGATATTCGAGTGGTAGGGCAGGCGGAAACGCTGCCTCAAACTCAATCTGCGATAACCAAATTCTCTGCCGATGTTCTGATCTTCGAGTCCGCGCTCGCGCCGAATCCTGTCGAAGTGGTCACGGAACTGCTTCGTCAAGCTCCCCAACTGAAGATCGTGGTGGTCACTCCGGTATCGGACGAACAACTAACCCTTGATCTGTTCCGCCGTGGCGCGCACGGCATACTGTCCCGCGAGGTGGAACCGGAGATTCTGGTCGATTGCCTGCGTAAAGTTGCCGCTGGAGAGCCCTGGCTCGAGGATCAGGCCATTCACTGGGTGATGGAAGCCTATCGCGGACATAACTTGCGTCCTTCGGGATCGCGCCCGAAGGTTCAACTTACTCCGAAAGAAACCCTGATCGTTTCCTGCGTCACGCAGGGAATGAAGAACAAAGAAATCGCAATTCGCGTGGGTACGACTGAACAGGTGGTAAAGAACTACCTGCGAAAGGTGTACGACAAGCTTGGCGTCGCCGATCGCCTGGAACTTGCTCTCTATTGCCTCAGCCATCACGTGGTCGATGGCGTGAAGCCGCCGCCCGTTCCATTGGCTGCTCCTCAGAATGGCGACCCAGTAAATGCCTCTGCGGCCAGCCCTTGCGCGAGTGCCGCCGCTGCTGCTGCTGCCGCGTCCGCCTCCGCCTCCGCTTCTAATACCCTGTCCAGTTCTTCGAATGGAAATTCGCCAAATCCAGTTTCATCGCAAAAACCCTCCTGACGTTCTGCCTTCTGGCTGAAACTATAACGCGTTTCTTTTGTTCTCCAACCTCATTAAGAACTTTACATCCACCAGTTTCAGGAACGGTCTCTCGATTTGCGCTGACAGGCCCGTGACCATAGAATGAATTGAAGCAGCGTCGCCGATCTAGAAATAAACGCGGCACGATAGCCTTCCGGAAGCTATCGTTCTTCCCAAGTTCCGCCGGAGAGATGGCCGAGTGGCTGAAGGCGCACGCTTGGAAAGCGTGTTTACTCGAAAGGGTAACGTGGGTTCGAATCCCACTCTCTCCGCCAGTATCTTATTTATTATAAAACACTTAACCGATGCGCTAACGTCCACTGACGTCCATTAACGCGGCATCGCCTGCTTCACCACCCGCCCATGCGCCTCCCGCATCGAGTCCATCATCCCTCCTCCATACGTATTCAGGGTGGTCTGAATGGATGCGTGCCGCATGAGCTCCTTCTGCACCGTGAGAGGCTCGCCATTGTCTCCGAGCCACGCCCTGTAGGTGTGGCGAAGGGTATGCCAGCCGATCGGTCCTAAGCCGGCTTTGACCGCCGCCGGACTCAGATGATTGTGCTGCATGTTCCAGGGTGTGTAGGGCTTTTCTCCGGCCATGAAAGGCGATGCGAACACGAAGTCCGAGTCGGCGGAAAACTCGGTCTTCCGCCTCCACTCGAAAATCACCTCTGCCAACGCTGGGTCGAGCGGCAGCGGCGCCTCCGAGTATTCAGTCTTGACATCGTCGACACGACCGGAAACGATCGCCCGGCGAATATAGACGGACAGGTTTTCCCAATCGAAATCGCTCCACTTCAAAGCGACCAGCTCCGAGCATCTCACCCCGGTGCAGAGGGCCAGGATCACCATGGTGTGACACGGTTCTCGGTCCACCGAAGCGATGAGAATTGCGAACTCCTCGGGAGTGAGAATTCGCGGCTTCTTTCTCCGCTTCGAACTGCCCTCGATTCGCACCAGAGACATAGGATTACGGTCCGGCGGGAGGTACTCCCACAGCATGGCGCAATCGAAGATCCGGTGCATGAGCCCCTTGATATGGCCTCTCGTTTTGCTGGCCAATGGACGCTTGCCTTTTTTGTCCAGGATTGCTTTGAGCCAGTCGCGAACGGCCAACGGTTTTACTTGGGTTAACGAGAATTCGCCCCACTTGGGACGGATGTGATTGTTGATGTAGGAGAGGTATGCGTGCTTGGTTGAGAAACGCTTCGGGATCTCCTCCTGGACATACCTTTCAAGGACAACGCCAAATCTCTCACCTGGTACTGCCGGATGGTCATTGTTGATCTTCATTCTCAAGTACGCGACCTTGGAACACCGATCAACCGCAGACCTCGTTTGATATGCCGTCGTTGTGCCGATGTCCTCTGACATTCTTTTGCCGGTCTTATCCCGCCAGCGGAATTGCCAGATTGCAGAACCTCGGGCGCGTTCTTTCAATTCAATCGTTCCATGTTGATATCTCGTCCTCACTGATTACCTTTCCTCAGAAGGACGCGAATGGCGTATCAATGCTAGCTGTTCTTCCCGCCACCTGACAATGGCAGAAGTAGTGGATTTCCACCGATACCCGATTCGAAACACAGGGATCTTTTTTGCCTCTGCAAGGCGACGGCATTGCTCAGCCGAGCAATCCAAAATCTTTGCCACGGTCTTGAGCCCGATCGTCGGTTCGAAATCGTTGTCAGCTTGTTCAGGCTGCTCGCGCCGACCGGTGCCCGGCACAATTGATAGTGGTGAATGTTGGCTGGTTGACATCGCAGACTCCTGTCATTCGAACTGCAGACTGGGCTCTACAGATCACGATTACCCTCAGTTTTTACATCCGTTTTTCGCTTCGGTCAAAATCCGAGCAAGACGGGCCATTAACTTCTCGCTCGCACTCGCCGAGCCACCTGATTTGACCGAAATTCTATTCGGGATTAGTTTCTTGACGCTTGCGGCCCGGAATTCGGATTGGGCGAGGGAGCCACGTGTTTTCATCTCTTGGAGAAGTCGGCGAACGGCTTAGGTCTACTGGATACATAGCCGATTCGATTGCCGTGACAACCGTGTATTTGGCGGTAAGACTCCAGAAGCCACTCTTGCTCGAAGGCCCCGCCTGTAGTGGCAAGACGCAACTCGCATATGCGGTTGCCGAGGCTGCAAACACGAGCGTCGAGCGCCTGCAGTGCTACGAAGGCATCAACGAAGAGAAAGCCATTGGTAAATTCGACGAGCCACTGCAGAGGCTTTGCGTCGAGTTAAAGGCCAACTCTAGCAACGTCGATTGGCAATCGCTGCAAACCGAACTGCACGGTGAGCGGTTCTTTAGCGCCGGGCCGCTATTGCGTGCGTTGCGGTACAAGGAGCCTTGCGTCTTGCTCATCGACGAACTGGATAAAGTGGACCACGCATTTGAAGCCTTGTTGTTGGAACTGCTTAGCGTCTGGCGGCTGAGCATTCCGAAGCTGGGCACCATCGAAGCCAAGAGCGTTCCTTTCGTCGTGTTGACATCGAATGAGGAGCGGCGCATCGGCGATCCTCTGCGCCGACGTAGCTTTTATCTGCGTGTCGAACACCCTACTGCCGAACGGGAGGCAGAAATTGTTGCGCTGAGAACGCCGGAGTCCAGCCGCGAATTTCATGCCGGCATGGCGGGACTCGCCAAGGCTTTGCGCGGCTGGAGCCTGGAAAAACCGCCGTCCGTCTCCGAGATTCTCGATCTGGCGCAGGCGCTGAAAGTTCTTGGGACTGAACAAATTACGACAGAGATGAGGGACATTCTGCTGCCGTTGCTGGCCAAAACCGAGGCCGACCGGCGAAAACTGCTTCTGCGCGACGGGTTTGCCAGTCTGATCTACGACGCGCAGCAGTACAGTGCAGAAGCTCTGCGGGGGAGTGCGGCATGAACTTGGCGCTCATCTTGGTGCAAATGCTTTGCGCCATTTCGATTTGCTGGGCGCAACTAGGTAGGGCACCAGCGCGAATTGAAGCTGAGTACTACGTCAAGGCCTATGCGCAGCACTATGGAGTGCCCGTTGCGCTGGCACGCGCCATTATCATGCGCGAATCGAATTGGCAGCCCTGCCTGATCTCTCCGAAAGGCGCTGTCGGGCTCATGCAGTTAATGTCTGCCACCGCTAGGCAGCTGGGTGTGACCGACCGCTGCAACCTCAGCCAAAACGTCTCGGGTGGCGTGCGCTATCTCGCTTGGTTGATGCGACGGTTTCATAACGATCTCAGGCTCGTAGCTGCCGCTTATTACGTCGGTGAAGACACGATCGGCAGGCGAGGCCTTGCTTACCGAAATTTAGATGTCGCTACATACGTCCAAGCAATTAGAACAACTTACCTTCGCGAAACGGGGATTGAATCAGAAAGCAAAAATACCACTGCGAAAAGAGATGTGAGATGAACAAATGTTTGAGTTTGGTGCATCTGATAACGATCTGTTTCCTGCCTTTCCATATGGCCTCGGCGCAAACCGAGTTGCCGCAGGCACGAATCGTGAACTTGAGTATTGACCCAGAACAAGTTGTAGTCTTGCACTTGCGGCCGGGATACGTCAGTTCGGTGCGGGTGCTGGAGGAGGTGAGTTCGGTCGTACTGGGCGATCAGGGAGCCTTTAAGGCTGACCACTCCGAAGCCGAGCCGCAGTTGGTATTTTTCAAAGCAACCAGCGCAAAACCTGCGCAGACCAATGCCCTGATTACCACCAGAGGAGGCCACGAGATCTCGCTGAGCCTGGTGAGCCAAGGCAAGTCAGACCGTAGTGAGCCCGTGGACTATGTCCTCAACTGTGAGCGCCCGCGCAGCTTTCTGATTGCGTCGACCCATCCCGTGTTTGTGGTTGGCGAAACAAAAACCGTTGCTCCGGAAAATCAGCCAACCAGCCCTGCCCCAGAGAAGCCTGGCAGACAAGAGCAAGATTTGCTCGGGGCAGAACGGATTGAGAATCCACATTGGGAAGGCAAGCAACTGCAGGTTGCGGTAGGACAGGCGATCGAGAAAGAGCAACAGATGGCCGTGCCGTTCGCCGTCCTGAATTCTTCTGCGCGGACCATTGAAGTACTGCCGCCGCAAATACAGCTCGCGGGGACATCGAAAGACAAGCACCGAAAGGCGATCAAGGCCGAGCCGGTTGCGATCAAGGACTACCGGATCACTTCGCGGAGACTCGCGCCCGGCGCCAGAGCCGACGGTATCGTTGTGTTCGAGCGTCCCACTTTCAAAGAATCCCGGGAACGGCTATTGCTGGCGGTTGCCCAAGCGGAAGAGGTCGACCGTCCGGTCCTGGCACCGATCGCGTTTGTGGCTCCGGTCTCGAGAGGTGCAAAATGATTCATCCAAACGGACACAACGACAACGGCAACGCCACGGTCATTCAGGAGCTAGAGGAAACTGAAACTCGCAACAAAGAGTCACTCCTAGCGGACGCAACCGCCCCATTGCCTGGGCCCGCGACGAGAGCAAAACAGAGAGCCAGGAAGCAGATCCAACAGAACCGCTTTGTCATCATCGGAGCAGGAGCGATCGTCATCGCGCTGCTGATCTTTGTTGCTACGTCTATGCCCCATCGAGGCGCGCCACAGAAAGCGAAGAGTCGTGGCGCCACTGCTACTGAGGACTTGGCCTTGGAGAGCGGCACCGCGAGCAATGATAAGAGCCTATTTCCGATCACTGATTCTGGTCGGCCCGTCACAAAAGAATCTCACGAAGGCTTCTTAAACGAACGAGATCTACAACGAACCGCAACCAAGCCGGCGCCGGGGACGAAGGTGGCGAGCGGATCGGGAACGTTGGGATCGATACCGCCTTTCGGAGACCAGCAGCCCTGGCAAGCGCCGCCGTATCAGCCAGGCTCGGTCGGTGCCGAGACTCCAGACTTGGGTAAAGCAGAGCGCGAAGCTATGGAGAAGTCTTCGTTAATCTACGTGCGAAACGTCTCTGCTAGTTCGGGTAGTGCTCAGGCTCGCGAAATCAATGTCTCAGCATTGGAACTGGGATTGGGCCTGGCCACGGGTACGCGATTGCGTGCACGCCTGGAATCAGCGGCCAGCACGGCAGTGCGAACACCGGTCCTGGCGGTGATCGAGTACAACTATGAGCGGGACGGAGAAATCATCGTCCCTGCCGGAGCCAAAGCGGTGGGGCACATCCGGAACGGAGATCGTTCAGGTTACGTTGACATCCAGTTCGATTCTCTGCTGATGCCGGATGGTGCAGTCGTTCCCATCGAGGCCGCCGCCACGGGTTTGGACTTGCGGCCGCTCAAAGGAAAAGTTGAGGGCAAGAACACGGGAAAGAACGTCCTGGTCAGATCGCTGTCAGGAATCGGCCAAGCTGGCTCGATGTTGGTGGGACAAGGCAGTCTGAACCAACCGCTGAGCGAGTCGGACCTAATGCGGGAACGCGTCAGCAACAATGTCGGCGAGGCTGGAGATGAGGAGGTTTCCCGATTAGCGATCACCCAGCATATCGTGGTGACGATTTCGGCGGATACTCCGATCTACGTGGTCCTCGAGCAGACACCCAAGTCCAATCAGGGTTCCCTGCAACCGAGTGCGCGGAGCGTTCCAACGTCCAACTCCGCCAATGTTGAGCAACTGCGCCAACTATTGCAGTTGCAGCAAGAGCTGAACCAACAGTCCGCAAGCAACCAACCAGCGCAGTAGACGAAGTGGTGCTCAGGTAGGAAGGTGCGGCGGGAGCGTCTGTCGGCTGCTTCAGCCCAGGCGTGCTCCCCGCAAGGTAACTTCCCCAGTCGCCGTTTCCGCAGTCTTCTGGGCGGAAGAAAGTTTTGAAACAAATTGATGAGCGATGGCCGATAAAATGGCAACTATGCCGTTTCGTCCCCTCAAATCGTTCTTTCCTACCGCCGATGAGTTGCTGTCGCAGGATTTGCCTGCGCTTGGCGTGAATCTTTTCATGCACCTGAAAAGTTATATTGGCCTGAACACGGTCTACCAACACGCCGGATTCAATAAGGGCTATTTTCGGGCCATGCTTGAAAACCGAAACGTCGGCCTCGGGGCGCTGCCCAAAGAGCCGGAATATGGAGTGCGTCAGCCTGAAGTGACAAGGCGCATGATGGAGGCGTGGAACTCGCTGGAGAGGCAAGGCGTTCTGATTCACAATGACGAGCAAGTTGGTGATTGGTTCATTGTCTCCAGTGACGCGGAGAAATTGCTCAAATCGAATGAGCTTACCGCGCGAGCAACTGACGGCGCAGAGCATTCACCGCGAAAAGCGAATACCCGTCCATTTCGCTGGGAAGACCTCGACAATCGACTTCTGTCTCCGAAACTACGGGAGCTTTCTAATGAGATGCAGAAGAAGTCTGCCGCAGGTGAGCGGAAAGCCGCATTTGACACAAGGCAGAGTGGTAATTCAGCGGGTTACCTGCCACGACTTTTCGACTTTCAGGAGCAACTAACCGATGAGTGGGTACAGAGAGTTTACGCCGCTCACTGTGAATCATGGTCTCAACAGAACCGGACGGTAACCGGAGAGTTTATCCGAGCAATACGAGACCGAGCGGTAATCCCGCTCATCGCTGCGCGAAAGTCAACAGTACAGTTTGAAGTTTCGCTGCGCGGCACCCGGACCGGAGAGAACCCGAACTCTACTGCACTTGGTGAATGGAACCGCCGGATGGATCGACTCGCAGCACGCTGGAGCCAAAGTCTGGAAGCGGATGCTGTCGCCGAAGAGTACCGTGCGTCACGGCCGGCCGGTGTCCATGATGACCGCCACTTCGCGCTTCTGGCTATCGAAGAGGCGAAAAAGAGTATCGCAGAAGATGACAGGCCGCACCCCAAAGTCGGGGTTGTCATCGTGAAAAATGGCAAAGCTCTAGCCAAGGCCCATCGAGGCGAGAACCCGAAATCTCATGCTGAATATGTCGCGTTGGAACAGAAGCTGTCAGGAGAAACGGTAGCGGGTGCCACCGTTTACACGACACTCGAACCCTGCACCAAACGAAACCCACCTAAAATATGCTGCGCTCAGCGACTGGTGGATCGAAGAGTTGCTCGCGTATTTATCGGGATGCTCGATCCAAATCCCGACATTCGCGGGCTCGGAGATCAAATTCTAAGCGAGGCGGGCATCGAGGTTCAATTATTTCCGCGCGACTTGAGAGCGCAAGTGGAGGAAATGAATCGTGAATTTATCGGGGACCAGAAACAAAAGTTCAAGGCGAGACAGTCCTCTGCTGAAATTCCACCGACGAAGCAAAATGTAGTGGTTGAGGCAGAGCCGAATGTCACCTTTGATGACACCAAGGTTTCAATTCAGAAAGTCGTGGAAGATGGCGGGCGGCTCAGACTATTTCTGCCGACCGAAAACGCGAAATTTATGTTTGCCGCTACGGTTGAAGTCAGAAACCACGCGACAGATGGGGGAAAAACGGCATCTGCTGGACAGGTCAAAGCCCAACTGAGTTTCAAGCTCACGCAAGGAACATACGACGTTGCTCCCGGCGCCTGGCTAGATGAGCCGTATAGTTCGGTTCTTCTCGACGTGGGAGACACGCGGCGGCTGATCCTGGCGGTGAGCGAGAATTGGATTCAGGACTGGAGGATGGTAACGAATAAGCGAACCGGGCCGACTGACGCACCAATGCTGGACTATTCGAGAGGCTTCCCCTTACTGGCGAAGGGCAGTCTTGAGGCAAGCATCGTCGGCTCTGGTCGAGTCTTACGAAAGTTAAAAGCTCGCGTTGATTGGAAGCATAACGAAAATCTAATGTTGGTCCCGATGGAAGAAGGATAGTTTCATTGCAGCTCTGCAAGGTCGTTTCCTTCAGTGGGACACCGATACATCGAAACCTTAGTCAACCTCCGCGACTTCCACCCACTCACCGTGATGACTTAATGCGTCACGAGAGCCGTACCCTGCGCTGCTGAATGGCCTGCATCGAGCGGCCCAGTGATTTACTGAGCCTCCGGTCGGACGGGCGACTCTCAGCCGTAATTCTCGCGTCTTCGGTAGGCGTCCACCGCCGTCCCTTGCGGCGGTCGTTATTCTGAGATTGTCGGTAATAGCGCCGCTTCTGTCCCGAGCGCATCCGACGCCACGCTTCGGGATTCTCATTCCTCCGACGTAGCTGACGCCTACGAACCGTTTTAGCACTTTCTCGCTCGCCCATTTAGCGACCCAAGGGATGTAACTCCGTCGGTGGTCGTTCATATTGTAAACTCGGCCCTGGAACCGAGAATTCGACTGACCCGAACCGCTTGATTCAGATCCAATCGTGCTTGTGAGATGCACCAAACTCAAACATTTGTTCATCTCATAGTTCTTTTGCTTCCGCGCGCACGATTAACTCCACTGCGAACCCCGGCCTTTGAAATCAATAGGCGTCACAACGCTCTCGAAGATTTGAATCGCTATTCGGCAAACTGCAGGCTCGCGGCACGGTTCTGAAGGCAGTTCCAAGCGCCCGACCTGATTTGCCCGAAATCTGAAATGCCCGTATGTTCTCGCCTGCGGAAATCAAACTCAAGCGCGATTCCAACTTGATCGCAGAAGAGGAGCATATGAGATTGTCAGATTGGAGAAACACCCGCCTTCGCCTTGCCCTCGTCTATGTGCTGGCGATTTGTTCATTCCAGTTGTATCCGTTGGTGTCTCATGCCCAGAACCTGGGAACGCAGCCTGCCACAGGGCAGGCTGTTCAAGGTCAAACTGCGGCTCAACCCGAAGGAACAGTTCTCAATCTCGTGAACTGGGTCGGCAATGTGATCTCTCCTGTCGGAGCGGCTCTGGCGGTGGTCATGGCAGTCGTCTCTTATTCCCAAGGACGCGGTGTCGCGCGATGGGCGGTAACAGCGGCCGGATTGCTGGTTATCTCAGGCCTCACTCGCCTGATCGAGTTTTGGATTCAGAACGGTACGGCGGGCGTGCAGTAGGAACGCTCACTACGGAGTGCTCAGGCAATGACGCTGCCCCAAATCATCGTCGATCTGTTGACACTGCTATTCGACATGGCAGTTCCGGCCGCCATCTGCACGATGGTGCTGGCTGGAATCGCATTGCGGCAGGAAGGCGGTGTGAACTTCCAGGCGGGCGGAAGGTTCCAGCGATGGGCGCTCTGGTCGGTAATTCTCTTGACGCTTCCGCAGTTGCTCTCCTGGTTTGCGGCGCAGGGTATCGCCATGCCTGCGCAAGGCGGAGGCATCAGCAGTTCGTGGGTCGCGAGCTTGCAAACGAGCTTCAGCGGTTTTGTTTCGAACGTCGTGGTTGCCCGGTTGGCTCCCGTGCTCGCCGCTTTTTGCGTGCTGAAAGCGGCGCTCGATGCGGCTGAGGGGTACAGCCCGCTGGGGTCCATCGTCTCCGCCATTTTTCTGCTGTCTGTGTCCGGCACAGTCCAGCTTTTCCAGAGTTGGAACAGCGGGTCACAGTTCGCAACCACGGACATGCTGACCGCAGCCTGGAATTTTCTCGCCGGGACGATCCTGCCGGAAGCAGCAGGATTGGCGATTGTGGGAGCGATCTTTAATTACGCGCGCCATCGGCCATTCATGCCGCTGGTGGGATCGGGTCTTGCTTTCTTGAGTGTTTCGGCCATTTGGAAGCTGGTTCAGGCCATGGCCGGCTGATGAGGATTGGAGGTGATCCTGTGAATCTTTCAAATGGGTTGCTCAACCTGACGAACTGGCTGGGCAACGTCATCATGCCGACCATGGCCGGTTTGTTCGCCGCTGCCGCGATTTACCGATTCAGCAAGGCGCAGCCGTACTCACATCTCGGTTACGCAGCACTGGCTTCTCTGATGTGCTCCGGGCTCTTGCGTGCCATGGAGTCCTTCAGCAACCAAGCATCCTGGAACAACCCCGACCGCTACTGGATCTCAGTCCTGACACTTGTGAACTGGGTCGGGAACGTTCTCCTGCCACTGTACGGGGCCGGCCAGGTAGTGCTTGCGGCGGTGCACTTCGCAGGGTTGTTGGAACGAATGACGATTGGCGAGGCCTGGGTGCGCAACCTGGTCGCTGCGATGTGCTGTTTCGGACTGTCGGGGCTGTTGCGCTTAGGAGAATTCTGGATTCAACACGGAACGGCCGGAGTGCGCTAGGGAGGCGTTACGAGATGCCATTACAGGTGACACCGGTGAATCGCAATTTACAGACGCGAGTGACGTTCATGCTGCTTGAGATGGAGGATCTCTTTATCGTGTTGGGCGCCGCGGCGATCATGAACGTCCTTGGCCATTTTGTGGGTGGTGAGATCGCTGGAATGCCCACGAATATCGTCCTCCAGTATGGCGTGCCGCTTCTAATGGTGCCAGTGCTGATGGCCTTCAAGTATGGCAAGCCCCGGGGCTACGTCCGCGATCTTGCTTTTTGGTACATGAAACCGCATGCCTACTGCGCGTTTGCGCGCGACCGCGAAATCCGGTCTGCGTATCTTAGGGAGGAATAGCAGTGCCGCTTGCGCTTGAACAACACGAGCGAAAACTCCACGATCCGGCATTGTGCGAGCAACTGCCGGTCCGCGACTACCTGGACAACGTCGTCGTTCGCACCAATGGCGCCTTTGTCGCGGGCTATGAGTTGAGGGGTTTGGCATCGTATTTCGCGAGCGACGAAGGCCGAGACCGGGGGAAGTTGATGCTGGAGGCGCTCCTGCGCTCTCTGCCGGAACAGAGCATGAGAGTGCAGTTCCGCTACGAAGTAGTGGAGGATCTGGGAGACCTGCTTGAGCAGTATGGCGAAGCCCAGCAATCAGAACGGGCAGAGGTGATTGCACTCGATGAGCTGCGCGTCGAACGATGGCGAATGAAAGAGGCGAACGGCCACTACATGCGGCCTCTCTTACACGTTTACTTCATCTGGGACCCGGTCGTTCATCGCCGTATTGCCGGTAAACCGCTCAAGCCGACGGGCAAACTCTTCAGCTTATCGGCACGGAAGTGCATTGAGCGCGGTTGTCAGGAGCATCACCAGCTACTGGCGGAATTCGAGAGTTTGCTACGCGGGCTAGAAACGACGCTCGAAGCCGCAGAACTCGGCGCAAGCCGGCTGACCGACGAGGATCTGTTTCTTGAAGCAAAACGAGCTCTCAATCCCTTGGCTCCCGACCGTCGGCCCTACAGGCGCGGTGAGGAGCAACTGGAATACAGAAGTGCACGCGAGCAGATCGTTGACACAAGTATCGCAGAGGGACTTGAGGTGATTTCGTCTCGCGGCCAACTGAAATTTCGACCAACGTTGCTTAAGCACGAATCGGTAGGTACCTTTTGGACCGGGATTCGGAGCAGTGAACGCGGAGACCGAATTGCAGTGGATATGCTTACAATCCGAGGCGGGAACCGAACCCTGGACATCTCAGGTCATGTGACGGCGCGACGCATTGCTGTATACGACATCGAAGCCGGAAAGGAGTTAGCTTCGATTCCTGTAAATCCCAAACACCGCTACCGCTTCGAGTTTGACGTTAGCCCTGACGGGCACCTCTTAGCGATCCTGGAGGATGACGTTGTGCGACTAATTGATATTGAGGGAGCGGCAAAGCCGGAAGACCACGAACGGTGACCTTGCGCTAAAGACCGGTAGCGATACGTCGTCACCGCCATCCTCATCACCCGGCACACACTAGGCGATCCGGTCTCACGCGAGGGGGTCGGACCAGGGGTTATGCAACGTCGTGGTGGGCCGCGGTGATGTAGTCGGGGCCGAGCTCGTACGGAATCCTGACGTGGCCAAGATCTCGTTCACAGGATCTGTAGCGGTTGGCCAGACGATCATGCGCGACGGCGCCGCGACGATGAAGCGCGTCACGCTCGAACTGGGCGGCAAGTCGCCGAACATCCTGCTCGACGACGCCGACCTGGACAAGGCAATCCCGACGGCGCTCGCAATCGCGTTCATGAATAGCGGACAGGCGTGTGTCGCTGGGACGCGGCTTCTTGTACCGAGAACCCGCCTCGACGAGGTGAAGCGATCGATCCTAGTCGCAATGCACGCCTTTCCTACAGGCGATCCGGCCGATCCAGAGACCGCCGTTGGACCTATGGTGACGCAGAAGCAGTACGAACGAGTGCAGTCATACATCCGCAAAGGGATTGAAGAAGGCGCGGAAGTACTCGTAGGCGGCGAGGGTCATCCGGAGGGTCTCGAAGCGGGTTACTTCGTGAAGCCCACCGTATTCGTCAATGTCACGAACGACATGACAATCGCCCGGGAAGAGATTTTCGGCCCAGTTCTATGTGTCATCACCTACGAAAACGACGAAGATGCGATCAGGATCGCCAACGATACCACCTACGGCCTGCACGCCTACGTGAGCGGGACCGACGCACAGCGCGCCCGCCGCGTAGCCTCCCATATCCTCGCAGGCCGCGTGGCGGTCAACGGCATGCTTGACGATCAGCAGGCGCCGTTCGGCGGATTTAAACACTCCGGCGTGGGCCGTGAATTTGGCACGTACGGGATTGAGGCATTTCTAGAAACACGGGCAATCCTCGAGTCATGACTCAGGGCTGTCACAGTGAATCGAAAGGAGGAAAGACATGATTGACACGAGAAGATCAAACGAGAAGACCAGGATAATTTTATGAAGCAGCTTGAAGGGAAAGTGGCCATCGTAACAGGTGCTTCAAAAGGGATTGGAGCAGGTATTGCCAAGAAGTTTGCTCTTGACGGCGCAAAAGTCGTCATCAACTATCCATCTGATAAAGCAGGAGCGGAAAAAACGGCTGCCGAGGTCGAGAAATCAGGTGGGCAGGCATTCATCGTGAAGGCCGATATCAGCAAAGAGAACGAAGCTCAAGCTCTGGTGCACGAAACGGTAAAACGTTTCGGAAAGCTCGATACCTTGGTGAATAACGCCGGCGTTTTTCGATTCACACCATTCACCGAGCTCGACGAAAAATATTTCGACTGGATGATGAAGATCAATGTCCTGGGTCCAGTGTTAATGACCAAGGCCGCTCTCACGCATTTCTCGAAGTCTGGCTCGAGCGTCGTCAACTTGAGCTCGGTTTTGTCTCAGTCGTTCATTCCAGGAATGGCGCTTTATAGCGCATCGAAGGCCGCGATCAATTCGCTGACCGGAGCTCTTGCGATCGAACTTGCCCCGAAGGGAATTCGCGTGAACGCGATCCTGCCCGGTGCCACGGACACGGAAGGCGCGCACACTCTTGGCATGCTTGGCGGTGATTCGGAAAAGCAGGTCATCGCGGCGACTCCGCTAGGACGCATCGGGCTTCCGGAAGACATCGCAAACTTAGCAGCGTTTTTGGCCTCAGATGCAGCGAGTTGGCTTACAGGTGAGATCGTCCGGTCGTCGGGCGGAATGAGATAGTGAAGCGAAGATTAGAAAGTGGGGCTGTCACAGTCAAACGAAAAGAGGAATGCCATGATTATTGACCATATTTATCTCCCCGTCTCTGACCTGAAACGGTCGAGCGAATTTTACAAGAAGATGCTTGAGCCGCTTGGCATCGACATGCCTTACAAGGTCGGTCAACCTCCCATCTTCGGTTTTGCCATCAATAACGAACCGGGTTTCTGGCTGAAGAATGGCGAAGTCGCCAAAGACCTTTACGTCGCGTTCACCGCCAAGAGCGCGGATGCTGTCAGGGCCAGCTACAAGGCGGCGATAGACGCGGAAGCTACTTCAATCAAGGAACCGAGCCTTCGGCCCGAATGGCGTGCCGACTACTTCACGGCAAACATCGGTGACCCGGACGGATACAACATCGAGATTGCCTATAAGCCTTGGCTCTACAAATAAAAGATAAGAGCCATCTACCCATCCGAGAAACGGAGAACAATCATGTCTGCTTACATCGT
>Ga0307478_10000633_pt1 | contig 34817 bp, 32 predicted proteins | sample atmos_gasesECM4C_2_FD_203713 | JGI IMG/M metagenome (GOLD analysis project Ga0307478, IMG submission 203713) | Hardwood forest soil microbial communities from Morgan-Monroe State Forest, Indiana, United States - atmos_gasesECM4C_05 | ecosystem: Environmental > Terrestrial > Soil > Temperate...
CTTAAGGAGGTACGAGGGAGAAGTTCCCAAGTTCAAGACGCATCCGCTCTTTTGAGCCTAAGCTTTGGGAACCATCGCCCTCTTGCGAGAATACCAGATCTGACATTCGCCAAAACTCCGGCCGACTGGCTTCGCTGCTGTAACATTGTTACGGCGATGATTTTGGCGAGGGACAGGGCGAGGATTTTACCCTGACCGCAGGTCAGGTTGTTTGCATAACGAAAAATCCATCCAGCGGTTTCCCGTCAAACGTCACATTGTTACTTCCCGGTCGCCTTCTTAACCCAGCCTCCAGTTCCCTTCCGCATGTCGCTGATTTCAATGGCATTCGTCACGGATGGGATTTGTGGGATCCACAGGCTTGAACTCTTACCCCATGGGACTTTCACCCACTGTTCATGCCAGCCTTCGCTGGACGCACACTTCCCGGTATTTATCCGCACGATGCCCAACTGGATTACTTCGGAATCGCAGACATCCGGAAGGAACCGCCCTAACGGTCGGCTGGTATAACTCATAACGTTTGCAATTTTAAGCTGCTGAATCAGGTTGCTGATAAAATCAGAGGCAACAGAAATTCTTGTAACCGACTGCTTTCCGTGGCTCCCAGTTTCCGGAACTGAAGGCCCATGCGATCCGTTCCGACCGTTCGAACAACGCGAGCTTCGAGTTGCACCGGAGCCGAACCAGGGTGCAGTTGGACCTTAACCGTAACAAGCATCCCTGACTGAGGTCGAGGCCGTCAAATCCTTTTAATGTGGTGCACGACGATTTGGCGAACTACACGCTTAGATTGTTGTTGACATTCGACATTAAGAGGACTATCTTGTTGTCGGAGTTCGACACCAATGGCACCAGATGCATCTCGAATCGATCTTCTCCAAGGAACCCTTGATCTGCTGATCCTCCGGGCGCTCCGCTCCGGAGCGATGCATGGATGGGCGGTTTCTGAGCGCATTCAGCAGATTTCACAGGACGTCTTGCAGGTGAACCAGGGCTCCCTCTATCCGGCGCTCCATCGACTTGCACACCGTGGTTGGATCAAGGCCGAGTGGGGTATCTCGGAACTGGGCCGGCGAGCCCGCTTCTACTCGCTCACTGCTTCTGGCCGGAGACAACTCGAAATCGAGGCGGAGAACTGGAGCAAGCTTAGCGATGCCATTGCCAGAGTATTAAGGATGGCGTGATATGTGGTGGAAGGACTATGGTCTGCGACTGCGTGCTCTTCTTTTCCGTCGCCGGATGGATGAAGAGCTGCAGGAAGAACTGCAGTTTCACATCGCAATGCAAGCGCGGAAAAACCAGCGCTACGAACCGGACACGGCCGAAGCAAAGCGGCTGGCAAGATTGCAGTTTGGCAGTGTCGTGCGCGCAACGGAAGAATGCCGCGAACAAAGGGGTGTATCTTCAATCGAAATCCTGGCAAAGGATCTGCGCTTTGCTCTCCGCATGTTGGGCAAATCCCCCGGCTTTACCGCCATCGCGCTCCTAACTCTGGCTCTGGGTATCGGCGCCAACACAACCATGTTCAGTATCGTGAACGCTATCCTTCTTCGGCCTCTCCCCTACTCGAACCCGGACCGCCTCGTCGCCTTGTACAACTACACCGCTTCCGATGGAAATGCGAGTTTCTCCTATCTCGATTTTCTCGAATGGCAGCGCGAGAACCGCTCCTTCGCGTTCCTCGCAGCATATCGCCCCTCGGATTTCACACTCGCCGGCACAGCACAGACGGAACACTTACAAGGCGCCCTTATCTCCGCGGAATTCTTCGATACGTTGGGAGTTAAACCCCTCATCGGCCGCAACTTCAAAGCCGATGAGGATCGCCTTGGCGGTGCGCCCGCCGTTCTCCTGAGCGAAGGCTTTTGGCGGCGCCGATACGGCGCACAACCAACAATCCTCGGCCAAACCATAGCGCTAACCGGTACCGCTTACACCGTCGTGGGCATCATTGCAGCAAACTTTTATTTCAGCGGCCAGGGATTTGTCGCTAGCGATGTTTACACCCCAATCGGCCAGTCGACAGATTGGTCGCTTCGGGACCGCAAGATAGCGTACGAACACGGCATTGGCAGGCTGAAACCGGCCGTTACTCTCGAGCAGGCTCGCGCAGACATGAATGCCATCGCGCGCAGCCTCGCTGAACAATATCCGGACACGGACAAGGATACTGGCATCGCCCTTGTTCCGTTGAAACAAGACATGACTGGAGAAACTGCTACTGCACTCTACGTCTTGCTGGGCGGCGTCGGTTTCGTCCTGCTGATCGCCTGCGTGAACATCGCCAATCTTTTGCTCGCGCGTTCCACGAGCCGCATGCGCGAGTTCGCCGTCCGTTCCGCTTTAGGAGCAAGTAAGGGCCGCTGTATCCGGCAATTGCTGAGCGAAAGCGTGCTGCTGTCCGTCATGGGCGGCCTTCTTGGCTTGCTCGTCGCGATGTGGGGCTCGGTAGGTGCCTTGAGCGTATTACCGCAGAAGCTTCCTCGCGCTAACGAGATTGGGCTCGACGCTCACGTTTTGCTTTTCACCGTGGGAACTTCCCTCCTGGCTGGCATTCTCTTCGGCCTAGCACCCGCGCTGAAAATTTCGCAGACCAACCTACTGGAGACTTTCAAGGACGGCGGCCGGGGCTCCATTGGAGGGCGGAGTCGCTTACAGCGTGTTTTCATCGTCGCGGAATTGGCCCTGGCTCTCGTCTTGCTTGCGGGAGCCGGGCTCATGCTCCGTACTCTCAGCGAACTAAGCGCCGTGAACCCGGGCTTCAATGCCCATAACGTTTTGACCTTCGGCTTGACGTTCCCACCTGCCTTCAGCGCCGAGCCACCGCCTGCTCTGCGCCAGCATTTTCAGCAGATCACCGCAAACCTGGAATCGGTCCCGGGCGTCGAGGCTGCATCCATGGTGGACGCTCCTCTGCCGATGCAAGGAGAAGATAGCGTGTCATTTTGGCTGGAAGGAGAACCAAAACCACCCAGCGAAAACGACATGCACTGGGCCTTCGACTTGGGAGTTCAACCGAATTACCTGAAGGTGTTGCAGATTCCGCTGAAGCAGGGGCGATTCATAAGTGAAGAAGATACCGTGCACTCGCCGGCAGTAGTGGCGATTGATGAAGTTCTTGCCCGGAAATATTTTCCCAACGAGAATCCCATCGGAAAACGGCTCAACATCTCCCCAATGGGCGTTCAGTGGGAAATTGTCGGAGTCGTTGGACACGTGAAACAAGTCGGGCTCGCCGAAGGCGCACGCGACAACAAGCCTCAGCTTTATTACGCGACTATGCAAGTTCCGGACAAGTTCGCGTTCCCTGTGCCTGAGAGCGGGGAACGTTTCGTTGTACGCACGAAGGGCGACCCACTCGCCACGCTGAGAACGATTCGGGCGATGTTTGAAAAGGCGAACAGCCAACAGACGATCTACGGCGTCCAAACCCTCGAAAGCATCGTTTTCGACTCCGTAGCGTCGCAGCGCTTCACCATGATCCTCCTCGGTGCTTTCGCTGTCCTTGCCGTGCTCCTCGCAAGCATCGGAATCTACGGTGTCATCTCCTACGTTGTTGGCCAGCGCACGCACGAGATCGGCCTCCGCATCGCTCTCGGAGCTAACCGCTCCGATGTGTTGCGCCTTGTGCTCGGAGAGAGTGCAGCTATGTCGATCGTCGGCGTTACCCTTGGCATCGGCGCTGCATTCGGTCTGACTCGCTTACTGGCGAAGATGCTCTATGGAGTCAGCGCGCACGATCCCTTCACCTTCGCCGGCGTAGCCATTTTGCTCACAGCCGTCGCCTTGGCCGCGTCCTACACTCCGGCGCGGCGCGCCATGCGTGTCGATCCGGTCGTCGCGCTTCGCCACGAATAAAGCTGAATAGTGTGGGTTGCGGTTAACTGGATCAGTAGTGGTTCATTTAAGACTGCGTTTTGAGACTAGCCCCTGGTAGGTTCGCATACTCGGGCAAGTGCCCCTCACTGGCAGAAACGGCATTGGAGGAAGTGAGCAATGCATTAGCGGTGGTGGAACCCCCGACAGATGCCCAGGCTGCAACTCACACGCGATCTCTCACAAAAAGAAAGAAGCTTCATGGGTGGCGCCAATGGCTCGGAAGAACGAATAGGCGCCTAGCCCACCGCAGAGAGAGGCAGCAATGGACACTCTTCAGCTGCGTCCACGTCCAAGTCTCCGGTGAATCTCTCGAGTTGTTTAGAATCAACGCCTGGGAGGGCAAATCTGCTACGACTCATCGCGCGAATTATTTCTTCCCAGAGTAAAAGTCCAAAACGAGGTCCTAGCTCGGTTTTCAAGGCCTGCGCTTGCCTGTCAAGCTCTTCCGAACCTACGGACATCAACAGGAGAAACTCGGCGTCAATCCCTCTCGGCCTTGACAGCTACGTCGAGAAGGACAAGGTGCTAAGCTAAGATTATGAAAACAAGGGGAATATTCCACTTGACAGCAGGGTGCTTCAAACGTACGCTTATGTCAGTGAATCGTACATTGGAAATTGGGAGACACAGATGGCTACCGCCTGCGTCAATGTCAACGTTAAGAGGGTAACAGCCACAGATTTGCGGGATAGTTTGAAGGACTGTTTAAGAGCCGCCAAGGACAACCGTGTTGTTCTGATCGAAAATCGGCGTCAACCTGCAAAGTACCTCGTGGACAAGGAATTCTTGGATACGCTAATGAATGAACGTGACTCCATACTCGCAACTCTGGAAATTCTTGCGGATCGTAGTCTCACCGATCGGCTTCTGAATCTTTCAAAGACCATCGATAGCGACTTTGCTGCTGGTCGTCTGCTCACCACAGCCGATGTTTTCGGCGAATGAGCAAAAAGCGAAAACAATCGTCGTCTACGTCACCTGCCGCCCCAAGCCCTGAGCCTAAGGCGGCGTCTTCTTTTGAACTTAGGTATACAGAAGATGCCGCTAAGGAGATCAAAGAACTGGATGGAAGTATTAAAAAGCCACTTCGGAACATCTTAGACAAAAGACTGGCTGTCAATCCTGAAGGCTATGGATTACCGCTGCGTGGGCCACTTTCCGGCTACTGGAAGCACGAGTTTGCGGATCATCGCGTGATTTACAGAATCTATCCTGAGCCTCCGACTGTGGTTGTCTGTGCGGTGGGCCCTCGCAAGGCGGGTGATACCGAAGACATCTACAAGCAGTTGGATGCAGTCAGCAAAACAGGTAGGCTCGCTGAGCAGCTTGCTTCGGTGCTCAACAAGTTCTTGCCTAAGAAAAAATAATTGGAAGCTGTCGACAGAGCGCGGCACGCTCTGCACGAAAGGTTTTCGTCGCGGACGCTTTTGGGCGTGGTGCCGTCCTGAATTTCAAGAAACACCGGGTACCTTTCGCACTCCTGTTTGGTAATTTTCTCAAACAAGAAACACAATTGCCTGAACATACGCGCTGTTTTCTGAAGATAGTGCTTGCGCTGGCCGTACTTCTCTTCGGCGTTCTCGTCTTCATGACCCTTCAGAACTATTACCAGCGATCGCTCCGCGCCCGAAAGGTAGTCCTAGAAATTGAAAAACGCTGGAAACTCTGCGAAAACGGTGGGCTATTTTCAAGTCAAAGCTCTAACGATAAATACAGATATGCTGCATTTGCTCATGAGAGTCACACCGGCAGGTTGAGCCACCAATTGCTCCAGATTTGTTACGGTGTGTCGGTAACCGTAATCAGCGAAATCGCCGTGTGGCTCTTGTTTTGAGCGGGGCTGCCACCAGAAGGATAGCCCTGCCCCGTGCTCTTTATGCCACTCGCCGGTGTGTTTCGACGTGAGTGTCCTTCCATAAGATCGAGGGCCGACCACGCGCAGCAGTTGTTTCAAAACCCGAATGACATTTTTCCATCCGCGAAGTCGCGGCATTTCTCGGTCAGGCAGCCCTCGCGCAACCGTCCCTGTTCTCCAGGTGTAAGCTTCCAGTGCGCGCCTCTGACCAGCGCGGAAACAAGGGCCTGTTCAAGCTGCACCGTTCCTGCCCGCTCAAGGTGCGCCGCCTGTTCCCGTACCCCGCCATCCAAGATCCCCGTCTCCGCCCCACGCAGCTCCACTGCCCGCTCCCGCCATTCTTCTCGAAGCGTCTCGAGCCGCTGCCATAGTGCCAATTCTACCGTAGCCGGCCCTCGAAACCCGAGAAAGGTAGCCGCCACCCCCGCGGATCCCAGATTGCCTGAATCAAGTGCCTTCGCGGCCAAGGGAATTAGTTCATCTGAATAGCGGACAGTGTCCAGAGTTCGCAACAATTGGCTCGCACAAGGATGAGTCCCATTGCCTGTCTCCTCGGTGAATCGCTTCGTAGCGTCTGCGACTTCAGTTCGGAACAGGTAGCCGATCAGGTAGCCCTCTATCTCGCAACCGTACCTCGGCTGAGCCACGTACTTGTCGAGAAACTCGTCTACGGCTGGCCGTAATTTCCTGCTGCCGGCGCGCAGAATTATTGCCGCAGCCCTCTGCGATTCCCAGGAATCTTGAATCATCCCGGGATCTTTCAGCCTTGCATTCAGAATCTCATCCAACTCGGGGTGCTCCGACTCGGCCATCAGGAAGACGGCATTCTTGCTCGTTGGTGTGCCTGGGTGGATCGCATCAGAGAGAATGGCCTTGCTACACTCTTGCGGCCACCCCTCGCACCAGAATTTGTACCCTTCGTCTATGCAAAAGCTGTCTTCTTTGCGTCGACTCTCCGCAAGGCTTACGACGACGGACTTGAGCTCTCCATGCGGCTGCCTCGGCCACATCGAATAGAGGACCTGCACCCTCTCGCCGGGTCCGAGCTCCAGAGCCGTTGACAACACTTCCGAGCGCAGCCGTGACAGAATTTCAGGCCCAACGGGCTTCGATGCGTTTTGACGCTCAGCTGTGAACCATGCCTGGTAAATCGCCGCCGCGCGCTCTGGTCCGGTGCGCCACTCGATGCTCTGGAGGACACGCGCATTCGCCTTCGCGACGTATTCTTGAAAAACTTTGGTGCGCGCGTCGTAGCGATCCTTCCATTCTGACTGTCCGGCGGGATCTTGAGGCCTCGGGGGGAGAACCCCCAATTCCTTCCGCACCTGGAGTTCCCCGAGAAGGTCGGTCATCCCCTCACGCGGCTCGATTAGTGGATCAGACAAAGCCGCCTGAAGAAGAGGGATAATCACGTCTATCTGGGATGACTCACGCAAGCCGCGATACACGACACCCCCGGAACTGTCAGTGACCTCTGCTTTGGACAAATAGAGTTGAACAAGTTTCCGGACCGACGGGGGCGTATCGAGCAGGATCAGGCGATGCAGCGCACGGTATCGCTCTGGGTCCTCCTTGTTCTTGAGTACCCGCTCGATCTCCGCGACTTCGGACTCGCTCCAGGCGGGATCTGCCGCGACGTCAAATTCCAGCAGATTGGACTCCAGGGACAAGCGCTCCCGGCCGCCGCCTTCCTCTGCCCCCTTTACCCGCGAGACCTCACCGCTCTGGACAGTCACGGCATAGTGTCCCGGCTTCTGAAATCGATACCAATCTCCCAGTTCCAATCGCTGAATAACTGGTTGAGAACCAAGAAAGCTAGTGCCTGAGAGAATAGATCCTGCAAAACCCATGTAATCTCGTACGGCACGGAGATCGAGCACTCCATCTGTCGGTGCGAGAGTAGGGGTTACGCCCTCAAGCCCCGGACTCGGTGAAGTCCAACCCCCGAGATACTTTTCTTCACTCTGCGTAGAGTACGAAATCTCGATTTCGATCGGTTCGCCGATGTGAAAGAAGGACTTATCCCCAACAAACGTGATTTTAAACGCGATGTCGTGCGGATTCGTTCCATTAAAGACGGGCGTTGCCCACAAACCCACAAGAATCAACAATAAGCCAACTCTACTCATAAGGTCCCGCCTGCCAAGACGCTTACGGGAATACTAAGCCTTTCTATGCCAGAAATGTATCGTTGGGTTGTCTCGCCTGAACCTTGGGAAGTTTTGAACTTTCCGATTCCCTTCTCTTGCCAGCGTCACGCGGCCACGTCGAGTGCAAGGCAATCGTTGAGCTCTCTCGTGCGCATGCCTTTCGCGCGAATCGAACCGTCGCCTGAGCACTGTTTCCGTCCACATGGTGAACGATGCAGCAGAACCGGCACGGGTGTCTACCCCAACTATTTACCTGGTAGCCCGAGTAACCCAGTTAAGGCCCCTGCGCGAAACCTAAGTGATTGCAATACCACGTCTTAGGTTTTGATTTACCTCGTTCGCAACGAGGAGGCCGGGGGTTCGAATCCCCTCTCGTCCACCATCTTTGAACAGCTACCAGCAAGTTACGATGAAACTGGGAACGTTAATTTCGCCGCGTCTTTACGTTTTTGCTCGCTTTGTTGCACGTTGTGGTGCAAGTCGCATGACACTTAAATGACACCTTGACCATTCGGCTTGAACTGATGGATCGGCCCTGGAGGTGAATTTCGGCGCCCCGCTCACTCGGAGCTAGGCGAACTTCACTTTGGCTCCGGCAGGCGTCATACTGTGGCTCGTTGCTGCCTGACGCCCTTGCAGCGTGTTCATGGTTTCCAGTCGATAGGCCGCCAGCGTAGTCGTCTACAAAAACTCGGCGTGAACCGGATACAGGTGACTCGACATGGCCAAGATATTTCCCGCAATCTTTTTTGGTCACGGCAATCCGATGAATGCCGTCCTCGACAATGGCTACACAAAAGCATGGAGTCGCATAGGGCAGACAACGCCCAAGCCCAAAGCCATTCTGTCTATCTCCGCCCACTGGTTTGTTTCAGAAACCGGAGTAACCATCGCCACTTCGCCGAGAACCATTCACGATTTCGGAGGGTTTCCGCGAGAATTGTTTCAGGTGCAATATCCTGCGCCTGGTGACCCCAAACTCGCCCGGCGAGTGCAAAAATTGCTCGCGCCGCTGGAGGTCAAGCTCGACAACTCTTGGGGGCTCGATCATGGGACATGGTCGGTACTTCGCCACGTCTATCCCGATGCTGACATTCCCGTCGTCCAACTAAGCATCGACGAAAATAAACCAGCATCATTCCATTTTGAGATTGGCAAGAAGCTCGCGCCATTACGCGAAGAGGGCATACTCATCATCGGCAGCGGCAACTTAGTCCACAATCTACATGCGTATGCTTGGGGTAGGCATATGCCCGACCCTTACGATTGGGCCGTTCGTTTCGAACGCGATGCAAAGGAGATGATGGTAGCCGGAGAGTACAAACCGCTTATTGAATACGAGAATCTGGGACCAGAAGCATTGCTTTCGATTCCCACACCGGATCATTACTTGCCCATGCTGTATGTCATCGCGACTAGGCAGCAAGGCGAAATCATCACTTTCCCCATCGAAGGTGTCGATGGCGGATCGATATCGATGCTAGCCGTGCAGGTGGGTTAGCCCACTGGTTCTGCCGCTACCAAACAGGAAAAATACACGATGAAGGTAACCCTCTTAGGTGCAACAGGTTTCGTTGGCTCAGCCTTGCTTAAGGAAGCGCTCAACCGAGGGCCCATCGTGACGGCGATTGTGCGCCATCCCGAGAGGCTTGAAAAACGCGAGGGTCTCACTGCGAAGGCTGGCGAGGTTTATGACACCACTTCTCTTGCGACGTTGATCCAGGGAAACGATGCGATTATCGATTATCAGCGCTTTCAATCCTGGGTGGAAGAACCCGAACCTTTACGACGACCCGGTTCGGGGGAACAGCGTCCATCATCGCCGCGATTAAGAAGGCGGGAATCAAAAGGGTGCTCTGGGTGGGCGGGGCGGGTGGGTTGGAGGTCAAACCTGGAGTCCGCGTCGTCGATAGCCCAGACCTCCCGAGTTGGGTGAGGCCTGGTTCTCTGGCGACGATGGATGCTCTGGACCAACTGCGGAAAGAACCGGAACTAGAATGGTCCTATCTGAGCCCCTCAGCAGAACTGAAGACAGGGCGGCGTACGGGAAAGTTTGCCTGGGAAACGACCAGCTCTTGGTAGACGCTACCGGCCAGAGCAAGGTTTCCGTTCAGGACTACGCCGTCGCGATGATCGACGAACTGGAACGTCCCGCGCATGTCCGGCAGCGCTTTACAGTTGGGTACTGAAGGCAATGAAACTATGAAGGATGCCAAGCGAACGGCCAAAACACCTCACATAACTCCAATCTGTTTTAGCATTCCTACCAAGTCATAGAAGAGTTTCTCTTCGACGATCTCGCCGTTTTTCCAGTGTGCGACGGTGCAGAACTCGATATGAAACTTCTTGTTGGTCGGCACGATCAGCTTGCCGTCCGAACCCTTCATCGGTCCGCGCATCGTGCCTGTAAAATCCGCAACTGTACACGTCCATTCGCCCTGAGCAATCTCCACCTTATAGGGATGATTAATCAGATGATTGTCAGGGAACGTCTTGAAAAATTCGACGGACTCCGCCTTGTGATTGTCGCGTCCTCTTGTGGGCTCGGCCTGGCCGGGCCAAAATACGGTGGTGTCCTTGGAATGCCGCTTTTCAAACGTACCCCAGTCTTGTGCGTTCCACGAGTCGTCCAGTGTCCGCATGAGCTCAAGATTGTTCTGTGCCATTTGATCCTCCCAAAATGTCAGCGCAAACCGTACACGAGAATGCGGCTTTGCTGGGCGCCTCCCGGCCACATCGGTGACTTCATTCCGGAAGCCGCGCCGATAAGCTGTCGTCCTCCGGCACGATAAGTGACGATGCCACCCCCTGTGGACTGTCCGGCGTCCGTTTGCCAAAGGATTTTCCCCGTCTCTGCATCCATCGCGCAGGACATGGTCGTTACTCCTAATTATTCGGAAATTACATGTGAGATAGAGCTCCCGCGAACCTTATATCCTCATCGCCGGATCTGCGCAACCGACTTCGTTTTGAGAAAGGTTTCGGCCCAGCTCACCCTGCGGAAAGACTCGCCGATCATGTTCTCTTCCTGGACCGTAGTAAGATTCTTTTCAACGGCACCGTGGGGCAAATGGAGCGATCCTCCGAGCACTCTCGCCCCGGAATTCCTGTAAGACGATCAGCAGGAGTTTCATTTTCCGACGAAAGAGAAGAAAAAATGCCCGTCGGAAAAGAACAGCAAGCAGGAGAGGTGAAGGTCCCGCGTTCGAAACTGAGAGGTGATGGAATGAAAAGAAGAACTAATTCGGGAATGTGCGTAGCGGCAGCTTTATGCACAGTCGCCGTCGTGTTTCTAGGAACGCAATTGATGGCACAGGTTGCGTCACTCGATCCGGCCAAGATGCCAACAATAGGCAGGGTCGATGAACGATTCCAGTCCTACAACATTGAGATGGTGGAAGTGATCGGCGGAAGATTTTGGAAACCATACGGGAGCCCTACGACCGAAAGTGAAGGGCGGAAGCCTGCCCCGCAGGCGGGTTTCACTCCGGCAGGCATAGACCCGAACCTCTACCGATATCGTGCGCCCATTGATCTTTCAAATTCGCGATTGCGAAAACTGGCAGCGGCCTTAAGCCCCGCATATGTGCGAGTCAGCGGTACGTGGGCCAATAGCTCTTATTTTCAGGATTCGGAGAATGCCGCCCCAGCAAGTGCGCCATCAGGTTTCAACGGAGTACTAACGCGAAAGGAACGGAAGGGCGTCATCGATTTTTCTCGTGCGGTGAATGCCGAAATCGTGACATCGGTGGCTTCGGGGCCAGGTTCGCGTAATGCTCAAGGCGTATGGACCTCGGATCAGGCCCGGCAATTGTTCGAATACACCAAGTCCGCTGGAGGGAGAATCGCTGCAAGCGAATTCATGAATGAGCCGACATATGCGGCGATGGGCGGCGCACCGAAAGGATACGATGCCACAAGCTATGGCCGTGACGTTGCGGTCTTCGGTACGTTTCTTCGGAAAACTGCGCCCGATACACTATTTCTCGGTCCAGGTTCAGTTGGCGAGGGACCCTTCGCAATGCCAATGGGTGGCGGAGTGCTGAAATCCGAAGACCTGCTCCAAGCCGCCGGTCCCGTATTCGACGTTTTTTCGTACCATCTCTACGCGGCTGCTTCGCAGCGCTGCGCAAGCATGGGCGCATTATCACAAACAACGACGGCAGCGGCACTTTCGCAAGAGTGGCTCTCGCGCCCGGAAAAGATTGGCGCATTCTACGCGGACCTTCGAGACAGGTTCGAACCGGGCAAATCACTTTGGATTACGGAAACCGCCGATGCAGCCTGCGGAGGAAACCCCTGGGCGTCGACTTTTCTCGACACCTTCCGATATCTTGTTCAACATGCAAGCCTCGCCCAGCGTGGCGTGAAAGTGATTATGCACAATACACTGGCATCAAGCGACTACGGCCTGTTGGACGAAAATACATTCGCCCCACGTCCAAATTACTGGGCCGCTTTGCTTTGGCGACGCCTTATGGGTGCGACGGTTCTCGATCCACACACATCGCCAATCCCGAATGTTCACGTCTATGCCCACTGTCTTCAGAACTATCCCGGCGGCGTCACGCTTCTGGTCATCAATGACGACCGGCAGCAAGTCCGTGAAATTACATTGCCGTCTGATGCAGAACGCTACACGCTGACTGCCAAGCAACTTCAAGACACATCAGTCGAGCTCAATGGGAAGACGCTTCAACTGAACAGAGATGGCGACGCGCCACAATTTCTGGGTCAGTCAATGCGCGCGGGTCAAATTAGTTTCGCACCGACTAGTATTACATTTCTGGCGATCGCGAACGCGGATAACAGCAATTGCCACTAAGTCCACACGGTGGCGATCTGATGTAAGGAGATTACTTTCATGAGCGAGGACAAGCCGAGAGAAATTCTTGCAAGTCTCGCCGCACTGCTTCCAGACTTGGAGGCCGTCTATAAAGACATACATGCACATCCGGAATTGTCGATGCAGGAGACCCGGACGGCTGGAATTGCTGCGAATCACCTGAAGGCCGTGGGATTTGAGGTGACTAGCGGGGTCGGAAAGACTGGCGTTGTCGGCATCTTGCGTAACGGCGATGGGCCCACTGTCATGCTGCGCGCGGACATGGATGCTCTACCCATCAAAGAAGCGACTGGCGTTCCGTACGCGAGCATCGTCACGGGGACTGACCCTAGCGGCAAGACCGTACCCGTAGCCCACTCGTGCGGGCACGATATGCACGTAGCCTGCTTGATTGGCGCAACAAGTCTTTTTGCAAAAAGCCGCGACCCCTGGAAAGGGACACTGATGGCGGTCTTTCAGCCAGGCGAGGAGACCGCGCAAGGTGCTAAGGCGATGATCGATGACGGGATGTTCAAACGATTTCCAAAACCGGACGTTGTGCTAGGCCAGCACGTCATGAGCTTGCCATCTGGGAACATCGATTGGCGCGCGGGTGTTGTCACTTCTTCGGCCGATAGCCTGCAGATTCGCATGTTTGGGCGCGGCGCGCACGGCTCGATGCCCGAGTCCAGCATCGACCCCGTAGTTATGGCCGCCGCGACCGTAATGCGGTTGCAAACGATCGTCTCCCGGGAGGTCGCGCCCACGGATTCCGCGGTGGTGACAATCGGGTCGCTGCAGGCCGGCACGAAAGAGAACATTATTCCGGACGAGGCATTGATTAAATTGAATGTGCGCACATTTGACGAGGGTGTGCGCAAGCGTGTGCTCGCTGCGATTGAACGCATTGCGAAGGCTGAGGCAGCGGCGTCAGGAGCGCCAAGACCGCCAGAGATCACGCCACTCGATCAGTATTCGTCAGTAAGGAATGATGCCAGTGCGACAAAAAAGCTCGTCGATGCATTACTCCGGAACTTCCCTGCCGGTTCCATCGAACAGACAAAGCCCACTATGGCAAGCGAGGACTTCGGCTGCTTTGGAGCTGGGTGGGATGTTCCGGCAGTGTACTGGTTTTTCGGCGGAGATGATCCAGCGGTGTACGCCAAGGCAAAGAAAGAGGGAAAACTCAGCTCGCTTCCAACTAACCATAACCCCGCCTTTGCACCAGTCATTCATCCGACTCTAGAGACAGGTGTCAAGGCCCTCGTTGTTGCGGCGCACGTGTGGCTGGCCTCGTGAACAGCTTGCTGATTCACGGGTATCAACTAGCAGGTCCTTTTCTGGATGCTGTGGATCTGCTTGGCACGTTCGTTTTCGCACTCAGCGGTGCGGCAGCGGGTGTCAAAAGCCGATTCGATCTGTTCGGTCTGATGGCACTCTCGTTCGCGGCCGGTAACGCCGGCGGGATCACACGAGATGTGCTGATTGGCGCGGTGCCACCAGCGGCCATTAGCGACTGGCGCTACCTGGGGGTCTCACTTCTGGCAGGATTGGTGACGTTCTTCTGGTATCCCGACATCGACAAACGTCGCAGGCTGGTGCTGTTATTCGACGGCGCGGGACTCGGTCTGTTTGCCGTCGCCGGCACACAAAAGGCGCTCATCGCAGGACTCAATCCGGTGATGGCGATTTTTATGGGAGTGCTGACCGGGATTGGTGGTGGCATATTGCGCGATGTACTTGTCAACCAAACGCCGACGGTGCTTCAGGCAGATATTTATGCTGTTGCTGCGCTAGCCGCTGGCGTCGTAGTAGTGATCGGATATGTTTTGCATTACCCGGCTTTTCTAATGATGACCGTGGGCGCACTCCTTTGCTTCTGGCTGCGGGTTATGGCGATATATCGAGGATGGCATTTGCCCGTCGCACGGTCGCAGAATCAGTCGGATTGAAGCATCGCTTGCTATGCCGTTCCGGGAGTTGACAACCAACCGTCGCCAGTGGCAGCCGCGCCACTTGAGGCCCATGTTCGCACTCCCCCTGGTTCGCGAAAACAAAACTCCGAGTGGGTCCAATTCAGAGGGTTCTCGAAAATGACTTTGTCATCGTTACAGGCACAGGCGGCGCGCGTGATTTTATCCGGCTTCTCACCGTCGAACTGCACTGAAAAGACATACAGAAAACCGGCTTGCCAGACTTGCCAATTAAGGGCCTTCGTAGAAATAGCTAAGTGATTGTGGCGCCTTGCCTTAGCTTATTTTCCCCACTGTTCGCAACGAGTAGACCGGGGGTTCGAATCCCCTCTCGTCCACCAGATTTCAAATGGATTGCAAGTCGGGCATCGAATCGTCAGCTAGTTTTGCGTCGCTGTTTGTGCCATAACCACGCCCTGAACCCCCGCCAGAGAGCGCTTCCAGGGTTATTTGGGGTCCTGACGTTGAAGTTGCCCCATTTTTTCTCTTGCGGCGTCAGCGTCAGGTGCATTTGGTGCGACCTTCAGGTACGCGCTAAGCTGAATTATCGCGTCGCCCACGTCATCTTCTGTCCCGTAAATCTGTGCGAGCAAAAGGTGCGCATGTGGAATGCGATGGAATGGGTCCGCCTCGATGGCCTGTTCTGCGTGCCGCTGTGCTTCGGAGATTCGACCGAGATGGAACTCGCTAATTGCGCTATAGAAATAGGCGTACGGGTCCTGCGCGGGACTAAGCGCCAGGGCGCGATCGGCCATTCCGAGCGCCTGATTCCATTGCTGCTGGCGCGCAGCGACGTCCGCCAGGCACAGGTATGCGGACGTGTAGCGTGGATCAACTGCCGTCGCTTTCGCGCAGGCAGCGCGGGCTTCATCGACCCGATTGCTCGCACCTAGAACCTGCCCCGTAAGCACCCACGCGGCAGCGTATTGCGGGTATTGCTGAATTGCTTTGCGGAGATGAGTTTCGGCGCTGGGAAGTTTGCGCGCGTTCAAATCATTACATGCTTTGTCGTACTCGCGCTCCGCCTTGCCGGGAATCTTCAGCGTGGCGGCATTCGCGCTCGTTTGCAACGCGCCGGAGACGCTCCACATCGAGCACGAATCGGCAGCTCGGTCCGTAGCAGGGCTTTGAACGCCGAGTGTTGCGTCCGGAACTACGCGTCCCGTGCGGCGTTGGGGATTGGTGATCGGCCAACCGGGAGCGTCGTTCACGTTGCCGGGACGGGATTGCTGCGCGCAGACGGGGATCGCGAGGAGAGAAACGGCAAGCGTGCAAACAGGGTAGAGTCGGTGAGCCGGATTTCGCATGTGGCCTCCCGGGCGAAGTCCATTATACCTCCTTGTAATGACGGGAAGTGGTGGCCTTGACAGCGCCCTGGTTTTTCTCACGACATCTGGGACTGGCCGAGATCAGGTCACCGGTTTACCAGCCCAGGGTTCACTTCGCCTGGCTGCACAACGCCCTTTCTTTCTTTCACGCAGTAGAAATGATCGGCGATCAGGCTGGTCAGCGTCTCTGTTGCTCCCTCCGGCCAGAAGATTTCCACTTTGTCAACGCGTTGCTTGTCGCCTAGTCCGAAATGGACGCGCAGATCGCTCTGCGAGAGATAACTCCCGCCGCTGCGAACTTCGCTTGTCTGCACGAAGTCTCCCGCCGTGATTTTTACGCGCGCGTTGAGGGCCAGGCGATTGCTCTTTGCTCCTTCAAGCTGAAAACTGATCCAGTGGTTCGCCGGGCCGCCCTCCGGCCTAAGGATTGTGGGCTGCCCCTGCAGATTCTCGATGACTATATCCATGTGCCCGTTGTTGAAAAGGTCCCCCACGGCGACCCCACGGCTCACACGCGGAACCTGGATCGCAGGCCCGACCATCTGAGTCACGTTCTGAAACGTTCCGGTTCGCTCATTCAGAAATAGCAGCGCTGGTTCGCGGTACTTCGGGCCGCTGGCGATCTGGTCTACCTGCGGATACACGTGACCATCCACAAGGAAGAGATCGAGCCACCCGTCATTATCAAAATCGAGGAAGGTGTTGCCCCAGCCGACGTAGCGCGTGGTCGCGGGCGCGACGCGCGAAGTGAAAGACACGTCGGTGAAGTTCATTTTCCCGTCGTTCCGATATAGCGCCATATACTCTTCGCTGAAATGGCTGATGGCGATCGACGGCCGCCCCGTGTGCAGGTAATCGCCGAGCGCAATGCCCATGTTGGCCTGGTTGGCGCCGTCCTGGTTGACCGCGACGCCCGCCGAAAAGCCCACCTCGGAAAAGTGCCCGTGACCATCGTTCTGGAAAAGATAATTCGCGCCGGCATCGTTGGCGACGAGCAGATCGAGGGGCCCGTCTGGTTCGAAGTGCGACCAAACGGCGGTAAGTCCAAACGTCTTGCGAGAGCTGCGAATTCCAGCCTGTTCGGACACGTCTGTGAAAGTTCCGTTGCCATTATTGCGATATAGGTTGCCGAGCGAACCTTCCAGGCCGCGCGGCCCGCATTGGACATTGATGCTGTGGTACTGGCACGTTAGGCTTGATCCAAACTCGGGAAGCTGGTCCAGATGAAAGTCCACGTAGTGGGAGATGAAGAGGTCGTCCCATCCATCGCCGTTGTAATCGCCAAACGTTGCACCAGTGGCCCATCCTTTGTCGCCGGCGAGCCCCACCTGTTTCGTCACGTCCGTGAATGTTCCGTCGCTGTTATTTCGATAGAGCACCACGCCGCCGAAGCAAGTCACCAGCAAGTCGGGCCAGCCATCGTTGTTGTAGTCACCGACCACCGCACCCATGGCCCAGCAGGGATCACCAACGCCCGCCTTCTCAGTGACATCCGTGAACGTTCCATCATGATTGTTGTGATAGAGCGCGCTGCGCGCCTTCTTCCCGGCCAGCGCCATCTCAACGCTCTGTGCGTTCGTAAAATAAATATCGGGCCAGCCGTCGCGGTCGTAGTCGATCAGCGCAACGCCGCCGCTCATCGATTCGACTATGTATTTCTGCTCGGGACTGGAAAGGTGATTGAAATTGATGCCTGTGGAATCAGTGATATCGACGAGCTGGGGCAGCGCGCCCGTGTTTTTTTGGCCGCGCACGCGCGGAGTCAGTCGAGGAATCCCATGTATCAGGAGGCGAGGCGCCGAAGTGGGGCCGTGAAGCGTTGCACGAGCAAGCGAAATGGGTAGAAGGTCCTGCACGCGGCCGAGTGGGACCACCAATCCAAGGAGCGCGAATCCGAAGAGCACCCGCGCGCCTTCCGGTCGTCTAGCGGCCAAAGAATCCGCTCTTTCCAGCGCCCGTCACGACGCGCACCCCGTTTCCGCAGCTAACGTCCAGTTTCATTGTCGCGGCCCCATCCCGCCCTGCTCCTTGCTTGCAGGAACCAAACGCATGGCTTGATACAAATCTTCGAGCTTGTCTTTCATTGCCTTGTATTTCTGATACTCCGTGAGTTCGTGCTTTGCGTCGTCAGTGCGCCCAAGTTGGCGGTAGACGGTGCTCAAACGGAAGTGCGCCACGGCGCTGGTAGGGTCAAGCTGAATCGCCTTCTCGATGAGCGGCTGCGCCTCCTTGGGGTTGCCCATATCCATGAATACTTTGGCGAGGCCAAGGTTCGCATCGGGATCGTCGGGACGGAGCTCAACAGCGCGCGCGTACCGCTCCTGTGCCTGTTTCAAATCGTCGTCTTGCGCGGCAATATCTCCCAGCCTGCATTCCGCCTGCTCGTCGAACGGATTGACCGCCAGTGCCTCCAGGTATTGCTGTTTGGCCTCGGCGCGATCGGGCGGATTACTCGAAAGGTTCAGCATTTCCGCCAACTCGAAATGTAAGCCGGGAAGATTGGGATTCTGCTTGAGAGCCTTTCTGTAATTTTCGATAGCCGCAGCATTGTTCCCGCGGATCGCGAGTTCGTGCGCGAATGCCTGATGCATGCGCGCGGAATTTGGCGCCACCACCGATAGGCTCAGCAACGACTGCTCGGCAAGATCCGAGTAGACGCGATACGACGTGTACAGAACGGCTTCATTTGTCGGTTCAAGCTGCCGCAGAGCGTTGACCGTTTCGGCGGCCTTGCCCAGGTCGCCCATCGCCGACTGCACTTCGACTAGCTCCATCCCCGTTTCGGTTCGAATCTTCTGGTCTGGCACCTTGGGGAAGGCATCCTCGAGATCCCTCCGAGCCGCGCTCAGATTGCCTGTGCGATTCTCGCCGATTCCAAGCAGCGCTTGAATTTTCGGCAAATCTGGATTCAGCTTAAGCGCTTCACGCAGCTGCGGAATCGCGTCTGAATACTTGCCCTGAAAGAAAAGCAGGACGCCAAGATTCGCCCGCGCATCCACATTCTTCGGCTCCAGCGCGACGATCGCCTGAAATTCCGGAGCTGCCAGATCAGGCCTCTTCTCACGCAAATACTCTGCGGCTTTCTGCGCATGCGAAGCGACTTGCTGCTGGGTGCTGGCGGACTGAGCGGCGGCGGGAAGCGGAGCGAGGATAGAAACAATCCACAGCGAACCTGCAATTGCCCTGATTTTCATGGCTCACATTATAAGGCCAGGACGTACTCCTCGATCCTTGGACAGATTTATGAGAAAACGAAAAAGGGACGGCGCAGTGCCGCAGTCCCTTCTTTCACTGGCTGCCTCGGTTAAAACGAAATGCGCGCCCCGAGCTGACCGCTTCGCGGCGCGACCGTTACCGAATTGATCTGACCGACGTTAACATCGGACAAGTTGCTGTTTGGGAAGTTGAAGCTCGGATGATTGAGAGCGTTGACGAAGTCCCCGCGCAGTTCCATGTGAACTCGCTCAGTGATATTGAAGCTCTTCGCCAGCGACATGTTCACCACTACCAGCTTCGGCCCATACAGCGACGTCCGCCGCCCATCCCCGAAGGTACCCGGTGTCGGAATCGCAAACGCTGCGGGATTAAACCAGCAGTTTAACGTTCCAACTGCCGCCCGGTTGGGGCAAGTGCCCGAAGAGTGCGGGCTTACGCCAGACACAATGTTCGGGTACCACGTCTCACCGCCCTGAGCGTAGCTCTGGTCATTCGACACCCACATCGTGTAGGGGTTCCCGCTCTGAGCAACGAACGTGGACGAGATCTTCCATCCGCCGAGCGCTTCGTCCAGCGCCTTGCGGTGGCTGAGATACGACTTGCCTGCGCCGAATGGCAATTCGTAGGAGACGTACCCCTTGAACGCGTGGCGTGTGTCGAAGTTCGAGTTGCTGTAGTTCAGGCTCGGATCGTTCCCGATCTGCCAATTCTGTGGCCCCGCCGTGCTGCCCCACCCTGAGGAATCCTGATCGTCTAGCATGTGCGACCAGACGTAGTTCACGTTGAACAGCAGACCGTAGGAGTAGCTCTTCGTCAGTTGCACTTGCAGCGAGTTGTAGTTCGAGATGGCGTTGTACGTGTTCCCGCCGATACCCGCGAAGGCCGGGTACGGACGGAAGCACGCTGGCGCACCCGTGTACGAGCCAGTCGTAGCCGTCATCCCGTTGCACGCCGCTATGTCATTTGAGCCCAACTGGGCCGGGTTGGTGATTTGGTTCAAGTTCGTCGGGAACTGCAGGTCGTAGCCGTGGCTGCCGACACCTGCAATAGACACGGCGAAGCTCCGGGCAAACTGATGCTGAACTTCTAGCGAATATTCGTAGATATGGCCCGGTGGCACGTTGTATGGCGTGTAACCGGGGCCGTACGGTTTCGGCGTTCTGATGTAAGACCCGGGACTGCGCGAAGCCTGCACGTAGGGCAGAGTCGCGTTCGCCGTAGCCGCGGACGCATCGAGGTTGATCAGCGGCGTCGCGCCCGTTCCATTGGTTTGGTCGGCAGTGTTGCCCGTGCTGTTCGAACCGAAGCCCAGTCCGCCGCCGTAAATGTCCTGACTAAAATTGTACGCGTAGAGTCCGAAACCACCTCGGACGACGGTGTCCGCTTTTATCTGCCAGGCAAAGCCGACCCGAGGCAGGAAGATGTTCCAAATTGGCTTCTGCAATGTCGTACGGTTGTCCTGGCCGGCAAACCACATGGAACCCGGCGTCCCGGCGAAAGCGCCAACGGCGTTGATTACGTTCGGGTCGAACCCGCCTATCTTGTTGTTCTGCTCGCTCATGCCCGTTGTTCCCATCCAACGCAAACCGACATTGATCGTTAGATTGGGCTTAACTTTGTAATCGTCTTGGACGAAAGCCTGCGGGCTCTTCAACCGCATTCCGCTCGGGCCCTGGTTGTTCGCACTCCAGGTTTGAACGTTGCCTAGCAAAAAGTCCGCGAAACCGGCTCCGGTGGCCGAATTTACCCCGGTGCCCGTCGCGTTCGGCCCTGCCGTGTAGTTTCCATTGAAGTGAAACGTTCCGGCATCGTGCGCTCCCCAAGGGGTGGTATTACCCTCACCTATCAGGACCTCGACGCCGAAGTGCAGTATGTGCTTGCCCTTCACCAAGGTAACGACATCGGACGGGTCGTACAGGTTCTCGATGTAAATCGCGTACGTACCCGGATTGAGGTTGTTCACCGAGTTTGACCCGCCGATGTCGAAGTTCGGGAACTGATTGAACTTCGCGTACTGAAGGCCGATCGTGGTTGGATCGAATCCGTTTGTGGCCGGCACGAACCAGTTGCCCTGTTTCGTGTAGCCCATTCGGATCTCGTTCACCAGATTCGGGCTGATGGTCCAGGTATCGGTAACCTGCGCCTGATATCCATCGATGTCTCCCGAATAACAGTTGATCGGGCAAGGAAGCTGGTTCTTGTTGTACCCATTGTTATTCTTCTGGCTGATCGAAAACGTCACTCGGTTGGCGGACGAGAAGTTGTAATCGATCCGGCCGAAATATCTCAGATTCGGGTTGGGCGCTGCTTGTTGATAGAAGTAGTTGTTGGTGCAGAAGGAGTTCCCGTTCGCGCATGGCACATTGGGCGCGGGCCAATACTTCAGGACGGCCTGCGCCACAGGGTCGATGTTGGTGATCTTATTTCCAGCAAACGGCGTACGGCTGAAGGTTCCATTGGCTGTCGAGCCGGTCGTAGTCGAAGGATCGTAGATTACCGGCAAGCCGGTGCCCGAAAAATCACCTGCTTTCATCGCGCTGGTCGGAACCGTCGTGAAGCCCTGGTTCGCGCCGCTAAAATCGTAGATCTTGTCGCGATTAAAGAAAAAGAACAACTTGTTCTTGATGATCGGCCCGCCAACCGACCCACCCCACTCGTCGTACCTAAGATACGGAACGTTGTGCCCGAAAAAGGTAGACGCGTTCAGAATGTTGTTCTGCCAGTACTCGTATGCGTCTCCGTGGAAGCCGTTTGTCCCGCTCTTGCTGACTTGGTTGAACGCGGCACCACCAAGGCCGTACTGCGCGGAGAATGTAGACGTGTTGATCTGAACCTCTTGCACGGTGTCCATAACCATGTTGTCGTTGTTGTTGCTGACGGGCAATTGCGTGGTCGCTCCGTCGGCAAGGAAGTTCGCATAGTTCGGCATATTGCCGTTCAGCGCGATTGCGTCACCCGCATTCCAAGCCCCGCTGCCTTCCGAAACCCGCCCGTGCGCCGTGCTCTGGCCGCCGGGAAGGAAAGCGGTGAAGTTCGCCCAGTCATTACCCGTGATTCCGGCGCCTGCTTGAGGTAGATCGTTCAACGTTTGAACCGTCAGCGTGGATGCTTGCTGGGCGGTCTCCGTTTCCAAAAGGGGGGCACCCTCGGCACTGACGCGCACTTCCTGGGTCATCGCGCCCACCTCTAGCGCGGCGTTTTCGGTGATCGTGTTGACCTCCAGTGTGATCGGGCCGCGCACCAGTTTCTTGAAACCCGTCTTTTCGAAGGTAATTTGATAGGTTCCTGTAGGGGTCGAGACAGTGTCATACAACCCGTCGCCGTTCGTCACGAACGTGCTAGTCACACCGGTATTGGTGTTAAGTACTGTGACAGCTACCCCGGGCAAAACCGCGCCGGAAGGATCCGTTACCGTCCCGCGAATTTCCCCCGTGCTTCTGCTTTGGGAAAGAGCCGGCCCGGCCAGGCACACTACCAAGTAAAGCGCAAATACGAAACGGCAAACTGCAAACCGCAACGCTCTAGGAACCCGGACATACCGGATTCCGAAATGCGTCTTCTGGAAAAAAATACCCAGGAGAACATTCATAAGGCCTCCGAGACAACCACCCGAAAATCTTGATTCATCGAAGTAGTATTTTTGTACTACCCTTATGCGGCGAATTAAATGCCTAGTCGAAAGCCTTGTCAAGCGAAAAATACCGGTATTCTAGGCTCTTTTGTTGGAGTGTGATTCTAGGACGCGACTACGGTAGAATTTCGGCAACCGATGTCAACCTGCAAGGTGGCGTTCTAACGGCTGTAACCAATATGGCGCCCGGAGAGATGCCCAAGTGAGAAAACATCGCAAAAAGGCCACGAGTAGCGAATCACGCCACGTCACCCTGAAAACAGTCGCGGAACGCGTGGGGCTCACCAAGGGTATCTGTTCTGCAGTGCTGAACAAATCCGCGGCGTCCAGGTCAGTTCCGCCACACACGCAAGAGCGAATTCTCCAGGCCGCTCGTGAGTTGAATTATCGTCCCAGCTTCTATGCTCGCAACCTGGGAGTGAAACGCACCTATATGATTGGCGTGGTCACTCAGGAGATCGGGGACTTCTACGGCTCACCTATCATCAGTGGCATTGAACGATATCTTCGGCAGGAAAATTACTTCTTTCTTACAGTCGCGGTCCGAGATAATCCTCAGCTACTGGAGACCTATTCGCACCTTCTACTGGATCGCGGTGTGGAAGGACTCATTACCATCGACACTCTCATTGATCGGCCCCTGCCACTGCCAGCAATTGCGATCCCCGGGCACCGTCACGTGGAGGGAGTTACGAATATTGTGTTGGACCATCAAAAAGCCGCATGCTTAGCGCTGAATCATTTGAACGACCTGGGTCATAGAGAAATCGCCTTTATGAAGGGATCGGATGAAAGTCCGGATACGGAGGACCGCTGGAAGGCAGTCCGCGAGGTCGCCGAGGAACTTGGCATTCCCGTGCGAGAAGAGCTTACCGTACAACTCGAAGGCCGGGATGCCACACCCAATTTGGGCTATCCGTTCGCGGTGCAGCTGCTTTCGCGAAGACGGCCATTCACCGCGCTGTTTGCTTATAACGACATTGCCGCGATCGGGGCGATTCTAGCTTTCCAAGAAGCGGGATTGAGAGTTCCCGAGGATGTCTCTGTGGTGGGATTCGATGACATAAGAATTGCTGTACATAATAACCCCGGTCTCACCACTATAAGCCAGCCGCTGCAACGGATGGGGGAGATCGCAGCCCGCACATTGCTGAATCGCCTCGAGCATCCGGAAGATTACGTTCCGGAAATTGCCATGGAACCCGAATTGGTAGTGCGCAAATCTACGGCGATCGCATCTGTACGAGGTTCAGCTGGCGCGAATAGCGAATTGTCCAAGCACGTCTTCGCCACCGGTGCCTCCCGGAAATCTCGAAATATCTGACGGGACGGGAGTTATATTTCCTTCATAATTCTAGCCGATGCTCATTTTTCTCACGACACTCCTCGCAACTCTGTGGTGGATCTTCCGGTCGCGTGCTTCCCTCGGGCTCGAGAACAAATGGTTAGAGGCGGGAGTCACGGAGAGGGCATGACTTGGTCGCTGATCGCTAACATGCGCAGGAAGTCTGCTAGTCAGAAGCTCCATCGAGCAATTACGCAAGGGAAGCTTGATGAACTGGCGACCCTTTTCGAGTTTCGGAACTTACGCAAGTTGTTCGGCATTGGCGGCAACCTGGAGTTTGATCGCGAACTTCAACTGAGTGCAATAGCACTCTGTAAAGACGGACGCCTATTAGAGTCGCGGCCCGTATTGGCTGACCTCAATCGCTCCAGCGATAAGGAAGTGACAAAAAGGGCGGGCTTGGCTCTGGATGACCTTTCGCATATCATCGCCTTCGGCGGAGAGCGGAATAAGTTTTATCGTGGATGACCGAGATTTCGTTGGAGGAATCTCTCGAAAATGACTTTGTTGTGGGTACAGGGACAGGCAACGCCCGTGATTTTATCCGGCTTCTCACCGTCGAACTGCAATAGAAAGACAAAGAGAAAACCAGTTTGCCAGGTTTGCCAATTAAGGGCCTCGTGAAAATAGCTAAGTGATTGTGGCGCCTTGCCTTAGCTTATTTTCCCCGCTGTTCGCAATGAGGAGGTTGTGGGTTCGAAACCCATCTCGTCCACCAAATCTCAAAGGTCGTTAAAAAACAGGGGTATTGACCGCTCGAGCGCGGCCGCGATCTCCAGGTACGAGTTTGTTGTTGCCAGGACCTAGAGCGACCCTGGCTTTGAATCTGCTTCGCCAGCTATGTCGATGTCGCTTCGATGTCGCTTCGTTGACTTGCCTCAGGCACGCAACCTAACATGTGCTGCACATGCCAGGCAGCGACTCGCTCATCGGTCAGACGTTCTCGCACTACCGCATTCTCGAAAAACTCGGCGGCGGAGGGATGGGTGTCGTTTACAAAGCTGAGGACACCGAGCTTGGTCGCTTCGTTGCGTTGAAATTCCTTCCCGATGACCTTGCCAAAGATGCGCAATCTCTCGAACGCTTCCGCCGTGAGGCACGTGCCGCATCTGCGCTGAACCACCCCAACATCTGCACAATCTACGAAATCGCCGAGCATGACGGCCGACGCTTCATAGTGATGGAGTATTTGGAAGGCAAGACCCTGAAGCACATGATTTCGGGTCACCCGATGAAATTGGAAAGCCAAATGGGGGTGGCTATCGATGTCGCGGATGCGTTGGACGGGGCTCACTCAAAGGGCATAATCCATCGAGACATCAAGCCAGCCAACATTTTTGTTACAGAACGGGGCCACGCGAAGATTCTGGACTTTGGTCTAGCCAAGGTAAGTTTACCTCAGAGCACTACTGCCAATGAGCCGACACTCGCCACACTGGAAGTCGACCCGGACCATTTGACCAGCCCCGGCAGTGCGCTGGGCACCGTCGCCTATATGTCTCCTGAGCAGGCGCGCGGCGAGGAGTTAGACGCCCGCACCGACCTTTTCAGCTTCGGCGTCGTTCTTTACGAGATGGCTACCGGCCGCCCGGCGTTTTCTGGCAGCACCTCCGCTCTCATCTTCGATAGCATCCTCCATAAAGTGCCCACTTCGCCGGTCCGTCTAAATCCCGACCTGCCACCTGAGCTCGAAAGAATCATTGACAAGGCGCTCGAGAAGGACCGCGATGTTCGCTGCCAGTCAGCTGCCGAGCTGCGCGCCGACTTGAAGCGGCTGAAGCGAGATACGGATTCAGGTCGCGCCGCGGCGGTCCTGGGTCCTCGCGCTCTCGAGCAGGCCGCGCCCAGTAATACGTCGCGCAGCAAGCGGTGGATTCTGGGCCTTGCGGGAGCGCTGGTCACAATCCTTGCTACTACGACCATCGGGTTATTTGTCTCTCGCCACCCGCGCCATACGAAAGCGATGGTCCAACAACGCCTCACAGCCAATCCGTCGGACGATCCCGTACTGGCGCAAGCCCTTTCGCCCGACGGGAAGTACCTGGCCTTCGCGGATCAGAGCGGCCTCAGATTGCGGCTGGTTAAGACAGGCGAGACCCAACGCCTCGCGCAACTCGAAGTCTCCGCGCTGGCCTGGTTCTCGGACGGGACAAAAATTCTGGCCACTGCGGCCGAACCCGGTCATCCTCCCGCTCTGTGGACGGTATCTGTCTTGGGAGGGGTGCCGCGCGAGCTTCGCCGTGATTCGGCCCATGCTTCAGTGTCGCCGGATGGCTCGCTGGTTTCGTTTCTGAGTGATTTTACGGAAGAAGCGGCGCACAGCATTTGGTTGATGGGCGTGAACGGCGAGGACGCGCACAAAATCCTCGCTGCTCCGCAAACAGAATGGTTCACAGCCTTGACCTGGTCTCCGAACGGAAGGCGAATCGCCTACATCAGAAATAGCGTCGCCGGTGGAAAGTATAATGGGACACTCGAGACCTCGGACACAAACGGGGGGAATAGAACGATCATCCTGTCGGAGCCTAATATGGGAGATTTAGTGTGGCTCGCCGACGGCCGGATCGTTTACTCATTGTCGGAGTCGTGGTTGAACTACTCCGACACAAACCTCGGGCAGGTTGCGGTGAATCCCAAGACCGGGACGGTCTCTAGCGTCGCCACCCGCTTAACCAACTGGTTCGGGTTCTCTCTTGCCAGCCTCAGCGCGACAGCGGACGGAGAAAAACTATCTTTCCTGAAAACGACAAATCAGGCGAGTGTTCAGGTTGGGGAACTGGAAGCTGGCGGGAAGAGACTTCAAACCCCACGAACTCTATTTCGCGAAGAATATTTCGTTTGGCCGGTCTCCTGGACGCCGGACAGCAAGAGCGTCGTGTTCTATGCGGACCGAGACAACCAGTGGAATTACTTCAAACAGGATTTGAACCAGGACACTGCCCAGCCGTTGGTCGTTGGACCGGAATGGAAATGGTATGGACACTTCAGCCCCCACGGCGATTGGTTTTTGTACGTCGCTTGGCCCACGCGCGAGTCGCCGACACCGGCCACCACCGTGCGCCTCATGCGAGTTGCGTCCCAGGGCGGGCCATCCGAGTTGGTGATGAACGTTCGCGGCAGCACCAACTTTCACTGTGCCGGCGCGCCTGCAAGCTTATGCGTCGTCGAGGAGCAAACCGAGAAACAGTTGGTATTCACGTCATTCGATCCATTGAAGGGGAGAGGCCGTGAGGTGGCCAGTATTGAACGCAATCCAACATCCATGCCCCCACAATGGGACCTCTCTCCCGATGGCTCGCGCATCGCCGTTGGGATGTACAACGCAAGCGAGGGGCGTATCCGTATCATCCCCGTAGCGGGCGGGCCCGCTTTCGATATCGTCGTCGAAGGCTGGGCGGGCATCGAATACGTGGACTGGTCGCCGGATGGGAAAGCCCTTTATGTATCGAGCCGTTCTACGGCAGGCACGGCGCTGCTTCGCGTTGACCTTCAGGGACGCGCCGAGCGCCTTTGGGCCGAGCGGAGCCAATACGCGGTACCAGGGACGCCTTCGCCAGATGGACGGCATATGCTGCTGGCCCACTGGACCGCGCAGGGAAACGTCTGGATGATCGAGGGTTTCTAAGATCGCCTAACCACACACCTGCCTTGCCAGGACGTACGTTGCAGCTGATCGGGCATCTCTTCTCTACGGGATAGTTATGAATCGCGAATGCGGCGCTGGCACGATAAATGTCGAAAAGCGTCATTTGTTCAGTGGAACATATAAGGGTGCTCGCGCCGTTCTTACCGTGAAGAAGCTCTACGATTTGGTTGGGCGAGTTGGGCGATTCACGGCCTTTTCAAAAAGCTAACTGATTGTGGCGACGCGTCTTAGCTTTAGTGATTCCCCGTTCGCAACGAGGAGGCCGAGGGTTCGAATCCCTTCTCGTCCACCAAACTCACTGCTTTCAATAGCTAGACTAGGAGTCGGCTTCGGGCCCAATTTCGCGGCGCGGATGGCAAGCCGACGGCTGTCTAAACGAACTCGCTTACCTTCAACACGTCGAATTCCCTTTCTTAACCGCACCAGAGCGTGTGGATAGCGTTAGCTGCTGCTAAAATCGTGGACTTTCCAATGAAAACGACGAAACTCGGCAAGGCGCAGAAAATCTCGCGCATTCGCGGTGATCACAGTGATCCCCAGGCGGGCGGCGCTCATTGCAATCAGCGCATCATTCGTCAGTCGGCCCTGTCCAATTTTCTCGTAATCATACTTGGCGGCCAAACGGGCCAGCACCTTGGCGGTTTGGGTCCAGTCGTTGAGGTTCGGTACGAGAATTCGCCTTGCCTTCTCGAAGTCACGCTCGAATCGTTCCAATACATGCCGACCGCGAGGGGCAATTCCGGCGTATAGCTCTTCGAGTACGACCGCACTCAGCCAAATCGGCGAGTCGACGGCCAACCGTCTCAGCGATAGGGCGGCCTCGTCTCCAGTTCGTAAAGCGGTAATGTAAATGGAAGAGTCGAAGAGGACCGGCTGCATCTACTTTTCCAATGTGCCATATGCGTCCCTATACCGACGCCGCTTTTGACGAAGCGGTCGTTCGCTTCAACCGTCACCCGGTTTCTCACGTGTTCGGTGATGACGACGTCGAGCGCACGCTCGATAGTTTCCGTTTCTGTTTCTGCCCGCAACGCCCTCTGGGCGCGCTTTAACTTTCCCGCGTCTAATTGAAAATGCTTGTGGGACCTCGTCTTAGCTAAGGCCATACGCTCATCCTCCTTTTTTGAGCATACCACGCATGTTCACAATAGGGAAGTTTATGAACATACGACTTCTCGTCACCAGATTTCCAAACACGATGTCATAACGTCACTACCTAGCCCCCGTCAACTGGACGTTGCTGATTCTTGGGACCCGTATCTGCGATATCCATCCGAGAGGACTTTGTCGTCGTTACAGGCACAAGCACCACGCGTGATTTTATCCAGCTTCTCACCGTCGAACTGCACTGAAAAGACAAAGAGAAAGCCGGTTTGCCAGGTTTGCCAATTAAGGGCCTCGTGAAAATGGCTAAGTGATTGTGGCGCCTTGCCTTAGCTTATTTTCCCCACTGTTCGCAACGAGGAGGCCGGGGGTTCGAATCCCCTCTGGTCCACCAGATCTCAAAAAAGGACTTACATTATTTTGAAAACCGGGGTGTTTCTCGTTTCGCCAGCTAACGAGAGTCATCCTCCCGGGTGAAGAACCTTATGCAGGCTCACATCGTCGCCATCGCCGCTCCTCAAACTGCGGAAGACAATCGTCGATAAGATGGTCAATATCCCGAGAGCAATGAGAGCCTTATGGATTCCATGAATCATTCCGGTCGGATCGGAGTGCGCGCTGGGAACGAAGAACGCTGTGGCTAGCCCCGCCGCAGCTACGCCGAAGCTGATCGACATCTGCTGCGTGGTGCTTGCGATGGAACTGGCGCCGCTGGCGTCCTCTTCGGCGATGTCAGCGAATACGAGCGTACTCATGCTGGTGTATTGCAACGAAGTGAATCCCCCATAAAGGAGAGCAAGCAACACGATGGCCCAAACGGGTGTTCGGAGACCGATCGTCGCAAACGCCATCAATAGAATACCGAGAACCAAGGTGTTGGAGATTAGAACGCCACGATACCCGATACGACCCAGAATTCGTGGCATCACTGCTTTCATGCTCATGGAGGCTATTGCTTGGGGCATGACGAGCAGACCGGACTGGATCGGGGTGAATCCCAAGCCTACCTGATAGAGGAGCGGCAGGAGAAATGGCACTCCGCCTATGCCGAGGCGAGTGAAGAAGCTGCCGCTGACGGCAGCCCGGAACGTGCGAATACCGAACAATTTGAGATTCAGCAACGGGAACGGAAGACTGCTCCCGTGGATTCCGTATCCGGCAAGCAAGGCAAAGGACAACACCAACAATCCGGCCATCGCGCCTGCGCTTAGAGTGTGCTCGCCGAATATCTCCAGCACATAAGACAGTAATGCGACCCCGGAACCGAAGAGGATGAGCCCAACAACGTCGAGCGGAGGGGGCCGCTCTTCGCGGTAGTCCGGCAAATGCAGATAAACGAGGATCAAACCCGTGAGTCCGATTGGAATATTAAGGAAGAAAATGACGCGCCAGTGAAGATACCCGACGATGAGACCTCCGGCGATGGGTCCGAGCATGGGCGCCACTAGGGCCGGTATAGAAACAAAGCTCATGGTGCGCAGAAGATCTGACTTGGCAAATGTTCGCACCAGCGTAAGCCGGCCCACTGGCACCATCATCGCGCCGCCGCAACCTTGCAGGATGCGACAAGCGACCAGCAAGTGGATGTTGCTTGATATGCCGCAGAGAAAGGACCCGAGGGTGAATAGACCAATCGCAGATGCGAATACACGACGGGTTCCAAACCGGTCCGCCATCCAGCCACTGATTGGGATGAAAACCGCGAGGCTGAGCGTATAGCTCGCCAGCACCGCCTTCATGCTGAGGGGAGCGACGCCGAGAGCGGAAGAGATAGCGGGAACAGCCGTATTGAGAATCGTTGTATCCAGTGACTCCATAAAAAACGCGACAGCAACGAGCCACGGTAGGAGCCGTTTGGAGGCCTCTGAGAAATCGGATGAAGATGGAGGAGCGATCAACGGTCCGGCTCGGTTCATATGTGCGAAACTGCAGGAGGCTTCTCCGCCTCGAACATGCTAGCTGATGTGTCCGACCCATGGTTTCTTATCGTCGATCTTATCGCGGGTTCGAAGCGCCGCACTTTTGGTCCCCCAAGCGGGTCGGCGGGACTCCTTTTTCAGGTCATTGAATAACCAGCCGCCTTCCACGCTTCGACACCGCCATTTAGCACCTTGACGTTGGTAAAGCCCTGCTCTCGATATTTCGCTGCCTGACCGACAGCACTCGCTTCGCCCGGTCACGCTCAATAGAAGATGATTTCCTGTGTCTTCGGCAGCGACGCCGCCCGGGATTGCAAGCTGGCGAAGGATATGGACCCCTCCAGATTTAGCATCCGGCATTTTACCTCGTCCTCGTAGGCGCAAACTAGCAGGGCTTGGTTTGCTTTTGACTTTGCGTGCGCTTGTTGCACGCTGATTCGCTGGACGTCTGCCATGTGACCTCCTTGTCTAAGAGCGTATCACGTGCGGTTCAGCGAGTGGCGGTGTGCCCAATTTTGCGCACCAGCATCCTAGATGATTTTTGTATAGGTCCTTGCGTTTCCCGCGGCTCTGCGCAAAGATTCCGCCGAACTGACTCGAACTCGCCACCGGTAGTGTTCGGTCAGAAACTCTCTGCTGGTGTCTGGATTGTCCTCCATCATCGGCATCAGCTTCCGGGCGCAGAGCAGTGTCGCCGCAAACAGAACGGCGTGCTTCCGCCGTTGGTCCATGGTGTCCCCACTTTTTGATTTGTTGACGCCGGGCAGAGGAGGGACCCATATGCTATTTTTCTATCCACGGGACACCACGACGAGCTGGACACCAAGTTCAGCAGACGCTATTAACTTGCATTTTCTGTTTGGCAGTTACGTGCGAGACGCGACCGAGCATTCCTAATCGCGCATTCCTAATCGGAGGACGCTACCTTAATAAAGGTCTGCAGCTCCAGCACGGTTGTTGATGAACGGTTGCCCTCCGTGAGTCAGGCGCAACTCCCCAGCTGACAGGTGACTCTCGCCGTCACAGCTCATCGGGCGTGCGCAACGCGCGAAACAATGCCGCACTGCACAAGGCGGAGATCGCTGCCCCAAGCCACAAAGCCGCTGAGATCGAGTAATGTAGGATGACCGCACCCAACGCCGCACCCAAAAACATTGCAACGACCGACTCAACCCTTCTCGCCAATCTCGGGTTGTTGCCGTTCGCGAGCGAAGAGTCCGCGCCGATGCCCGTGATCGTTAGTGTCAGGACTGTTGTCGTCAGATCGGGTATTGCGAGCTTGCGGACAGCGGCATTCCGTGTGCCCATCGCGAGCGCTGTCAAAGCGATCAGAGCGAAAGGTTGAAAAGAATCTTCGATCAGATCGCCTCGGTATTCGATGCTGCAAAACGACGCAGCAAACAGAAAGGCGACCTCTAGGAGGAACGCTTGTACCGCAAATCGAATCTGTGAGTCGGCGCCGGCTCGGGCCATGATCCGTCCGCCGAATATCGCCCCTACTAGAAACGATAAGAGCGCCGTTAACGAGCGCGTAATAGACAGTCCGGGTACGCGCGCTGTCGCAAACGCCAGAATCACGACATTCCCCGTCATGTTCGCCGTGAAAACGCGCCCGAGCGCTAGGAAACTGACAGCGTCAACAAGGCCAGTCACTGCTATCATTCCGAGAAGAGTGTACGGTACGATCTTTTCAGTGATTGGAGTACTCGCCATGACCAGCTAGCCGACCGGTACGTTATTTCTCATTGCCGGCCCCTTCTTAAAACATCCCCTTTGCGTGTACGGTTCTCTTCGGGACGTAAGACTCATCAAAATGTCCACCGTAATAACACTCGGGTGAGCATCACCAGAAGAGCGAAAGTACTCAGGGACAATCCGTAGATTGCAAAGAACCACAGAAGTCGGCGTTTCCGAGTCGTCACGCTTCCCATCCCTGCTCAGGCGTTTTCCCACGGAAAATCCAATACGCAAGTGCGGAATACGCGAGGACTACTGGCGTGACGAAGGCGGCGCCCACCAACACCAAAGTTTGGCTTGTGGAAGATGATGCTGCTTCCCACAGAGTGACACTGAACGGAACGATATCCGGAAATGCAATCAAAGCGATACCCGAAATACCTACAACAAAAAGGAACAGGCCTTGAAGGAACGGCAATGCGGGTCTAGCCTTCTCGGTCATCGCCGTCAAAAGGCCCGAGGCAATGCCAAACAAGCCAACAAGGCATGCAAGAGTGATTCCATGTGAGGCCCACTTCGAGTGGATGCTTGGCTGGATTTTGACCGCATAGATACAAGCTATGCCGATCAGGATGGCAAAAAACGGCGCCGAAACACGGATGGAGTGATTTGCAAAAGTTTGCAGTGACAGATTTGATTTCAGTTTGAGCCATCCTCCTCCCAGTACGGCGTAGCCGCATGGGAGAGCGAGGCCGCTCATGATAGGCAGAGGATGAACGACGTCTAGAACACTTCCTGCGAAATGCAGATTCTGGACTTTCACTCCTTGCATCAGGCCACCCAAAACGAGTCCCTGCATGAATGCAGCTACGAGCGAGCCAACTGCAAATGCAACGTCCCATTTACGACGATGCTGCTTCGACTGCACGCGGAACTCAAATGAGACGCCGCGAAACCCCAATGCAAGCAACATAAGGATGATTGGAAGATAGAACGCTGGTAACAAAATCGAATATGCGACAGGAAGTTTCCTGCCATGGCACTGGGCACAGGAGTTGACGGAATACAAATGATTTGCGAAGTGACTAATTGAGAGTGCTTAGGTTGGCCGTCGAAGCTTTGACGTCAATGCGGAACACGTATTGACGCTATGGGGGCGCCGGTGTATCGACGGAATGAGGATTCAGGTCCGCTGTGAAGAGTCTGAAGCGCCAGGCTGGAGCAACCAATGCTTCTATCGCAAGCGCGCTGCTGCGCGATCGGGCCTTAGCAGAAACTTGTATTACGTTGCCTTTAACTCGGCGTGGTCGAGTACTTCTAACGGAGTTCTTGTCCTGCGGCACGGAATAGGTCGGACAATTCCAAGCTTCTTCATTTTGTAGATTAACGTGGTGCGTTTCAGTCCCAATTTGACTGCTGCGCCCTCTGGCCCACCGATCATCCAACCTGCCGCTTCTAACGCCTGCAAAATCAATGCTCGGCCAACTTCTCTCAGAGAGGTCGAGTTTGAAACCACAGTTACCGTCTCTTGATGGTTTGACGGTAGCGGATTAGGAAGCACGCCATCGCACGAAAGGATCACAGCACGTTCGATCAAGTTCTGTAGCTCCCGCACATTGCCCGGCCATGGGTAGGAGAGCAGTGCCGCCATAGTTTCGTCAGCAATATGTTCGATACGCTTGCCGATCTGGCGGCCATAGAAGCCGACGAAATGAGTGACGAGCTTGGGTATGTCTTCCTGGCGCGCTCGCAAAGGCGGCAGCAACACCGGGAACACATTCAGACGGTAGTAAAGATCGCTACGAAACTCTTTCTCTTTCACCATTTGCTCCAGGTCTCGATGTGTGGCGGCCACTACCCGGACGTCTACGCGGTGCGTCCTACCGCTTCCGAGTCGCTCGAACTCCTGTTCTTGTAGAACTCGCAGCAACTTGGGTTGCAATGGCAACGGAATATCACCAACCTCATCCAAGAAGAGTGTTCCCTTGTCGGCAAGTTCGAAGCGCCCGATTTTCTGGGCGATAGCTCCGGTAAAAGCTCCTCTCTCGTGACCAAAGAGCTCGCTCTCCAGTAAATCTAACGGAATAGCTGCGCAATTGACCTTCACAAATGGACGATCGTAACGCGGACTGATGTTGTGGATCGCTTTCGCGATTAGCTCTTTGCCGGTACCCGTTTCTCCCTGAATCAACACAGTGGAGGTGGTGGGCGCGACTCGTTCAACCTTCTCCAGAACGGCTTCAAGAGGCCTACTGTTGCCGACGAT
>Ga0307478_10000634_pt1 | contig 34661 bp, 30 predicted proteins | sample atmos_gasesECM4C_2_FD_203713 | JGI IMG/M metagenome (GOLD analysis project Ga0307478, IMG submission 203713) | Hardwood forest soil microbial communities from Morgan-Monroe State Forest, Indiana, United States - atmos_gasesECM4C_05 | ecosystem: Environmental > Terrestrial > Soil > Temperate...
ATCGAGCGCGGGGAGGTCGGGAGCCGCAGCGGAGTTGAATTTAGCTTTCCGAAGCTGGCGCGGGCGGAGCTTCGCGAGCGTTTCCTTGCTGATTTGCAGGCGCGGGCGAGCCGGAGCTGACATTTCCCGCAATTGGACGATGTTGGGGAGGTTGGGAAGGATTTTTGGCGGCTCGAGGGGAGCGTCGGAATTGATCAAGGTCTGCCGCGGATGGGTCGGGTGGACGGATTCGGTGAAGATGCGCTGGCGCGGATGGAAGGCGTCGGCGCCTTCGGGGGGAAATGGCTTAGCTTCGGGCTCGTCGCGCGGGCTCGGTTTGGCTTTCAGCGCTTTCCTGTCCACCACCGGGAGATCGGTGATCGGGCCGGACCAGGTGAGCTCGGTGTTCTGAAAGGCGGAATAGTGGGTTGCGCTGCCGGGGAGGTGCGGGGAGGGCATGACGATGAAAACGACGTGCCACAAGGCGGCGGCGACCAGCGCGCGGCGTGGAATTTTGCGCTGCACCCAGCATTCCTTGAAGAAGCTGCCATCCAGAAAGTTTTTGGGGACGCGGGTCCAGGTCAGAATCACGGCGATGCTGCTGCCGATGCCCTGGTGGAAGGAACCCCAGGCGATGTCTAGTTTGGGAGCTATGCCTGATTCGAGATGGACAGAGTTAGAGGGAGGTTTGTTGGCCTGGCCTAAGAGATTGGGTGCTACGTTGATGTGGTTCAGAGACATGTGCTTTCGTTACGCCACCTTAGTTGCCCGAGAGGTTCCCCGCCCGCCACTAGAGGCCGGGCTGAAGCCCGCCTCTACAAAGATATAAAGATAGGGTGGCACCTTATGATAGATGAAACTCGGCTTGTGGGGGGTTACTCGGCCGAGTTGATTTTGCCGCCCTGAAGCGCCGGGCTAAAACCCGACTTCTACAAGGTGACGATAAAAGCTTAGGGCGGCATCGCCCTGTTTTAGAACGCGGAATCTTTCGAGCGCGCCGGGGGCTTCGGGTAGGTCGAAGTTGCGACGATGTTCGGCGACGACCATGCCGCCGGGTGCGAGAAGGTCCGCGGTGCCTAGAAATTCTAGCACGCGGGAGTACTCTTCCCTAGCCGCGTAGGGAGGATCGAGGAAAATGCGGTCGAAAGCGGGAGTGCTGGAGTTTTTTCGAGCTGCGAGGGCGGCGAGGCCGCCAAGTGCGTCAACGGCTAGAACGGTTGCGCCGGTGCTAATGCCGAGCGATTCGAGATTGCGGCGAATCAGCGTAACGGCCGGGGCGTGATTCTCGATGAAGACGACTTCGGTGGCGCCGCGGCTGAGGGCTTCGATGCCGATGGCGCCGGTTCCCGCAAAGAGATCAAGGAATCGCGAGCCAGCGATGTTGGGAGCCAGCACGTTGAAGAGGGTTTCGCGGAGGCGGTCGCTGGTGGGGCGCAGGGCGAGGCCTTTTAGGCTTTTCAGGATGCGGCTCTTGTAGATTCCGGCGATGACGCGCATGCGTGCAGATATTAGTTGTCAGTTTTTGGGTTTTAGTCAAGGAACAAAGAATCTGGCCCCGGCGAACCGCTCGATGGCGCGAGGTGATCGTCATTCTCCATACCGGACTGGAAGCCGGGGACAATCCCTGTGGCGTTCTGAAACTGAACCGAAGTTGGCTGGATAGGGCTAAACACCCACTGGGGTCACGTTTCAGCTTCGCCCATAGCGACTCCGAAACATTTGAGCAGTGGGCCATTGACGTTCGCAAACAATGGCGCGACTGTAAAAAGTAAGGGTTTTTGTGTCCGCACGTTGGAATAAGTAAAGATGGAGATAGCCACTAAAATCGGCAGGTATGAGATCCTCGGCGAACTGGGCCGTGGCGGCATGGGAGTGGTTTATCGCGCCAAAGATCCGGTGATCGGCCGCACGGTGGCGCTAAAGACGATCCGGCTCTCGGAAGCGGGTACGGGAATGTCTCACGCGCAATTGATCGATCGTTTCCAGACGGAAGTGCGCGCGGCGGGACTCCTGGCGCATCCCAATATTGTGGTGATCTACGACGCGGGCGAGACCGAGGGGTCGTGCTACATCGCCCTGGAGTTGGTGAACGGCAACAGCCTGCAATCCATGCTGGATTCTGGGCAGAAGTTCCCACTTCTGCGTTTGCTGCAAATCATGGAACAGGTTGGTTCGGCGCTACAGTTCGCGCACGAGAACAGCGTAGTGCATCGCGACATCAAACCGGCCAACATCATGTTGACGCGCGACGACACGGTGAAGATCACGGATTTTGGCACCGCCAAGATCTTGCAATGCGGCGCCTCGCAGCAGACTTCGGTGATGGGCACTCCCAGTTATATGTCGCCGGAGCAGATCAAAGGCAGAGCCGTGGATGGGCGAAGCGATATTTTTTCCCTGGGGGTCATGCTGTATGAGATGACCACGGGGCAGAAGCCTTTTCGCGGGCAGGACATCGCCACGATTTTGTACTGCATTTTGAACGAAGAGCCTGTGCCCCCCCACCAGATGAATGCCAGCATTCCGCTGGGCGTCAGCAGCACGATAATGAAAGCACTCACAAAGAGCCCCCATCTGCGTTATGAGAACTGCCGCGAAATGCTGGAGGACTTGAAGAACTACCGTCCGGGCGAAAACGCCGCCCAGACAAACCCCCTGCCTTCGATGAAGCGCCTGGCGCCACGGCCTCCGGTTCGCGAGGGGACCGAAAAGAAATTTGAACCGCAGATGCCGCAAATTCCCGGTGTCGCGGCCAGGTCCACGGCTGCGAATCCCTCACGCGCAAGGCTCATCCCTCCTGCGACCCCGGCCATCGCCAAGAAGGCCAGAGAGGAATCTGAGCCGAAGATTGAGGGCCTTTACGCTGGACCGCCATCGAAGTTGAACGCTACCGCGCTACTGCGCGTGGCAAAAATCGCCGCCTACGTTCTGGTAGCGGGCATGCTCGGTTCTTACGCCCTAAAGACGATCGGCGACATTCGTCGAACCGATTCGGATGCGCCGCCTTCTCAGCAGAGCGATGTCCCTTCCGCACAGCAGCAGAACACGGCAGTGGACTCTACGGGAAAACCTATTTACGCCTCCTCGCGGAAACCGCAAATTGCCACAGTCAGCGAGTTGGCCGAGCCCTGGTCTTCCAAGAGATTCTTCTTCCGGAGTTCGCCGCAAACCGACGATGTTTCGGCGATGATTGTTCGCTTGCCCGGGCCTGCGGCACAAAGCGATTCTTATTGGGCATTTTCGCTGGAAGGACCGTTCACGCAGTGCCAGTTTGAATACATCAATGACGTCAGAAGAATCTCTGCGGACTACGGATTCAAGGCCAAACATCCGATGGTGGCCAATCCCTGCAGCCACAGCGTCTTTGATCCCCTGCAATTCAAGGAGCTGCCCGGAAACATCCTGGTGCGCGGGGCCATCGTGCGCGGATTCGACGTGCGGCCGCCCTTGGGCATCGAAGTGAAAGTCAACGGCAATCAAATCCTTGCCATGTCCATGGAGTGAAGTTCTGGTCAAGAATCAAGACTGTTTGAGCCCCCGCCTAATTGTTTCTCGTGGATGAACGGCAAGTCACCGAAGCGAAATCGAAATGTCATGCCGGCGCAATAAGCGGCGACTAAGCTGCCGCACGCGATTACCGCCGCAGGTAATCCCGAAAGAGGTGAAATTCCGATGAGCGCAAATCGTCGCGATTTCTTAAAGCTTTTGAGCACCGCAGCAGCTTCGGCCGCTTTTCCTTCCATCAGCCGCGCGCTGGCCATTCCGGCAAACGAGCGGACCGGGACCATTCAAGACGTCGAGCACGTGGTCTTCTTGATGCAGGAGAACCGCGCGTTCGATCATTATTTCGGAACGTTGCGCGGCGTGCGCGGATTTGGAGACCCGCGAGCAGTCAACTTGCCCACGGGCAAGAGCGTGTTTCATCAACCGGACGCCAGCAACCCCGACGGGTTCGTGCTGCCGTTCCGTCCCGATGCCAGCAATCTCGGACTGAAGTTCCTGGTGGACACGCCGCACGACTGGAGCGGGACGCACGCGGCATGGAACGGCGGAAACTACGACCAATGGGTTCCTAACAAGGGCACGACCACGATGGCGCACCTGACGCGGAACGATATTCCCTTTCACTACGCGCTGGCCGACGCGTTCACGGTTTGTGACGCGTACCATTGCTCGCTGCTCGGACCAACGGACCCGAACCGCTATCACATGTTGACAGGCTGGGTCGGCAACGACGGAAGCGGCGGCGGGCCGGTGATCGACAACGCCGAACTGGGCTATGGCTGGTCGACGTACCCGGAGCGGCTGGAGCAAGCAGGAGTTTCCTGGAAGATCTATCAGGACGCTGGCGCAGGACTCGACGCGGCACATTTTTGGGGCTGGGGGAGTAACGCTTATATAGGCAACTATGGCGACAATTCGCTGCTGTATTTTTTCCAGTACCAGGATGCACCGAACAACAGCTCGCTCGCGGAGAAAGCGCGAACCGGGACGAATATCCAGAACGGAGGAACGCTATTCGACACCATTCGCCAGGACGTGCTGGGGAATCAGCTGCCGCAAGTGTCCTGGATTGTGGCGCCGGAAGCTTACACCGAGCACGGGAACTGGCCGCCAAACTTTGGAGCCTGGTACGTTTCGCAGATGCTGGAGGCGTTGACGGCGAATCCCGAGGTTTGGAGCAAGACGGTCCTTTTCTATATGTTCGACGAGAACGACGGGTTCTTTGACCACATGGTGCCGCCCACTCCGCCGATGTCGAGAACGCAAGGCATCTCGACAGTAGGCACGACCAATGAATTGTTCATGGGCACGTCCGGGTACCCGGCGTCCAGCTTCACGCCCGGACCGTATGGGCTGGGGGTACGCGTGCCGATGATCGTAATTTCACCGTGGAGCAAAGGCGGATGGGTGAATTCGCAAGTATTCGATCACACCTCGCTGATCCGCTTTGTGGAGCGGCGGTTCGGCGTGATAGAACCGAACATTACGAAGTGGCGGCGCACGGTGACAGGCGACCTGACTTCGGCGCTCAACTTCGCGTCGCCGAACAGCGCAGTCGCGGCCTTGCCGGACACTTCCTCTTATCAGCCAACGAACCAAAACCGGTATCCGGATTACGTTCCGACGCCGCCGACGAACCAAGCACTACCGGGGCAGGAACCCGGGACACGTCCGGCGCGCGCACTGCCTTATGAGCTGCACGTCCAGGGAGAAGTGGCGGCTTCAGCAGGAGGCCTCAAACTATTCTTCCAGAATACCGGCGGGGCCGGAGCGGCGTTTCAAGTGCGCTCCGGCGACGGCATGAGCGGTCCATGGACGTACACCTTGGCTGCCGGGGATGAAACCTCAGACACGCTCGGAACCAGCGGAGCTACCTCTTACGATTACTCGGTGTATGGGCCGAACGGCTTCTTGCGCACTTTTCTGGGCAGCCTCGCCCCGGGCAGCGCCGCGCTCAACGTGGATGCAATTTATGAAAAGGAATGGGAAGGGATCGCGCTGCTGATTCGCAACCACGGCTCAAGCGCGGAGAAAGTGAGCATCGTTGACGCTTATAGTGGCAAAACGGTCACGCACATGGTGCAACCGAACGACACCCTCTCCTACGTGGGGGACTTGCACAAATCGTTCGGCTGGTATGACTTCACGGTAAGCCTGGAGTCCGACGCGAGCTTCCGGCGGCAACTGGCTGGACACGTGGAGACTGGAAGAGACACCATGAGCGATCCGGCTATCGGCGCGGCGGTGCCGGAAACGGCGGAAGTGGGCTGAACCGGCTAAAAAAGAAAACGAATCCTGGGGTCATTGACAACCGTTCTGCTGACCCTACGACAAGTTCCTCATCCTTCAGCAGGAACTCATGTCGGTGATGAATACGCTCGAACTTCTGGACCGAGTCCATACAACGATTGATTCGTCAGCCGATGCGGGCTAGGCGGTAGCGGCGTTGCCATTCGGGGGGAAGCTGGCGGAGGAGGCGCTGCAGGGCGTCTTGCTGGGCCGCATCGGCGGCCAGGGCGAAGGCTTCGCGGCGGGCTAGTTCGAGGAGTTCTTTATCGCGCAACGGGTTGGCGATGTGGAAACCGAGGTCGCCGGACTGGCGAGTGCCGAAAAATTCGCCTGGGCCGCGGAGGAGCAGATCGGTTTCGGCGATTTCAAAACCGTTGGAAGTGCGCACCATGGTTTCCAAGCGGGCGCGGGCGAGGTCATCTTTTGCGACCGCTGAGCCGTCGGCGGTCATGCGAAAAGGGGCTACCAAGATGCAATGGGATTTCTGCGCGCCTCGGCCGATGCGCCCGCGAAGCTGGTGAAGCTGAGCCAGGCCGAAGCGCTCGGCGTGTTCAATGACCATGACAGTGGCGTTGGGAACGTCGACGCCGACTTCGACGACGGTGGTAGCGACGAGGATTTGGGCTTCGTTTTTGCGGAAGCGCTGCATGACTTCTTCTTTTTCGTCGCTGGAGAGGCGACCGTGGAGGAGGCCGAGTTTTAGCTTGGGAAAAACTTCGCGCGAGAGGCGCTCGTATTCGTCGATGGCTGCTTTCAGTTCGAGCTTGGATTCCTCGATGACCGGATAGACGATGTAGGCTTGATGGCCGGCGGCGACTTCGCGGCGGAGCGATTCCCAGACGCCCGGGAGATGCGGCTCGGTGGTCAAGCGCGTGATGATGGCAGTGCGGCCGGGCGGGAGCTCGTCGAGAACGGAAACGTCGAGGTCGCCATACAGAGTGAGCGAGAGGGTGCGCGGGATGGGCGTGGCGGTGAGCACGAGGACATGCGGAGCGTGGCCATGGGCGGCGGCTTTGTCCATCAGGCGCTTGCGTTGGAGGACGCCGAAGCGATGCTGCTCGTCAATAGCGACGAAGCCGAGTCGCGCGAAGGCGACGTGGCCTTCGATGAGGGCGTGCGTGCCGATGACGAGTTGGGCTTCGCCGGTGCGAATGCGTTCGAGGACGGCGGATTTTTCCGCAGCTTTTAAGCCGCTGATGAGGAGCTCGACGCGATAACCCGCTTTGGCGAGGATGCGGCGGGCGGAAAGAAAATGCTGGACGGCGAGAATTTCAGTAGGCGCCATGAGAACGGCTTGGGTGCCGTTTTCGATGGCGATAACGGCGGCTTCGAGGGCGATGATGGTTTTGCCGCTGCCGACGTCGCCTTGCAGGAGACGATTCATCGGCGCGGGCTTTTCGAGGTCGCCGGCGATTTCGGCGAGGACGCGTTTTTGCGCGGCGGTGGGCTTGAAGGGCAGGATGCGCTTGAGGGCTTCGCGGATGGTGTCTTCGCGGAGGCGGAAGGCGATGGCGTTTTCCTTGCGAGCGGCTTGGCGATCGAGCGCGAGGCTGAGCTGGTAGAGGAAAAATTCCTCGAAGATGAGACGCTGTTGGGCGGGCGAACGAAACGCGTTCAGGGCGTCGAGGGCTTCCCCGGGCTCGGGGAAGTGCGTATGAATTAAGGCTTGGCCGCGTGAAGGATAGCCGAGGCGGGCGCGCAGTGCTTCCGGCAAAACATCGGGCATGCGGTGATCGATGAGCTGCACGGCGGCGTACATGGCGCGGCGAATCTGTTTGGAGCCGAACGGACCAATGGCTTCGTAGATGGGAACGATGCGGCCGACTTCGGTGGAGTCGCGTTCCTCGCTGTTAAGAAGTTCGATTTGCGGATTGATCATTTCGAGGCGCGCGGGACGGAGCTTATCGATTTCGGCTTTGCCATGAAGGATGAGCTGCTGGCCGGCTTTCAAGCGTCCTTCGAGATAGCCGCCGTGAAAAAATTTGCAGGGGAGCAGGCCGCCGGAGTCGTCCTGGACGAGAAGATGATAGATGGCGTCGCGGCCGCCGCGCTTGCTGCGGATGGCTTGGCCGCTCATGACGCGAGCGCGAATGGTGTAGACGCCGTTGGGCTGGATGTCTTTCACTTTGGAAAAATGGATGCGGTCTTCGTAGCGAAAAGGGAGATAGCCGAGGAGATCCTCGAGGGTGAGGATGCCGCGCTGGGCGAGGAGTTCGGCGCGCTGCGGGCCAACGCCTTTGATCATGCGGACTTCGGTGCTGAGATGCAAGGCCATTGGTGAGCGGGTTCGCCGCGCCGTGACGGCACACTCTTTATCCGTGGGGGCGTAAAACCCCGCCCTTCGAGGGCGAGGATATAAGCCCCCGTTAACTGCTAGTGCGGTGTCTTTTGCTGTTCGATGTACGCTTTGAGAATACCGCTAGGCGCACCGCCGCAACTGGCAGCGAAATACGACGGAGACCACAAAGCGCCTTTCCAATAGCGGCGCGCAAGGTCTGGTCGTTCGCGTCGCAGCAGTCGGCTGGAAACACCTTTTAAGCTATTCACCAAAGCAGACACGGAATGCTTGGGCGGGTAGTTCACCAGCAAGTGCACGAGGTTGCCTTCGCCGTCCATCTCCACCAACTGAGATTCGAAATCGCTCGAAACGTTGGTGAAAATGGCACGAAGACGGTTTATAGCATCTCCATCCAACACCCTGGTTCGATACTTTGTGACAAAGACCAAGTGAACGTGAAGTTGAAACACGCAATTCCTACCGTGTAGGATTTCACTTGACAGCCGCATAGACCAAGAGTATCCCAGGAATAGGGCCATGGCAAGAAAAACCTTCAAGTTTCGCTTGTATCCCAATCGCCTACAGCGAGATAACCTGACGGCAACGCTAGAGGTGTGCCGTGAACTGTACAGAAACTTGCGTCCGCACCCTACGTATCTATAAAGTGAGGATTCCGTGCCGCAAGCGGGGAGGATCATGTGACGGGAGACCGTCTGACGGGTTCGGAGAAGCGCGCGCTGCTGCTTTGGGTACTGGCGGGAATCCTGGGGCTCCTGTTTGCGCAGAAATATTTCTTCCGGGCGTTCCCGGAAGCTTCCGTTAATTTTCAAGTTACACGCGAAGAAGCGGTTTCGCGGGCGCAGAAGTTTGTCACCGGGCTTGGTGAAAACGTCAGCGGGTACCGGTCGGCGGTGGCTTTCGATGTGGACGAGGAGGCCAAGACTTACCTCGAACGCGAACTGGGGCTGCAGCAGGCGAACCAGGTCATGTCGTCGGACGTGCACATATGGAATTGGGAAGTGCGCTTCTTCAAGCCGCAGCAGGAGGAAGAATTCCAGGTACGCGTGAGCCCGGCGGGACAGATTGTCGGCTACGACCACAAAATCGAGGAATCCAGGCCGGGGCCTTCACTGGAACGCGCGGCCGCGGAAAGCGCCGCGCAAAATTATGTGCGCACGAAGCTCGGCATGGATTTGAAAGGCTGGGATGTTCTGCCCGAAGAAGCCAATTCGAATAAGCGGCCGAACCGGCTAGATTGGTCGTTCACGTGGGAGAAGCATGGGTTCCGGGGGAAAGACGCGCCCTACCGGCTGCAAGTGACGTTGCAAGGAGACCAGGTCGGAGGCAGCGAAGAATTCCTGAAAGTGCCGGAAGCGTGGCAGCGGGGCTTCTCGCGGATGCGTTCGGGGAATAACACTCTGGCGCTGGTTTTTACCGTGCCGTATATCGTGCTACTGGCGGTGGCGGTGTGGCTGGCGATTCGATTCACGAAGCAGGGGCTGACCTCGTGGCGAGGGGCGATTCTGCTGGGCTCGACCGTCGCGGGACTGCTGTTCCTGCAAAACTTGAACGACTGGCCGCACTGGGCCTCGAGCTACGACACCAATCAACCGTACGCAAACTTCATCGCGATAAAGCTCACAATGGCTTTGCTGTTCGCCATGGCCACGGCGCTGACGGTCACGCTGGTGCTTCCCTCGGCCGAGCCGCTGTATCGCGCTTCGCAGCCGGAGCGCATGCGCCTGTCACGGGCGTTTACGCTCGGCGGGCTGCGCTCGAAGGAGTTTTTTTCGGCGGCGGTGGTCGGAGTATCCATGGCCGCGGCGCACATCGGCTACGTCGTGGCGTTTTACGTGCTCGCGAGCAAGTATGGCGCTTGGGCGCCGCAGGAACTGAATTTCGATGATTCGGTGAACACCGCGTTTCCGTGGATCTCCGGCGCGGCCATCGGGTTGCTAGCTTCGACAAACGAAGAATTCACGTTCCGTCTGTTTGCCATTCCCTTTTTCAAACGGATTACCGGTTCGCGATGGATTGCGGTAATCGTTCCGGCGTTTCTCTGGAGCTTTCTGCACAGCAACTATCCGCAGGAGCCGGCGTATATCCGGGGCGTCGAGATCGGCCTGGTGGGAATCGTCGCTGGCATGGTTATGCTGCGATGGGGAATCGTGGCCACGCTGATCTGGCATTACACGGTGGACGCTTCGCTGGTCGGTTTGCTGCTGTTGCGTTCGAACAGTTTGTACTTCAAGGTTTCGGGAGCGGTGGTCGCGGCGGCGGCGCTCGCGCCGCTGGCGTTTGCGTGCCTTTCGTACTTGACGCGCGGCGCATTTGAAGCGGACGAAGACTTGCTGAATCGCGCCGCGCCCGTTCCCGAAGTCGATTTCGGCGAGGAGCCCGCTGCCAGAAGCCTGGAAACGGGAGCGACCCGGTACGAAGCTCTTGCTCCGGCGATGATCGCGTTCCTCGCGGTCTCGGTGGTGGTTGGCGGCGCGTTGCTGTGGCGCCTGAAACCAGCGGCGATCGGCGACTATTTGCAACTCTCGGTGGACGCGCGCTCGGCTAGCGCGCGAGCAGGAGAAGTCCTGCGCCAGCGTCATGTCGACCCAAATTCCTACAAGCATGCCACCGTGCTCGCGAATATCGCCGATCCCATCACGAACGAATATTTGCGGCAACGTGTAGGCATCCCGGGAATCAACGAGATTTACGCGCAGCAGGTGCCGGCAGCGCTCTGGCGCGTACGCTATTTTCGCGACGGCCAGCCGGAAGAGTTTGCGGTGATTTTGCGGCCGGATAGCTCACTTCACTCCGTCCATCATACGCTGGCGGAAGAAACGCCTGGAGCTTCGCTGAGCAAAGAAGAAGCCCGGGCGCGCGCGGAAAAATTCCTTACCGCGGAAAAGAGAATTGATCCGAAAGCGTGGACACTCGTCGAAGCCAACTCCGAAAAAAAGCCGCATCGGACGGACCACGCGCTGATCTGGCAGCAGAATGCGCCACTTGATGCGCGGTCGGCCTCTTCCGCTAAGGTCACCGATCACGCTTACGCCCGAATCGAAATTCAGGTCCTGGGAGATGAAGTGACGAATTACCGCACGTACGTCAAAATTCCCGATGAGTGGGTGCGCAAGCAAAAAGAACTGACGGCATCACGCACCATCGTGAATTACGGAATTCCCGGGCTCCTTTTCGTCGGGCTCGGAATCACGGCACTGATCGTATTCCTGAAGAATTTGAAGTCGGAAGCGGCGCGCATGATTCCGTGGAAACGCATTGGATGGTGGTCGATGTGGGGGCTCTGCGGCTATCTTTTGATTTTCGCGTTTGGAAACCGCACGAGTGAGCTTTTAGACGCGTACGACACTTCGAACCCCTTGAAGTTCACCTACGCCGGAATTGCCATTGCGGTGTTGTTTGGAGCGCCTTTCGTCTTCGGCGCGATCGCGCTCTCGTTCGGGTTGGCCTGGTTCTACGCCGCGCGGGCTTTCGGAAAAGAGCGCCTGCCTAGCTGGCTTGGCATGCCGGCAAATTACTACCGCGATGCACTGGCGATCGGTCTGGGCGGATCTGCAGCGCTGCTCGGCTTGAAACGCCTTATCGCGGTAGCGTCAGGGCACTGGCCAACGGTGCATCGCTCCCTCCCGGCCTCCTTTGGCCAGGAGTTTGACGCCCTCCTTCCGGCAGTCTCGGTGTCCGCCGGGGCCATCGAGCATGGTTTGCTGCTAACGGCCTTAGTCGTTGCTATTGCAGCTTTTGTGGCCGCGCAAGTCCGCCATGCGGGCCTTAGAATCCTGTTACTGGTGTGTGGCGCCCTTTCTCTCGTCCCCGGGAGCTGGGGAAGTCCGGCAGATCTCGTAAAGCAGTTCTTGGCCCAGCTGATTATGCTCAGCTTTTTGACCTTTGGGGTAAGCAAGCTGATGCGCTTCAACCTCTTGGGCGGCTTTCTGGTGATTGCCGGGACTTCTCTGCTCGGCGGAGTCGCCGAAATGACGGGCCAGCCCAATTCCTTCTACCAAGCCAACGGATATAGCATTCTGCTGGCTCTGGGAGTGCTTTTCTGCTGGCCGTTGGTGGCTTGGCTAAAACCTAGCTCGCCGACGACCGTCTAATCTCGAGATTCCGGCCCCCCGGGATCCTCCGGAAAGCCCCGTAAATCTTTAAATCCCGGAAACAAAATCCACAGAAAAGCCGTTGTACTAGTGGGAGGCGGTGCTCACCCCAAGGGGCGGAAGTGCGTCCAACTTGGGTGGTCGTGTGGTGCGCGGCGCTCTGCTGGGTGTAGGCGCTAGCGCTAAGTTGTTGCCTTACAATCGGGTGACACCGAACCACACGAAAAGAAAGCGAAATATGCCGCTCCCCAGATGGGCTCTGGCTTTGGCCGATAATAACGGTCGCTCGGGTAGCACGGACGCCGCCCTGGCTTCGGTGATCTCCTTGTCCCACCTCGACGAGCGGGCCCTGGTGGCGGAAGCGCAAGCGGGCAACCGCGCTGCTTTCGAGGAATTGGTGCGCCGACATGACCGCGACGTCCTGCGGCTAGCTCTGAATCTGATGAAACGTCCCGAGGACGCCCGGGACGTTTACCAGGAAGCTTTTCTCAAGGTCTACCGCAATCTCCACCGTTTCCGTTTCGAGTGCAGCTTCTACACTTGGTTGTACCGCATCGTGACGAACGTTTGCCTGGACCACCTGCGCCGCCGCCAAGCGCGGCCTGAAGATCAGTCTCCGGAGCTGAATTCCGGCGCCCACGAAGACGGCATCACGGACTTTTTCGAGCGCCAACGCGAACAACGCCCCACACTGGACCCCGAGCGGACCTTCATCGGCAAGGAAATCAAAGCGCGCATCGCCACGGCGATGGAGCGCTTGTCGCCGCGCGAGCGCATCGTTTTTGAGATGAAGCACTATCAGGGGTTGAAGCTCCGGGCGATTGGCGATGCACTCGGCACCACCGAAGAAACCGTGAAGAATTCCCTGTTCCGCGCCACGCGCAAACTTCGCCATGAATTGGGAGTATTGCGATGAGCGTCTTTGAAAAGAACTTGAGCTGCGGAGACGTTGCACCGCTTCTGGTTTTCTACGCCTGCGACGAAGTCAGCGAGAAGGAACGCAAACAGATTGAGACGCACGTAGCGGCTTGCGCGGCGTGTGCTGTGCAGCTTACCGAAGAACGCGATCTCCAGAAAATCATGGTTGCCGCGATGCCGCCTGCTGATGGACTTGATTCCGCGGGCATTCTCCTCTCGCGGTGCCGCAGCGAGCTGGCAGAAGCACTCGATGATCTTTCCGCGCCTCCGATTCAGGAACACTGGCGCCCGTTCGGCTGGTTGCGCCGATGGATGGCGTTGCGCCCGGTGTGGAGTGGCGCCTTGCTGGTTCTTTTCGGAATGGCCGTGGGAACTCAGGTTCTACCGTGGATGCAGAACAACAATCGTGGCGACGCCAACGGCCAAGCAATGAATGTCACGGCCAGGCCGCGGATTTCTGACGAGCAGCTTTCCAATCTGGTGGTGGGGGGAATTAATTTTCCGCCTTCTTCGGGTTCCGGGTCGCCGGACGTACAGCTTCAACTCCGGGCTGAACAACCGATGGTTCTCTCCGGCAATGTGAATGACTCCGATATGCGGCGCGTGCTCACCTATGTGGTGGAAAATGGCGAGCGTTTCGATGCCGGTGTGCGCCTGGATTGCCTGGAAGCGCTGAAGGCCGCTTCGCGGGATCAACAAGTGCGGCAGGCACTGATCTCCGCGGCGCGCAAGGATCAGAATCCCGCCGTGCGCATAAAGGCGCTGGAGTCGCTCCGCGACGCGGCCGGGGATGATGATGTGAGGCAGACTCTGCTCGATGCACTGGAACATGACGCGAATCCGGGCGTGCGAGTGGAAGCCGTGAATGTGCTGGTAAGCTCTTTGCAGCTTGGCAATGCGGAAGAACCGGGGCCAGCTGTGGCCGAGGCCACTCGAGCGGTGAAGCCTTTGGGGAGCCAGGAAGATGATGGGTCCGTGGACCGCGTAGTTCACGTACTCGAACAGTTGCAACGCCGTGATCCGAACCGCTACGTGCGCTTGCGCAGCGCCGCCGCCTTGCGGCAGATTGGCCCGCGAGAAGTGCAGTGAGCGCTTAAGCGGCTAGAAATGTTTTCGATGATGAACTTACGTTTCCAGCAAAAACTTTTCTTCATCGCGCTCCGCGTGGCGCTTTTCCAAACTTTGGTGCTTTCTATTTTTGTGCTCGCCCCGCTCTATGCGGCCGAGGCCGGGGAACCAGCATTCCCCGAACGCTCGCAGCCCGCTGACCCTGGTTCGCAACACGCCTCCGTTGTTCGCACTGGCGTGTTGGGCACCAGAGATGGTCTGACGCTGCGGCTGACGACGGACCTCGGCTCTGTAAACATTGTCCAACTAGAAGCTGGCGCGCCGCCGGTCGTGCGCTACACGGTGCACATCGAAACGGACGCCCGCGGCCCGGCGGCTCAGCAACTTCTGGAGGCCTACTCGCTAAAGGCCAAGCCGGTCTACTCGGGAGTGGATATTACCGGGACGCTTCCGCCGCAAGCGGCGCGCTCCGCGGATGCCCAGTTTTGGGTACAGTTCGAAGTGGCCGTGCCGCGGGGCTACAGCGTCGAAGTAAACACCGCGACCGGAGACATCACTACGGCGGACATCGGAGGCACGGCTGCGCTTCACACCCAGGGCGGAAACATCAAGACCGGACGCATCGGTACCGCGGGAGTCCGAGACGCTTCGTGGGGACACACCGCCGCCAAACTGGAAACGGAAGGTGGGCACATTCAGGTGCTGGACGTTGCAGGTGACCTTACGGCGTTTACCGCTGGCGGACACATCCACGTAGGCAACATTGCAGGAGATGCTTCGCTACGCACCGGGGGCGGCCATATTCGCGCGGGCCAAATCGGAGGGCGCGCCGAACTGGATACCGTTGGCGGCAACATCAGCGTCGCTCATGCCGGAAGCTTCGTCAGCGTGCGAACCGGCGGCGGGCAAATTGATTTTGGCGAAGTACGCGGCTCGGTGCATGCGCAAACGGGCGGAGGCGGGATTCGCGTGATGTACGTTTCCGGGCCGATGGAACTGGAATCGAGCAGCGGCAGCATTTGCCTAACGCGCGTGGCCGGGGCGCTGCAAGCAGCCACTTCTGGCGGAACGATCACGGCTTGGATCAATCCGGATCCGCCAGCGGGAGGCGGTAACGTGCGGCTCGCTGGAGCCTCCCAGCTGGCTTCCGGCAACGGAGACATCATCGTGTTTCTCCCGAGGAATCTCGCGGCGAACATTGATGCCACGGTGTCCAACGGTAGCGAGCATTTCATCGAGGCCGATCCGGCGCTGCACTTGACGATCGAAGCTTCTGCTAATGGCCCGAGTTCCGTACATGCTATGGCGGTTCTCAATGGTGGCGGCGCGCCGCTGAGATTGAAAACGACGGGCGGAAAAATCCACCTTAAGTTCCTGGATTCGGAGATTGCTCTTCACGATTCGCTCATCCGCGAGCAAATGGATCGGCTCAATAAGAGAATGACGGAAAATGGCTTCGAGGCGGTGAACTTCTCCAAGGGTCCCGAATCGGCACCCTCGATGGCCACGGAAATGGCAGGTCACTCCGAAACCAAGACGGACTGGATTGACAGCTGGCTCAACAGCTTGGAAATCGCCATCCGCGGAGGCCTTTCGGAGGATTTTGACGAGTTTCGGAAGCGGCTGGTCAATGCTCCCACGCCTTCGTATCCGGCGTTGGCACAACGCGCTGGTTTAGAAGGTTTCGTAAAACTCCAGGTACGGGTAAAGAAAGACGGCAGCGTCGAAGTGCAAAAACTCCTTGCCGGTGAACCGGCGCTCGCCGACGCGGCCATCGCTGCCGTGAAGACATGGCGAGCAAAACCGGCTTTGATAGACGGCAAGCCGGTCGAAGTGATTTCGACTGTGACGTTTAATTTTCAGCTGCACTGAGTGAGACGGCTCGGCGCTGGCGAATTTCTAGTCCTCGGTTCTGGTCGTTAAGTGTTGAGACGTACTTGAAGGGGGTAGAACATTATGCTTCGTCCAGCTCTTCGCGCGATTGCTTTATCTGTATTGCTTCGAACCGTACTTTGGGCCGCTCCCGGCTTGGCCATCAGCAAGGAGTTCAATCAATCCTATCCTTTGCAACCCGGAGGCTCCCTGGAGCTGCAAAACGTCAACGGCACGGTGGACGTCGAGGGCTGGGACCGCAACGAGATTGAGGTGCACGCGGTGAAAACCGCGAAGCATAAGGAGTCCGACCTGGAGCGCGTCTCCATTGAAGTCGAGGCCCGGCGGGACGCCGTCTCCATCGCCACGCGCTATCCGCAAAACGAAGGCGTGGAGGTGGCCGTCGATTACACCATCCACGTTCCGCACGGAGCGCGCCTCGAGCACATCGGAACGGTGAACGGCACGCTGAAAATCGCCGGCGTTGAAAACGTGGAGGACCTGCACACCGTGAACGGCAACATTGAAGTATACGAAGCCGGCGGGACCGTTCACGCGCACACTACCAATGGCAACGTGCACCTGGAGCTCGCGAAGCTGCCGGACAAAACCGGGGCTACTGCCGAAACAACGAACGGTTCGTTGGTGCTGGCGGTGCCCTCGGATATACAAGCAGACCTCGAAGCGCGTTGCTTGAATGGAAACTTTTATTCCGAACTCCCCCTGACGCTGGAGAGCAATCAGCGTCCCCGGGAAGTGCACGGCAAGCTGGGTCGCGGCGGCGCTCCGATTCAGTTGCGCACGGTGAACGGCGGCATCCGCGTGGTTATTCTACGGTCGACCGTCTGACGGTTTTCTTTTTGCCGCGTCTAACCAGGGAGGAGGATGGGACGGCCATGAATAAACGAAATTTGCTTACGATTGGCGGAGCCGCGGCCCTGGGGCTCGCGTTGATGACCCTGCCAGTGAGTTCCGCAAGAACGCAAAAACCCGATGATTCCACGATCGCCCGCTTGCAGCAGAGGATCAATGAGTTGGAAGCGAAGCTACAAGCGCAGATGGATGGTCGCGCGGATCAAGAAGTAGTTGACGCGCTCGAGGAGTCCGTGCCGGATCGGGATCAAGAGCCTACACGCATCGAAGTGCTGCCAAGCACGGAGATGGATGATCAAGGGATCGTGATTAGCGACGACGGTTCGAGCTGGCTTGGCGTTGAAACGCATGAAGTGACGGCTGACAAGGCCAAGGAATTGAAACTCTCCGCGGAGCGCGGCGTGGTGCTGGGAAAGATCGTTCCGGACAGCCCGGCGGCCAAGGCCGGCCTCAAGGAAAATGACGTGGTTACGGAAATCAACGGTCAGCGCGTGGAAGGCGCGGCGCAATTTCGCCGCATGATCCACGAGATTCCCGCGGGCCGCAGCGTTCAGCTGACGGTGTGGCGGGATGGGCATTCGCAAACCATCAGCGCGACTCTCGGCAAGTCCGAAGAGCGGGGTCACGCCATGAAAATGGTGACGCCGGCGCCAGGAACGTTCGCGTTTCATATGCCGGAAATCCCCGACATTCCTTCGATGGAATGGAACGGCAACATGCTCGTCGGCGGCGGGCAGCCCCGGCTAGGCATTGATGCGGAAGATCTCAACGGGCAGCTCGGGGCGTTTTTCGGAGCTCCTGATGGCGAAGGAATACTCGTTCGCGAAGTCAACTCAGGTTCGGCGGCGGAAAAAGCCGGCGTGAAGGCGGGCGACGTGATCACTTCGGTGAATGGCGAGCGCATCCGCACGGTCGGGGAGCTGCGCGAAAAACTCAGCGCGAAACACGAAGATAAAGATGATAAGGACCGCACCGTGAAGCTGGGGGTGCTGCGCAATAAGAGTGAGATTTCGCTGAACGTGGAGTTGCCGGCCCCTCGGGCGCGCACCAAGCGTTTGGTTTCGCATCGTACCAATATTTAACGGAACAAATTCGCGAAGGCCCCTGGCGCTGCTGGGGGCCTTTTTTTATTTCCGGGTTCGCTGGACCCGCGAGGTGCCTCGCTTGAGAAATCTTCCGGAGGCGGAGCGGAGAGCACAGCATCGAACCGGCCATAAGGATGGTGGTGCTTGTCCGCCTCGTTTCTAGCAGGACCGCTTCACGGTCAAGCTAGCGGGGATTACCCGAGTTCGCCACGTATCCGAGGCCCTGGGAAGATGCTGGTCTCCGTAGCGTGGTGGCTTCGTCGCACCAAGATCACCGGCACGCTGACGCACAGTGAACAAAAAAGGCCGGACCCGCTCAGAGCAGAACCGGCCTGCGAAAAAAAACGCCCCGTTCTGATCAGGACTTCTTTTTCTTCACGTTCACCTTGGTGTCGATGCCCGGAGCCATCAACTGCAGCTGTTCGAGGCCTTGCTTGGCCTGTTGGCCCCAAACTCCACTAGGGTCAAGTTCGACCGCCTTCTGGTAGGCTTCAATCGTTCCTGGAGCGAACTGCACCTCTTCTTTGTCGCCGACTTTCTTCGTCGTCATCTTGTAAACCAGCGACGCTCCCAGCAGATACCAGGTCTGCGGATTCTTGGGATCGAGTTCGGCGGATTTCTGAAGCGGTTCGACGGCGTCGCCGAGACGGTTCGCGTTATAAAGGCTAATCCCAAAGTTGCGCCAGGCCGTTGCGGCATTCGGCGGATCCAGTTCGGCGCTCTTGGTGTACGCCGCCTTGGCTTCCTCGATCTTTCCCGCCTTCGCCAAGGCGTTTCCCAGGTTGTTGTAATACCCCGGCACGTCGCCTTTGGCGGCGATTGCTTGCTGGTATGCCTGCGCGGCTTCGTCAAAGCGGTTCGCCGTTTCGTAAGCTTCTCCCAGCTTGAACCACACCAGGTGGGTATTCGGATCCTTTTCCCCGAGGTTCTTCGCAGCCTCCTGGAATTCCTTGACCGCCTGATCGCCAAGGTCTGCCAGTTTCTGCTTGGCCGCATCACGCTGGTCCGCGGGCGCCTTCGCCAAGGCGTCCTTCGCCTGTTTCTCCTGGTCGATCAGCGCGTTGCCCGCGTTGAAGTGCGTTTTGAGCCCCTCCATCTTGCTCTTTGCCTCTTCCTGCTTTTTCATCTGTTCTTGCGCCGCGGCGCCCTGCTTGGCCAGAACCACCTTGAAGTCCACATCTATTTTGGAATCTTCACCACTGGATACCTTGCACTTGCCGGCTTCGTAGGGAGCCTGCTTGTCATTCGGCGGCGGGAATACCACAAACACGGTGTAAATGCCGGTGCGCAGGTTAAGAATGCTATATCTGCCGGCAGCGTCCGTCTTGGCCTCGGCTTGAGCACCTTGTTCGCTCACTGCTCGAATAGTCACTTGGGCCCAGGGCTTCCCCTCCATGCTCAAGATGGTGCCGCTAATCGACCCCATCTGCGCCGCTGCGCGCGGTGCAAGTACGCTTGACAGCGCCGCCACCATTACTGCGGCGAGCACCCACGATTTATGAAAACTCTTCATGCTCCATTCTCCTTTTTTCACGGGGAGCCCGACCCGGAGTTTCCGGGCTATACGCGCCCCATTATCCCTCTCCAGCGGACTGAAACCAAGCCCGCCAGTGGCGGGCAGGCTCAACGCCGCCCGGCAGAAACACTTTGGCGGTAAGGTATGGGGTCGCTCGCGCCAGCTTCCGCGAAGGCGCGCAACCGCAGCAAGCAGCTATCGCACAAGCCGCATGCCGTGTCTTCACTCTGATAGCAAGACCAACTTAGATCGAGAGGAGCGCCTAGTCCGAGGCCTCTCCGGATAATCTCGCTTTTCTTCAAGGTGATGACCGGCGTTACGATTTCGATCTGCGTTTCCGGCCGCGTGCCCACGGCGATCAATTCCTGGAACACGCGGTAGTATTCCGGACGGCAATCCGGATAGCCAGAGCTGTCTTCCGCCACTGCTCCGATGTAAATCGCTCCCGCGCCGATAGCCTCGGCCCAGCTCACGGCCACAGAAAGAAAATGGGCATTGCGAAACGGCACGTACGTCACGGGAATCGCGCTGCTCTGCCCTGGCGCGCCCAATTCATTCTCCGGAACGCAAATGCTCTTGTCGGTCAACGCGGACCCGCCAATGGCGCCGAAGTGGTCGAGTTGCACCACCAACCGTTCGCGCACCACGTAGAAATTCGCGATGTCATCAAAAGCTTGCCGCTCGCGTTTCTGGGTGCGCTGGCCATAGCTGGCGTGCAACAACGCAATGTTCGACGCGCCATGGCGTTCCCGCGCCATCGCCGTCGCAACGCACGAATCCATCCCCCCGCTCAAAAGCACCACGGCTTTCCGTTGCTCCATTCCTGTCACCACCGCCACCGCTCCCTCGCGGTTCGTATCCTTTACTTCCTTTACTTCCTTTACTTCCTTTACTTCATCTTCCTCAAACGCCCTTGGTCGCCGGATCCCAGATATATTTGTGCAGTTGCAGCCCCAGCCGCACCGGCAGCCCATCCTGCAGAATCCATTCCACAAGCATTCGTGGCTCGAGGCCCGGCCACTTGCCCTGGGGATCGTCGAATACCGGCGAAAATAAAACCTGTTTCACGCGCCGCGCCAGCCCATGCTGCTCGGTAAAATCGCGCGCAAATTCATAATCCCGCCGCGAGGACAGCACGAACTTCAGCTCGTCGTTTTCCGAGAGCGCCTCCAGATTGCGTATCTCGAAGGTATCCGGCTCGCCCGAATCGGGGCACTTCACATCCACAATCTTGACCACTTCCCGCGGCAATCCTCCGATAAATCGTTCTCCGCTGGTCTCGATCAGCACGGTATAACCTTTAGCAAGCAGCTTTTCCGCGAGCGGAACAACTTCTTCTTGCAACAACGGTTCTCCGCCCGTCAATTCCACCAGCGGAACCAGAGCATTGGCACCCTGTATTTCTCCAGAGCGTAACGCCAATTCATCCACGCGCGCCAGAACTTCCTCGACGCTCATCTTCTTCCCGCCATGAAACGCATAAGCGGTATCGCACCAAGTGCAGCGCAGGTTGCAACCCGTCAGGCGCACGAAGATACACGGTAGGCCTGCCCGCGTGCCTTCTCCCTGAATCGATTTGAAAATTTCCGTGATAACCATTTTGCAGCGGCGGCTTTATGCCGCCCGTCGCAATCTAAGCCCGGTTGGAATTTACCCCGCGCCCGGTCCTCCGCGAAAACCAGTAAATGGCCACAAAGAAAAAAACCACCGGGAAAATCAGTCGCCCATACCCTGGCGCGATTCCCATGGCCCGCAATACCACAATGTAGCCCACCGCCACCAACAGCGCCGGAATCATAATAATCAAGAGTGCTCGGTTCATGAGCTCACTCGTTTTCCCGTCAAACTAAGCCCCGGGCCGGTACTGCGCCCGGCTCGTATCCGTTTCCCACAAAACCACGTCGGTAACCCGCGCTCCCGGCGGCAGATCCCTCAATTGCCGGGTTACCTCATCGTAAAAATACTTCGCCACGTTTTCCGCTGAGGGATTCACCGTCTTGAAGGGTTCGAGATCGTTCATAAACTGGTGGTCCAGCCTGCCCATGACTTCCCGGATCACCTGCTTCAGCTGGGCGAAGTCCACCAGGAGCCCGACGGCATCCAGTTGCGGCCCTTCCAGCGTCACGCGCACGCGATAATTGTGGCCGTGCACATTCTCGCATTTACCCCGGTAACCGCGCAGGGCGTGCCCGGAAGAAAAAGTTTCTTCTACGCTGACTTGAAACATATCTCTCCAAAAATGGCGCTACACGCTTCCTGTGGATCTCCCCGGACCACGGTCCTTCAGGAGGGACTTGCCGAATGGGCCCCCAGCCGTTTGGAATTACCACGGGCATCGAGAAAACGGGCGACCTCCGCTAGTTCATGCGTTGTCCCGTACCGCGGAAGTGACTCCAAGAAAATTTTACCATAGGGCATGCGCTGGAGCCGGGTATCCAGCAACGCCAGCACGCCACGGTCTGTTTTCGTCCGAATCAAGCGCCCGAATCCTTGTTTCAAGGCCAGCACGGCTTGCGGCACCTGAAATTCCGCGAAGGGATTGCGTCCATCTTCTTCGAGCGCCTTCACTCGCGCGGCTACGATCGGATCGCTCGGCACCGCAAACGGCAGCCGGTCGACGATTACGCAAGAGAGCTGCTCGCCCGGCACGTCCACTCCCTGCCAGAAGCTGGCGGTGGCAAACAGCACTGCTGCTTCCGTGTTCTTGAAGCGTTCCAGCAGAGCGGAGCGCGGCGCCGTTCCCTGCAACAAAAGCGGAAAGGACACGCGCGAGCGCACCCGTTCGAACAAATCTTTCATCTGCGAGTAACTCGTGAATAGGCAAAACGCGCGCCCCTGGCTTAACTCCAGCAACTGGACGATTTCATCCGTGGCCTTGGCCGGGAATCCGGCGTCGCGCACGTCCGGCATCTTGCGCGGCAAATAGAGCAGCGCTTGTTTGGGATAATCGAACTCGGGGGGCAGCGTGCGGTCCTTGGCGTGCTCGATTCCCAGCCGCTGCCGAATGTAATCGAATCGCTTCCCGACCGTGAGCGTCGCGGAGGTCAAGATCACCGTGTCGAACTTTTCAAACAGCTGCCCCCGCAAAATCTGGCTGACGTCGATCGGCGTGGCCGTCAAGAACACGCCTTTCGTGCGCCGCTCGTACCAGTAGACAAAATTTCGCTCGTTCGATTCGAACAAGAAGGACAGCTCCTGGCGCAACTCGAAGCTGCGCCGCGCGATGCGCGTCAGCTCTTCCGGCTTGGTCGTGAGCGCGGCAAATTCTGTCTCCATGCTTTTCAGGGAGGACACCAGCGCTTCGTAGGCCTCATGGTTTTGCTCCAGAAATGCTTCGCGTTCGCTGCTCGGGAAAGAAAATCGTCCGTCGCGCGGCGGAAACAATTCGAAAAACCCTCGGCTGCGTTCCCGGATTCTTTGCGTCTTCCGCAGCAGCGATGGCGTTCCCAGATGCAGCAAGCGCATCGCTTGATCGGCATCTCGCGCCAGCTCTTCGAACCGGAAATTCGAAATCTGCCGCCCGAAATAATCGCTGGCCACGTCTTCCATCTCATGCGCTTCGTCGAATACCACCGCCGAGTATTCCGGCAGGATGCTGCCGAAATCGTCCTGCTTCAGTGCCAGATCCGCAAAGAACAGATGGTGATTCACGATGATCAGGTCGGCATCTTGCGCGCGCTGGTGCATGCCGGTCACAAAACAGGGATTGAACGACGGGCAATTCTTGCCCGTGCAGGTATCGCGCCGCGCGTCCAGCCGGGTCCACAAATCGGAGTCGTCCGGCAAAAAGGTCAGCTCCGCGCGGTCGCCGGTTTCCGTCAATTTCGCCCAATCCTTGATCTGGCCGAAAGCGTCTAGCTCGTCCATGCCCTGCAGCAGCGACTGCTTGGCCGTTTGATCGAGCTTCGCAAGACACAAGAAATTCGAACGCCCTTTCATCACCGCCACTTTCAAGTTGGGCGCGAAATGTTTCTGTAAAAAGGGAATATCCTTCTGGTAGAGCTGTTCTTGAAGGGACTTCGTGGCCGTGGAAATCACCACGCGGCGCCCGCTGCAAATCGCCGGCAAGAGGTACGCCAGAGTTTTGCCCGTGCCGGTGCCCGCTTCGACGATGGCGTGATGATGCGTTTCAAACGCATCATGCACCATTTCCGCCATCTCCAGTTGCCCGGGCCGGTGTTCGTAGTCGGAGCTGACCGTGGTCGGGTCAAAACCGCCCTTCATGCACTTTTCTAGGAACCCTCCGGGGCCAAACACTTCTCGCATCGTTGGCTTTGCCGCAGCGCTTTCCGGCGCGCTTCCGGCCGCCGGGAGGTCGCCTTCGACAGGCACATACTCGCGTTCGGCAAACTTCGCCGTCCTCTTCGCCTTCGCCCACGGGGCATCCCCCGCCGTATTAGATACGCGCTTGGCCAGAAAATCCGCCTTCACTCTCCCAATGGGAGGGAGGAGACCAATTACGATAGCACACCCCTTCGTTCCTCCAAGGGCGCTCCCCGTCAAGGCTTGACATTGCTAACCCGATTGATTCTCGGCATTTAAGATTTGAACACCCCAGCTCTTTTTGCGTGACTCCCGCTCTTGTCTCGCGTTACATTCGGGGAGGGGGCTTGAGAGCGTTTTTCTTCCAGGCGGGCGAACGCAGACGATTCTGGCGCGGGGTGCCACATGAACCGGAGTAAGGCTCTTTCGTTTTTTCCTGTCCTCGTGCTCGCCATTTTTTCCGCTTCCGCATGCAGCGGCCCGAAAGGCAGTATTCTTTGCGTTGGCGCGGCCTGCGGCGGTGGCACTGGCACGGTGGCCGTCACGATGGTCGCGGATACGCTCCCCGCTCACCCTTCGCTGCTCACCTTTCAGGTCACGATTTCATCGATCACCTTCACTCCGACCACCGGCACGGCGCACTCCGTGACCCTCAGCCCGGCTCTTTCCGTCGACCTGATGCGCCTCCAATCGGACAGCACCTTTCTCGGAACCTTTAAGAACATTCCCGCCGCTCAATATAGCAGCGTCACCTTGGTTCTTACGGGCAACGCCAATATCACCTTTCTGAACGACACCGGCACCACGCTCACGACCTCAGCAACCACAAACTGTCCAACAAATACCGTCTGCCCTTTCATCGTGGCCGCATCCAGCAACCCCGTTGCCACCGTTTCTTACACCGTTACGCAAAACGCCGTGACCGGCATAGGCATTGATCTCAATTACGCCAACGCCGTATCCATTTCCGGTACGACTCCCACCCTTGCCGTGAATTTCAGCAACACCAACGTCCTCAGCGCTTTCACGCTCCCGCGCGCGAATTCCAATCTGGCCTCTGGCCAGCTCGACCTCATCGAAGACTTTACCGGCGTCGTCACCCTCAGCAATTCAACCGCTACCCTCGCCGCGGCAACGGCCACGGGTCGTGGCTCCCTCGCGGCCACCGCGAATTCCAGCACCATTTTCAATTCCGACCCTTCTCAAAAACTTTGCCTTACTCCCACTTCGGGGCAGGTATCCTCTTGCGTATCCAACAATCAATTTGCGAGCATGGACGTGGTTCTCAACTCCGATGGAACTCTCTCCATTCAGGAAATGGAGCCGTTGCTCGGGACCTTGCAGGACACCGTCGAAGGCCTCGTTGTGTCCATCAATACGGCTAACACCACCCAGTTCACCATGATTGTCACCGATCTGGTCCCCGCAGCCACAAACTCCTTGATTGGCTCTCTCCACGTCGGCGACGGCTTGACGGTAAACCTTGCAAGCTCTGTCAATCCGTTCCTGGTGGACACCAAAGACCTGCCAGTGCAGAGTAATTGGAATTCAATTTTTCTGGATTTTTCCGCGAAATCCGATACCACTGCCATCCATCTCGGCCAAACGGTCGCCGTGCACTTGACATCTTTCACCGCCGCTTCCGGAACGACCCTCGCTTCCTCCCAGGTCGACACCGTCACGCTGCGCTGGACCCGCTTCACTGCAAATACTCTCAGCGCTGCCTCCCCGCAATTCTCCATTAACGCTTTTCCGTCTTTCTTCAATGTCACGGGAACCGCCCAAGTACAATCCTTCTCAACCACAAATCTGGATGGCATCTCTAGCACTGCTAATTTGGTTGTGAACAATCCGCTGGCCATGCGTGCCCTTTTCATCGAGGACCCGACCAATACGGCGAATCCGGCTGTGTTCGCCGGCAAAGTTCGCCAGCACTAACCCCGACGATTTTTCCGCCTCCGCAAAAGGCCACGGGCCGGTCTGCTATTCTCAGACCGGCCCGTAATCTTTCCTGCGCTCGAATACCGGCTCGGCGGCGTCCCAGGAGGAGTCAGCGCAAGCCAACCTGCCTCTTCCTGGTTTCCATTTTCTCCTGACGGTCTAGAGAAAACTCTTCCTCAAGCCGGCATCACCCCGCCCATGGTCGTATTCGGCGGCATTGGCGGATTATACGGCGCGGGCGGCACATTCGGCGTGATGACTGGTCCCAGGCGCCGGTAAATCGCCAGCGAAATCGCGCCCATGCCCCACATCCAGATGCCCAGCCCGGCCAGCATTCCCAGCACATGCACGTGCGCCAGCGGCGTATAGACCACCCGCACAATCACGAATCCCAGCGTCATCCTTCCGATCATGCCCCAGGTATCCGAGGCCTTGCCAAGAATCAAATTGCCTACCACTGCTCCCACCACGATCTCCGCAGAACAAAGCATCAAAAACCACAACCCGATGGTGAGGACGCCCAGCGGCAAGCCCACCATCGTCACACAGGAGATAATCGCCGCCAGGGGCACTCCAAAGAAAACCAGGATGCCCAGTCCAATCGGCGCTCCATAACTCTCCGCTGCGGTGATGGTCTCTCCCGCGAATTTTGGAGCCAGCAAAAACAGCACCATGCCGAACAAAACAAACGCGGCCGTCCAGATAACGCGCCAGACGTAGTAGTCGCTCTCCTGGTAATCGTGCTTTTTCTGCATTTTCTTGAACTCTACTGGCGACGCCAGTTTGGCCCCTTGCGCCACATTCGCAGGCTGGTCGCCCTCGAAGCGGATCTTTCCGTCTACCTGCGCGTTCGGTCCGATCGTCAGGGCATGCCCTTTTTGGTCGATGCTGCCGCTCACGTTGCCATTGACGTTGATTTCCTCGCCAAAAAATAGAATGTCCCGGCCCAGGTGCCCGTCAATCTCCAGCGTGCCGCCAAACATCGTTACCGTACCGCCAACTTTTCCGGTGGCATCCACGGTCGTCGAATCGCCGAACCACATGATGTTTTTCCCAACCGTTCCGGAAATCACCGAGGTGTTGCCCGCGGACCGCAAATTGCCGTCCACCGTCCCGCGAACCCGCAGGAACCGCCCGGCGCTGATGACGTCTCCCGTCACATGCCCGTCAATATCGATGTCTTTGCCGGCGGCAATCACGTCACCCTCCACCGTCCCTTCGACGCGCACGCGGTCGCCCGCCATATAAACATTCCCTTTGATGGTTTCCTCTGGGCCCACCGTGGGGTTTTGTCCGCTGCGCTTCTCCGTCGCGGAGGCCCCCGGCGCCAGTGCCAGCACCGTGCAGAACCCCGCGAAGACCAGCGCCAGCGCCGAACCTCGCCGGATGCGCCGGCGGAAGAACATCGCTCCCAGTCCCGCCAGTGTCACCATGGCCACCACTTCGAGGAGGGTCATAATGGACTGCCACCCTTTCCACATTGCGCCTTGAAAGATCAGCAAGCCCAGCAAGTTCGACCCGCCGAATCCCGCTTTTTCCAGTTGCGTCTGCCACGGCAGGATATATCCCGTATAAAGTGCGTAAACGCCCGTCGCCGACAATCCGAAAACTAATCCCCAAATCCATTGCATGGACTTGCGGGCACGTTCTTGGAATTGCGCCAGCCGCGAAGGAAGCGGCTCGTCTTCTTCCAGCATCGCGCGCGTCAGCAGCCGCGATTCGCGCTCCAGCGCGCGCAGCAGCGTGCGGCACGCGTCGCATTCTTCGGTGTGCGCGGAAACTTCCAGCCCCCGCGCCCTATCTAGTTGCCGCTCGACGTATAGCAGGAGTGTCATTTCGTCCAGATGCTTCCGCTTCTGTTCTGGTATTTCGCTCATGAAGCTCCTCCCGCTGCCAGCGATGCGTTGCCTTCCAGCGCTTGCCGCAGTTCGTGCCGGGCGCGCAGCAGCACCACGCCCACAAAGGCGCGTCGCACTCCCAGCGCATCCGCAATTTCGTCGTAACTCATGTCCGAGTAATAGCGCATCACCAGCGCCATGCGCGCTCGCCCGCCCATTTTGCCCAGCGCTTTGCGCACCTCTTGGCTGGTGCGCTGCTCGATCAACTGATCCAGTTGGCTGGGGTCCGGATGCTCCAGCGGCACGTTTTCCAGATCTTCGGTTTCCTTGTCTTGGCGAATCTTGCGCCGCCGCAGCGTATCCCAACAGTGGTTTGCCGACACCTTATACAGCCAAGCCGAGAACGACCGCGTCGCGTCGTACTGCACCAGCTTGTCCTTCAATTTCATGAAAATTTCCATGGTAGCGTCTTCGGCATCTTCCCGCGTCGGCAAGGCCCGCCGGCAGAACCGGAATATCGCCGGCGCGTATTCCCGGTAAAGTTCGCCCCAAGCCTCGGCTTCACCCGCCCTGGCACGGGTAATCACCTCGGTCGGTTCGGTTATTCCCGGCGCGCTCATCCGGCCTGGTCTCAGCGTTCCCATAGACTAGTACGCACCCGGGCCTGCAAATATTACACATTGCAAATCCCGTTCCGCTAACACTCTTGCCCTTAAATTCTTTGTATTCCAGCTCTTAGCCCTGTAACTCAGGCCTTCAGGCCTTGGGGGCTTAGGCTATCCGAGCCTATTCAGCAATATTGCTGGAGGGTCTTTACAAGCTCCTCAGCGCCCCGGCGTGTAGAAATAGTAGTCGGCCTGGTACGCGCTCCTCGCCTCTTTCCCGTTCGCCGAGGCGTCGCAGCTGTTCGCACTCGGTGCCAAGCCGCCCTCGGTATGGATCCGCTGAATGCTTGTCACTCGGCTGAGAACCCCTGCTCCTGTGTGGCTTGCCGCCGTCAGCAGCAGCCAGGGAATCGCGTCCGGCTTCGGCGCGTCCTGTTTTGCAACCAATTTTCCCTTCACCTCGCTGCCGTCCACGTTCTTCCAGGTGGGCCCCGCAAAGTGATGCACAATCGTTTTTCCTGTCGAATCGGCCAGCTCCGCTTCCGGGGCCTTCAACACCCAAGCAAACTTTTGCTCCGCCGCAGCTTGGCAGACATAAATCTGCACCCCGGTCGCATGGGCCGCCAAAATCACCTGCTCGCCCGCCGGCGCTTGTAAGCTTTCCGGCACTTCCGGCCGCGTTCCACCTGACCCTTGCGCGGCAAACAGCACGCCGGCCACCGCGAGCACTTCGATAAGCCTGTTCATGGTCTTCTCCTAGGGCTGTATACAATATCGCGCTACCACTCTGCCAGAAAATCTGCAGCGGTCAAACGCTAACTCGGTCGAAGGAGGAGGACGCAGCGGACAGAGACGCTAAGCGACGCCGATGCGATTGATTTCTTTTTGGATCGCCAGTTGATCGAGACTCGAAAGCGGCAGGCTCAGAAACAAGCTGATTCGCCGCTCCAGCAGCAGGTACGCATCACGAAACGCTCGCTCCACTTGCTCCCGCGTACCATTGGCCATCGCGGGATCGGGAACGCCCCAATGTGCCGTCATCGGCTGCCCCGGCCAGACAGGGCACATTTCCTTCGCCGCGTTGTCGCAAACGGTGAAAACAAAATCCATCTTCGGCGCGCCAGGCTTCGCGAACTCTTCCCAGCTCTTGCTGTGCAAGTCCTTGGTCGGCAAATGCGCCAGCTCAACCATCTTTAGCGCCTCCGGACGCACCATTCCCGAAGGATGACTCCCCGCGCTATAACCTGTGAAGAATGCTTTACCCTGCCCGTTGAGAATAGCTTCGGCCATGATCGACCGCGCCGAGTTCCCCGTGCACAGAAACAGAACGTTGTACCGCCCTGCGATCGTGGCCATCCTTCATCTCGCGGCTCAGGGGACGGGTGTCATTCTGAGGGCATCCGGCGAGGATGCCCGATCGAAGATTCCGGCTCCTGAGGGAAAGAATCTAGAACTGCAAGCGTTCAGAAACTTAATGTTTTGACGGTCCATTACAACACGTGGGCCCGCAACAAGCTTCTGTCGTTTTCGCTGCCTTGGCCTTCGTCGCCCGCACAAAGGCGCTCATGAACTTGCCATCCGCTTGCGGCGCAAGCGCATCCACATCCAATCCTTTTGCCGTGAGAAATTCGCGCGCGTCCGCAACGCGGTAAATGCGCGTCGGCGAAATCTCCACTTGCTCGAATCCCGCGGACACCAGCTTGTCGAGATATTCGTTTTCTTCCAGCGCCCCCGCCACGCAGCCCACCCACAGCAGAATGTTTTGCCGGATTTGCGGATCCACTTCGCCGCGCGTCACCACGTCTGAAACGGCAAATCGCCCGCCCGGCTTGAGCACGCGGTAGGCCTCCCGCAACACCCGGTCTTTGTCGGCGGAAAGATTGATCACGCAATTCGAGATGATCACATCGACGGAATTATCCGGCAGCGGAATATTTTCGATCTCCCCTCGCAAAAACTCCACGTTTTCGGCGCCCGCCTTCCGTTTGTTCTCATTCGCCAGCGCCAGCATTTCATCCGTCATATCCAATCCATAGGCTTTGCCCGTCGGTCCCACGCGCCTTGCCGAAAGCAATACGTCAATGCCGCCCCCCGACCCCAGGTCCAGAACCACTTCACCAGGATTTAATTTGGCTAGCGCCGTCGGATTCCCGCAGCCCAGCGAAGCTTCGAGCGCCGCCCCTGGAATCTCTTGCGTTTGCGCGGCGTCATACAGATTGGAAGTGATCGGATCGCAACTCGTCCCGCTCGCCTCCGCCGTCCCGCAGCAACTCCCGCTCTTCCCTCGCAAAGCCGCTTGCCCATATTTTTCCTTAACAATTTCCTTGATGTTTGTGCTTTCCATGTGGCCCTCCTAATTTCCTGTTTGTAGGGCCCGCCTTCTGGAAAGCGGGCCGCTGCTGCGTGCCCCTTGTCTTTACTCACCTATTCCACAAGCTGGCGCGATATCTTCCGGCTTCAGCGCTTTGTTCCGCGTGCAGCATTCGGAATACAGAAATTGCAGCAATTCCTGCAACGCCTCCGTATTCGCCGTGTACCGCAAAAACGTGCTCTCCCGCTGCACATTCACCAGCTCTTCATTCTTCAGCTTGTCGAGGTGGTGCGACAGCGTTGAATTCGGAATCTCCAGTTCTCCCTGGATGTCCCCCACCACCAGCCCCTCAGGATGGGCCGACAAAAGCAACTGCATAATCCGCAAGCGCGGCTCCGTTCCCATCGCCGAGAACATATCCGCGTACTTCGCCACGCGTTCCGCCCGCCTCTTGCTCGCGCCCGTTTCCATATTTCTATATTTGCAGAAATATGGATTGATGTCAACCCAGCCGTCTCCGTCCTGGTCCACCCCTTTCAGATCTCGCACTCGAAGTCTTCTCGCTGTTTTCAAGCCCTCCCTAGATCTTGCTCATGGGTCGGCCGTGTTCCATCCACCCTTGACTTCAATTTGGGACCCGCCTATGTTGGTTCCAGATGCGTTTTATCAAGCCACTCCTGTTGACGGTGATGGCCAGTTCCCTGGCCACCTATGCTTTCGCCTGCTCAGCCATGTCCACGCCCGATGCGGCCATGCAATGTTGCAGTACCATGCCGTGCTCGTCCGACGGCCACGAGCATAGCCAGGAATGCTGCAAGACGATGCCCTCCATGCACTCGCCTTTTCTGCAACCGGCCTCCGCCGAAGCGCTGTCCTTTTCGCCGGTTTTCGTCGAGGCCCTGACGGCTTTCCGCGCCTCCGAAGTCCTGGATTTCCCTGCCAACGTTCTTACCGCGCAGTGCCACGCGCCGCCCATTTCCCGGTCCATGGCACTTTCACCTCTTCGCATTTAATCAGCCTTCCAGTCGTCTCGCGGCTTCGCGGGCGAATGTGCCTCGGTACATTCTTTCTACTGGAAGGAATAATAATGAGATTTCGAAACGCCAGAGGCCGTTGCCGGCCTTATCGGCTCACTTTGGTTCTTCTATGGCTTCTTGTTTCGACAGCCAGTGCGCAAGGCCCCGCTCCGGAAACAGCTCCTCCACTCTTTCCGGGCGGCGGACTGCTCTCTTATAACTCCATTTTCACCACCCGCGGCCCGCTGTCCCTCCCGTCGGGGACTATTCCCCTGACGGCCCGCCCAACGTTTTCTCACGAAGGGGATTTCAACTTCACCTGGGGTTTCCACCGCGACTTCGATCTGACTGTGCTGGTGCCCCTGGTGACCGATCATTTCAAAATGCAGACGGCGAATGGGAGCCCGGTGAGCGGCGGAACGGGACTTGGCGACGCCATGGTACTCGTAAAATACCGCTTCTACCGGCAGGACTCTCAGCGAGGCACCACACAAGCTTCCGTAATGTTCGGACCCAAAATTCCCATCGGCCGGACGGATTTGGCTGACTTGCAGGGAAGGAGGCTGCCCGCAAGTCTACAACCCGGTTCCGGCTCAACTGATTTCTTCGTATCCGCGAATTGGACTTACACCGGGCTTTTCAGACTCCGGCGGCTGGTGGCCGACGAGGATTTTCACGCCTTATTACGCTCGCCAGGGACCGAAGACACTCGCCTCGGCAGCGACCTCGCATCACGCTTCTGGCTATCCTACCGCCCTTATGAATCTAGTGAGGGAGCCCGCGAATGGTTCATCGGGCCGGTCATAACTTGGCGGCATTCTCAGGATGACCGCTTCGCGGCTGTCACCCACAGCGGGAGCGGAGGCGACCAGTTGCTCGCCGGAATCACCACCTACGTTGGCGTGCGTCCCGGAATGCATGTGTGGCTTGGCATGGACTGGGACGTTGCGCATTCTACCGACACCGTGTTCATGCCTGTCCGCCGTCACGTCAGTTTCGGAATTACCCGGCAGTTTCGGTTGCACTTCCATGGAAAGGAGCAACGATGAACACCAAGGCACTCGCGCTACTGGCCCTGCTCGGCTGCGCCCTTCTGTTTACACCCGCGTCCAAGGCGCAGGTCAAGCACATCGAAATGCGCGTCGAAGGCATGACTTGAAACTTTTGAGCTTATGGGGTGAAACAACACCTCGCACGCCAGTCTGGCGTCGAAAAAGTAGAAGTCAGCTTGATCGACGGGAAAGTCGACGTTACACCAAAAGAGGACGGACGGATTGACCCCCTCCAGCTTCTCAAGGCGGTCTACGACAGCGGTGTGAGCGTGGCGGAGATGGAGGTAATCGTACGCGGAAAAATAATGAAGGACTCTTCTGGCCACCTGGCGTTACAGGTTACGCCAAACCAGTCCTTTACGATTACACCGAATGACCTGCTCAAGTCCGTTCAATCGCTGGCGGATTCATCCGCGGTACTCACCATCCGCGGTGAACTATACCGCAAGCCCGCTGGAAAGAAGAAAACAGATACTTCAGCGCCCCTGAAGCTCCTGATTCTCGATGTGCAGAAGAAGGAATAGATGCTAAAACAATCGCTGTTTTGTTTGAGCCTTGCTGGACTGATTCTCGCCGGATGCCAGCAGCATCCGGCGAGTCCCCCACAGCCCAGGCAAGCCGCAATCCCGGCTCGTGAAAGGGGTTCAAACCTGCCCGAGTTTTCCGTAAAAGACTTGCAGGGCCGCGAAATCTCATCGGCGGACTTTCGCGGCAAAGTGCTCCTGGTTGATTTTTGGGCCACCTGGTGTCAGCCGTGCAAAAAAGAGATGCCCGGTTACCAAAAACTCTTCAACGTCTACGGTCCCCGCGGATTTGCCGTCATCGGGTTCAAGTTCGATACCATGATGGACATGGAAGACCCCGCCCAATTTGCAAAAAGGATCGGAGTGCTTTATCCGCTCGCAGTGGCCTCGGACGACTTGAAACAGAAGTTTGGCGGCATCGAGGGTTTGCCCACGACAATGCTTTATGACCGCCAGGGAATATTGCGCAAGAAGATCATAGGTTTCGAGTACACCGACGTTATAGAGTCAGAAGTCAAACCGCTTCTTTAGCGATGGCGCGTCCATAAGCGGGGGTGGCCAGCCCGTAATCGGTGACCGGATGACTCTCTTGATGGCGATCTGGAGCGCTAAATTCCCGGCTTGGTCTTGACTGTCCACCGTTCACTGCCCACTTTTCCCTCCTCCACTTTCCTTCCGATGGGCCATGGAATGCGCTACATTGGAAGGTTGAACAACACGCCGCGGCCCCGATTGTGCGTCCGGCTCAGGAACGAATGCCCGAACTTCTCCCATCGCTCGTCATCGTCGGCCGCCCCAACGTAGGCAAGTCCACGCTCTTCAATCGTTTGACCGGCACGCGCCGCTCCATCGTCACCAACGAGCCCGGCATCACGCGGGACCGCCTCTACGGCAAAGCCGAGTGGCGCGGCCGGGCGCTCGAAGTCGTCGATACGGGCGGCATCGTTCCCGACGACAAAGCCCTGATTCCGCAGGAAATCCTGCGCCAGGCGCATGTGGCCATCAAGAAGGCGGCCTTGCTCGTTCTGGTCGTCGATAGCCAAGCGGGCCTCACGCCCCTCGACGAGGAACTCGCTCGGCTCTTGCGCACCACCGGCAAACCCTTCGTGATTGCCGTCAACAAAGTCGATGCCCTGTCGCAAGAAGTGAACGCCGGCGTGTTCCATCGCCTCGGCGTTCCGGTTTTTCCGATCGCCGCCGAGCAGGGCACCGGCGTTGACGATCTCCTCGACGCCGCCCTCGCCAAGTTTTATGGGCCTTCAGGATCCGGCGTAGGGGCGCTTGCAGCGCCCCCAGCATCACCCTGCGATCCATCCGAATCCCTTCTAGGGGCCGGGGTCGTTTATCCTGAGGGAAGCCGACAGACCCCGCCCGCTCCCCCGGCCGAGGAACCCGCCAGCATCGAGGTCGCCATCATCGGCCGACCCAACGTCGGCAAATCCACGCTGCTAAACCGCCTGGTCGGCGAGGAACGCTCCATCGTTTCGCCTATTCCCGGAACCACCATGGACAACGTGGACACGGAAATCACGCGCGATGGGCGTACGTATCGCTTCGTGGACACCGCCGGAATTCGCCGCAAGGGCAAGACTACGCTGGTAGCGGAAAAACTCAGCG